>JAESFR010000093.1_pt1 | contig 116773 bp, 97 predicted proteins | sample 9266191 | NCBI WGS metagenome assembly JAESFR01 (sample SAMN14503063, study PRJNA617104) | algae metagenome | isolation source: Pleurocapsa minor HA4230-MV1 and co-occurring heterotrophs from cement on... | place: USA: Nuuanu Pali Lookout, Hawaii | collected 2009-07-20
ACTCCTACCGGCTGAGGAACCGAGAACTCGGCCGCGTCCCCGCAGCCGTCAACGAAGAGAACTAGAACCCGAGGGGGTCAGTTTTCACTTGCCGCCAGGGGGTCAGTTTTCAGCCGCCGTTGACAACCTTGGAGGTCGACGCGGCTCGGTGACTGCGCAGATGCACGATCGAGGCTGACGTAACGCGAGGTGTTCAACAACGCCGTCGAGTTTCAGTCTTCACAGCAACTCGACAAAATGGCCGCGCAAGGGTCGGCCGGGACTACCTCAGGTTTCGGGGGGACGGGGGCGTCCCCCCGCTCTGACCTGCGCAAACGCTAAGACCGTATCCCCGTCGAGCAGGCGTCCCCCCTGGAATTCAGGGGATCGGGGGACGGATGCGGGGACGCCCGCTCGCGATCTTGTCTTCCGTGCTCAGCCACGGACGAAAGGAGCGAGCGCGATGAGTGTGGGCGACCAGCTTGGCCTCGACGACAACAGCGAACTGCTCGACCAGGCCCGCCAGAAGTGGCCGCCCTGGGTGGCCGCAGATCCGCGCCTCGGTGTGGTCGACAACTTCGACGACCTCCGCTCCTGGCTGCCGGCGGTGGACCACGAAACCTCTGACCAGGTCCTCCTCGCGCTGGCCATGCTGGCGGCCCCCGACGGCGGCGACGACATCGCGGCCGCGGCTGCTCTGGCCAAGTGCTTGCTGCCCGGCGCCTGTCGGCTCGCGGGCTGGCTGAGCACCCTCCCGCCACGCGAGGTTTTCCGCGACAGCCAGCCGGTTATGGCCGGCGCCTGGTCAGCAGTCGAGCGGATCGACGAGCTGGTGGCCTCGCAGCTATGGATCGAGGTCCGCACGTTCAAGTGGCGCCGGACCCGCAAGGTCGCGGCCAACATCTTGATCAACACCCGCGTCGGTGTCCTCCGCGAGGTCGGCGGCTTCTTCTACGTCTCACGCGCCGACCGCTCCTGGGCCAACACCACGCTCGTCGAGTCTTTCTCAGCCGGCGACCTGACGAGCGTCGACGGCGGTGCCGGCTACTCGGCTGAGATGCCGATCGAGCGGGTCGCCGGCACGCTGTTCCACCGACCCGAGATCCTCGCCGCTGCCGGACCCGAGCAGGAGGAGCAGTCGGCCGCCGAGGAGCTTCTGGAGCTGCTCGCGTGGGCCTGCGACCACAAAGTGATCAGCGCCGCGGATCGGTACCTGTTGCTGTGCTTGGTCGAGGAGGCCGACCGAGTCGAGACCCGCAGGCTGGCGCGTGGGTATGGCGGACTTCTCAGCAATGAGGTGTCCTGCCGGGTCGCGCCCCGCATCGGGGTCTCTGAGGCAACGGTCCGTCGCCACGGCTCGCGAACCATGCGCGCCCTCGCCGCGGCCGCCCCGAGGAAGTTTGGCCATGACGAATCAGCCCGGAAGTGATCGCTCGCGCCACCCGCGACACATAGGCGACTGGAGGTGAAGCCCATGACGAACACCCACGACGGCGAGCCCCGTACGCCTGAGCAGATCGCCGAGCTGTTCGCGATCGCCGGCCGCGAGATCGAGGCGGTCGAGCAGCTGACCGGCTGCGTCGCCCAGTTGCACGAAGTGCAGGCCGCGAAGGCTCAGCTGGCGATCCTGACCCCGGCCGAGATCCGCGCCGCGCTCGAGTTCCGCCGATGCGCCCTCAGGGGGGCCCAGTGAGCACCCGGGCCCCGAGCCGCCCGGTCGGTGTCGACGAACTCAAGCGGGCCTGGCACGCACTGAACGCCGGCGAGTTCCGCACCAGGCCCGGCGCCGGTAAGGGTCCCCGCGGCCGCGGCGCCGCCGCCGCGGACAACTGGTCACCGGTCCACGGCGAGCACACCATCGCCGTTCTCGGCTCCGCCGGTTCGGTCGGCGCGAGCACCGTCGCCCTGGCCACCGGTCTCGCCGCAGCTGCCCCGGTCCGAGTCATCGAGTGCTGCTCGATCACCACCTCCGGACTCGCCGCGGCGAGCACCGCCGAGCTCGGCCTGCACCAAAGGGACTGGCGTCAAGGCAAGCGCGACCACGTCCTACTCGAGCGCGCCAGCGAGGTCCTCGCCGGCGTCGACGAGGTCCCGCCGCCCATCGAGGCTCAGAACGAGACCCAGCTGACCATTCTCGACATCGGCTGGGAGGCCGGCCAGCTGCTGGCCACCGACTGCTGGCTGGCCGAGGCCGTCCGCGCCGCCGACCAGATCGTCCTGGTCACCACCGCCACCGTCCCCGGGATGCGTCGCGCGGGAGTCGCCATGGACCTGCTGTCCCCTTGGCAGCCTGAGCAGATCGCCCTCGCCGTCCGCGGGCCACGCCGCAAGAAGTGGCCGCGCGGCCTCGAGCACGCCGGCGGCCCCGCCGTCCGCCGCGCCCTGGTCGCGGAAAGGTGCGTGGAGATCCCCGTTGACCGCGAGCTCGCGATCAACGGCCTGGACTCCCGCCGCGTCCCGGCCCCCCTGATCTCGGCAGCACGTCGGCTGCTCGAGCCCGCAAAGCGGCCCACCGACACCAGCGAAGGCGCCTGACCCTCCCGGGGTCAGCAACCCAGAAAAGGGAATCCCCCATGGACGTCATGACCGCAACCGCAAGCACCGTGATGGCTGTCTGCCCGAAGGCGCCTCCGGGTGCTGTCGGCCCCACCAACGAGATCACCAGCTACGTGCTGTGGGGCGTCATCGTCCTGTTCGGTCTCGGCATCATCGTCGCGATCGCCGCGATCATCGCCGGCCGAGTGTTTTCCCTGCCGCACGCCTCCAAGGTGGGCGTGATCTCGGTGGTGGTCGTCTTCGCCTGCGCGATCGCCTACCTGGTGCTCCCCGGGATGCTCAACGGGATCCTCGGCAAGGGCTGCATCTAATGCGGCGCGCGGCCACCAAGAAGGCGCCTCCCCTCGAGCAAGGCACCAGCGAGTGGAGCCAGCGCAGACTGCTCGGCATCCTGGCCGCCGCCGTCGCCGTTGCTGTACTCCTACTCGGCGGCCTCGCGTACGCGGTCTACCTGACGATCGCCGGCATCGGCGACGAGACCAGCGCGAACACCGGCGTCACCACCGGCGAGACCGTGCGCTCGACGGTGCCCCTCGGTGCCGCGCATCGCGATGAGATCGCGGCCGAGCCGATGCTGACCGTGCCCGAGAGCGCCGCCTTCCCGCCAGCAGGCTCGAGGACCACCAGCGCCAACGCACCGGAGATCAACGTCCCGACCGGAACCGGAGTCAACGGGCCCGCGTTCGTGATGACCGGGTTCCCGCACACCCCAGAGGGCGCGATCGGCCAGCTCGCCCAGATCGACCTCGCGGTGCTGCAGCCGATGAGCCTGAGCACCGCCGAGGAGGTTTACAACGCCTGGGCGCTGCCCGGCGGGGTCCGTGCCGAGGACTGGTGGATCACCGCCAGCGTCCGTGCGTTCCTCTCCAGCACCGGAATGGGCGAAGTCAAGGACCCCAGCGCCTCGGTGTCCTTGGAGCCGGCCGCCGCGCTGGTCAAGGGCACCGACGGCCCCGACTGGGCGACGGTGTGCGTGCTGATGAAGGTCAGCGCCACCTACAAGTCCGAAGGACAGATCGCCTTCGCGCACTGCGAGCGCATGCAGTGGGTCGGCGGCCGCTGGATGGTCGCCCCCGGCGCTCCGCCTGCACCCGCACCCGCGACCTGGCCCGGCACCCAGCTGGGGCACGAGGCCGGTTGGCGCACCTGGTCCACCGACCACACCGCCGAACCCGCCCACCCCGGCGACACGGAAGAGGAGCACTGACATGCGCAATGGGATGAGCAGTCGGATCAACGACTCGACGGGGGAGTCCCGTACGACCCTGCTGCGCGTGGGGGTCCTGGCGCTGATCGCCGCCCTCGTGGCCACCGCCGTCTGGCTCGGAGCGCGCGGCCGAACCGATGACAACAGCGGAGCCGACAAGACACCCCGGGACTCCTCGAGCCAGACCGGGCAGCAGGGGCGGAACGTCTCGGTCGACCAGGTCGACCAGGTCGCCCCGGAGGCCGCACCCCCAGACGGCGTCGTGATCCCGACCGGCGCCGACCAGGTCGACGGCTACCCGACCCAGTTCCCCCAGACCGACCTGGGCGCGGTCGCGCTGCAGGTCGAGGTCGCCAAGGCGCAGGTCGGGTTCGACTACGACCAGGCCGGCGCCGTCGCCGGCCTGTACGCCAACCCCGAGGACAGAGCCGTCTTCGAGCAACGCGCCCGCGACGCTGTGGCGCTGCGCCGCCAGCAGGCCGGCGTCCCGAAGGAGGGGGACGTCCCCCCGCCCGCGTCGTACGCCGTGACGCCGATCGCCTACACCCTCGAGGAGCTCGACCCCGGCTACTACGCGGTGAACCTGCTCAGCTACGTCACTCTCACCACCGCCAACGGCAACGTCAGCGACGGCCTCTACGCCGGCACCCAACTCCTGCGGTGGGTCGAGGTCGACGGCGTGGGCGACTGGCGACTGGTCCAGGGCAGCACCGCAGACAGCGAGCACCTGGTCTCCACCGGACAGCCCAAGGCGGTCGCGCCGGGCACCCCGCAGTACAAGCAGGCCGGCTGGACCCCGATCAACGGAGCACCCCAGTGAGCACCGCTGATCTCTTTCGCCGGGTCACCCGGCTGGGCATCGGCGCCCTGGCGGGCCTGGTCCTCACCACGCTCCTCGGAGCCGCAACAGCCATCCAGCTGCCAGCCGCCGCCGCGGCCGAGCCGGCGACCAGCACGGCGACCAGCACGGCGGCCAGCACGGCGGCCAGCACGGCGGCCAGCACAGCGCATGCCGCCACGGTCGAGACCGCCAGCCAGCTGCTGGCCCGCACCGTCAAGATGAGCTGTCTTGCTCCCGACGAACTGTGCGACCTCGACGGCGACGCCCTCGAGTGCGCGGAGAACCCGGTCGACTGCGGCAAGGGCGCGGCCAGTGGCGTCAAGGACGAGATCGAGGACCAGGTCGAGGGCGTCCAGGAGTGCCTCGAAGACCCCAGCCTCACCGACTGCGCAAAGGGATTCGCAGGAGTGGTGCCGGGCGTCGGCGGGTGCGGGCTGCTCGACGCGATCTGCGACGCCGGGCTCCCGGGGATCGGAAACCCTGGCGTCCCGGCGGCGCCCGGCATCCCCGGACTCCCGAACGTGGGGGACCTCTTCGGCGCCGGCATCCCGGGCCTCGGTGACATCCCCAATCCGTTCGAGAACATCGGCGACGTCATCGCCAAGGCGGCGGCCGATGCCTGGACCTCGGCAATGCTCGCGGTCTGGAGCTCCGGCCTGTTCGTGCTGCGCATCGTGCTCACGTTCAGCGAACTGTTCCTGACCCCCGACCTGAGCAACGACGGACCCGGCAAGGACCTCTACACCTTCACCCTCTGGCTCGCACTCGCCCTGGTGGTCATCCTGGCGATGATCCAGCTCGGCGCCGCGGCCTTCAAACGAGAGGGCAAGGGCCTCGCGCGGGCGTTCATCGGCGCCGGCCAGTTCGTCCTGGTCTGCGCCTGCTGGTTCGGCTACTGCGTCATGATCGTCGCGGCCTGCGGCGCCATCACCAAGGCGCTGATGAAGTCGCTGCTCCAGGTGCAGACCTGGCCAGACTGGGATCCCCTGGGCGGCCTCGGCGTCGACGACATCACCGAGGCCGGTGTGGCCACCGCGCTGGCCTTCCTTGGCATCTTCTTGTGGCTGGCCGCGATCGGGCACGTCCTGGTCTACCTCGCCCGGGCGGCCTCGCTGCTGGTCCTGGTCGCCACCGGCCCGCTCGCCGCGGCCGGGTTGGTCTCCGACTTCACCCGCTCCTGGTTCTGGAAGTCGCTGCGCTGGTTCCACGCCGCGGCGTTCACCCCGGTGCTGATGGTGATGGTGCTGGGCATCGGCGTGCAGTTCGCCAACGGCGTCGCTGCCCACCTCGCAGACGGCACCGCCAAGGCGTTCGGCACGGCACTGCCGGCGGTCATGACGATCCTGATCAGCGTCGTCGCGCCGCTGGCGCTGTTCAAGCTTCTCGCCTTCGTCGACCCCGGCACCTCCAGCGGCGCGTCGTTCCGTCAGGGCATGGCCATCCAGGGCGGCCTCCACGGGCTGCTGAGCGGCGGCGGTGCCGGCCGCGGCTCGTCGGCCGCGTCGACCACCGACGGCAACGGTCGCTCGTCGGGTGAGCAGAGCGCCGAGGCCTCGACCGGCGATCGGTTCAACAAGTCCACCCAGGGCGTCCTCGGCAGCTTCGGCCCGGTCGGACAGGCGTTCGCTGCCGGGCTCGGGATGGTCAGCAGCGCCGGAGCGAAGGCCACGTCCCTGACGTCGGACGAGACCAACCAGGCCGGCGTCGGGCAGAGCACTTACGGCCCCGATTTCAGCGGCATGGGTGGCCGCCAGCCCGGCCAGTCCAGCGGTCAGCCCGGCGACCAGAGTGGCGGCACCCACCCCGGCTCGCAGAACAGCGGCGACCCCAACGACACCGACTCGCCGTTGCCGACCCCGCCGTCCCCGCATGCCCCGCCTGCTTCGCCCACGCCGCCGACGCTGCCCACCGGCGGCGGACCCGGCGGTGGCTCGGGTGGCGGCTCCCCCGGACAGGGCGGCGGTGGTGCCGGAGCAGCGCCCAAGACGCCGGCCGCCGGTGGCGGCGGGGGAGCGGCCGGAGGTGCCGGCGGAGCCGCTGCGGCTGCCGGCGCGATCCCCCCGGTGGCGGTGTAGCCGACGCGCCGCACGACCTGCCCCCAGCTCCGATCGACAGGCAGTGACCCGGGAAGGAAACCGACGATGACCATCTACGCCGACTACCAGCGCGACCGCATCGGCTGGTTCTTCGGCCTCTCCGGAGGCCAGCTGATGTTCCTGGCGATGGCCAGCCTGCCGGCGTTCTGGGCGATCAGCCGCGGAGCGTGGTTCTCCGCGTTACTGTTCGCCCTGGTCTGGCTGTTCCTGCTGGCCATCACCGTCATCCCGGTCCGAGGCCGCTCGGCCACCGGCTGGGTGTTCGCCTCGACGATGTACGCCGTCGGCGGGCTGCTCAGCTGGACCTCGTTCCGTGCCAAAGCCACCGAGGGCCGCGCAGAGGACCTCGACACCCCCGACCTCCCCGGGGTGCTTCAGGGCATCAAGATCCACGACGGCCCGCCGCACGGCTCCCAGCTGCAGCGGGTCGGAGTAATCCACGACGACGCCGCGAAGACATGGGCAGTCACCGCCTCGATCGTCCACCCCGGCATCGGCATGAAGGACACCGAGGAGCGCAGCCGCTACGGCGAGGCGCTGGCCGGGCTGCTCGACGTCGCCGGCCGCACCGAGAAGATCGACGAGATCCTGTTCATGGTCCGCACCGTCCCCGAGGACGGCGCCGAGCGCGATCTGTGGGTCAACAAACACCGCCGCGACAACGCCCCCCAGCTGTCCGAGGTCGTCAACAGCGACCTCGCGGTCGGACTCACTCAGGCGTCGGTTCGCACCGAGCAGTTCGTGACAATCGTCGTCCCGGAGACCCGGATCGCCCGGTCGGCCAAGGAGTCCGGCGGTGGCTTCGAGGGCCGCTGCCGCGAGCTCTACCTGCTGATGGCCGAGATCGAAGCCCAGCTGCGGGGCCCGATGGGGATGACGTCGGTCCGCTGGCTCACCTCGCCGGAGCTCGCCCTGGCGTCCCGCACCGGGTTCGCCCCAGGCGATCGCGCCGGCATCGTCGAGGCCCTCGCCATGCGGGAGCAGGACCCGAGCGTGAACGCCGACGTCCCGTGGGCGCTGGCCGGGCCCTCGGGCGCCGACGCGACGGTGCGGCACTACAGCCACGACGCGTGGAACTCGATCAGCGCCACCATCAAGCTCCCGACCCGCGGCGTGGCGATGGGCGCCCTGGCGCCGATCCTCACCCCGAGCGAGTCCGGTGAGCGACGCTCGTTCGTCGTCGCCTTTCCGATCGTGGCCCAGTCCAAGGCCGACCGGCAGTCGGGCAACGCAGAGTGGGCCGCAGACCTGGCTGAGGGAATGAACGAGAAGCTCGGCCGCAAGACCCGTGCCAAGCAGCGCGACGAGGCCCACAAGGCCCGCGGCCTGGACGCCAAGCTGGCCCACGGCAACGCGCTGGTCCGGCCTTACGCCGTGTGCACGGTCACGGTTCCCAAGACGCTGCGGATCACCGAGTTCGGCCGCCGTCTGGACGCCTCGATCCGCCGCGCCGGGTTTGCGCCCCTGCGGCTCGACCTGGCCCAGGACGTCGGTTTCGCCGCCTCGACCATCCCCGTCGGGATGAGCCTGACCCGGAGCGGAGACGCCTGATGCCCACCACCACCCGCAGGAACCGCGGCGGCGCCAAGTCGGGAAGGGACATGGCGGCGTTGCTCTCCGACTTCGGCCACGACCTGCCCACGATCCCCCCGCTCGCCCCGCAAGCCACGGAGCCCCGGATCTTCAAGTATGCCCCGCGCCGCGGTGCAGCTCGCCGCGGCCGCGGCTGGGCGCCCGCCACCGCCCCGGCGCAGGCCTGGCGGATGACGAGTGACCAAGCACCGGTGTTCTGGCCCTTCGTGTCTGCGCCGGCCCTGCCGCCGACCGGGGCGCAGATGGGCGTCGACCAGCTCTCCGGCGGCTCGTTCTACTGCGACCCCTTCGGCTGGGTGCTGCGCGACGACGTGTCGGCGACCAACCCGAACATCTTCCAGTTCGCCAAGCCCGGCACCGGCAAGTCCGGCACCACCAAGGCGTTTTGCACCCGGATGATGCCCTTCGGCTACCGCACCTTGGTCCTGGGCGACCCCAAGGACGAGTACGAGCCATTGTGCCGCGCGCTCGGCGTCGAGCCGTTTGTCATCGCCCCCGGCTTCTGGGCACGAATCAACCCGCTGGCCATGGGCCCGCTCGGCCACGACTGGGAGAAGCTCTCAGCCGAGGAAGCCCGACGGCGCACGACGATCATCTTCAAGCGCTGGCTGGTTCTGATCCGCGGTCTGGTCGGCAGCATGAAGCTCGACGACCAGCGCCGGGTGCCGTTCGGACCCGACGAGGGCGACGTCGTCCGCAACGCCTTGGCGGTCCTCACCGGCTACGCCGCCGGCAACTCGATCCTCACCGAGACCACCATCCCGCGGCTGTGGGACCTGCTGCGCAATCCCACCGAGGAGCTCGTCCGGGCGTGCGAGTACGGGAACACCCGCCAGTTCCTCGACCAGACTCGGCTGCTACGCAACGCGCTCGGCGAGCTGGTCACCGGCACCCTGGCCGGTCTCTTCGACGACTTCACCAACATCGAGGTCGATTGGCGCGCCCCGATCCAGTCGTTCAGCCTCTCCCGGCTCGATGGACTCGGCGACGAGGCCGTCGGCATCGCGCTGCTGTGCATGAACTCCTGGGGCCGCGGACTGCGCGAGATCGCCGAGCCCGGCGACCTGCGCATCGTCGTGCGCGACGAGGTCTGGAAGCAGATGCGCCTCGGCGTCTCCGCGGTGATGAGCTTCGACGCCGACCTGCGGCTCTCGCGCGGCATGGCCGGCAAAGGCGGCGACATCCAGTTCGCCAACCTGCACAAGCCCTCCGACCTGCTCTCGGTCGGCGATGCCGATTCCCAGGCCGCGATGATCGCCAAGGACCTCCTCGAGCTCGCTGACATCAAGATCCTCGGCGGTCAGAAGCCGCGCGTCGCGCGCGAGCTCGACTCGATGCTCGGCTTCGGCCCGATCGCCCAGGACCTCGTCTCCGGGTGGGCGATGCAGGACAAGGGCCGCGCGCTGTGGTGCGTCGGAGACGCCACCTACAAGGTTCAGACGGTGCTCCACCCGCTGGAGAAAGAGATCTACTACACCAACGAGGCCATCGAGGCAGCCGGCTGAGGCGCTCGGGACTGACTTGTCGTGAAGAAGCTAGTCCTCGCTGGACTGCCGGTCCTGATCGTCATCATGGCGCTGCCGTTCGTTGTGACCTTGATGGTGGTGATGACCACGACCGCGGCCGCCGAGTGCCGCACCCAGACCAGCGAGTCCGCACTCACCGAGCTCGGCGACCTCGGAGTCATCGATGGCCCCTTGGGCGGCCCGGTCAAGGGCACGATCGCCATGGCCTCTGCCGAGGAGCCGCTGACCGGCGACGTGTTCGCCCAGCTGATGCAGCTGCGGTTCGCCTCCAGCTACCCGACCCTGACCACCGAGCAGGCCCGCAACGCGATCACCATCGCTCAGGTCGCCCGCGACCTCCAGGTTCCCCGCTACGGGCTGCAGGTCGCGATCGCCACCGCGATCCAGGAGTCCAAGCTGGTCAACCTCACCGGCGGCGACCGCGACTCCGGTGGCCTGTTCCAGCAGCGTCCCTCGACCGGCTGGGGGAGCCGTGCTGAGGTGACCAACCCGGTGCTCGCCGCGCGTGCCTTCTTCGGCAAGGCCCAGCACGCTGGCAACCCGGGACTGCTCGACGTCCCCGGCTGGCCGGACATGCCGCTGACCCAGGCGGCCCAGGCCGTGCAGCGGTCGAGCTTTCCCGACGCCTACGCCCAGTGGGGGGACGTCGCCGGCGACATCACCGACCTCCTCGGCGGCGACCTACCCGACCTGCCGGACGGCGACGGCGAGGTCTCGAACGCGAGCAATTGCGAGGACACCGTCAACCCGATCACCGTCGGTACCTTGAATATCCTGGGCGCCGGCCACACCGACAACCAGAGGGGCGGCGGCAACGAGAAGGCCGGGTACGCCACCTGGGACAAGCGGCTGCCCGGGGCACTCAGCGCGATCGAGAACGCCGGCGTCACGATCGCCGGTCTCCAGGAGGTCCATGGCCCCCAGGCCAAGGCCCTGGTTGACCGCTATTCGGCCAAGTGGGGCATGTACCCGGCCACGGGCGACACCCAGAACAAGGTGATCTGGGACCGCGGCAGCTGGGAGGTGACCGACTCACGCCTCGTCCAGATCCCGTACTTCAACGGCAAGGACGTCGGGATGCCGGTCGTCCAGCTGACGGGTGCGGCCGACAGCGCCAACGCCGGGCAGGTCATCTGGGTCTGGAGCATCCACAACCCCGCCAATACGCAAGGGAACGCCGCCGGGCACCGCACGGAGGCGCTGCGCCGCCAACTGGCCACCATGACCGAGCTCGCCGGCACCGGCACCCCGGCGGTGATCCTGGGCGACTTCAACGACGGCAAGGACGGCAACAACTCCTCACAGTGCGCGCTGACCCCTGAACTGAGCAACGCTTTCGGCGGATCAGCGGAGCCCTGCAAGAAGCCCCAGGAGGACGCGCCGATCGACCACATCTACGGCGCCAACCTCACCTGGGACAGCGCCGAGGTCGACAACAGCACCCAGGCCAACAAGGTCGCTGACCACCCGCTGGTGACCGCCACCACCGCCGGCAGCAGCGCGGGCTGCGCGGTGGCGGCCGAGACCAACTACAACCTCGGCCCGGTCCAGCCGCAGCTGACGCAGCTGGTCAACATCCTCGGCCCGATGTTCGACATCAAGACCGTCGGCGGCTACCGCGAGAGCGCCACCGACCCCCACGGCCACCCGGCCGGCCTGGCGGCCGACTTCATGGTCCCGCTGACTCCAGCCGGCAAGGCCCAGGGGGACGCGCTCGTGGCGTACGCCCAGGCCGACGCCCGCGAGCTCGGGATCGACTACATCATCTGGTACCAGCGCATCTGGTCGGCCGCGCGAGCCGACGAGGGCTGGCGGCTGATGGAGGACCGAGGCTCGGCCACCGCGAACCACCTCGACCACCCGCACATCAACGTGCTGCCCAACGCCCAGGTCTCCCCGGTCGGCCTCGAGGGCGCGTCCTGCGACGAGGTGGTCTACCCGGTGCCGGCGGCGTACATCGGCACCGACGGGGGAAACTGGCACGACACAGGCCCCTACTGGACCAACTGGCACACCGGAACCGACTTCACCGCCCCGTGCGGCACGACCGTCTACGCCGCCCACGCCGGCACCATCGAGATCGACACCAGCCAGAGCTGGGCCGGCCCGCAGCTGGTCAAGGTCACCACCGGCGCCGGCTCTATGGCCACCTGGTACGCGCACATGCAGGGCGTCATCGTCAGCCGCGGTCAGACCGTCGCTGCCGGCGAACCGATCGGCCAGGTCGGCAAGGAGGGAAACGGCTCCGGGTGCCACCTCCACTTCGAGGTTCACCTCGAGAACGGCTCCATCTACGGACCCGACAACGTCAACCCCGTGACCTGGCTGGCTGACAACGCCTCGAACCCGAGCCGCTCTGTGTGATCGCTGCCGGGCCCCCCGACACATAGGTGAGCAGCCAGAACTTCGACCGCCCACGATTCCAGGAGGCAGAATCCAATGCAGCGAGAGCGACGACGCGACCCCTACCCCTGGACCTGGGAGATCCCTGTAGCCGTGGCCTTGGCGACCCTGTTCGTCATCGTCATCGGCATCCAGCTGGGCCGCTCCGTCGCGAACCTACTCGCCGGCGTCGGGTGGACCTGGCCCACCCCAGACGTCGGGGCCAATGCCGGTGCGTTCCCCTCGCCGATCGGCACCGCCTTCTGGACCAGCCTCCCCGGCGTGCTCAGCGGGCACGCCGGCGCCGGCCTGCCCACACCGACACCGGACGGCCTGGCTGGCCGCGCCCTGGTGTGGGTCAGCCTCGCGATGACGGAGGTCGCGCTGATGAGCGCCACCATCTGGGTCGGCGTCTGGGCCTACCAGCGCTGGGGCCCAGGGCGCATGCGCGGCATGGCCACCGCCGCAGAGGCCGAGAAGATCCTGGGCGTCACTCGGCTGCGCAAGGTCGCGGGCATCGTCCGCCCCGACCTCTACGGCAAGCACGCCACTGCCACGGCGGCACCCGTTCAGCGCACGGCCGGTGACCTCACCGAACAGACCGGGCCGCAGCTCGGCCACGGGCTCGGCCCGTGGCTCCTGAACGGCCGCCGGACGGGGGAGAAGCGATGAAGCTGAGGTTCAACCCGTGGGACGTGGGTTGGCGCATCGGGGACGCGCACGAGCCGCGTGGCGGCGAGCTGTGGGTGCCGTGGGACCGCACCGCCGGGGTGATCGGCCCGCAGGGCTCCGGCAAGACACTCGACCTCCTCACCCCGGCGCTGCTCAGTGCCCCGGGCGCTGCCCTGGTCACCCTGACGAAGGTCGAGGACCTGCTGCTCAGCCTCACCGAACGCTCCAGCGACGACCGTCCGTGCGTGGTCCTCGACCCGTTCGGGCTGGCCGAGGGCGTCTGGGGTCATGGGGTCGTCGAGCTGATCTGGGATCCGATCGCCGGCTGTGTCGATTCCAAGGTCGCCGAGCGGCGAGCGAAGGCCTTCACCGCTGGCACCGTCAAGGGTGCGATCACCGGCGGCACCGGGGACGATGCCGCCCGGTTCTACGCGGCGGAATCGGCGAAGGTGCTTCAGGGCTATTTCCACGCCGCGGCCCTGACTGGGAAGACCCTCGAGGACGTCCTGCAGTGGGTCGCGAACCCGGCCGCGGCCAGCCAGCCTATGGAGATCCTGCGCCGGCACCCGCATGCCGAGCCGTTCTGGCACGGCCTGCTGCACGGGGCGCTCAACGGCGACGACCGCACCGCCGGCAACACGATCACCACGGTGCAGCAGGCGGTGTCCTTGTTCTTCCAGGCCGACATCCGACGCCGCTGCGTGCCGAGCCGCGGGCGCCCGGCCACCGACCTGGCGGACGTGATCCGGCGCCGCGGCACGATCTACCTCCTGGGCCGCGAAGACCCCTACGCCTCGGCGAGCCCGCTGATGACTGCGGTGGCCGAGCACGTCTTGGACACCGGGCTGCTGCTGGCCAACAGCTCACCGTGGGGCGGCCGGCTGTGCCCGTCCCTGGTTTCGGTTCTCGACGAGCTGCCCTCCACCGCACCGCTGCCGACCCTGCGCACCAGGATGTCCAACGAGCGCGCCTTGGGACTGTCGTTCATCTGGGCCGCCCAGACCCGTCCCCAACTGACCAGCATCTTCGGCGAGCACGAGGCCCGGGCGCTGCTCGGGCTCACCAATACCCTGGTGATGTTCGGCGGATCGAAGGACGTGGCGTTCAACCAGGAGATCTCCGAGCTGCTCGGAACTGTCCGCATCGGCCGCGTCACGCACTCCACCGGCGGGTTCAACGGCGGCAGCCGCAACTTCTCCGGCGACGACATCCCCATCATGCGGTCCGAGGAGGTCCGCCAACTCCCCGAGCGGCGGGCCCTGGTGATCGCCGAGAACGGCAAGCCGATCATCGCCAAGCTGCACCGCTGCGTGGAGGGCAAGGCCGGCGAGCGGCTCCTGGCCGACCAGCGCGCGCTGCGCGCACGGCTCGCCAACGACCGCCGCGTGGTCATCACCCCCGAGGCCCGGGCGACCGCCGCCATCGTCGAGGCGCGTCGCCTCGGCTTCGTCGACGACGCAACCGATCCGACGAGGAGTGGGCCATGACGACTCAGCAGACCCCACGGGCCGCACCCAGCCCGATGGTCCTGCCGTTCCCCGTGCCTGGGGAGCAGGTCCGCTTGGCCTACCGCGAGCTCCACATCGCCATCAACGGCACCGAGGAGCAGAAGAAGGCCCTGGGCAACCACGCCCTACTGCCGCGGCCCTGGGAGCCGGCCACGTGCCTGGACCCCGAGTTGCGACATCAGCTGTGGGAGTGGTTCGAGGACGTCGTGGTCTGGCTCAACCGCGACTACACCTGGGACGTCTCTGGGCTCATCCCCAGCTGCTGGCCAGTGCACCCGCACCTGGTCCACGAGATCGCCGTGTTGGCCGACCAGCGCCGCCGCGCCGGGCTCGCCATGACCAGCGACGCCCTCGAGGAGTGGCACCGCTACTGCCTGCCCGCCTTCACTGACCGCATGCGCAACCGGCTGCGGGCCCACTGCGACGACGAGCACAACAACTGGCCGGCCAAGCCCCGACACAACGAGCACCTGGGGGAGGCCAGCACCCAGCGGCGTGAGAACGCCTTCGCCCACGACGTCGACGCGCTGCCCGCCAACCGACGCGAACGGGTCGGTCGACCGCGCCTGGTCGAGGTCGACCTTGACACCGGCGAGATCAAGGACGACCCCCTCAGTGCGCAGACGCGCACCCGGACCGAGAAGGGTCCCCGTATCTGATGTGCGGCTATGGCGGCGAGCATTCGCGCCAGTTTGGAGGGGCCCCTTGTCTCGCTTTCATGGACGTCGAACACAACCTGCCGAAGATGCGGCGCTGGCGTCGAGAATTCCCCTCAATCTCGCGCTGGGTTGGCAAGGCAGAGGGCGGCAACGTGAACCTTCTGCCTGTGCAGTGACGACGCGCTGGGCTGCGCAGCTTCATTTTATCGGCGTTGCTTGGGACGAACCTGCACGACTTCACGGCCCTGCCGTCCTCCACAGAGAGGACGGCAGGGCTTCTGCGCTGTCCCCGCCGGCCTGCAGACTGGCCCGATGCACACGACCGACGTCTACCCAGTTGCGAACCGCGAAGACGCCATCGTCGATATCCCGATCCCCTTCGCCCGCGCCGGGACGTGGCACGCCGAGATCCGCGCACGCGTCCTCGACGCGGCGACCGGCGACTGGTACTTCGAGGTCGGCTACAACACCGGCATCGCCGAGAACCGCATCGGCACTTTCCCCGCCGAGTGGGTGCGCCGCCCCGACATCACCGACCTCGACGGCATCGTGCCGGACGACGTGCTCGCGAGGATGCGGGGCGACGCCGACGTCATCGACATGCCGCAGCGCGATGCCTCACCATCCTCAGGCCTCGTCTTCCTCGGGGTCAGACCACCACTCGCGGGTTACGTGCTTCAGTACCTCCTGCAGGAGACGGGAGGCCTCGTCCCCTCGCGCTCCGGCTGCGGCTGATTCACACCTTCAGGGTGCTCCTGGCGATCTGCGCACGCACGAGCAGCTCGAGGTGGTCCAGCCGGAACCACCGGCGCCCACCCTGCACCGTGTATGGCACCCGCCCGCGGTTGGCTCGCATCTTCAACGCCCCCTCCGTGCATCCCAGCACCACCGCCGCGGTCGGTACCAGCAGCCACTCGTGCTCATCGTCCGGAGGCTGCGGATCGGTGGCATGACTCGAGGGGCGTCGACGCTCGCGCTCGGCCGCCGCCGTTCTCCGCGCGGCCGTCAGCTCGATGACCTCCTCGCGCGACAGCGACGGCCGCTTCCGTCTCGAGGTCAGGTCGCCGCGGCGCAGCATCTTGGGAATCAGGCTCACATGCACGCCGAGCAGCACCGCAGCCTCGCGGTGCGTCACCCATTGGTCAGCCACGACGGCAGGCTAGACGACATACCTACTTCGCAGGAGAAGTAACAAATCGCCTACAAGAGCCACGGAACGGTGACACGGTGCTGTGATCAGTACCGACACACCACACGGGGATATCACCATGATCAAGCACACCGCTCGGGCGCTCGCCCTTCTCCTGGCCGCTATCGGCCTCACCGGATTCGTCCAAGCTCCCGCCTCCGCGATCGTTGACCGCGACTGCGGCGACTTCAACACCCAGTCCGCCGCCCAGACTTTCTACGTCAATGCCGGTCCAGGCGACCCGCACCGCCTCGACGACGACAACGACGGCCGAGCCTGCGAAACCCTGCCCTGTCCCTGCGGCGTCCGCAACCAGAACCCGCCCAGCCCAGCGCCGGTGAAGGTCTTCCGCGAGACCGGCAACGTCGTGCGCGTCGTCGACGGCGACACCCTCAAGGTCCGTCTCCGCACGGGCGGCATCGTCGACGTCCGCATGCTTGGCATCAATACTCCCGAGCGCGGCCGTTGCGGCACCGGCGACGCCACCGACAATCTCCGCAAGCTCGCCCCGGTCGGCTCGACCGTAAACATGGTTTCGGACCGCACCCAGGCCGCCAAGGATCGCTACGGTCGCCTGCTGCGCTACGTCGCGCGCACGGGCGGCTACAAGGACCTGTCCTACCGCCAGATGTGGAACGGCTTTTCCAAGCCCTACGTCTTCGGGAAGAAGCCGGTCGCCCGGCACCCCCAATACGTCCGCGCTTCGCAGACCGCCCGCAATACCGACCGCGGCCTCTGGGCCAGCTGCTGGTGAAGCGTCAACCCTCCTGAGGCGGTTAGGCGCCCGCTGCCAATGATTGATGCCAGCGATTCGTCGGCATTCAAGGAACGGGGGAGGGGCGCAGGTGGGTGGGCAGGCCCCGAACGTGAGCGCTTGACAGTCAAAAGCGGCGGTAAGACGCAGGCCCGGGTGTGCGGCCAACCGCGCCTGGAACCCCACCGGACTTGACGCCGGCGTACGGGACCGTCGTCGTGGTGCCGCCGTCGACCGCCGGTATCGCGGCATCGATCCTGTGCCGCCCTAGTACTGCGCCCCACAGCCGGATCACTGCAGCGGGGCGAGTGAGCTTGTCGCCGAGCCAAGGGCTGAGCGGCTTCAGCATTCGATGGCGACGTTGAGAACGACCCCGCGTGCATGCCCCTGCCAAGCGTGCGGAAGGATGTCGGCGGTGACCCCCAGGGTGATCTCATGACCGGATCAAGAACGCGGAAAAGCGGATCAAGGTGGCCGAAATGCGGATCATATCTCTTGTATAACGGAACAACCCTCCGTATTATCGTACCAATGAGTCGGCCCGAGCTCGAAAACAACTTCGTCAGGAGCCTTCGTGGAGCATCTGTCTGAGGTCGTGAAGATCTTGGACGCGGCGCTCATGCACGACACCGACAAGGCCACCTCCTACGCCAACCTGCTGGCATCCAAGCTCGATGACGAACACCAGCCACGGCAGGCGCGTGCTCTACGAACAGTGCTGGCGAAGCTGCCGAGCTCGAAGGTAACGACGGCGTACGCCACCCCGCGGCTCCCGAAGGACGCCGAGAACGCGCTCGCGATCGTCGACTACAAGTCGGTTGGCGAACTGTCTCCGCCAGATCTGGTCCTGCACCCATACGTCCAAGACCGCGTCGCTGACTTCCTGGAGTCCGTAAGGATGCACGACGAGTGGGAGGCGCGGGGCGTGGCGTCGGCCAATCGGCTGCTCATCTACGGACCGCCTGGCACGGGCAAGACCAGCATTGCCACGAAGATTGCCCAAGAGTTGAAGTTGCCGCTAGTCCTTAGCCGGAGTGATGCGCTTATGTCGTCGCTCCTCGGGCAGACCAGTCGGAACATCCGCAGTATTTTTGAGTTCGCGAGTTCCACGCCGAGCGTTCTTTTCCTGGACGAATTTGATGCGCTCGCGAAGGATCGCAAGGACTCCCGCGAAATCGGTGAGCTTCAGCGGGTCGTGATCGCTCTTCTCCAGAACATCGATGCTCTCGATTCGTCGACTGTGCTGATTGCTGCGACGAACCATCCTGAGCTGTTGGACCCCGCCGTATGGCGGCGGTTCGATTACACGCTGAAGGTGGACCTGCCCGGCCCCGACGAACGCTCCCAGATGTGGCAGTCGGCGTTGGGAGAGTTCGTGCCGGGAGACTCGGAACTGCGCAGTCTCGTTGACTTCTCGGCCGACATGTCTGGAGCGGCGATCAAGCTCGCGGCAAATGACATCAGCCGTGTAGCCATCAAGGAGGGTGGGAGCGCTCTACCACTCCCGAGCATGCTCCGGCGGCTGGCGCGGGTGCTCTGGTTCGACTCGTACGAGCGATTCGAAAACGAGTACGTGGAGATGGCTGCTCTGCGAAGGTGGGCGCCGGAAGTCTTCACTGTCCGGGCTCTCGAAAGCCTATTTGGGGTTAGTGCCCGGCAGGTGAATAAGGCCATCAAGGAGTAGGAATGCCTGAGTTCGAGCCGATTGTGGTCCTGCCCTCGCAGCAGAACGAGTATGAGCGCAAGCCCGGTGGAGGTGGGGCGAAGGTACCGATCGTCGACGTAGATCAGGACCTGCGCTCAGGTCTCGTCGCGCAACTTCAGGTCGTTGAGCGACTGGCAGCCCAGCCACTACCCGGCTACGCCCAGGGCATCCCACTCACCATCACCGTCCGCGATGAGGCCCTAGCGAAGACCAAGCGTCCATACGCGTTCCTCGACTCGGCTGATCTGACTCCCGTCGCTGGCGAAGGCCGGGGAGAGATGATCAGTCGCGCAACGCCCGAGAACACTCGGGCTCTCGCCACGATGATCGAGAGCAGGTCGGCTAAGGCCGATATCTTCGCTATCTCCACCTTCGACTCGTTTCGCGTCTGGGATCCGGTCGAGGACGCGATCCCGAGCGGCGCCGCGGACTCAGCTGACGACCTGCTGAATCAAGCAAGAGCGAGTGGCGTGCCTCTTCGCATCGAATTGTTCCCGTGGCTGTCGGTCCAGTCGCTGTGGGGCACCGGCCCTCGTTCTACCCTGGAGGACTACCTGGCCGAAGTCGGCCTTCCCGTCATCTTCGTGGCGGGCTCTAGCAGCCGCACGGCCCTCTACCTGCAGGTCACCGACGACGCCAACGAGCAATCGATCCGCGGCCTGATCGGCATCCGAAGCGCGGTGATCGCTCCGTCGTACGCGGCGCCAGGCCCGGTTCAGCAGCAGGGGTTCCGACAGGTGAGCCACACGCTCGCCGTTCAGCTCCCGGCACCGGATGGCGTGGCTGCACTTGTCGGCGTTCTCGACTCTGGAGTATCGACTGGGGTATTGGATCCTTGGGTGGCACGGCGCTTCACATACGACCTCGGGAGCGATCTAGACACTACGCACGGAACGTTCGTGGCAGGGATGGTCGTTGCGAGTCGCGATCTCAACGGCGACACAGATGAGTTTCCGCGAGACCCTGCGCTCGTCTACGACGGTCAGGTTCTCTCAAAGAATGGATCGAGCGAGGACATCATCATTGAGCGCATCACCGAGGTGCTCAACCAGTCTGGGCCGACAGGCCCGCGAATCTGGAACTGCTCCTTCAACTACCCGGTCCACATGGATCCGGTGGTCTACGGGACGCTGAGTCAAGAGATGGACCTACTCTCACAGAAGCACGGCGTGCTCTTCGTGCAGTCGGCCGGCAACTGCAATCCCCTCAGGACCGTGTGGCCCCCCGACGGATCAGTTGGCGCAAGTGACGCTCTCGCGACCCCTGCCGAGAGCGTCTACAGCTTGACCGTTGGTTCGCTCTCGCACCTCGGCGGACTCTCGCCGGTGGGGGCGGTGTCCTCATATAGCAGACGCGGACCCAGCTTTGGCGGGCAGCAGAAGCCTGAGTTGGGGTATTGGTCGGGTGATGTCGACGAGAACTATGACCTGAGCGGCTACGGAGTGCGTTCGGTTGGGCCTGGCGACGTCGAACTTGAATCGGTCGGGACTAGCTTCGCCACGCCAGTCGTGAGTTCGATTGCGGCGAACGTCTGGATGGACCTGGAAGACGGCAAGGCTGTCAGCGCTGTTTCGCCCGCGTTGGTGAAGGGACTCGTGATCCACAGCGCGACCGTCGCGAACATGGCGATAGAAGACGCCCACCGCCCGTACTACGGCGCAGGCGTACCTCGTGGCGAATCGCTCGCACTGTTCGACCGTTCACACACCTTCACCACCATCCACGAGGTTGAACTACGTACGGGGGTGAACTGGGAGAAGCGGCCATTCCCAATGCCAAAGTGCCTGTTCGATGGAGATGGCAAGATCAAGGCCGCAGTCTCCGTGACGCTGGCTTTTGCGCCACTCATCGACCCCGCATTCGGCGAGGAGTGCGTCCGGACCTGCGTCGAGCTTTCGTTCGGCCGCTATGGCGACAAGCAAGGTAAGGAAGCGTTCTTCGGCAAAATGGGCGGGAGCCACGACTGGGAGCGCGACCTAGTGGAGCGTGGCAAGTGGAGCCCGATTAAGACGTATCGACAGGTCTGGAAGAACGGGATCGACGGGAGCGGTGACTGGGCACTAAAACTTCGCCTCACCGCGCGCGACACATCGATCGAGCCGCTTACTCAGCCAGCCTATGTGATCGTCACAGTCGAAGGTCTCGACGAGGGCTTGCCGGTATACCAAGACGGACTTGCCGCCATCGCAGACCTTCACTATCCAAACTCGCTCGCGGTCGATGCCGGACGTCTGCGCGTGGGGAACCAGCCGTAGATTTGGGTGGAACCTGGGACGGGCGGTGCGCGGCTGGGACTCGTGTGCGCGCTTGATTCCGCGACCTCGTTCTGCAACTTGGCTGAACAGGAGCCCGGCCGCTAGGGACGGAACGGATCGCGGACCTCGCTCGCCAGGTCCATGATGCGCTTGTTGGCGCATAGCCGGACGCGGCAGAGGCGACTCGCTTGCTTAGGAACCAGGCCGCTGGGCGAGGGCTGGCACGCCCATAGTGGGCGGTTTGCTCCGGCTTCGTAGCCCGGGTCATCGCCGACCGGTTGGTGTCTTGCGGCGATCCAGGCTCGGACCTGGCCCGGGATTGTCCGCTCGATGGGATCGGCGGATCGTGGCAGGGTCGGCAGGCGAGTTACCTTCGATTGAGATCGCCAGACGGGAGACGATCCGGTAGCGCAGGTCGCGGGCGGGGCTGTCGCCCAAGGGCTTCTCAGCGACGATCGCGCGGGTGGCGGCGCCGACGTCGTGACCGTGCTCGTGGGCCCGCTGCAGCATCGCTGCGGTGGCCGGCCAGTCGCCCTGCTCGAGCATGCGCGGGTCGAGCTCGCGGGCCAGCGGCGCCCATCGCTCGGCGGGCGTCTCCTCGGCCGCGGCCGAGATTCGGGCGCGGACCTCGCTGCTCTTGTGCAGCTCGGCCAGCGCAGCCTTCCGCGGGTCGGCATCCCACGTCTTGACCGCGTCCCGAAGGTCCCGGCCGGCCTGCAGCTGGGAGAGCTGCAGCCATGCCCGCACCTGTTTGACACCCGGCTCCCAGGCCCGGCTGGGACGGGCCGAGATGACCCGCATGGCGGCCAACCGTGCCCGCTCGGCGCCGAGGTTGTGGAGCCGTTCGGTGAGGAGCTCGTCGCCCAGGGACCGGAAGGCGGGCTGGCCGCTGGCCACCGCGGCGGTTAGCGCGGCCGGGCCGCGCTGAGCGAGCAAGTCAGCGGGGTCGAGTCCGTCGGGGAACCGGGCGTAGCCGGGGTCCATGCCGTGCGGGGTGAGCATCCAGAAGTCGCGCTCGGCCGCGACCTGGCCCGCCAGGTCGGCGTCCCTGGCCGTTATCGGGTCGCGGCCGACGGCGGCCAGCTGCGCGGCCTGCTCATCGGTAAGGGACGTGCCGAGTGGGGCCACGCCGAGGTACAGGCCGGCGCTGGCGATCGTGACGGCGACCGCGTCCATCGGGCCCTCGACGATCACCGGGACGGCGCCCTCGGCGAGCAGTTCGTCGACGACACCGAACAGCTGCGCGCCCTTGTGGAACAGCGGGGTGTCGGCGGTGTTGAGGTACTTCGGTCCAGCCTTGTCGTCGGTGAGGTCGGGGCGTCGGCGGCCGACGAAGCCGAGCACCTCGCCCTGGTAGATCACCGGGAACATCACGCGGTCGCGGAACCGGTCGATGAGGCGGCCGGTGCTGGCCTCGGTGGCGACGCCGGTGGCGAGCATGTCGGCGTCGCTGATGCCGCGGCCGCGGAGGTGGTTGACCAGGTTGGTCCAGCCTGCCGGAGCCTGACCGGGGCGGAACCGCTCGTCGCCGGCGAGGTCGACGCCGAACCGGCCGGTGAGGTAGTCGCGGCCCCACGAGGCGGTGAACTGGGACTCGAAAAAGGTCTGCGTGAGCTCGTTGATCTCGACCATGCGCTCACGCGTGACGGGGGAGGAGTGCCACTCGTCGGCGCGCTCGTACATGAGCCGGATATCGGCGTCGGTGGGCTCCAGCCGGGTGCCGCCGAGGTCGCGGAGGTAGGCGGCCAGCGTGAGGTCGCTCTCGATGTACTGGTCCTCGTCGACGTCGACCAGGTCCTCCTCGAGCGCGTCGACCTGGTGCTCGTCGACCAGGTCGACGGGGGGCTCGCGGTCCGTGCCGGGGTCTTCAACAACCGGCCACGGGCTGTCGTCGGACTGGTCGACGAACATCGCCTGGTCGGGCTCGATGCCCTCCCACAGGTCCGCGGGCGGCTCCTCGAAGTGGTACTCGTGCGCGTGCTCGTCGGGAGCGCTTTCCAGCGCGATCGAGGTCCGCCAGACCAGTGCCTGGCACTCGTCGACGCCCTCCCAGCCGTCGCTCGGCAGCGCCCGGCCGGCGCCCAGCAGGGCCTCGACCTGCCAGCCACGCTGTAGGCCGTGGTCGACGTTGGAGACCAGCGCTGGCCACCAGGTGCTGGCCCGGATGCTCGCGGCCCGCTCGGGACCTAACAGGTCCGCGAGCCGCGGCGCCCAGTCGGTGGTGACGCTCTCGCCGTGGGAGTCGTCGCCAATCTGGGCGGCGACCGCGGGTGTGAGGTGGCGGGCCATGCGCCACCAGAGTGCGGCTGCGGCGTGCTCGTCGGGCAGCGCGCCGGCCGTGTGATCGGGTGCGGCGGCGGTGCGCAGCAGCTCGTGGGCCGTGACGCCGGCACGCGACATCGCGGCCAGCCGCTCGGCCAGGAGCGGGGTGAACTCGTCGTCGCGGACCTGCGGGACGAGCGAGTAGAGCAACTGGCGCCATTCCTTGAGCGCCGGCGTGTAGTCACCGGTGACGGCCCGGTTGAGGCGCCGCTGCCACGTCGCCGACGCCTTCTGCAGCTGCGGTGCACCGGTGGGTCGCCGGTCGTCGACGGGGACCTGCATGGCTGCGCGCCAGACCTCGACGGCGGCCACCGTGGCGGCCTCGGGGCGGATGCCGTTCTGCGCCCACACCGGCAGCGAGGCCGGTTCGGCGGCGCGGGTGTGGACCTGCTCGGCGAGCTGCTCGACCAGGTGCGCCCGCTGGGAGAGGTACGCAACCCAGTCCGGGTCCTCGGCCAGACGCGCCGGAATCCCGGGCACCCACGGCAGCGGAGCAGGGATGGCCGCGTTGCCTGTGCTGCGGAGTCCGGATGCGTCGAGGCGCCAGTCCAGGACCGCGGCCCGGTCGCGTGCGCTCTCCAGCTCCCGGTCACCGGCGGCGGCCCGGAGCGCTTCGACGGGGTTCTCGCCGGCCGCGCCGAGCAGCAGCAGGTGGGCGCGCAGGGTGGGCCAGGCGGCCTCATCGGACAGCCCGGGAGCCAGTGTCTCGACGGCGGTGTCCAGCGCGTCGACCACGTTGACCGTGGTGCCGTCGGCGCCGGTCGTGGTCTCGTGGCGCAGCAGGTCCTCGGCTGCGACGTAGAGGCTGTCGAGGTAGCGCTGGGAGGCCTCGCCGAGCCGGGTGGCCGGGTCGGCCTGCTCGCGGATCAGGCTGGTCGCGGACCGCTGCGCGTTGTCGCGGGCCAGCATCGACTCGAGGATGTCGGTGGGGGTCAGCGGCCGGACCAGGGTCGGGTGGACCACCGAGTGCGGGTCGCCGTCGCCGACGACCTCGAGGTAGACGTGGTTGGCGTGCGCGCCGCGGGTCATCATCGTGTAGAGCTGCTGGCGCGGCTCGGTGCCGGTGGCCAGGCCGTGCATCGTGTCGGCGGTGACGCCCTGGGCGGTGTGCACGGTGCACGCGTAGCCGAGCTCGGTGGCCTCGGCGACATAGTTGCTCGGCAGCCGCACGGTGCGGCCGTGCCGGGTGTGCTGGACGGTCAGGTCGCCGCCGTCGTGGACCTCCAGGACGGTCCAGCGGTCGCCGTTCTTCACCCAGTCGGTGGCCGAGGTACGCAGCCGGCGGTCGTTGGTGCGGGTGATGATCAGCTCGCCGATCGACGCCTCGTTGCCGTCGGCGAGCCGCCGCACCGGGCCACTGCTGGCGACGTCGGCCGGGTCGATCCCGTCCAGACGGTGAGCTCGGGCCTGCTGGTTCAGCTCGCTGACCAGGTCGCGGGTCGGGGCGAGCATGATCGAATCCAAGCCAGCGGCCCGGTCGGCCTGCCAGGCGGCGAAGACCTCCTCGGCCATGGTCGCCAGGTCGCCGACGTGGACCCGGTCGCGGTCGAGATAGAAGCCGAGCGTCTCGCTCTTGCCCTCGCGCAGGGCCAGCGACGCTGCGCCCTCGGCGGGGTCCTTGAACCGGACGAGCTCGGTCAGCTGGAGCGCGCCGTGGGTGGCTCGGATGTCGCGCATCACGCCGCCGGCGCCAATCGCGCAGAGCTGCTGGTCGTCACCGATCAGGCGGACGCTGCCGCCGCGCTCGAGGATGTAGGAGACCGCCGCGTCCAGGGAGAGGGAGTCGGCCATGCCGGCCTCGTCGATCACGACGAGCGTTGAGGAATCGAGGCCGGCGACCCAGTCCGGCATCGCGGCACCGGTCTGCCGGGCCTGCTCGAGCGAGTGCGTGAGCTTGGCCAGGGTGTCGGTCTGGGTGTCGATCTGGGAGCGCAGGGCGTCCGCGGCCGCCGCCGAGGGAGCGAGGCCAATGATGGTGCCGCCGCCGTCGCTCCACGCGCTGGCGAGAGCTCGCATCGCGGTGGTCTTGCCCGATCCGGCGGGGGCGATCGCCAGCTGGAGCCGGGCGCCAGAAGTGGCCATCTCCCGCACCAGCGTGGCCTGTCCGGCGTTGAGGGTGATGCCGTTGGCGGTTGACTCCAGCAGCGCCAGGTCGACTGAGGACGCCTCGACGGCGTACCCGTCGTGGCGGCCGGCGGCATCGACCAAGCGCTGCTCGGCGGCCAGTACCTTGCTCGAGGTGAACAGGTCGGCCCCGGCCTGGGTATAGACCGAGGACCCGTCTGCGCGGCGCAGCTGGACCGGCTCGCTGATGGTGTCCCAGGGGCGGGCCATGCTCACCGAGCGACCGTCGAGGACCTCGCTGACCAGCAGGTCGACCACTTGGGAGAGCTGGTTGGTGGGCACGTTGGCGGCCCTGACCTGCCGCTGGGCCTCGGCGTAGACGTGCCAGTACTGCCACGTGCTCCGGCTGCCTTCAATCGTGGCCACGATGTGGTCCGTCGTCTTGGTGAACCAGGCCGAGTCGGCCCGGGAGCGGGCCGCGCCCTTCGGGTTGAGTGCGCCGTGCACCATCTGGTTGACCCGCTGCGGGGTGCCCAGCACGTCGACGGCCTCGCGGTTCCAGGCCTCGCGCTGCTCGGCCAGCGAGCGGGGCTCGTGCTTGGCCTCGCGGGTCTCCAGCGTCGCCTGCTGGGACAACTGGATGGTCTCTACGGGCGTCGGGGGCCGCCCGTGGGTGGCCTGGAACGCCGCAGCGAGAACCTTGCGGCGGCCCTCGACGATGATCCGGCGCTTGGAGAAGCGGCGGTTCAGATCGGGGTCGACGCCGACGATCTCACGCACCGGCCGCTTGCGGGCGTCCCCACCGTCGACACCGTTGGGGCGCTCCTCGAACCGGACGCCGAGGGCGTCGACCAGGTGCCGCTCGAGCGCGGTGTTGTAGGTCTCCGAGGCCGAGACGACCGCCTTGTGCAGCGGCCGGCCATCGATGGCCAGCCACCTACCGTCGAGGGTCTGGACCTTGTTCGCCACGGCGACGTGGGTGTGGAGGTCGGGGTCTCCGGCGCGGGAGTCGCGGTGGGTGAACGCGGTGGCGACCAGGCCGAGGACGTCGACTTGGCGGACGCCATTGGTGCCCCGGCGGGTGAACAGGGCCTTCTTCTCGATGAAGCCCATGGCGTCCTTGATCGCCGCCTGGTGGCAGCGCTCGATCACCGCGGCGGTCCTCGGGTCGGAAATCGCCCACAGCGTCGAGACGCTCTTGACCGGGGAGAAGGTCAGGTCGTAGCCGGCCACGGCGTTGGTCTTGGACCGGGAGTGCTTAGCGATCGTGGCTGCCAGCTCACGGGCATCGGCGGGCTCGCGGCGGTGCTCGGCGCGGAAGATCTCCCGGCCCACCTCGGTGCGGATTCTGGCGCGCTCTGCGGCGGGGACGGGGTAGTCGCTGGGGTGACCAGCGGCCTCATTCCATTCACTGAAACGCTTGGCGACCGCGATCCGGAACGGGCTGATGTCGTTGTCGTAGACCTTGTAGGGCGTGCCGAGCCGGACCGCGGTCGTGTAGTCCTCATCGGTCGGCCGCTCGGCCTTGTCGCGGCCGATCCGCAGATCCAGCTCCTTGGTTCGCTGGGTGGCCAGCGGGTGGTGCCCGGAGCCGAACAGGCTCTGCATGTGGTCGGCGGTGACGATGTCGCCGGCCTCCAGGCCAGCGACGCCCTCGTTCCCGATTCCGATGCCCGAGCCGACCCACACACCGGGGGTCTCGCCCTTCTCGGTGTAGTAGCTCGCCAGGCCGGTGTGACCCTTGTCGGTGGCGTCCATCGCTGCGACCTGGCGGGTCAGGTAGTCGTACCCTGACCCCGCCGTCAGCTTGTGGAGGCTCATCGTCACGCGCACCTACGTGCGCACGTGCGCGGCAGGCGATCATTTTTCGGCCGGATCTCGGCTCTGTTCTTTCTATTCGGCGAACCGAGAATGCAAGAGGTGTGTGGCACTTGGTCGGTCGCGGAGATCTGGGGGGACGCTGACGGGCGTGGGTGACGTTTGCGCGTCTGGATCGGGTCAGGTGGCTGGGTCGGTCGCGCTGGCTCGGCGGGTTGAAGGTTTTCTGGGGTTCGGTGATCGCTCGGGGTTGGGGAAGTGTCGTTGGTGACTGTCAGAGTCCATCGGGCTTGAGGTCGACACGAGTGAGGACCGGATGAGTCAGCAGACGATCAAGCAGCGGGCGAGGCGTACGGCGCGGGAGATGGCCGGCAAGCGGCGGAAGGAGCGAGACGAGCGGGAGCGACGCGTGATCGCCTTGGCCGAGCAGGTCATGGTCGCGATCGGTGAGCGCGACGTCGCGGTGACCGAAACTGAAAAGCGAGCCGGTGAGGCGCTGCGGGAGTTGACCGAACGCGAGGGCTTGTCCCTAAGCGCGGTCGTCGAGTGGTGCGGTGAGACGATCACCGTTCGCGAGGCGACGCGGCTGCGGCGGCTCGTCACGTAGCGCATCGCCATAGGCGGCAGCGAGCCGGATGACACGCCGAGCGTGGCGCTCGCGACGGCGGCGGGTGAAGGGGCGGGCGCCAGAACGACTGCTCGATGACGCCTGGCCGAGCTGCGGTCGCGGGTGCGAATCGGGAGTGGCAACACTCGCGCGCTGCCGGGCGAAAGTCACTCACGTCCCGGCAGTGAGTGCCTGGGGCGGACCGGAGCGGTGGCCCGTCGAGGTGATGAACTCCCATGGACGCGAACACCCGATGGACCGAGACCCGCCTGAGCGTTGCGGCGATGCCTAGTACACCGTGACGTGCACGTGGTCCAGATGATTTGCGGTGATGGAGCCACGGTCCGCCATACCTCTCCAGCCCTCGCCCGACCGCTCCACGGACCAGATGTTGCGTGCGTGGATCAGGTACTCGATGCCTAACGCTGAGGAGTTGGCCCGCAGGAAGTTCGCAACCTCCCATCCGGTCGCGCCGCTGACCATGATGTCCATGGCGCGGCCTTGGCCGTGCTCGCCGTCGCTTCGCCACGTGCCGTACGAGGTGATCTCGGGCCAGTTGGAGCACACTGCGTTGAAGATGTCGTAGAGCGACGCGCGACCGGCGTCGATCGACACGCCGTTCGAGCACTGACCGCCCAAGGACGGCTCGGTCTCCACCGGCTCCGGCTTGGGGGCCTTCTCGTCACCGAGGTACGCCGCGGTGACCCAGCTGGACTTCCCGCCGATCACGACCTCGGCCCGGTCGTTCTCGCGGCGGCCTGTGACCAGCACGTGCTTGCCGGCCTCCACGAGCCCGACGTTCGACGCGTCGGGGCCAGATCCGTCCCAGAGGTTGAGATCCTCGGTCGTCCACATCTTGGCGTCGGCGCCTCGCACCGCCCGGAGGGTGGCGCGTGCTTCGATCCGAGCGGTTTTGCGTGCCGTGGCTTCGGCCTTCTCGCGGCGAGCACGAGCCTCAGGCAGCGCGCTCGAGCGAGTCTGCGAGCGCGACACCGCGACATCCCGCCGGTTGGTGACGGCGGTATGCCTCGAGGCGGTGACGGAGACGGAGGTGCCGTCCGAGGACGCAAGCAGGTCGTCGTCCGACGTTGCAGGTTCTGCGGCTAGAACTCCCATCGTCACCGCTGAGAGGGTGACGACGATTGCGACGGGTGCGGCTACCAGGGCGGCGCGGGGAGTTCGGCGTGCAGCGGTTTCCCGCTTGTGGCGATGCTGAGCCACAGCGCTGATCCTTTGCTGTTGCTGACGGGGGAACGTGAGTCCGCTTCAGGGGAGCCGGTGATCCGGCGCGGGCACAGCCACCGAGTGAAGCACAGCGGGTCCAGCCTGCCCAATCTCGAACTGGGTGGTGTCCGCCGCCGTGGGGTCCAGCCGTGGTGGACGCACGGGGAGTCGGCCGTGGCACGACACCTCAGACGGGCCACTTCTGCTGGGGCGTCGATTCCCGATGCGGAAACCTCGCGACGAGCCCGCTGAGGTCGTCCGCCCAAGGGACGGGCCCGCTCTTCATGGTCTTCGAGCTGTGCATGGCTGGTGCCGGTTACGGTTGGGCGGTGATCTGGAGACACGGGGTGGCACTGCTTGCGTGCGCCGCGACGGCGACATCGTCGGGCGTGCTGCCTGTCAGCGGCGGTCCCTCCAGCTCGTCGACGCAGGTGCCGGCCCTGGTGACCCCGAGCCCGGGTTTCTCGTCTCCGGCGCCCGCCTCCAAGCCACGTCGCCAGGACGGGATGATCGCCAGGGGAGACAACGACGGACCCAAGACACGCCCCGCCGTACCCCGCGCTCCGCGGCTTCGTGACGCGTACCGGTTCGTGTCTGCCCCGGACTTCCTCAATCAGGACGTCGCCGACTTAACCGCCGGTGAGCGCGAGACGTACACCGACCCCGAGTCGGGGAAGGTGGCGAACTCGACCAACCGGGCTTACGAGAATGCACTCGACCACGTCCTCTCCGAGGTGGGGTCGCACGGCACGAGGGACTTGCTCGTCGCAGGCGACCTGATGGAGGGCCGCTGGGGTCGGGACGACTCCGGCGCCGGGGTCTTCGGGCCGGTGCGCACCGATCGGCAACGACTCGCGGCGGCTCGGAGGGCCGCCGGCGTCTACTACCCGGCATGGTCTCAGCGCCTCGCAAAGCACGACCTGAAGCCGTATCCGGCCCTGGGTGACCACGAGATCGGCGACAACCCCTGGACCAAGCAGGGCGACGCCTGGATCAGGTTCAAGCGCGAGCACGTTCCCGCGTTCAAGCAGTTCTTCGCGCGCCAGCTGCTAAGGAGGCCGAACGGAAACCCGCGTTTCGTCGACCGGCCGGAGAGCGGGCAGGCGCGGGACACGGCGTACGCCGTCCGGCTGGACGCGAACGTCCTCCTGGTGACCATCGACCCCTTCACCCGTCGTCATGGCGACGTCCGCGCCCGCGTGGACCGTGCCCAGCTGACCTGGCTGCAGGGGGTGCTGCGCAAGGCCCGGCGAGCTGACGTGCCGTGGGTGATTGTCCAGGGGCACACGCCGATCGCCGGCCCGGTGCGCTACCGCAACTCGAGCACGTTGACCTACGAGGGTCGCACCGACTCAGCGCTATGGCGGGCGATGGCGAAGGGCGGTGTCGACGTCTACCTCGCCGGGGAGGTGCACGACCAGACCGTCAACGTCCGTGACGGCATCGTGCAGGTCGCTCACGGGTCGCTGTTCTACCGAGGTGAGGCCTCGTACGTGCTGGCGCAGACCACGGCACGCCGACTGGTGCTGGAGAACCATCAGTTTCGTGGCGAGATGGACTTCAGCGAGCGGTTGTGGACCACCTCACGGCTGGGCGCCCCCGGAGCCGTCCACTATCCCGACCCGTCCGTGGTGACCGGGACCCTGGAGGCCCGCCGCACCAAGGACGGCGGCGTCGACGTCGAAGCGGCCACCGGCATCCTCCGCCCGGTTCGCTGACCGGCAGGATTTCGCTGGAGGTGCCACACGCCCGCAGCGCGTTGGGCGCTCGTCTGGGCATCAGGTGATTGTCACGCGCGTGTCAGGAGCGGGGGGCTGCTTGTCGACACCGGGGAGGAACCGGCCGGTGACGGATGCGCAGCGCGCGTCTGCGGCACCGTGCAGCGACCGCAGGTAGGGCTCCTCGACGACGCGGACCTGAAGCTGCAACGCAACCAACAAGGTCACGAACCCTGCGAGAGCCACCGGGTTCGGCACCATCAGGGTCAGGCCTCAAGACCTTCCCGTGCGGCTATCGCCGCCAGCTATCGGATCCGCCCACGACCATCCGAGGGTAGCGCTGAGCAGGAGTCCGGCGAGCAGGGCTGCGGACAAGTAGGTGCACAGCATGCCCTTCGTCGAATCGGCCACCACCGCGTTCGAGCGCATCGCCGTTGCGGCGCTGCGCCCAGGAGAGGAAAGGCTTAACCATCAGCGAGGCCGGCGAGAGCGATGCGCACGGGGGAGGGGACCGGGTCGTGGCCACGCACCAGCGATCTGACGGACTCGAGGATCACATAGGCAGCAAGGCCGAAACAGGACAGGGCCATCAGTCGCAGCGCCACACGCTCCCGCGACTGGTGGGCGGCGACGGACGTCTGATCAGCCGTGCCGAGCCCGCGCGGCCGACCTCGAAGTCATCAGAACCGCGGGTGAGCATCTGCGGCCTCAGGCAGAACTTGGTGTGCTCCTTACCGTCCGGTCCACGCCGCCAGAGCCTCTCGCATCCAGCGACGGCAACGCGAAAACCGTCACGGTGACGTCGCGCGGAAGACGACGTCGACGAAGTAGTTGGTCGAGTTGTAGGAACCGGCCGGGAAGCCGCCGCCGGCGCCGTAGCGGTAGACGCCGTTGTTGCCGGACGGAGCGGTCAGCGGGCCGACCGTGCGCGGTGTCGCGAAGTAGCCCGGCGATGCTGCGTAGCGGCCGACCGGTGCGTAGTAGGAGACGACGTAGGTGGTGCCGGCCGTCACCGCGATCGGTGTCGCGAAGGTCGCGGTCTGCCAGCCGGTCGCCGTCTCGTTGGAGAAGGTGACCTGGCCCAGCCGGCCGCCACCCGCGTCCCACAGCGAGCCGATGTGGGTGCCGGTGTTGCCCGCGCCCTTGTAGAACCGCACGGCCGTCACGGTGCCGTTCTGCGACGGGGTGAACCGGGTGCCGAGCTCGATGGCCGACGTGTCGTCTGCCGCTGCCGTGGCCGGGGTGACGTCGGCGAGCAGCGACGTCGTGCCGGAGTCGTCGTAGCCGGTCGTGAACGACCAGGTCTGCGTCGGCAGGCTGGCCCCGTCGGTCGAGGTGAGCCCGGAGACCGTGACCGTGTAGGCGGTGTCGGCCGCCAGCGGCGCAGTGGGTGTGAAGGTGACCGTGCGACCGTCACCCGACAGCGCCGAGGTGCCGGCGACCGACGTACCGCTCCGGGCGAGGCTCATCGACCATCCCGTGGCGAGCGGCGCCGAGACGGTGAGCGACGGCTTGGCCGACACCGACGCCTGCCCTGCCCCGGACTGCGGTGTCCGTCCTTCGACCGTCAGCGATGCGGCCGCCCGCTCGAAGAGGACGTCGACGAAGTAGTTGGCCGCGCCGTAGGTGTAGGCCGGGAACCCACCTGTCGAGGAGTACCCGTAGCGGCCGTTGTTGGTCGCGGGTGCCGTCAGGTCGCCCTTCGTCAACGGGCTGCTGAAGAACCCGGAGGTCACCGAGTAGTGGCCCTGGGGCGCGAAGTAGGAGACGACGTAGGTGGTGCCGGCGGTCACCTCGAGGGGCTGGGCCAGCGTCGCGGACTGCCAGCCGGTGGCCGTCTCGTTGGCGAACGTGACGGTGGCGAGCCGGGAACCGGCTGCCGACCAGATCGAGCCGGTGTGGGTGCCGTTGTTGCCGACGCCCTTGAAGAAGCGGATCGCCTTGACCGTGCCGTTGCGCGACGGGGTGAAGGCCATGCCGAGCTCCAGGGCAGCCCCGTCGTCGGCGGCGGCCGTGTCGGGCACGACGTCACCGAGGAGCGTCTGGTTCTGCAGCGTCTCGGCCGAGCGGGTGCGGAACGTCCAGCCCTGCGTGCCGAGGGCGGCACCGTCGGCCGTGGTGACCCCGGAGAGGGTGACGGTGACGTCGGCCCCGGCCGGCATCGGGGCCGCTGGCGTCCAGGTGATCCGCTGGCGGTCCGCCGAGAGCACCGCCGTGCCCGCGAGGGCACCACCCGACCCGACGGTCAGCGACCAACCGGGCTCGACCTGGTCGGAGAGGTCGACCACCACCTTGTTGGACCGCGGGACGTCGAGCGCACCCGGTGCGGGCGACTGCGAGGTCATCGAGATGCTCGGCGGCGTCTTCTCGAAGACGACGTCGACCATGTAGTTGGTGCTGGACTGGCCGCCCGGGAAGCCGGGCGCGTAGGTGTAGGCGCCCGCCGTCGACGTCACCCGCAGCGGGGCCCACGACAGGTCGCGCTCGGCGAAGGCGTTGAGGGTGGCGGAGTAGCGACCGGTCGTGGACCGGTAGGACACGGTGTAGGGCGTGTTCTTCGCGATGGTCACCGGGGTGGCGAAGTTGAGCTGCTGCCACCCGCTGGCAGACTCGTTGGTGAACGTCCCGGATGCCAGCTCGACGCCGTTCTGGTTCCACAGGGAGCCGACGTGGGCACCGGTGTTGCCCGGCGACTTGTAGAAGCGGACGCCGGTGACGACGCCCTTGACGTCGGAGGTGAACCTCGTGCCCAGGGTCAGCGGCACCCCGTCGTTGATCTCCAGGATCGTCGGCGTGGTCTCGTCGCTGAACAGCGAGCAGGGGCACACGCCCGGCGGGTTGGGCGGCTTGGCGGTCGTGAACGACCAGCTGCCGCCCGAGGCGATCGGGTTGCCCTGTGCGTCCGTGCCGGACAGTGTGGCGGTGTGGCGGACGTAGGCGGCTAACTGGTTGGTCGGCGTGAACGTGATGGTGCGGGTCGTGGCGTCGTACGACGTCGATCCGGGCACGGCCTGGCCGTTGGAGTCCCGCAGGACGAGGCCGGGGGTCCCGGCTGCCATCGGCTTGGAGAAGCGTGCCGAGACGGTGGTGGTGACCGGGATCGCGGTCGAGTCCGGCGCCGGTGCCTGGCTCATCCCGATCAGTGGCGAGTCGTCGGTGGCCGAGAAGGTCAGGTCAACGAAGTAGTTGGCCTTCTGGTAGCTGGAGGACGGCATCGTCCCGGTGTTGCCAAAGACGCCGGCCGGCGAGGCGCCGAAGCCGCCGGCGACCTGCATGGCGCCCGTGTCGACGCCCCGGTAGGCGAAAGCCCACTGCTCCGAGGCGTACCGGCCGCGGGGCGCGGTGTACGAGACCGTGTAGGTCTGGCCTGCGATGATCGGCACGGCTTGGGTGAAGCTCGCGGTCTGCCATCCGGTGGCGGTCTCGTTGGCGAAGGTCACCTGGGCTAGGCGCTGGCCGTTGGGGCCCCACAGCGAACCGACGTGCGTGCCGATGTTGCCCCCGCCCTTGTAGAACCGCACGCCCGTGGCGAAGCCGTCGACGACCGGCGTGAAGCGCAGACCCAGCTCGACGCCGACGTTGTCGTCAGTCTCGGGGGTCGGCGGGGTGACGTTGCCGAAGATGCTGCACGGGCAGGTCACCGAGAAGCTGCGGGTCGCCGGCGTGCCGATGTTGGCGCTGTCGTCGATGCCCCGGACCAGTATCGGGGTGTTGCCGCGCCCCTTCTGCACGATCGTGGCGGTCCACGACGTGGTGCCGGTGGCGGCCTTCCAGGTCGCGCCGCCGTCCGCGGAGACCTCGACGCCAGCGACTCGGCCGGCAGCGTCAGTCGCTGTGCCGGTGAGCGTGACAAGCTCGCCGTTCTTTTGCGCCTGTCCGGCGGTCGGGGTGTTGATGGTGATCGTCGGTCCCGCGGTGTCGGTCGATTTCGTCGCTGCCGCGAGCCCAGTCATCAGGGTGGCCGGCTGGGCTCCCATGTCGGCGAGCAGGTTCACCTGCGCCTGCTGCATCCGCGGGTCGGCGACGTTGTCGGGGTACTCCGAGTCGTGCTCGGCGTCGAGCCCGTAGCTCCACTGGACCGTGCCCGCGCTGAACACCAGCGCACCGCTCGGCGCCTTGTAGAGCGTGAGATTGTGCGTTGTCGTCCCCGCGGTCACGGTGTTGCCGAAGTCGCGCAGGTACTGAGGCACGGCACCGGTCGTCGTGGCCAGCTTGACCAGGCCCGGCGGGCTGAAGCCGTTGTCGATCACCTCGTTGGACTCGTAGCCCACGGTGTGCGGCGCGAGCGTCGTGGACGCGCCGGTCATGCTCGCGAGACCGCTGTTGCGCCACAGCCGCAGCTTGCCCTCGTCCTGCCGCACCGTCATCGCGAGGTCGCTGAAGTTGACCATGTAGGCCGTGCCGATCAGCGCGTTCTCCGGCGAGCCGCCGCCGTTGGCGGGTGAGGCGAACCGCGGGTCGCGCCACGTGCCGGTCCACTGGCTGTTGGGGTCGATCTTCGCGTTGCCCCACGTCTCCTTGTAGGACACCAGGGTGCGGTACGCCGTGCGCGAGGCGTCGGCCGACGGCTCGTAGCGGGTGCGCCAGTAGCCCTCGTTGCCGGCGAGGAACTGCAGGTTGACTCCGGCGTCACGCGCGGCCGTCATGTTGGCGCGCTGCGCACCGCTCCAGTACTCGTCGTGCCCGACGGAGAGGAAGACCTTGTGGTTCCTGATGAGGTTGCCGCGGCGGTCGGTGTCGACGCCGGCCATGTAGGACACGTCGTAGCCGTTGCGCTCGAGGAAGCGGACGGCGGCGTACTCGGGGCCGAAGTAGAAGTCACGACCACCTGCCGACCCGCGGGTGTTGAACGGGCGGTTGTAGCTCACCTTGTAGGCCCGACCATTCGCGCCGCCGGCGTAGAAGTCAGACCCGCCGTAGGTGTTGTAGGCGTGCCACGTCGAGTCCGAGGTCTGAAACACGACGTCGGACGTGCTGGCGTCGTCACGGACGATGAAGGTGATGTGGCTGGACTCGCCATTGCTCCGCGTGAGCTTCGCGACGTACACACCGGAGACGGCGGTGGTGGGCACGTTCCACGACGCCGAGACCGCCCAGTTGCCGCAGTCGTAGAGCTCGGTGGTCACGTCGGTGATGCAGTTGGGCTGGTTCTGCGGCAGCGACGCGCTCGGCGTCACCGAGGCGATCTTGCGCGCGCCGAGGCCCTGGTACCACCCGGTCCGGTAGATGTCGATCGTGTAGGCCGAGGCGTCGGTCTTGATCTTGAAGTCGATGCGCTGGCCGATGTTGACCGAGATGTCAGTGGCGAAGCCCTGGATGGAGGAGTCGCCCGCGCCGTTGATGTCCCAGATCTCCGGGTCGGTGCCGGGCTTGGAGTTCTCGCACGCGACCTTGTTGCCCGTCGGACCGCACGGGTCCGCGGCATTGGCCGGCGACGGGCCTCCCAGCAGCGCCGGGCCGACCAGCGCGTTGAGACCGGCCAACAGCACTAAGGCGACGCTGCGCGCCGCCCAGGTGCGCGCTGCCCTCGGACGGCTCCGCCGAGTTGACGTTGAACCCCGCGCCTCAGCCATGTGTCCCCACCCTCTCGAGGCGGCCGCGTCGACGTCCTCGGAATGCCTCCGCTGCCGAACGACCGTTTGTCGTCGTGGCAATCATCGAGACGTGGGGTGGGCGGCGAGCCGCCGTGTGACGGTAGATCCCCAATATCGGCTACTATCTTCCATAGTAGAAACGATGGAGAGGCAGCACCGTGCGAAACCCAACCAAGGCGGCGCTGGCCGTGGCAGTGCTCGTGCTTCTGGCGATCAGTGGCGCGTTCGTGGTCAGCCAAGTCCAAGGGGGCGATGAGCCCGCAGCCGCTGAGGTGTCGGAGGCGATCGCCGACGGCGCCATCGTCCGCGACGACAGTCGGATCCTCGGCGAGGAAGGCTCCAGTGGCGTGACCTTCGTCGAGTTCCTCGACTTCGAGTGCGAAGCCTGTGGCGCCGCCTACCCGGTCGTGGAGGACCTCCGTGAGAAGTACGCGGGCGAGGTCACGTTCGTGATCCGCTACTTCCCGCTGCCCGGGCACTTCAACGCCGGTCGTGCCGCCCGTGCCGTCGAGTCGGCGGCCCGCCAGGGTGAGTTGGAGGCGATGTACAACAGGATGTACGAGACGCAGGAGGAGTGGGGGGAGGCCCGGGAGCCGAAGGACGACCTGTTCCGCGGCTTCGCGGAGGAGATCGGACTGGACATGGACCAGTACGACGCCGACTACGCGTCTCAGGACGTCGAGGAGCGGATCTCGCGTGACGTGGCCGACGGCGAGTCCTTGGGTGTTTCAGGGACCCCTACCTTCTACGTCGACGGTGAGCTGTTCCAGCCGCAGACGGTTGAGGACTTCACCACCGTCCTGGACGAAGCACTCGCCGAGTGAGCGAAGACCGCCGACTCGCCTGGGGACTGACGACCGGCGGACTCATCGGGTTCATCGCTGCCGCCGTGCTCCTCATCGAGCGCCTCAAGCTGGCCCAGGACAGCGCGTACGTACCCTCGTGCAGCATCAACCCGGTCCTGAGCTGTGGTTCGGTGATGGAGACTGCGCAAGCAGCGTTGCTGGGTTTCCCCAACCCGATCATCGGTGTTGCCGCCTTCCCGGTCGTGGTGACCACGGGTGTGGCAATCCTCGCCGGCGCCCGGCTGGCACGGTGGTACTGGCTCGGGCTCCAGATCGGCGTCACCGCCGGCCTCGCTCTGGTGTCGTGGCTGGCGTTCCAGAGCATCTACCGCATCGGTGCGCTGTGTCCCTACTGCATGGTGGTGTGGGCGGTCGTGATCCCGCTCTTCTGGTACGTCACCCTCCGCAACCTCGAGCGGGGCGCCTTCGGCGAGCGCGCGCGGACTGGCAGCACGAGCACGTTCCTGATCGAGTGGCACGCCCCTCTGCTCCTGCTGCCGTTCCTCGTGCTGCTCGGGTCGATCACCGAACGCTTCTGGTCCTACTGGTCGACACTGCTGTGAGCGGTTCGACATGAGTGGAGCGCAGGACCTCATCCTCGACGGGTCGATGCTGGCCGCGCTGCCGGTCGCCGTGGCGGCAGGTCTGTTGTCGTTCTTCACACCCTGCTCCTTGCCTCTGGTCCCGGGATACCTGTCGTACGTCGCTGGGATGGCCGGCGCGGAGTCTGCGGTTGCCCGGGAGCTCGGCGGGGGCGAGCCCGCTCGACGAAGTCGAACGCTCCTCGGTGCTGGCTTGTTCGTGCTGGGATTCGCCACTGTGTTCACCACCTACGGCCTGGCGTTCGGCTCGCTGGGAGCGCAGCTCCTCGCCCACCAGGAGGTCATCATCCGCGTGGCGGGCGTTCTGACCCTGGGGTTAGGTGTCCTTTTCGCCGGTGCGGCCGGGCGGCTGCCCCTGCTGGGTCGCACAGTCCGGCTGAGAGCATCACCCCGTGTGGGGCTCGCCGGTGCGCCAGCGCTGGGCGCTGTCTTCGCGATCGGGTGGACACCGTGCATCGGACCCGCGTTGGCTGCCGTGCTGACCCTTGCAACGACCAGTGCCACGGCCGGGCGAGGTGCCCTTCTGTCACTGGCCTACGCGCTTGGTCTGGGTATCCCGTTCCTGCTGGCCGCTCTCTCGCTCACGCGCGCCACACGCGTGTTCGCGTGGGTGCGTCATCGGTCGTTGTGGATCACCCGGGGAGGTGGCGCCCTCCTCATCGTCGTTGGGCTGCTCCAGGTTTCCGGGCTGTGGTCACGCGGGGTCGCCGCGCTCCAAGTGGTCGTCGTTGGCTGGCAGGCTCCACTATGAGCCGTGGTGCGAAGGTGTTTGTCGTGGCCTGCATCGTGGGCTGCCTGGTCGTGGTGTGGGTGATGGTGGGAGGCGCGACGTCCAGGGACTCCAACGACTCCAACGGTCGTGCGGGCGGCGCTGTCGACGTCGTCCAGCAGTACGAGTCGGCCGAGCGGGAGCAGCTCGCACCCTTCACTGCGTCCCTGCTGGACGGGGCCACCCTCGACAGCGATGACCTGCGCGGACGAGTCACCGTGTTCAATGTGTGGGGATCGTGGTGCGGGCCGTGTCGGGCCGAAGCGCCTGAGCTCGTTGCCGCGGCAGACGAGCTCGGGAGGCGCGCGCAGTTCTACGGCATCAACGTGCGCGACAGTCCCGACGCGGCACGAGCCTTCGAGCGCGCCTTCGGTATCACCTACCCGAGCGTCCACCCCGACGAGAGCGCGTCCACCATCCTCGCGTTCCGGGGAGTGTTGACGGCCGCCGCCGTGCCAAGCACCGTCGTCGTGGACCCGGATGGCGCGGTGGCGGCGCGTGTCGTCGGCCAGGTGGACACGGCCACCCTCCTAGGCCTGGTCGAGGACGTGCTCGCCGAGCAGCAGTGAGACGGGCGTTGGGCGGGCTGGCAGGTTCGGGTGGATGGTGAACCGCAAGCTGCGTTCAGGTCGCGCGGGGTCCGCAGTGGGCGTCTGTCGGCCCAGTCAACCGGGGACGGCTCCTAGCTGCGGATGGCCGTCGTCGACGACGTGCAGCAATCGGTGGCCGCCGCCTCGATGGCAGGAGCCAGGGCCAGGCCGACCGGGACGGAGAGCGCGACCATGATGGCTGCGCTGACCATGACGCCCAGTCCGCGGGGGGCCGGTGCAGAGGTAGCCGTGAGCCGTCGTACCCGCTGGAGGGTAGCTGTGTTGCTGGCTGCGAGGGCTGCCTCCGGTCGGACCCCGGTCCCCAACGTGACGAGAGCGTTCGCGAGTTGGCGGCGGTCCCCAGGCCCGGCGGCAGAGTCGTCCGCTGCCATCTCCAGCAAGGTCGCGACCTGGTCATGCGCCACGGCGAACACCGGCACCCAGGGAAAGGTTCGAGTCAAGGCGCTTGAGTAGGCGAGAGCCAGGTCGTGTCGTGCCCGCAGGTGGCTGCGTTCGTGCGCGAGCACGAGCTCGCGCTCGCGTGCCTCGAGGAGTTCCAGGGCGGCGGACGAGAGGACCACCGTTCCGGAGCCGCCGGGAAGGCAGTAGGCAACCGGGACCTGGTGGTCGATGACGGTGAAGCCGTCCGGGTGCGGATGTCCCACCAGACGCAGCGAGTCGAGCTGCGAGCGGCGTATGCGTCGCTTGCGCAAGAAGCTGCGGGTCGTGGTGACGAGCAGCATTGATGCGAGACCTGCCACCACGGCCAGTCCGAGGATGCCCGGCCAGACACCCAGCGGGGTCTCGTAGTGTTCGATAATCGCCACGGAGTGGGCGCCGAGCAGGGAGGCCACGGAGAAGCGCAACGGCAGGAACGGCAGGGCCAGCGACACGGCAGCGAACAAGATGGCGGCGACGACGGAGGTCGACAGTGCCTGCCACCCGATGACGGCGGAACGAGGCGCGCGTGAGGACCATGGCTGCTGCAGGATTCGGCCGCCGAGCACGGAGACGGCGCCGGCGTACCCCAGCAACAACAGCGCGGCGATCATGGGGAGTCGTCCGCTCGCTCTGATAGCGCCGCCAGGAGCTCCGCCGCCTCCTCGGGATCCATCCTGCCGACCAGGTGCATGAGCGCGGCCGTGCGATCGTCGCTGTCTGCCAGCACGTCCTGCAGGACCTCGGCGGTGTGCTCATCGCGGGACGAGACCGGCGTGTAGAGGTAGGCCTTGCCCTGCTTCTCCCGAGCGACCAGACCCTTCGAGTGAAGGTTGTCCATCACCGTCATCACGGTGGTGTACGCCAAGGGGCGCTCCCGGGTGAGGGAGGCGAGCGTCTCGCGCACGGACATGGGCCGTCCCGCGCTCCACAGGTGTTGCATCACTGCGGCTTCGAGCTGACCGAGCTGTCTCACTCGAGATTCTCCTTGTTCCCGGCGACCGGTGGTCTACGAGGCTCCATCGTAGGAGGTGCCGGCCGGTGTGTCAGGTCTGCGCCTCCCAGCCGACTCAGGTACGCGTTGTAGGCCTGCAGCTGCCTGTCCTGCTCGCGGCCTTCACGTCGGTCGAACCGTTCGCGCTCGCGGCGATCGGACTTCACCCACCCCGTGACGAGCGCCGCCGCCATGATCAGGATCGGGTACTCACCCATCAGCCAGCCGACCTGCGCACCCAGGTACTGCTCGTCGGGGAGTGAGCGACCCCACGTGCGGCCGAGCGCTCCAAACCAGTCGCGGGCGAAGACTGTCTCGCTGGCCATCATGCTGACTGCGAACAGCGCGTGGAACCCGAAGGTGATCATCACGAGCAGAACCCTCATCGGGTAGGGAGGGCGATGCAGGCTGGGGTCGGAGCCGATGACCGCTTCCGCGAACAGGTAGCCAGTGAGGAGGAAGTGGAAGGTCATGAGGACGTGCCCGGTGTGTGATGCGAGCGAGGTCTCGAAGGCGGAGGTGTAGTAGAACCCGACCATGCTGACGACGAACATGCCAGCCGCCACGACCGGGTGTCCGAGGATCTGGATCGGGAGTGAGCGGCTGACGGCCATGAGCCATTCCCGTGGACCTCGCGAGCCGTCGTCGCGGCGTCGGAGCACCCGGAGCGCGAGGGTCACCGGTGTTCCCAACACCAGGAAGACCGGAACTCCGGTGGCGATGGTCATGTGCTGGACCATGTGCATGCTGAACAGCACTTGGCCATAGACCCCCGGTGCGCCGCTGGTGGCCCAGATGAACAGCACGCAGCCCACGAGCCAGGACGCGGTCCGCGCCCACGGCCAGGGGTCTCCGCGACGGCGCAGGCGTGTGACGGCCCACAGGTACCACAGGACTCCCGCTACTCCCAGCGGCAGGAAGAGGGTGTCGAGGTTCCACGAGCCGAACCACTGCGTGCCGTCGAGCGGATCGGGCAGCGAGCTCCCGAGCAGGGACTCGGCGCTCGTGAGCGGACGAGGGGTCTCACTCGGCGGGGGTGGAGCGGTGCGGCTGAGGGCCACGCCCATGCCGGCCGCCCCCAGCATCACCACCATCTCGACTCCGACGAGCCGCACGAAGCCGCGCTGTGAGCCGGACGCCAACGCGTCGATCGTGCGGCGTCGGTGCTGCCAACCGGCTGCGGCCAGGGCCACGACGGCAGCGAGCTTCACCGACAGCATGGCGCCGTACGAGGACCAGATGGCCGACACCGACGGCAGCCGGAGCCACGCTCCCCACAGCCCCGACGCCGTGACCACCACCAGACACCAGCCGGCCAGCGTGGAGTACCGGCGCACGGTGCTCACCAGTGCCTCGCCAAGGTGGCGGCGCGCCAGCACGAGGGCGGCGAGTCCACCGAGCCACACGCTGATGCCGACGAGATGGAAGTACTGGAGATTGACGGCGTCGTCGTGGCTCAAAGAGCCGGCCGCGTGCCCGGTCAGGGCCATCGGCCATAGGGCGACGAGGGCGACCAGCGTGGTGAGGCCCAGCCCGCCAACGCTCGAGGACAGCGCGCAGCCCGTCGCGACGAGTGCGGCAAGGCCCGCGCCCCAGAGCCCATACTGTCCGAGCTCGAACCCGAAGGCGAAGAAGACCGCCTCGTTGCCGAACCCGGGCCTCCCGATCGGGCTGCCCGACGCGTCGGAGTAGATGAAGGCGACCAGGGCCAGGCTGGTGATTGACCACACGGTGGACGACAACTGTGCGTACGCCAGCAGGCGCCTGCGCCGTGAACCCAGTCCTTGCTTGTCGGAGCCGGACTCCGGGGGCACGCTGGTCGCGGCCAGCACCAGGACTCCGAGGGTGAGCATCGCCGCGAGGTCGCGCAGTACCTGAACAGCGGGAAGACCAACTCGGGTGAGTCGGCCAGGGTCGGGTAGCCCGTCGATGCCCAGCGGTGACAAACCTCCAGCCAGGCCGGTGGCCGTGAGCGCCACGGTCACCGCGAGCGCCGGGCCCAATAGGAGTGTCGGGGCCGCTGAGGCAGGTCTCGAACGGTTCACGTGTCGGTGTCCCGGCCCACGAGTCGCATGACCGTTCCTACGGCGAGCGCCAGCAGTGCGAGGACTCCCAGGCCGATCGCAGCGGGCCACACCGCCTCGCCGGTCCCGGGCTCGCGCTCACCAGGCTCTTCAGGGTCCGAAGCCGTGCTTGAGGCGGGATCGGGTTTGGGCGTTTCAGTGGCTTCCGCTGACGGGGGGCTCGAGTCCGGTGCGGTTCGCGGGGACAGGGGAGTGCGTACGACGAACGTGCTGCTTCCCGCCACCGGGTGTCCGTCGCGGGAGACGACCCTGAATGTCACTGTCCACCGGGTCGTGGTCCCGCCCTTGGGGACCAAGGTGTCAGGAACGGCTGCCGCCAGCACGGTCGGCTGGGTGCCGTTGGCGAGGTCGAGCGGGGTGCTTTCCCCGTCGCTGCCTCGGAGGGTGACGGTGCTCAGGCCGGGGTCCATGTCGTCGGAGAACTCCAACCTGACTTCCGCCGGCAGTTCGCGAATGGTGGCGCCGTCGTGGGGGTCGGCGCCGATGAAGTCGGTGTGAGCAGCCGCTGGAGCCGAGACCGCGCCGACACCGGCGACCAGGCCTGCCGCCACGACGACTGCACGGCACCTCATGGTCGCGTTCACCACTTGGCCCTCGCCAGGAGGTAGAGCACCACGCCGGTGCCACCGGCCGCGATGAGGCCGACGATGATGGTCGAGAGTCCGTTGCTCATGGCGTCACACTCCTGCGTACGAATGGAGACCCGGGATCCACAGGTTGACCCCGAAGAAGTTGAAGAGGAAGGCGGCGAAGCCGGCGAGGGCGAGCAGGCCGGCGCGCCGTCGCCACCCGACGGTTGAGAGAGCGTGCAGGTGGGCGGCGTAGAGGACCCACGTGATGAACGCCCAGGTCTCCTTGGGGTCCCACCCCCAGTAGCGGCCCCACGCGTTCTCGGCCCACACGGCGCCCGCGATGACGGCGAACGTCCAGATGGGAAAGGCCACGAGGTGCACGGTGTGGGCGAGCTGCGAGAAGGGGCCGTCGTGCTCGCCATGCCGACGTTGGCGCACCAGGTGGGCGATCGTCGCCAATGCTCCGATCGTGAAGAGTCCACCGGAGACGATGGCTGCCGCGACGTGCACGACCAGCCAGCGCGAGTTGAGAACCGGCACCAGGTCGTCCACGGGGGTGTAGAGCGAGGTGGCCGAGATGCCCAGGAGCACCAGAATGATCGCGACCGTCCAGGCGGCCATGCTGTCGACGGATCGGCCTCGCCGGTACAGCAAGAACGCCACGGCGACGGCCGCAGATCCGGTGAGCCCGAATTCGTACATGTTGCCCCACGGCGCACGTCCCGCGGCCGCTCCTCGTGTGGCCACGGCGAGGCACACCACGATCGTGCCGATCAGCGTCAGCAGGGTCGCGCCGCGGGCGAGGACTGCTGATCCGGTGCCGGGATCGCCGGCGCGTGAGCTGCCGTGCAGCTGCGTCGACTGGTTCCGAGCGGCGGGATGTCCGGCGCGCAGGGGCTCACGCGCGGCCGCTAGTGCGCGCGTGCGGGTCAGTGCCGCGGAGACGGCGAATGCGAGGAGGGCGAGGGCGAACACCGCGAGCGCGGTGGTCACCAGCGTGTCTGACAGGCGTGCCATCTCGAGCGAGGTCACTGGTCACTCCATTCGGTGGTCGACGCTGCTGTGAACCGGTTCGGGGCCGGGCTCGAAGCCGGGCTCGAAGGAGGGCTCGAAGGAGGGTTCGGGGCCGGGCTCGGGGGTGGTTCGAGTGCTGCCGCGAGCTCGTCCAGCTCGTTGGGAGGCAGCGCGCGACGAGACAGCGGCCGACCAGCGAGTTCGACGTTCCCGTCAGCGGCGCGGCGCACCCAGACCCGGCGCCGCGGCACGGCCAGAGAGGTGGTGAGCCCCAGCATGAGCAGGATGGCGGCGACCAGCGAGAGTTCCTTGCCCGGGTCGCGAGCGATCTGGAAGTTGGCGAACCTTGAGAGTCCGTCGAAAGTGACGGATCCGAGCCCGTCCGGCAGTCGCACGGTCTGGCCCGGGGCAAGGGACACCCGCCACGGTTCGCCGTCCGATCCGCGCACCCGGTCAAGGTCGTCGAAGTTCAGGGAGTAGACGGACTGAGGCGTGCCGTCGTCGAGCCCCAGGTCGCCGGTGTAGGCCGACAGCTGCACGATCGGGTTCACCTCGCCCGGGTACGCGGACACTCCCATCCCCTCGGGACCGTTCACGGCAGTGGGTAGGAACAGGCCTTGCAGCGCGAGCGAGGTCGGGCGGGCGTCGGGGGCCTTCACTACGCCGTCGGAGGTGAAGGTCTGGTCCACGGGGAGGAAGATCGTCGGACCCGAGGCGGCGATGTCGCCGTTCCCGTCGCGGACGGTGAGCTCCGGTGCGTAGCCGTGTCCCGTCAGGAAGAACTTGGTCCCGTCGATGTCGAGGGGGCGGTTGGGGCGGATCGTGAATGTTCCGTTGCCCGCGTCCTCGCTGGCGTAGGAGACGGCGGCCTCGAACCCGCGGGGTTCGCCGAAGCGTGATCCTTCGGTCTCGAACTCCGCCTCGAATTCGTCAAGGACCAGCTGCAGCGGTTCGAGTCCGGCGAGGTCGGCCCATGGGCCCGGCGCGAGTGCGTCGTAGGAGGAGGACACGTTGGCGAACGTGGTTCCCTCCACGAGTGCCACCCGGCCTTCGTATCCGAACAGCTTCCCGCCGGCGATGCCGAAGAGGAGGACGAGGAGGGAGAGGTGGAAGACCAGGTTGCCGAGCTCACGGGCACGACCCTTCTCGGCGCGTACCTCGTCCGCGGTGCGGACGACGCGGAACCGCCGTGAGCGAAGATGGTCGGCTGCCGCTTCGAGCGCGGTGTCCGTGTCGACGACGCGTAGCTGACGATGACCTGACTCCCGGGACAGGTGCCGGGGACCTGATGGTGGCGCCGCGCGGAAGTCTCGCCACAGTTGTGCCGACCGCGGCACTACGCAGCCGGTCATTGACACGAGCAGGAGGACGTAGACTGCAGCGAACCACGGCGCGCTGTAGACGTTGAACAGGGACAGGCGATCGAGCCACGGGGCCAGGTCGGGGTGGTCGAGGTAGAAGTTCGCCACGGCCGACGGGTCGCTGGAGACTCCTCGCTGAGGAAGCACCGAGCCGGGGATGGCGGTGAGCGCCAGGAGCACCAGGAGCACGACCGCAGTCCGCATCGAGGTGAGGCGCCGCCACGCCCATCGGCCCCATGCCGTCAGCTCGCCTGGTCGTGGCGCCTCATCCGGACGTCGGGCGTCGGCGGAATCGGGTCGGCGACCGTCGTCGGACCCGAGTGCGCTGTGCTCCTGCGTGACATCCATCGACAACATACTATCGGTGATAGTAGATAGGCCGGGGGAGGGGTGGGCTCGGCGGTGGTCTGCCGGGCTGGAGCGGTTCGTGGTGTCACTTGGCGTGGCCGGGTCGTGTTCACCGGCGCGACCGGACGCACGGCGTGGGCGAGCAGCAACCCCGCATGCCCACGTACGTCGGGGTCCGAGTACAGGCGTGACCCCGTCCATTGCCAGCGCAGCTGGCACGGCTCCGGCGCGCGGGTCGACCGTGGTGCGGGTCCCGCTGGCGTGGGTGCGGCGGGCGGAGACGTGGCAAGTACTATCCGCGTTAGTACAAACCCAGTTGTCCCCTTCGAACCCGAGCACGCGCTTGACATGCTTCCGGGTTCTTCAGTCATCGAGGAGCAGCCGTGCAGCGCTTGCGCCTGAGTTCCATTGCGATGGTCGCCGTCCTGTGGCTGAGCGCATGCACGTCCGGAGAGGACGAGCCCGCTGCTACTGGCGAAGCCGGCACCGCCGTACCGTCGGGCGGGTCATCCTCGAGCGATGCGGCCTCCCCGACGCCGAGTGGGGCTACGCCGTCGCCCCAGGAGCCGACCGCCGCCACCGTCGGGGTGCGGATCGCGGGCGAGCGCGTCACCCCGAACGCCGAGCAGGTGGACGTGACCGTGGGGGAGACCCTCGTGTTTGAGATCGTCTCCGACCGTCCGGGTGAGCTGCACGTGCACTCGAAGCCCGAGCAGTTCGTGGAGTTCGGCGAGGGCCGGACCCGCGCCGAGATCTCGATCAGGACCCCCGGGAGTGTGAAGGTGGAGGAGCACGACACCAGCGCCGTGGTCGCGATTGTCGAAGTTCGTTGAGCAGTATCTCCGCGCACGGTCTGGGGGGTGCCGACGATCTGCCGATCTCAGGTTCCTTGGCGATCGCGGGCGGCACGGCCGCACTTGCCGTGTCCTTCGTCGTCCTGCTGCTGGCCTGGCGGCAGCCACGCTTCGACACCGTCGGGCACGAGCTGCCTGTTCCGCCCCCGGTGGCTCGCGTGCTCGACAGCTCGGCGTGGAAAGCGTTCCTACGGTTGCTCGGCTTGGCCTTCTTCGGGTTCATGCTGTGGCCCGCCCTGTTCGGTCCCAATGACCTCACCAACCCCCTGCTCGGCGTGACCTACTCCTGGCTGTGGGTCGGCCTGGTGCCCCTGTCCCTGCTCTTCGGGCCGGCCGTCCGTGCCCTGAACCCCACGCGCACGCTCCTCACCCTCCTCGACAAGGTTGCGGGCCGGGCCGCCGGTGAAGGATTCCTTCCCTATCCCAGTCGACTTGGGTTGTGGCCGGCCAGTATCGGGTTGTTCACCTTCGTCTGGCTCGAGCTCATCTCTCCCAACAGCACCGATGTGGGAGTGGTCCGCTTGTGGTTCGCGTTCTACCTCGCTTCGATGATGCTTGGCTGGGCCTTCTTCGGCACCACCTGGATCAGTAGAGCCGATCCCTTCGAGGTCTACTCCAGCCTCGTCGGACGTCTTTCGCCGTGGGGACGGAGCGCGACGGGGCGACTCGTGCTGCTCAGCCCGCTGCGCAACCTGGCTCGCATCCGCCCCGAACCAGGACTCGTCGCGGTCGTCGCGGTTCTCCTGGGCAGCACGGCCTACGACAGCTGGAGCAACTCGACCACCTGGATCCGCTACGTCCAGTCGAACAATGTCGATGTGACGCGACTCGGTACGGCGTTGATGGTGCTTATCATCGTGACGGTCGGCGTTACCTTCGCCGGCGCGTGCATGGCGACGTCCGTCGACCCAACACGGTCGCCTCGCCGCGAGCTGCCCCGGCGCCTTGCCCACTCGCTCGTCCCGATCATCGTCGGCTACATGGTCGCTCACTACCTGACGTTCCTGGTCGAGTACGGCCAGCAGACGCTGATCCTGATCAGTGACCCCATCGACAGCGGCGCGAATCTGTTCGGCACCGCCGACATGGAGATCAGTTACTGGCTCTCGCAGAACCCGACCGCCTTGGCGAGCATCAAGGTCTCGGCCATCGTGATCGGACACGTACTCGGCGTGATCGCCGCACATGACCGTGCCCTGGCCCTGCTGCCTCGGCGTCACCAGGTCATCGGGCAGCTCGCCCTGCTCGTCGCCATGGTCAGCTACACGTTCATGGGCCTCTACCTGCTCTTCGGCTCATGAGAAGCACGCACTCGCGTCAGGGAGAGAGCCCGGTGTTCCGGGAGCGGTTGCGGGTGCCCGTGAGGTGGTGGGTGCTGGGGACGCTCTTGGTCGGCAGCTTCTGGCTCGCGATGGTCGTCGCCGTGCCGGAGCAGCTCGCGTGGATCATCACCGCGTTCCTGCTGCTTGTCCTGGTCGTCCTCCTGCGCTCCTACGGGGCGGCGAAGATCGTCGTGACGGACGAGTGGCTCCATGCCGGCCGGGCCCGGATTCAGCGCACGTTCCTGGGTGCTGTCGAACCGCTCGATGCGCCGCAGATGCGGTCCCAGGCAGGACCCCAGGCCAGTGCGCGCGCTTTCCTGCTGTTGCGTCCTTACATCTCAACGGGCGTCCGCGTCATGATCGACGATCCGCGCGACCCCACCCCGTACTGGCTCATCAGCACTCGGCACGCCACGCTCCTGGCGTCGATTCTCCATGACGCGCCGGCCCCGCCCTCGCAGGTGGACCAGCAGTGAGCCGTCGAGTAGGGAGCAACCGCGACGCTCCTGGTCGGTGACTATCCAGGAGCGCTGATGCGTCGCGACCGACCTGGACGCTGCTGGCTCTAGTAGGTGGTCACGTGGACGTGGTCGTAGTGGTTGGCCGTCACCGAACCCCGGTCGGCCATCGAGCGCCAGCCTTCGCCGGATCGGTCCACCGACCAGATGCGACGCGCATGGATCACGTAGTTCACGCCGAGCTCCGAGTAGTACCGACGGACGAACTCGGCGACCTCCCAGCCTCTGTCGCCGGAGACCATGATGTCCACGGCGATTCCCTGCGCGTGTTCGCCGTCGCTGCGCAGCGTCCCGTAGGTGACGATCTCCGGGAAGTTCGAGCACACGGCTTGGTGAATCGCCCGGATGTTGGGGCTGACCCCGGCAGGCACCGAGGTGCCGTTGGTGCACTGCCCGCCCAGGGTAGGTTCGGGCGGCGGCTTCGTTTCGGCGAGGTAGCCGATCGTGACCCAGCGAGGCCGTCCGTCCAGCACGATCTCCTGCCGGCCCGCCAGCCGGCGCCCGGTGACTCGCACCTTCGTTGCCTCATCCAGCACGCCCAGTTGATCGGCTCGTTGGTCGGGACGCGTCCAGAGGTTCAGCTCCGTGGTCGTCCACTGCGTGTCACGGGCCTCTCGGATGGCACGCGCGACCGCTCGGGGCCGGAGCAACTTGTCGGCCGGTCTCGTCTCGAGTGCTGCTGAATCCGAGCCGGTCGGGGGAGGGGAGCGGACAGCCCGACGATCACTGCGGGACACGATCGGCCCCCGGGACACCGAGGACTCAACTCTCGGCACGTCGATCGCCGACACCTCGGGCGTGGCCACGTCGGTCCGCAGCACACCGAGCCCTACGGCAGCGCCTGTGCTCGCCAACGCGAGAGACGCCGCGACGAGAGGGATCCGTGGCAGCCGTCGCCCACGCGATCGCACGTGCTTGTGCCTCGGCTGGTGGCGCGCCACTGCTGCTCGTCCTCCTGGTCAGCACGCAGTAGCGCGCCGGTCACGGTCCGGGTTGCGGCAGGGTCACTCCGAGAGCGCGACCGCCGCGAGAAGTTCTACTATCCGGCATAGTATTACAACATGCGCGGGCGCCACCCAAACCTCACGATCTCGCTACTTGCGTATATGCATGCGCATGCAGATATGCTGGCCCCTGTGAGTGACAGGGAAGGGCGTCTGGAGATGCCCACGGATGACCAAGTCGACTTGGCGGTCGAGGCGTTTCGCATGCTGGCCGACCGCAAGCGGATCAAGATCCTGTGGGCGCTGCTGCACGGGGAGTCGTCGGTCAACGAGCTGGCGGAGCGAGTGGGAGCCAGTTCCTCTGCGGTGAGCCAGCACCTGGCCAAGCTGCGCCTCGCCGGGCTGGTGCAGGTACGCCGCGCGGGGACGTTCGCCTACTACACCGCGGCAGACGAGCACGTGCACCGTCTCTTGGACGAGGCGCTCTTCCATGCCGACCACGCAGACCAGCCTGACCAGGGAGCCGTTGTGCACCAGCTCCATAGCGACGAGCGCCACCGAGGAGACCACTGATGGGTGCAGGACACGGACACGGCACGGGCCACGCCGGTGCGCGGCACAGGTGGCGGTTGGCAGTCGCTTTCGGGCTCGTCGCCTCCTTCTTCGTTGTGGAGCTCGTCGTCGGTCTGCTCTCGGGCTCGCTGGCGCTCATCTCCGATGCCGGCCACATGGCGGCCGACGTCGTTGCGCTCGGCGCGGCTCTTGCCGCCACCAAGATCGCCACCCGGCCGGATCGGTCCGGTCGGCGCAGCTATGGCTCCTACCGGGCCGAGATCTTCGCCTCCGGGCTGACGGTCCTGATCATGCTCGGGGTCTCCGCCTACGTCGTGATCGAGGCGCTCGGGCGACTCGGCGAGACGGTGGAGATCGAACCTGGCCCGGTCCTGTTGGTGGGCGTCCTCGGGTTGCTGATCAACGTGGTCTCGATCGTGCTGCTGCGCGGCGGCTCCGAGGAGTCCCTCAATGTCAAGGGCGCCTACTACGAGGTGGTGGCGGACGCAGCCGGCAGCGTCGGGGTGATCGCCGCTGGCATCCTCGTCGCGACCACCGGCCAGGGCTGGTGGGACACTCTGGTGGCACTGGCGATCGGTGTCTTCGTCGCGGTCAGGGCCGTCGTGCTCGGCCGCGAGGTGCTTGCGGTCCTAGGTCAGCACGCCCCCGAAGGCATGGAGCTCGCCGAAGTCGTCCGAGACCTCGAAGTCGTCCCGGGGGTGGCCGACGTGCACGACCTGCACGTCTGGACCCTGACCTCCGGCATGTATGTGGCCACCGCACACCTCGTCGTCGAAGACTCCGCATCCGGTCAGGCGGTGCTCGACCAGGCGCGCGGAGTGATGCGCAGCAAGCACCAGATCGAGCACGCCACGCTGCAAGTGGAGTCGCGCGCCACTCAAGCGTGCGACGAGGCATCCTGGTGACCGAAGGTCGCGCTCGATCGTCGGACCAGGGCCCCGGCGGGCCGAACACGACCCCGGGCGTGGACAGTTGCGTCCACGCCCGGAGCGCATACGGGTTCTGAAGGTTGGGCCCCGTGGGCGGATCAGCGCCGCGTCACGCGGACGGTCTGCCGGTCCGTCTTCGAGCCTCCGGCGCCGGTGACGGTGGCCTTGATGGTGACCTTCCCGATGCTCGCCCTCGCGGTCTTGATCGTCACGCGACCGCCGGTCGCTCGTAGCGCCTTGCGGACAAGCGTCTTGCCGTTGCGCACAAGGCGCACCGTCGCCTTGTCGCCGGCGGCAGCAGCAACGGCGACGGAAAGACCCTTGCGGGCCAACGCTGCCTTCGTGATGCGCGACGATGCTGCCACCGACACGGCCGGCCGGACCGCGGTCGCGGTGGGACCCGGGGTGCTCGTCGGTGCGGGGGAGGGCGTACCAGTCGGCGTGCTCGGCAACGTGCTCGGCAACGTGCTCGGGTTGCGTCCGAGCAACGTCGCGAACAGGTCGGTCTGGTCGATGACGCCGGTGACGTTCGCGGCCTGGGGTCCGGATGCTGCGACGCGGATCTGGGCGCCGGTGTGGTCGGAGCCGACGGCGTTGGTCGAGTAGGCGACCGTCATGGGGTCGCCGTCTGCGGTTTGCACGGTGGCGAGTTGCCTGCCGTCGTCGAGGTTGCCGCCCACGATCTGCGTGGAGTGGGCGTGGTCGCCGGTGACGACGACCAGCGTGTCGGGGTGCTTGTCCTGGTAGGCAAGCGCGACAGCGACGGTCTCGTCGAGCTCCTTGAGGTCGCCGACGGCGCCGCAGATGTCGGAGGAGTGCTCCTGCTTGTCGATCATCGCGCTCTCGGCCTGCAGGAAGAACCCGTTGGGGTTGTCGAGCAGCTCGATGGACTTCTTGGTCATCGCGGACAGGTCGGGCTGATTGCCGCGGTCTTCGGGGGTGCACTTGGTCTGAGGGCCGCCGGCGCCGGCGGCGGTGGCGACGAGTGGCTTGTACATCGGGGTCATGTTGCCGCTGGTGAAGAGCCCGAGGACCGGGCCGCCTGCCAGGGACGTGACGTTGCTGAGGCCGGTCGCGTCCTCGACGAGGCGGTACTGGTGGGTGCTCTGGGCGTAGGACAGGACGGTGGGGCCGGCGTCGGTGGCCTGGGCGTAGCGGGCGGCGCCGCCACCCATGAGGACGTCGATCTTGTTGTCGACCAGCTGCTCGGCGATGGAGCCCTTGCCGCCGTTCGCCTTGCGTGCGGGAGCGCAGTCGGCCATGTTGGCCGGCCCCTGGCAGGCGCGTGCATTGATGTGCGACCCAGCGGCGGCCGGGGTGGCGTCGGTGATCTCGGAGGTGGTGATGTTGCCGACGAGCTTGCCCTGCTTCTTGTACTTCTCCAGGACGGTCTCGTAGTCCTCACCAGGCACGGTTGCTGCAGTACTGGGGCCTTGGGAGACGCGCCCGTCGACGGTCTTCTTGCCGGTCGACCATCCGCTCGCGGTGGGGGCGGAGTCCGACACGTACGCGATGGGGTAGTCGGGACCGGCGCCGACCTTGAGGCCGTAGGTCGTCATCGCTCCGGTGAACGGCAGGGCGTCCAGGGCGGGGAAGCGGCCGCCGGCGCCGTACTCGTAGTTGCGGGCGGCGGTGATCATGGAGTCGTCCATGCCGTCGCCGATGATGAGGATGACGTTGCGTGGCTTGGCGGGGTTGATCTGACCGGCGAGCTGGGCCGAGCGGTCCTGGGTGAAGCCGTTGGGCGTCGGCGAAGGGATGGCTGCTGTGGCGGCGATGCTGCCGACGGTCACGAGGCCGGCGAGTGCCGCCACCGTGGTGACGACGCGCTTTCTGCTATGCACGAGGGTTCCTTCCGAAGTCGAGATGACCTCGGCACCTTGACGTCCGCGAGCGACCAATCAGCGGGGGAGAGGCGACCGCCGTGTGACTCGCAGGTGGCGTAAGTGGAAAGAACTGACCATCGGCGGGCAAGGCTCAGTGGGCTCCCGGTCTGGCCGCCTCGTTGACAACGACTCCCAGTTGTCTCCGTGGGGTCGCGGTGTCCGTCCGTGCTCCGGCCTAGGGTCGAGCGGCTTCGGCGGACTTGCCTGCACTCCACCGGGGTCGGAACCCGTGTCATCACGTGGCTTGCAAGGTGGCTTGACCCAGGTGATGCGTGCATATCGCCGCCCGGACGCGTCTCATCGCGCAGCTCGGGTCCCCCACAATTGGGGTCGCGAGGCGGTCGCCGGCCCGGCTAGCGTGTTGCAGCGACGCCGACTTGACCGGTGCTGCCGTGCAGCACGTCCCCTGGACGCCCGCACAGCATCGTGGGGGGAGTTCCTGTGAAAGGTTCACCACGGACCGCTCCGAGTGGTGGATGGGGCCAAGCCGGCAGCCGGCGTCTCGGCGCCATGCTCGCGGCCGCATCTGTCGTCCTCGTCGCGGCCATCGCGCCGACGAGCGCCCTACTCGACGGCTCGCGTGCGCGCACGGCTGCGGATCCGCCAGCTGTGGCGACGATCATCATCGACCTCGGCGGCGCCGCGAACGGCTACAGCACGCCGAACGTCGACATCGCGCAGGGCGGCGTCGTGACGGTCGTCAACAACGACGGGATCGCCCACACCGTCACCTCGGACGCGGTGGGCACCGATGGTGACCCACTGTTCAACGTCCTAGTTCCCGCTCGAAGCACACGCACGCTGAACATCGCAGGACTCGCGGGAGGCGCCTACGCCTTCTACTGCGCGTTCCACCCCACCATGCGGGGCACCCTGAACATCGTCGGCGGACCCGTCGGCGAAGTTCCCGCGACGCCCGCCTTCGAGCAACCGCTGCGCATCCCTGACGTGCTCACCGGGAAGAACATCACCATCCCCATGCGGAAGGGCAAGGTCCGCGTGATGGCCAACGGCCCGAAGACCCGGATGTGGACGTACGCCGGCAGCTTCCCCGGCCCCACCATCAAGCGTCCCACCGGCCGGGAGACCAAGGTGACCTTCGTGCACCAGCTCCCGCGGAAGGCGGGCTCGCTCACCGTGCACAACCACGGCGGCCACCAGCGGTCCAAGGACGACGGGCAACCCACCCGATATCTGATCAAGAAGGGCGGGTCGCGGACCTACACCTATCCCCTCACCGACTTCGGCAAACCCGTCCCCGCCTACTTCGCCTTCTACCACGACCACAAGATGAACGTCACGGCGCGGAACAACTGGCGAGGCCTGCAAGGCATGTTCTTGGTCACCGACCCAAAGGAACGCCGGCTTCGACTGCCCCGCGGAAGGTTCGACGTCCCGCTCCACTTCTCCGACCGGAACTTCACCGCGGACAACCAGCTCACGGATCCCTTCCCTCGGGCCGGCAAAGGCATGCACCACTGGATGACCGGCCCGAAAGCGCCCCCGAACGACGCGACCGTCGGAAGCCGGATCCTCGTCAACGGCCAGTACGCGCCATACTTGAAGGTGAAGCCTGGCCTGTACCGGCTTCGCCTCCTCAACGCGTCGCTCTTCTCGGCCTACGACTTCGCGCTCTCGTCCGGCCAGCCCTTCACCCAGATCGGCACCGGCAACGGCCTGCTACCCGAGCCGGTGGTGCGACAAGACCTCCTCCTCGGCCCGGCCCAACGCGCAGACGTCGTCGTCGACTTCCGCGGCCTGCGGGGCGAGGATGTGCTGCTGCGGACCATTCCCCGCAGCGACGGCGCCACCGGCACCGGCAGTCGCTCGGCCACCCTCATGCAGTTCCGCGTCCGGGGCACCGCCGACCAGAAGGCACGCATTCCCGCCCGCTTGACCGGCATCGAGCGCATCAAGGTGCCGAGAAAGGTGTCGAAGACCTGGACCTTCGGACTCAACGAGACCAGGAGCGGCTCCTTCTGGTCCATCAACGGTCGCATGTTCGATCCGGCGCGCGTGGACCACAAGGTGCGGATGAACTCAGTGGAACGGTGGCGGCTGCGGAACGTGAGCGACGTGACGCACTACGTGCACCTCCACGAGGAGCGCTGGCAGACCATCACCCGCGACGGAAGCCGACCGCCACCTTGGGAAGACGGCTACGAGGACACGTGGCGCCTCGACCCGGGCACTTCGGTCGACGTGTACGCACGGTTCACCGACTACCCGGGCCTGTTCATGGTGCACTGCCACATGCTCGACCACGAGGACCACGGGATGATGGCGCAGTTCAAGGTCCTTCCGGCGCGAGGATCGTGACCCGCTCCCTCGTCTGATCGTTGATGCCATCGTGGGCTCATCGCACCATCTTGAAGGCCACCGTCATCGGGATCCCGGTCATGATGGACGGGGCCATGAGCGTGAGCGTCGACGGTACCGCCGGCGCTCGAGTCTGGCGATCACTGCCGGGCACGCCAAGGACGTGGTATCGCTTCGCGAAGACGCGCGCACCGAGTCGGACCTCGTTCTCGGCGTTCGTCGCCGGGGGCCCGATGGTCACTTCGTCAACCGGATCTTCAGCGCCGCCACCACGACGGCCAACACCAACACGACGAGCCCGAAGAGCGCCGCTCGCCACCTGCTCGCCATCGAATGACGGGCCACCAAGTAGCCCATCGCGCCGATCAGGATCGCCACAACCAGCTTCGCAGCCGCCAGCTCGGCCTGCGTTGGAGTGACGACGAGTGCCACCGTCACGACCGCTGCCACCAGCGTGGCGCCCAACAGCTGGGCGGCCGCCACCGACGCAGCGCGCTCGGCCAGCTCCTCCATGGTGACCATCTGGCCGGCGACGCGGAAGGCGAAGTAGTGCACGACGGAGAGGCCTACCGTTGTGCCCCAGACGAGCTCCAAGATCTGTCCCCGGTCGAGCGCGCTGGTGTCGACCAGCGCGAGCGCTGCGAGGAGGCAGATGGCAACGTACAGCGCCATGGTGAATGCCTCGTGTGTGAGGTGCTCTCGGTGAGCCAGGGTGGGTTCGGCCTTGCCGGCACGGGATGGGGGTTCATGCATGCCACAAGCGTGGAGGGGCTTAGCGGACACGTCTACGGCTGAACGAGGTGAGCGCGCCGGCCGGGTCGTCGGGAGCCTCGAGCGATAGGCCCGGCGTGCAACCGGTCCTGGACTGCGGCTCCATCCTTCGCGCCGACCGGGCCGAGGTGCTCGAGTGCCTCAATCCGCTGGTCGGACTCACCCATTCCCAATCTCGGCCGCGCCCGGCCCCACGCCGGTGCCAGCGCCGGTGCCAGCGCCGGTGGAGGGTGTCGGTGCCCGCGGCCGAGCGGCTTACTGTTCGCCACCGGCAGCGGAACGCCATGGTCGCGTTGGATCTGGTCGGGCGGGTCGGCTACGACGAGCGGTCCTGTGGTATCGCCTCGTTGTTCATGCGAAGACCAGCTTGAACGCAGTCCGGGCATGAGCGTGGCTGGTCCTACGGGGGGCGTCGGAACGGTACCCGGAACAAAGAGCCTACGAGCCTTGACTGCATACCCCCTAGGGGTATGGTGGAACCATGAACGCGCACACCCACCACCCGGACACGACCACGACACACCAGGTCACCGACCCGGTGTGCGGAATGACCGTCGACCCGACCTCGACGCAGCACTCGGCCGACCACGACGGGGAGCGGTTCTACTTCTGCTCCGCCGGCTGTAGAGACAAGTTCCTCGCCAACCCGAACGAGTACGCCAAGCACGACCAGCACGACCACGGGCACCAGGAGCGCGCCGGTGGCCACACGCACGGCGCTCCCGCAGATGGTGCGGCGCCCACGCCGGGTGAGGGCGAGGTCGTGGAGTACACGTGCCCGATGCACCCCGAGATCCGCAGACCCGGCCCCGGAGCGTGTCCCATCTGCGGGATGGCGCTCGAGCCGGTGATGGTCACGGTCGACTCTGGCCCGTCGCCGGAGCTGCGCGACATGACGCGCCGGTTCTGGGTCGGCGTCGCCCTGTCTATCCCGGTCGTCATCCTCGGCATGGGTCGCGACCTCATCCCGTGGCTGCACGACGCGGTCTCCGCGTCGACGTCCGCGTGGGTCCAGCTGGTGCTGGCGACACCGGTGGTTTTGTGGGCCGGGTGGCCGTTCTTCACCCGCGGCTGGGCGTCGGTGCGGACTATGAAGCTGAACATGTTCACGCTCATCGCGATGGGCACCGGTGTCGCGTGGCTGTTCTCTGTCGTCGCGACCGTCGCGCCCGGCATCTTCCCCGAGGCGTTCCGGATGGACGGCGCCGTGGACGTGTACTTCGAGGCCGCGGCCGTCATCACGACCCTCGTGCTGCTGGGCCAGGTCCTCGAGCTCCGTGCCCGCGAGGCCACCTCGGGCGCTATCAAGGCGCTCCTCGACCTTTCGCCCAAGACCGCCCGGCGGGTGCGCGATGACGGGACCGAGGAGGAGGTGACCCTCGACCAGGTGCAGCTCGGCGACCTGCTCCGCGTCCGTCCCGGCGAGAAGGTTCCTGTCGACGGCGTCGTCGAGGAAGGGAAGTCCGCGGTCGACGAGTCGCTTGTCACGGGCGAGTCGATGCCGGTGACGAAGGAGTCCGGTGACAACGCCATCGGCGGCACCCTGAACTCCACCGGCGCACTCCTGGTCCGCGCCAACGCGGTCGGCCGCGACACGATGCTGTCGCGCATCGTGCAGATGGTCGCCGAAGCGCAGCGTTCCCGTGCGCCCATCCAGCGCACCGTCGACAAGGTGTCTGCGGTGTTCGTGCCGGCCGTCATCGGTATCGCCGTGCTTGCGTTCGTCGTCTGGGCGCTCGTGGGCCCGGACCCGAAGCTGGCGCACGCGCTGGTCGTCGCGGTCAGCGTCCTCATCATCGCCTGCCCGTGTGCGCTCGGTCTGGCCACGCCGATGTCGATCATGGTCGGGGTCGGCCGTGGCGCTCAGATGGGTGTCCTCATCAAGAACGCCGAAGCGCTCGAGCGGATGGAGAAGGTCGACACCGTCGTCGTCGACAAGACCGGCACCCTCACCGAGGGCAAGCCGGCCGTCGTCGACGTCGAGCTCGCAGACGGGTCCAGCGACCTCACGACCGCCGAGCTGCTGCGGCTCGCAGCCGCCGTCGAGAACGCCTCCGAGCACCCGCTCGCCCGCGCGATCGTCGACAAGGCCCAAGCCGACATGGTCGATCTGGCCGAGAGCTCGGCGGGGTTCCCTGAGGTAACCGATTTCGACGCACCCGCCGGCAAGGGCGTCCTCGGCACCGTCGAGGGCCGCAAGATGCTCATCGGCACCGCAGGATTCCTCACCAGCCAAGGGATCGACCCGGCTGTCCTGTCCCAGAAGGCCGACGAGCTGCGACGCACCGGTGCGACTGCGGTCCTGGTGGCCGTCGACGGCACCCCTGCCGGTGTCATCAGCATCGCCGACCAGGTCAAGGAGACGACCCCGGCGGCGCTCGCAGCGCTGCGCAAGGAGGGTATCGAGGTCATCATGCTCACCGGTGACAACCAGGTCACGGCAGAGGCCATCGCAGGCGAGCTCGGCATCGACCGGGTCGAGGCCGAGGTGATGCCGGACCACAAGGCCGACGTCGTCAACCGCCTCCGTGGCGACGGACGCGTCGTGGCGTTCGCCGGCGACGGCGTCAACGACGCCCCCGCCCTGGCCGCCGCCGATGTCGGTCTGGCGATGGGCACCGGCACCGACGTCGCGATGGAGTCCGCCAGCGTCACCCTGCTGCGCGGCGACCTCAACGGCATCGCCCACGCCCGCCAGCTCTCCCACGCCGTCATGAGCAACGTTCGCCGCGGCTTGGTGCTGGCATTTGGGTACAACACCGCCGGCATCCCCATCGCCGCGGGCGTGCTCTACCCGGTGTTCGGGTGGCTCCTGTCCCCGGTCATCGCCGCTGCTGCGATGGCGCTCTCCTCGGTCAGCGTCATCGTCAACGCATTGCGGCTGCGCACCCAGCGTCTGGGCTGACCGCGCCGCCCGTACCATCGAAGCCGATGATCTCCGCGCCGCCGACCGCTGTCCGCACCCGCAGGTACCTGCGGGTGCCGACGGCAGCGCGCCCCAGCGGCCGCACTGCGCTCGCGCCCCTGGTGTTGGCACTCGTCATCGGCATCCTCGGCATGCACGCCCTGGCCAGCCACGGCGCCCCCGCCGCGCCAACCGCGGCGTCGTCGAGCGTGATGGGCATGGCGGCGATGACCGGCATGAGATCCGCCCCCAGCCCAGCGATGACCTCGGGCGACTCGCACGAGAGCCACGACCGCGCCGCCGCCGCCGGACAGTTGAGCGCAGCCCCCGCGGCCGGAGTCGACTCCGGGTCGGGACACGACATGGCGAGCGTGCTCATGCTGTGCGTCGTCATGCTCGCCGCAGCCGCACTCACGCTCCTGGTGCTGCTCGCGGTCCGCGTCCTCCGGCCGCTGCTGCCCGCCGCATTCGAGCCCGCCGCGGTACGCGAACGCACGCTGCAGTGGGTGCGTGGCACCGGCCCACCCCACGAGTGGCAGTTCTCCGTCATCAGGTGCTGACAGGCCCTGCGGCCACCCCCGTCACCGCTGCATCAGCAGCGTTCCCGGCGGGTGTCGCGGCCGCGCGCCCACAACACCAACCTGACACCCCTGAGCTTCAGGAGAACTTCCATGCACGCCAAGACCACTGCGCGCGTCGTTAGCGCGCTCGCGCTCAGCCTCGCCCTCGGTGCCGGCCTCACCGCCTGCGGGAACGGTGACACCGACAGCGCAAGCCAGACCGAGGTCAGCACCACCGAGCACAACGACGCCGACGTCGCGTTTGCCAGCGACATGATCCAGCACCACGCCCAAGCGCTCTCGATGGTCGACCTGACCCTCGACCGGCCTCTCGACCCCGAAGTCCAGGCCCTGGCCGAGGACATCCGGGCCGCTCAGGCGCCGGAGATCGAGACGATGGCCGACTGGCTCACCGAGTGGGGCGAGGAAGTCCCCGAGACCATGCGCGACCACGCCAACTCCGGCGACGGCGGTGGCGACATGTCCGACTCCATGGACGACATGGACCACGGCGACGAGATGCCGGGAGTGATGACCTCTGAGGACATGGACTCCCTCGAGAACGCCTCCGACGCCGAGTTCCAGGACATGTGGCTCGAGATGATGGTCGAGCACCACGAAGGCGCCGTCGAGATGGCCGAGACCGAGCAGGAAGACGGACAGTTCAAGGACGCCGTCGACCTCGCCGGGCAGATCGTCGACGCCCAAAACCAGGAGATCGAGACCATGAAGGACCTGCTCGACTCCTGAGCCGCAACCGCGTGCGGACGCCACCACCCGGCAACGGCAATGGTGGCGTCCGCCCAACGCCCCGCCCGCACACCCACCCCAGAAGAGACCTCATGAAGACACCCCTAGCAGCGGCCGCCGTCGCAGCAACCCTCGCCCTCATCCTCGCAGGCTGCAGCAATGACCCGAACCCCACCACCGCGACCGGCTCGACCGGCTCGAGTTCCTCGAGTTCCGCCGAGGTAGCACCCGACGACACGTCGCTTCCGCCATGGCCCGCACCCGGCGACGTACCCGCCCGAGTCGCCGCGGCCGGGCTCGACCTCGGCCCCATGGGCACCGCCGAGCACTACCACCCCCACCTGGCCATCACCATCGACGGACAACCGGTGCCCGTCGCGCCCAACATCGGCGTCGACCCGAACACCGGCGCCATGTCCGCCGTCCACACGCACGAAGGCGACGGCACCATCCACATCGAAGCCGACACGGTCGGCGAGGAGTTCACCCTCGGCCAGCTGTTCACCCAGTGGGGCGTCGCGCTCACGCCCACCCAGGTCGGTGGCGTGAAGGCGGAGGGCGGGGAGAAGATGACGGTGACCAGCAACGGCACACCCGTGACCGGCAACCCCGCCGACCTCCAGCTCGAACCCGACCAGCAGATCGAGCTGACCCTGCCATGACCGACACGCCACACACGCAGACCTCCCGCCCGGGACGTATCTCCCGGCCCGCCCTCATCGCCGTCGTGGCGGCGGTCCTCGCAGCGGTCGTGCTCGTCGGATGGTGGCTGGTCCGGGGTACACCCTGGACCGCCGACGCGGCCCGCGACAACAACGGCATCGCCGAACCGGGCCTCACCCTCTACGCGGCCGGCGACCGCGACCCCGCACCCCCACTACAGGGGCGCACGCTCGACGACACGGACTTCAACCTCGACAACCTGTCCGGCCAGATCGTCGTCATCAACGTGTGGGGCTCCTGGTGCGGCCCCTGCCGCGCCGAAACACCCGGCCTCGTCCGCATCGCCAACGCCACCGCCAACCAAGGCGTCCAGTTCGTCGGCATCGACACCCGCGACGACCGCGCGGCCGCCCGCGCGTTCGTGAAGAACTACGACGTCCCCTACCCGAGCGTGTCCGACCCCACCGGCAAGGCGCTCCTCCCGTTCGGGTCGGTCATCCCCAGCGCCGCCATCCCCAGCAGCCTCATCGTCGACCGCGACGGCAACGTCGCAGCCCGCGTCATCGGCGCCGTCGACGACACGACCCTCCAAGGCCTCCTCGACGACCTTCTCGAGGAAGGCCCCGACGCGACCGGGACCGGCGACACACGGGACGGCGACGCCTCGTGAACCCGCTAGCCGCCGGCCCCGGCGACCTCGTCACCTACGGCCCCATGCTCGTCGCCATCCCCATCGCGATGGCCGCCGGACTCGTGTCCTTCCTCAGCCCCTGCTGCCTCCCGCTCGTACCGGGCTACCTCGCCTACGTCACGGGCACCGGCGGCGCCGACGCCACCACCCAGGCCCAGGCCCAAGACGCGACCGGTACGTCCGGAGCTCCCGGTGCCTCGGGCACGCTGACACGACCCCGACCCCGGCTGCTGCCCAGCCGCACCGTCGCCGGGACCCTGCTGTTCGTCCTCGGGTTCGCCGCCGTGTTCACCAGCTACGGCGCGCTCTTCGGCACCGCCGGCGCGTTCCTCATCACCTACCAGGAGCCCATCACCCAGGTCCTCGGCGTGCTCACCATCGCCCTCGGCATCGTCTTCACCGGCGCCCTCACCCGAGTGCCGTTCCTCAACCGCACCGTCCGTCTCGACGCCAACCCTCGCGTCGGCGTCGCCGGCGCCCCCCTGCTCGGCGTCATGTTTGGCATCGGCTGGACCCCGTGCATGGGGCCCACCCTGGCCGCGGTCCTCACCCTGTCCGTCACCGCGGGAGGGGCCGGACGCGGTGCCGTGCTGTCCTTCGCCTACAGCCTGGGTCTCGGCATCCCGTTCCTCCTCGCCGCCCTCGGCGTTCAACGCGCGTTCCGCGTGTTCGCCTACGCGCGCCGGCACGCCCGCGCCGTCACCCGCATCGGGGGAGTGCTCCTCATCGTCGTCGGCATTCTCCAGGTCAGCGGAGCGTGGACACTGCTGATGGCCCAGCTGCAGGGCTGGGTCGCGAACTGGCAGGCACCCCTGTGAACTCCACGCCGGCGCTGCACGAGTGAACCCCCGAACCCGTCGCCGTCGCCTGGCGCGGCTGGGCCTGGCCGCCGCCCTCACGCTCATCGCCGCCACGGCCTGCAGCTCGCAAGACCCCGACCCTCGCAGCGGCAACGCTGTCACCAGCGTCGACGCCGACGAGTTTCACGGCACCCTCGTCGACCCGCCCCTCACCCCCGCCCCCGTCACGCTCCGCGACACCGACGGCAATCCCTACCGGATGGACGCGCCGACCCCGGACACCGCCACGGCGGTCTTCTTCGGCTTCACCAACTGCCACGACATCTGCCCCACCACCATGGCCGACCTCGCCGCCGCACGCAGGTCCCTACCCCCCGCCGCAGCCGCCAAGGTCACCCTGGTCTTCGTCACCGTCGACCCCAAACGCGACACCCCGTCCGTTCTCCGCAGGTGGCTGGACCAGTTCGACCCCGACATCGTTGGACTGCGCGGACCCGTCAAGCGTGTACACCGTGCAGAGGACTCCTTGTACGCCTCCAACAGCAGCAAGTCCTCGCTTCCGCCCGAGGGAGCCGACGCGGGCTCACACGAGCATCAGTCGACGGAGGAAGGGCACACCCACCCCGACGGCGACCCCGATGGGTACGCGATGGACCATTCCAGCGTCGTCTATGTGTTCGGGCCCGACGGCAGCACCGTCATCTACACCGGCGGCGCCACCCCACCCGACTACGCCGCTGACCTGACCCGCCTTCTCCATAGCTGACCTGTCCACCCCCGAACCTCCAGCGAGTCGGCGCAGCCCAATGCGGAGCTGTGGCCCTCGATCGCCGCGAGCACGGGACAGCCGGCGCGGCAATGTCGCGGGGGCTGCAAAGGGGCCGAAGGGCCCTACCCCCGGGGGGTATGCCGCAGCCACCATGGAAGAAGAGCAAACCCACGAGGAGCCCCGCCATGGTTGCTACCGAAAGCACCCGCCACACGACCCGCCAGGCTGCCGCCGGAGAGCACGAGTGCCACCACTCCGCCGCCGACAGCTCCCTGCCTGCCGCCCGCGGGTACACCGGTCGACAGCACAGCTACCTGAACCGGTTGCGTCGCATCGAGGGCCAGGTCCGTGGCGTGCAGAGGATGGTCGCCGACGACCGCTGGTGCCCGGACGTGGTCAACCAGCTCGCCGCCGTCACCCGAGCAACCGAAGAGGTCGCCGCGGCGCTTCTCGAAGACCACGTGCGCCACTGCGTCCTCGAAGCCGCCCGCGACTCCAGCGAAGCCGGACAGGCCCGCATGGATGAGGTCGCCGCCACCATCCGACAGGTCATCCGCCTCTGAGCCCACCCAACTCTGACCCCACCCCCAGCGTTCACCCATGAGCCACCCGTCCACCACCCACGACAAGGAGCAGAACGATGAACACCAACATGACCCGCAGCCCGAACCTCGGGCTGTATACGGTCGCAGCCGCCATCGCCATCGTCGGAGCACTCTGGGTCGGCGTCCCCGCCGGCACCCTCGCCTTCGTCGGCATCGCCCTCATCTGCCCGCTGATGATGATGGTGATGATGGGCGGAATGATGGGCATGCACGGCGGAGGCAGCAACGACAGCAGCACGCAGTCGCACGACCGCTCCGACGACCAGCACCCCGACCAGCACCCTCAGGACCGCTGAGGTCGTCATGACCACCCAGGCCACACCCCACCCCGCCGACCACCCCACCCCCATGGCGGCTGGTCGGCCGCTGATGACCGCGTCCGGTGTCGAGAAGTCGTACCGGCGCGGCATCTGGCCCGCCCGGCACGCCCAGGCGGTTCTCAAAGGCGCCAGCCTCGAGCTGCTGCCCGGGGAGGTCGTCGGTTTGGTTGGGGAGAACGGGTCGGGGAAGTCCACGCTGATGAAGGTCCTCGTCGGCGAGCTCGCCCCGGACGCCGGCACCGTGGAGCACGTGGGACACCTCGGTTACTGCCCCCAGGAACCAGTCGTGTACGAGCGCCTGACGTGCGACGAGCACTTCGAGCTGTTCGGGCGCGCCTACCGGATGAATCCGGCGGACGAGCTCGCGTCACGTCGCCGGCTCTACGAGACCCTCGGGTTCACCCGGTACGCCCGCACGCGCGCCGACCAGCTCTCCGGCGGCACACTGTCCAAGCTCAACCTCGGGCTCGCGCTGCTCGCCGACCCCGAAGTGCTGCTCCTCGACGAGCCGTACGCCGGGTTCGACTTCGACACCTACCTGAGGTTCTGGGACCTCGTCGCCGAGCGCCGGGCGGCGGGTCGCAGCGTGCTCATCATCAGCCACTTCGTCGTCGACGAGCACCGCTTCGACCGCATCGTCCAGCTGCACGACGGCACCACCCACGAACGACCACCGCGCGACCGTCCGCCTGAGTGAGCATCCGATGAGCACCGTCGACACCTCCATTCGCACCGCCGACGGCAGCGGACTGCTGGTGCGTCGCTTCCTCGTCGAGGCAGCCCGCAACCGGGTCACCCTCGGCCTGCTCGTCGTGGTCCCGGTGGTGTTCGTCGCCATCGTGGGCGGTGTCATCACCGATGCGGGCGAGCTCCTGGGCGGCCAGGGTGGACCGCAGGCCGAGACGACCACGGCCGGCTGGACGGCCGGGTTCGTTGCCGCCGTCGCGATGTACTTCCAGGTCCGCTCCGCCCGCGCTGCCGACCAGCGCCTCGTCCTGGCGGGACTACCCGCAGCACGGCTGGTCCTGGCACGCATGACGACCGGAGCCGCGCTCGCGGTGGTGGCGGCCACCGCGTCCTACCTGACTCTCGTGGTCCGCGTCGGTGGCCTCGACCACCCCGTCCGGGTCGCCGCGGCCACCGTGATGTTCGCGGTCATCTACCTGGCGCTCGGCGCCCTCGTCGGCGCACTGGTGGCCAACCCTGTCAACGGCACGGTGCTCGTCCTGTTCGTCTGGCTCGTCGACGTCGTCTTCGGGCCCGCGTTCCGGCCCGCCGACACCCTCGTGTCCAAGGTCTTCCCGACCCACTACCTGAGCCTGTGGATGATGGACGAGCCGTCCGGTCACGCCGGCCGGCCCGGCGACCTTGGTTGGGCGCTCATCTGGACCCTCGTCGCCGTCGCACTCAGCTGGCTGGTCGTCGCGACCACCAGCCGGACCGCGCGGACCCGCGCCCGCACCAGCTCGGGCTTGGCCCTCGGCCAGCTCGCGGTCGGCACCCGGATGGGCCTGCGGGAAGTCGGCAGAAACCGGGTGCTGTGGGCGCTCCTGGTCGCTGTCCCGGGCCTGTTCGTCGCCCTGTCCGCGGTCACCACGCCCGAGGGCTACGAAACGATGATGGTCCGCGAAGCCGGCCGGACCGTGCCCGCCACGTTCTGGTTCCCCGACACCCACCCAGGTCTGATGGCGCCCATCTCGGTCGGAGCGCTGGCCGCCGTCGTGGGGCTGTTCACCGCTCTCGGGGCGCGCGCCGCGGACCGACGGCTCGCCCTCGCGGGGTTCCAACCGGTCAGCCTGCTCACGTCCCGGCTCATCGTCGTGGCCGTGCTGGCCGTCGTCGTCACCGCCGCCTCGCTCGCGGTCACCGCGCTGTTCTTCGAGCCCGGCCAGTGGGGCCCGTACGTGCTGGCCAACCTGCTCATCGCGTTCACGTACGCCCTCGTCGGCGTCCTGGTCGGCTGGCTCTTCGGCCGCGTCGGCGGCGTGCTCGTCGCGTTCCTTCTCCCGTTCCTCGACCTCGCCATCGAGCAGAGCCCGATGCTCAACCCCGAGCTCTCCACCCTGGCGCACCTGCTACCGGGGTACGGAGCCAGCAGGGTCCTCTACGACGCTGCCCTGACCAGCAGCTTCGACGAGACCGCCTCTCTCCTCTTCGCGCTGGGCTGGTTCGCGGTGCTTGCCGTTCTCGTCGCAGGCCTGCTCGGCCGGCTCGTCCGACCTGCTCGCACCTCGCGTCGGCCGCGCTGAGCTGACCGGCGGCCACCCGGACCTTCGCCGTTCCCGCAGGCGTCAGAGTCGGCCGGAGCCGCCCCTTCCCCTGACCTAGCGTCACGGGAAGCGCGTACGTGTCTGCCCCACCGTTTCTACGAGGCGGTGTGTTGGCACCGGGCTGGGGGGACGCGAGGGCACCTTCTCGGGCGAGGCCTGGGCCGAGGGGTCGCACGCCCTGCGCACAGCACCGTTGATCTGCGCGGCAAGCCGCGCGACCCGGATGTCCACGCCGAACACCAGCGCCGACCATCCTGGGCCGGCGCGGTGAGGCTGTTGGGCGTGTCGACCTCACAGACCGAAGGCGCCGCCCTCGACCAAGATGACGAGACCGAGCAGGATCAGGACGAGAGGGAACAAGATGTGCTCCCAGCGCTCGAGCGCCGCTGCCACCGGCTTGCGAGTGGCCACGAACCTGGCCGTAGCGACCAGAACGACAACCAACCCCAAGAACACGACGCAGAAGGCCGCCACGGCTCCGGTGCCGACGGCGAGGAAAACCGGCACGTACACCCCGATGTTGTCCCCGCCGTTCGCAAACGTGACGGCCGCCACGAGGAGGACGCTCAACGGCTTGTCCGCCACCTCATCTTCGTCGTGGCCGCGACGCCACGTGCGCCAGGCCGCGTAGAGGCCCAGCAGCAGTGGGATGAGGCCGAAGTACGGGATGGCGGAGTCGGGAAGGAACAGACCCGCACCGAAGGTCACGGCCACCGAGGCGAGCAGGATGCCACCGAACCCGAGGTACTGTCCGGCAAGGATGCGCGTCGTCGTACCTCGACGACCGGCACCACGAGCGAAGAAGAGCGACAACACGATGATGTCGTCGACGTTGGTGACGAAGAACAGGCCAGCCGCCTGCAGGATGGAGGTCACGTTCACGGCGTTCCTTCGGGTGCGACGTTCGTCGTCGCAGGTTCGATCGGGGCGGATGCCCGACTGGGCCGGAGTGCGGCCGAGCACGTGCTTGTCCCCACGCGGGGAGGGGGCGCAGTCACAGGCCGGTTGGTCCGGCGGTCGGTGCCTCGGCGGCGAGCTCGCGGCACGCCCTAGAGCGTCCTGGACGTGTCAGCGGTGCGGTCGGTGCGAGTGTGCGCCAGCGCGAGCACGAGGAAGCCGGTGACCAGGAAGGTGTCGGCGAGGTTGAATGTCGGCCACCAGCCGGTGTGGAGGTAGTCGGTGACCACGCCGTCGCGAGCCCGGTCGACCACGTTCGCGACAGCGCCACCAATGACCGCGCCGGCGGCGACACGTTCCACCCACCCCGCGCGCGGAGCCTGGTGCCACGCGTACGCGGTGAGGATCAACGCGATGACCAAGGTGATGGTCACGATGACCCCCACCGGGAGCCGGTTGCCCAGGCTGAACGCCACACCCGAGTTGTACGCCAGCTGGAGCTGCAGAAGTCCCAAGTCCACAGACGTGCCGGGCAGGCGTGCTTCGGAGGCGGCCTTGGCTGCCAGATCGGCCGCGGTGACCGCGACCGCCACGAGCAGGACCGCGAGACGCCCGGTCCCCCTCATCTCGCCAACGGCGCCAAGAGCGCCGCTCGATCCGTTCGAGCCACCGGAGTCGCGGCTCACCGGGCCTCGACCCCCGCGCGCTCCGCCGCAAGCATGGCTGCCGACGCGGGTGCCGGAGGAAGGGGACGGACCCGCCCGGCGCGCACACCGTTGCCGATGACGAAGATCTCCGCCACCTCGTGGACCAACACCACCGCAGCCAGCCCGAGCATGCCGAACGCAGCGAGTGGGATGAGGACTGCGATGAGGGCGATGGACAAGCCGACGTTCTGCAGCATGATGGACCGGGCCCTCCGCGCGTGCGACAGCGTGTGGGGCAGATGGCGCAGGTCCTCACCCATGAGGGCCACGTCAGCAGTCTCGATGGCCACGTCGCTGCCCATCGCTCCCATCGCAATGCCGACATCAGCTGTGGCCAAGGCCGGTGCGTCGTTGACGCCGTCGCCGACCATTGCGGTGGGCCGGTCCTCACGGAGCCGGTGAACGATGGTCGACTTGTCCTCCGGCCGAAGGTCTGCGTACACCTCGGTGATACCGGCCCGAGCGGCCAGCGCGGCGGCAGTCCGCTCGTTGTCGCCGGTCAGCATCGCCACCTGGTAGCCGCCGGCCTGTAGCCGGGCGACCACCTCTGCCGCCTCGGCACGCAGGTCATCACGAACCGCCACTGCCCCGATGACGACCCCGTCGTACTCGATCAGCACCGCGGTGGCGCCGGACTCCTGCATCTGGGCCACTGGTGCGGCTAGGTCGCCGGCCGAAATCCATCCAGGTCGACCGAGCCGAGCCGGCCGCCCGTCAACGGTTCCGGTCAGCCCCGCACCCGTCACCGCCTCGACCCCGACGGCGTCGCGATGGTCCGCGACCGCGGCCAAGATGGCGCGAGCCAACGGGTGCTCGCTGCGCGCCTCCAAGGCGGCCGCGATGTCGAGGACGTGCTCACGTGTCTGCCCTGCGGCAGTGGCCACCTCGACCACCGCCGGTTCATTGCGAGTCAGGGTGCCCGTCTTGTCCAACGCAACGGCCCGGATCCGTCCGAGCGCCTCCAACGCGGCGCCGCCCTTGACCAGCGCGCCGATCCGGCTACTGGCACCGATGGCAGCGACCACCGTGACCGGGACGGAGATGGCGAGCGCACACGGGGAAGCGGCGACCAGGACGACCAGGGCTCGCTCGACCCACGTAGCCGGGTCGCCCAGCAGGCTGCCCGTGACCGCGATGACAGCGGCCAGGACCATGATGCCGGGCACCAGCGGCTTGGCGATGCGGTCGGCCAGCCGCTGCGCGTCGCCCTTGCGGGACTGCTCGGCCTCGACGATGTTCACGATGCGAGCCAGGGAGTTGTCCTCGGCGGTGGTGGTGACCTCGACCTCGAGGACACCGGTGCCGTTGATGGAACCGGCGTAGACAGTGTCGCCGGGCCCGGCCTCGACCGGGACGGATTCCCCGGTGAGAGCCGAGACGTCCAAGGCCGTACGACCGGAACGGATGACGCCGTCGGTCGCGACGCGCTCGCCGGGGCGGACCAAGAGCACGTCCCTGACCGCCAGCTCTTCAGGCGCCACCGTGACCTGAGCTCCGTCACGCAGCACCGTTGCCTCGGCTGGAACCAGGGACAGCAGCGCGCGGAGACCACGCCGCGTGCGAGCCACGGCGTACTCCTCCAAGCCCTCACTGATGGAGTACAGGAACGCCAACGTCGCGGCCTCCGCGACCTCGCCCAAGACGACCGCACCGACGGCGGCAATCGTCATCAGCGTGCCGACGCCGATCTTGCCCTTGCCCAGCCGCCGCAGCGTGTTCGGCACGAACGTCCACGCACCCAACACCAGTGCGACCGCGTTCAAGCCGACGACGACCCGCTCACCAGCGCCGTTCAGCCCAGCGATGAACCCGGCGACCAGGAACACGCCAGAGGCCGCGGCGAACCGCAGCTCGCTGACCTCCCAGAGCCGATCAGGCTCATGCTCCTCGGACTCGCCGGACTCGCCGGACTCGGTTCCGGGCTCGTCGCGGCCGCAGCCGCACGCATCAGTCACGGTGCTTCTTCCTTCGTCGTGGTCGTCGTGGTCGTCGAGGTCGTCGAGGTGGGCGTGACTTCGACGCCCTCGGAGGGTGGAGCGGCGCGCATGGACCTCGTGATGCCGTAGTTCGGGCAGATCTCCACCGCCTCGCCGGTCAGGGCAAGGAGCTGCTCGGCCGCACTCAGCAACTCCATCAGCTCCGGATGGGCGATGGAGTAGAACATCTGCCTGCCCTCGGCGCGCCCGCGGACCAGGCCGCAATCACGCAGGCAGGCCAGGTGCCCCGACACGGTGCCCTGAGGCATCCCCAGCGCCACAGTCAGGTCGACCACACGCCGTTCACCGTCAGCGAGCTCACGCACGATGGCGAGCCGGTTGCGCTCCGCGAGGCCATGGAACAAGGACGCAGCGCGCGTCAACGCCAGATCTGCAGAAACAGTTGTCAGCGGCATCCGCCGATGATAGCGCTCGTTGCGGACAGCCGTCACCTGCAGGCCGATCGATTCACACGGTCCACAGGAAGCACAGTCCTCGTGGTCCGGCTGGGGTCGCTACGGGGTGCTTGCTTCCGAAGTGCGAAATGGGCAGCTAGGCGGGTTCGGACAACGCCGCCAGGCGACGCCGGAACTCATCCTCGTCGATTTCTCCAGCTGCGAACCGGCGCCGCAGGATGAGAGCCGCCTCCGATGAACCGGCAGGCGCGGTGGGGGAGAGGTCAGGCCCACCGCGGCCAAGAACGCGTCCGGGACTGCGCAGCATCACCACGAGCAGCGTGATTGCAAGGCCGACGAGCACCACGAGCAACACGATCAGCGCAAACCACCCGAAGCCGTACCCGTCGTGCATCCTGTCGTAGTCGCCCCACATCGCACTCACCTCACTCGCGGCCTTGTCATCTCACCCCTACTTCATCAGGCGTGGGGCCTCTCGCGCCTGTGCCGGATGGGTCCCGCTCGTGGGGTCGAAAGGCCCCACTTCGGCAGCGAACCGGCACACGCTGAACGACCCTCAACCAAGGCCTTGCATCCTGTACCCGGGTACAGGCTTACCGTGGGCCTATGGACCAGAGCACCAGCGGCGACGCCCCCGGCACCGGGTTGGCATGGGCCGACGTCGAGGCATGCACCCTCCCAACCGCCGATCGGCCGCTACGCGTCGCGGAGTTCGACGACCTGTTCACCACGTCGCTGCGCTCGATCGACCAGCCCAGCGACACTCACGCGCACCTGGTGTTGACCGGCGACCATGAGCTCGCGCACCGCGCCCGCCGGCTCTCCGAAGCGGAGACCGCCTGCTGCTCGTTCTTCACCTTCACCATCAGCGAGCCCCAACCCGGCCACGTGAGCCTCGACATCGAGGTGCCGCCCGCACACGCCGACGTCCTCACAGGACTCCTCGACCGCGCCCGCGCCGTGCTGGCCGCAGCATCATGAGCGCCCCCGAGGCCCAGACGCCCGGGGGAGGGGTCGCCGACACGGCAGGGATGCGTCGCGGTCAGGTCGCAGCCGCCGCCGACCTCAACATCGAGACGCTGCGCTACTACGAACGCCGCGGCCTCCTCGCCGCCCCCGACCGCAGCCCGGGAGGACACCGGCTCTACCCACCCGAGACCGTCACCGTGCTCAGGGTCATCAAGGCCGCTCAACGCCTCGGGTTCACCCTCGACGAGGTTACTGAACTGCTCGAGCTCGGCCGGCACCGCCACGGAAGGCGTATCGACGCCGGACTTCAGCAACGCGCCCGCACCAAGCTCGTCGAAGTCGAGGAACGCATCGCTGACCTCAACGCCATCCGCGACAACCTCACCGCCGCACTCGACGCCGGCTGCGACGACCTCCTGGCCTGCGCGTCCTCGGAGTGCTGCCCCATCCCGTTCGAGGCCATCACCCTCCACCCCGACAGCCACAAGGCACCCGCGACGAACACCCCGACGAGCCCGAGGATGCAGCGATGAACGAGACGCCCGAGGCCGACACCACAGGTGACCGGCTCGGCAACCGTCACCTCATCGGCGGCGCAGCAGCCGCATGTGCCGTGTGCTGCGCAGCCCCCATCGTCGGGTTTCTCGGCGTGGCCGGCTTCGCCGCAACAGCGGTCACCCTCGCGTTCGCTGGCGTCGTGTTCGCCCTCGTCGCGGGCCTGGTCACCGTCGCTGCCCTCCTCGCCCGACGAGCGCGCGCTCGACGCACGCCCTGCCTGCCAGCCTACCCAGCAGTCGGCGGCCCCGAGCTCGTCGAGCTCGGGCCCACGCGCACCACCGACGACAACTGACCTCTAGCTCGAAGAGCTCTCGGCTCAGCCACAGCGCGGCCGTCGCCGCGAGGCCGCAGCATGGTTGGGAGACTGCACGCATGACCGTCGCCAAGTCCCTGCTCCTGTTCGCCCTCGCAGCCGTCGCCGAAATCGGCGGCGCCTGGCTCGTGTGGCAGGGCGTCCGCGAACACCGCGGCTGGGTGTGGGTTGGCGCGGGCGTCATCGCACTCGGCCTGTACGGGTTCGTCGCCACGCTCCAGCCCGACGCGAACTTCGGTCGCATCCTCGCCGCGTACGGTGGCGTGTTCGTCGCCGGTTCCCTCGCGTGGGGGATGGTCATGGACGGCTTCCGACCCGACCGCTACGACGTCGTCGGAGCGCTCGTGTGCCTGGTTGGCGTCGCGGTCATCATGTACGCGCCCCGACCCGCCTGACCGGTTCGCAGGACCCAAGGCAGCGCCGGATCTACCGGCGGCTGCCAGCGGCGGCGTACTCGACCTCACCTCGGGTTTCGGGCTCTGCGAGCTTGTGACGCCACGGGAACACCCACCGGAACAGGCTCAAGCCCGGACGACGACACCAGCAGCCCTCTGGGCATCCGCAGCACCGCGCACCGAGCGCCTCGGCAACGCGCGTGCCTGCGGCCACCGCGACGTACGCCCCGAGCACGGCCAGCAGACCCTTCTTCACGACAACGCCTCGACGAGCTGCTCGACCTCTGGTGAGCCCCTCAGGCCAGCTGGCGTGGGGTACATCCGGCACGACAGTCCCACCTGTTCGCCACCTACGGCGAACGGGTCCCGTCCGTCGACGCGGATGCTCGGTGAGCCGATGAACCCCAGCTCGTCAGCCTCCTCGGGCGTCTCAACGCGCCGTCGGTGCACGGGGACCTCACCTCGGCCCGCGAGAGCGAGCGCCTCGAGGAGGCGCTGGTCGGCGACCTGCCAGCTCGGGCATCCGTCGAAGTACAACAGCTCGACCTGCACGTGGTCCTCCTCGGGCGACTCGTCGTGACGACCCGCGGTGTGTCTCGCAGTTCTACTGTGCCACCTCGTGCTCATGTCGACACCCCACGCCGACGAGAGCGCGTGGCTCCCGTTCTCGACGCGCCCCTCACGCGAGAGACTGCCTCATGGGCACGCAGGAGCCGCAGGACCGGGCGAGCATCCATGCCGAGCTGGAGCGGGTGCGCACCGACCTGCACCAGCTCGTCTCTCGCGCCACCGTGGACGACCTGCGCCGACGCACGAACGGGACCCGGTGGACGAACGGTCAGATGCTGTGGCACATGGCCTTCGGCTACCTGCTCGTCCGTCGCCTGCTGCCGCTGGTGCGACTCCTCGGGCGGCTGCCCGAGCCGTTCAGCCGCACCTTCGCCGCCATCTTGAACGCAGGCACGCGGCCCTTCCATCACATCAACTACGCGGGTGCTGTTGGCGGCGCCCTGGTCTTCCACGGTCCTCGGCTGACCCGGCAGCTCGACCGCACCATCGACCGGCTTCATCGACGCCTGGATGCCGAGTCCGACGCGGCGCTGGCCCGTGGGATGCACTTCCCTGTCGACTGGGACCCGTTCTTCCAGGAGACGATGAAGCTCGAGCAGGTCTACCGCTACGCGACTCTGCACTACGATTTCCACCGCGCGCAGCTCACGATCGAGTAGAGCTTGCCTCTCCTCACTGGCAGGGGAAGGACCTGGCCACGTGGAGCGGGTGCGTCAGGCGTGACGCCAGACCTTCACGGCCGAGAACAGCAGAAGGGCTGCTAGCAGCGGGACTAGCGCTGCTTCGGGCACGACCCCCAGCAGTAGGCCACCCAGAACCGACCCCGTTACCGACCCTGCCGCCATCGCGACAACGAAGCTCCTGTTCTCCCCGAGCACTCCGAACGCCTGGTCGCGGCTGTAGCGCAGGAACGCCACCAGCATGGTCGGAAGCGACACCAGCAACGACAACGACCCGGCGAGCTTGGTGTCCGTGGCGTACAGCAGGACGAACGTCGGGATGAGGAGCTCGCCGCCGGCGACGCCCATCAACGCCGCGACCAGCCCGATGCCGAACCCGAGGACGACGCCACCCACCAGCTGAACGCCGATCGGGAGGTCGACGGTCGGCAGTGTCCCAACCCGTTCGGCTGTGAAGACGACGGCGATGAGGACCAGCAGCACGGCCAGCACGCGGTAGAGGGTCGCTGTGGCCATCCGCGTCGCCCACGAAGCGCCGACCCATGCGCCCGCAAGGCTGCCGACGAGCAGGTTCACGACAGCTGGCCACTCGGCCGCTACCTCGGCCAGTGGGACCGCCGCGAGCCGCGACGGGATGGCTGCCACGACCACGACCAGGCTCATCGCCTTGTTGACGATGACCGCGGACAGTGCGGCGAACCCGAACACGCCGAGCAGGAGTGGCAGCCGGAACTCCGCTCCGCCCAGCCCCACGAGGCCGCCGAGCAGGCCTACGAGGGCACCGCCGGCGAAGGCCAGCGGTGTCGACCTCGACCGCGATCGTGATCCCGGGGCGGAGAAGTCGACGCTGGTCACGAGCCGCACTCTAGGCCGCGACGCCGCGCCTTGCAGGGGACGTTCAGGCCAGTACGGAGGGCGGCAGCTCGATGTCCGGGACGAGCTCGACCAGCAGCGTGCGGACCCGGCCGTCGATGTCGGTGATGACGCCGCGCACGATCTCCTCGTCCTGGCCGCCCGGGTCCGCGACCGGCCAGTCGACGTACTTCACGCCAGGCACGTACTCGCATTCCTCCCCGCAGCCCAAAGTCACGGCAATGACCGAGGATGCGATGGTCTCTCGGGTGAGCTTGGTCGGAGTCTCCGCAGACGTGTCGAGGCCGAGCTTCTGCAGCGCGTCTGCGACCTCGGGGTGGATGTGCTCTCCGGGTTGGGTGCCGGCCGAAACGGCGCGGATTCGGCCGCCGGCGTAGTGCTCGGTCAGCACGCGGGAGATGACCGAGCGGCCGCCGTTGCGGATGCAGGCGAAGACGACCTGCGGGACGTCGGTGGTGGTCTCGGGGGTCGCGGGTGCGGCGGTGGTCATCGGGTGCTCCTGGTGTCGGCTGTTTCGGACGTGGTCGGGTGGGTGGTGGCGTGGGGGACGATGACCTCGTCGGCGACGGATGCGATGTCGGGGAAGAGGTAGCGGACGAGCGCGAGGCCGACGCCGCCTCCGATGACCTGGGCGGCGATGAAGCCCGGCACCGAGGCGGGGTCGATGCCGGCGAACGTGTCGGAGAACATCCGGCCGACCGTCACGGCCGGGTTCGCGAAGGAGGTGGACGAGGTGAACCAGTAGGCCGCGCCGATGTAGGCGCCGACGGCGGGCGCTGCCAGGGCGCCGCGGCCGGAACGGGCGAGGGCGAAGATGAGCGCGACCAAGCCCGCGGTGGCGACGACTTCGGCGATGAGCAGGTTCGGGCCGGTGCGCTCCTTGCTCGAGAGTTCGGTGATGTCGATGTCGAACATGACGTTCGCCAGCACCGCGCCGACGATGGCGCCCAGGGTCTGCGCGATCGCGTAGGCACCGACGTCCCCGCCGCTGAGACCGGTGCCGGCCTTGCGGCCCAGGAGCCAGTCGGCGGCGGACACGACGGGGTTGAAGTGGGCTCCGGAGACGGGGCCGAACAGCAGGATGAGGATGGTGAGACCGAGGACGGTCGCGGTCGAGTTCTCCAGCAGTTGCAGGCCGACGTCGTTCGGGGAGAGCTGCTCGGCGGCGATGCCGGAGCCGACGACGACCGCGACCAGCAGGGCGGTGCCGAGGAACTCGGCGACGAGCCTCCGGTGCATGGGTACGGGCAGGGGCGCACTACTCACGCGCGGTCTCCGGTCTGTACGGGGGTGAGGCCGAGCTCGGACATCAGGGTCAGGACGCGGCGTTCGACCTCGTCCCGGATGGGCCGCACGTCGACGAGGGTCTGGCCGGCCGGGTCGGCGATGTCCCAGTCCTCATACCGCTTGCCGGGAAACACCGGGCAGGCGTCGCCGCAGCCCATCGAAATCACGACGTCGGCGGCGCGGACGACCTCGTCGGTCCACGGCTTGGGGAACTCGGAGGTGATGTCGATGCCGCGCTCGGCCATTGCCTCGACAGCGGCGGGGTTCACCTCGATGCCCGGCTCGGAGCCTCCCGACCAGGCGATCGCGTTCTCGCCGGCGTGGTGGTTGAAGAACCCGAGCGCCATTTGCGAGCGCCCGGCGTTGTGCGTGCAGAGGAACAGCACGGTCGGGGTACCCGTGTGGGCCAGTCCCTCGACCTTGGCCAGGGCGTGCAGGCGCTGGCGGGCCCACCGCTCGGCCAGCAGCGGCAAGAACCGGGTCACCGAGGCCCGATCCGCGAACTGGTCGAACGAGGACTCGATGAACCGTCCGATGGTCTCGGGGCCGTAGATGCCCTTGAACTCGTCGCCCAAGCGGCTCGCCGCCGTCCTGAGGGCGAGCTGCTGGTCGAGTGTGAGCCAGTTCGGCTTGTCCGTCCGGCTCGAGGCCGGTGCGGGGTGCTGTTCCGTGGTCATGGGGTCTCCTACGAGGCGGTGGCGCGGGTCTGAGGGGCGAGGCGGGGGGCAAGGTCGGCGACGCGGCCGGCGATGTCGTCGTAGGCGGAGTCGAAGGCGGCGTCCGTTCCGGCGGCGACAGGGTCGGGGACCGACCAGTGGCTGACGCCTGCCAAGCGCACGCCGGCGCCGGGCCTGCCCTCTGTGGGGAGGAACTCCTCGTGCGCGGCGTCGCAGACCGTGACGACGTAGTCGCCGTCACGCAGAAGCCCGTCCAACGACCGGGGACGTTCGTGGACCAGCTCAAGTCCGTGGCGCCGAGCCGCGGAGACTGCGCCGGGGGCGATGGCTGCACCGGGGTGGGTGCCGCCGGACGCCACGGGGATGGAGCTCGCCTGCTGCCACAGTGCGGCGGCGAGCTGGGAGCGTGCCGAGTTCGCCGTGCACACGAACACCACCCGCTGTGCCGTTCCGCCCTGGGCAGGGGCAGCGGTGGGCAGCAGACCGTCGAGACCGCCGCTGTGCAGCCGGAGGTACGTGCGCCGCTTGTCCGCATGCGACCGGTGGCGAGACACGATGCCGGCCTCCTCCAGGACCTTGAGGTGATGAGCCAGGAGGTTCGATGGCAGGTCGAGCCGCGCACGCAGCTCGCCGGGGGACGCGTCACCGTCGCCGAGAAGATCCACGATGCGCAGGCGAGCGGGGTCAGCGAGGGCGGACAAGCCCGCCACGCGTGCGTCGAAGTCCATCGTTCCGCCTGTCGCTCAACCGTTGTTGAGTCAATCGTGACTGACCGAACCGGCGAGCGCAAGTCCTAGGATTGCCGGCCGGTGAGCTCGCGTGCGACAGCCCGGGCGGAGGGTCCGACTCCGGCGAGCGTCGCCGACGCCGGACCGGTCCAGTCCCCGTACCCGACCAGGTACAGCCGCGGCTCCTCGAGCGACTGTGTACCGGAAGCGCCTCCGACGGGGACGTGACCGCCACGGGTGCGAAGCCCGAGCGGGCGAAGGTGCCGCAGCGCGGGCCGGAAGCCGGTGCACCAGATGACGGCGTCGCACGCCAGCGCGGTCCCGTCTGCCCAAGCGACGCCGTCAGCGGTGAGCCGGGTGAACATCGGCTGCGCGTGCAGGACGCCCCGCTCCCTGGCGTCCTTCACGCTGGCGACCATCACGATGTCACCGAGGTTGCGTCCCGGAGTCGGCGGGGGTGCCGGTGGCCATCGAGCTCACGCCTCGCCACTGAACCGGGGACCGACGCCGCCGCGCTCGACTGCTCTCCTCCATCGGAACGGTCGCGCCCCTTGACGCATCGGTCTAGTCACGCACGGCCGTTCCTTTACACGCAGACGACCCGTCATCGACGATGCGAAGGACGGGCGGCTGCCCGGGCCGCCCGGGAACTGGAGTTCGGGTGATGCGCACGATCGGAGTCATCTGTGGCGCCTTGGCGCTGACTGCGGCCACGTCGTTGACGGCGGTGGCGCACGCCGAGGAGCCACCCGTCTGCGGCCCGCCGGGTGAGGAGCAGCCCGCGACGATCGTCGGGGCCGGGACCATCACCGGCACCAGCGGTGACGACGTGATCGTCGGCAGTTCCGGCGTCGACTACATCGATGGCGGCAAGGGCAACGACATCATCTGCGCCGAGGCGGGCAACGACGTCGTCGAGGGCGGGCCGGGGGACGACGTCCTCATCGGCGACGACGTCGCCCTACCCCCGTTCGTCCCGTCCAACGGCAACAACGACGATCGGCTCGAGGGCGGTCCGGGCAACGACCTGATCGCGGGTCTCGGCGGCGACGACGCGATGGCGGGCGGTCCCGGCGCGGACCAGCTGATCGGCATGGGCGGGCACGACACGGCAGCCGGCGGGCCAGGCGACGACACCGCGTTCGGCGGCCCCGGTGACGACGTCGTCGCCGGTGAGCCGGGCAACGACCAGCTGTGGGGGAACTTCGGCAGCGACTCGATCACTGGTGGGACCGGCGACGACTTCATCGATGGCGACAATCCGAGCCCTCCACCGCCGGAACTGCCCTTCCCGCCCGGCGGAAACGACGACAACTGCGTCGGAGGCCCGGGAGTCGACACGGTCCTGAACTGCGAGACCGCCGTCGACTGACCCGAGGAGCTCGCCCTCCGCATCTCTTGCGGCCGTCCGAGGGGAGCTGACACCTACCCTCGCAGGCGGCGAAAATACGCGGGTCCTCGTCGACCGGATTGCGGCAGATCCGGATGTTCGGGTCATGTCCAGAACACCGACGCGGAGCGTCCGTCGTGACGGCCCAATGGAGCAAGATGCACCTGCCGCGGCGTCGCGACCTAGCGACGTAGTTGACCGCGCAGACGCTGTGCCATGACTTCGCCAGCGACGTCGATGTTCACGGTGTTCGTACGCGAGATTGCGACCTTGGAGACGCTCTTCGTTCCTACCTCCCACAACCAGAGGTCACCGGTCTGCCAGTTGCTGACGATCAAGTGTCGGGCTGTCAGCCACGTTTGAGCGCCGAGTGAACACGGGCTGCCGCGGCTGTTGGATAGCAGGGCGACGACTGCGCCCGCTGATGGCTCGACGACCACTACGCCGTTCTCGTCTCGTCGCTTTCGGTTGTTGGAGCACTGGGCGAACGCGACGTTGCGACCAGCGGCGGGACCACCCCCCGTGCTCGGTAGGGCGCGATACGCAAGTTCGGTCACCGTGGGCGGCGCGTCGGCTGTATGGGTAACGACCCTCGCGGGGCGCGATCTGGTCCATCCCTGCACCTCGACCACTTCTCCTGCGGCCCCTGGCGCGGAGTAGAACATTTCGTACGACGCCTCGTCGAGATCGCCCGTAGCCACGTCTAGGACGCAGCCCTTCGGACCACACTGCCTTATGCCATTCCGGTCTCTGAAGTGCAGAGACGCCGCGTCTGCAGACCACTTCAAGGCTACGGTCTCGTCCACGGGCAGATCGAACCGCCGGAATGCTTGAGTCCCGAGATCAACGGTCACCAAACCGGATGGGTCGGCCAGTGCCACATTCCGACCGTCGGGCGAAAGCGCCATCGACAATTCGCCGTGGGTCGGGGCCTCGAACCCGTACCGGCCGAGGTCGAACTGTCGCCACTCGCCGCCTAGGGTCATGAGGTATGGCTGACCGGAAGGAATCGCGGGATTGACGTCCGTCCGAAAGAGGCTTACCTGAGTGAGCAGCATGCCCCGCTTGACGGGTTCCTCGTCGATCGTGGGAGCCGCGAGTGCGGTCATCAGGTCGACGTCGAGGGCGCCCTCGGCAGGCACGCTGGCAGCGGGGAGCGACAGTCGCAGAACGTCAGGAACCGAGTCGATGACGCGCGCAGGAGAAGGAGTCGATGTCCCCGAGGTCGTGGTCGGCGGCTCTGGGGCAGAGGAGCGATCGGCGTCTGCCATGCCTTCGGCAGAACAACCCGTGACCGCCAACAGCACTCCGCACATGGCTGCGACGCCCGTGTGTCTCACGGAGAGAACCCCCTTGGATGCTGCTGCCCGGCTCACAGTAGACGCGAGCAGGGACGCTCCGGTTGCCTTCGCAGCACGAAAGATGCTGCCAACCGCGATCCCGTAGTTGACGTCAGGGCACCCCATCTCCTGACCATCGCTCCTCGGCAGATCCGCGCGGAGTGGGGCTCGAGCATCGCGCGGAGGCCGTGGACGACGAGCTCGCGTGGGGAGGCGCGGCCAACCACGGCAGGTGAGCTTTTCGACGTCCGACGAGCAGTTGGGCTGAGGCCCGTTGTACTACCGGTCGCCACTACCGATGCCCTGACATATGCGGTCGGCAGGTAGCGACGGACGAGTTCGGTGAGCTCCTTGTTCGCGGCCTTCCTCCGGGCGTGGATCCGCTCCAGGTCCGCGACCAGTCCGGTCGCGACCCGTCGGCGGGTTCTGCCCACCGCGTCGCGGGTCCGGACCTTGGTCAACAGCGCCTTGGACACGTCCCGCTTCGCACCGCCCGGGATTAGGTCGAGCAGCAGCTGGTGCAGCTGGGAGGCATTGCGAGTGTGCACCTCACCCAGCGAGCGACGCCGGTCGACCAGCAGGCGCAGCACTGCGAGCTGCTCGTCGAGCAGCCTTCGCCGGCTTGGCGAAGGGACCCTTCGAAGCAGATGGACAGGGACTTGAACCGTGGCGCGTTTATGTACCGAAAACTCCCGCGAAAACTGCCAAATCTGAGCGGAACTGGTCAAGAGCGCTGGGCCATCGCCTTTCGAGATCTCCGCGTTTCCGCAGGTCAAGAGCACAATGCGGCACTAGACATCAAACCGTGCGGCGGGGGAGTGTGCACACGCCGGAGGCCAAGGGGTCGCAGGTTCAAATCCTGTCAGCCCGACCGAGAAATAGCCCCTGACCTGCGGAAACGCGGGTCAGGGGCTTCTCGCTTCTTGAACCGAAAGTCGCTATGGCACGTTTATGGCACGAAAACGGTTCACGGTGTGGCCCGTTTTGCCCCGATCTGCTGCGACGACCTGGCGTGTGGCGAGAGGCGAGTGACAGCGGCCTCGAGAGACAGAGCCCCGCGGGGTGGTGGGCTTTGAGGTGGTCCTCGGTGCCCTACTCGCCGCTCTCAAGGGCGGCGTGGTCACCAGTGTCCACGGTGTGGCTGAGCATCGCCATGGACTCTTCTGAGAGGTAGCGGCGGTCGCCGGCGATCCATTCGTCGTGCATGTCGATCAGGACCGCGCCGACGAGTCGGATGACGGCGGCGGGGTTGGGGAAGATTCCCCACCACGCGGGAGCGGCGCTTGATCTCCTTGTTGACGCGCTCGAGCGGGTTGGTGGACCAGATCTTGCGCCAGTGGGCTTTCGGGAATCCGGTGAACGCGAGGACGTCGGCCTTGGCGTCGTTCATCAGCGGGCCGATCTTCGGGAACGAGGCGGCGAGCTGGTCGCGGACCTCGTCCCACGCCTGGCTGACGGCTTCGGGGTCGGGTTGGGCGAAGATCGTGCGGAACAGCGCAGCGACCATGTCGGCGTGGGACTTCGGCACGTGGGCGAGGAGGTTGCGGGCGAAGTGCACCCGGCAGCGCTGGTGCGCGACGCCTTGGAACGACCGTCTGAGGGCCTTCACGAGCCCGGAGTGCTGGTCGGAGATCACCAGCCGCACACCTGACAGGCCGCGTTGTTCGAGGCTGAGCAGGAAGGCACGCCAGAACGTCTCGTCCTCACTGTCGCCCACGTCGAGCCCGAGGACTTCCCGGCTGCCGTCGGCGGCGATCCCGGTGGCGCCCACTACCGCCATCGACACGACCTGGCCGCCCTTGTCGGGCTTGTTGCGCACGTGGAGGTAGGTCGCGTCGAGGTAGACGTAGGGGAACGCCGTGTGGTCCAGCACCCGGGTCCGGAACGCCCCAACAACCTCATCGAGCTGCTCGCAGATCCGTGAGACCTCGGACTTGCTGATCCCCGAGTCCGCGCCGAGCGCGACGACCAGGTCGTCGACACTTCTGGTCGAGATGCCGTGGACGTAGGCCTCCATCACCACCGCGTACAGCGCCTGGTCGATCCGGCGACGGGGCTCGAGGATCGAGGGGAAGAACGAGCCCTAGCGGAGTTTGGGGATGCGGACTTCGATGTCGCCGGCCTTGGTGGCCAGCAGCTTGGGGCGGGTGCCGATGCGCTCGGTGACGCGGTCCTCGGTGCGCTCGTAGCGCTCGGCGCCGATCACACCCGCGGCTTCGAACTCGACGAGCTCCTGCAAGACCGTACGGACCGACTCGCGGATCACATCGACGCCATCGCCGGCGCGGAACGCCTTGGAACACCTCGAGCAGCTCGGACAGGGCAGACTGGGACAAGGCCATCGGTGGCTCCTTCTTCAGTGCGTAACTTTGTCGTTTCACACCGAAGATCCCGCCGATGGCCGCCTACTTCACGCAGCCCCGCCGCTAGACCTCAAACCCCACCACTCCACGGGACTCTCCTCACGAGAGGGCGTGCGGCGGGCCTCAGTCCGTCCGTAAGGTCCTTCTCGCCCCGCCGGCAAATCGCTGGAGAAGGTGGGTGACGTCGGGCGTCGACCGGTCCTTCTCTACGTAGGTGTAACCGTCGCCCGCGGTCAGTTTGTGCACCCCCATCACGACCCCGACAAGCAACGGCGCGCGGTCGGGGCCGGTCACCAAGCTAGCGGGGTTCTCCGACAGTGCATGAGGTGCGAGGTACTTGGTGAGCGTCAAATAGGAGGCGAACAGCGAGCAACGCGAGGTGCAACGTGAGCAGGTGCGCTCTGGAACTCGGTGCGGAGACGGGGTCTCGCACGCGTTGGCTGATCGCTCTTAGCCGACAGCGAACGGGTCCACCGCGCAAGCGGCAGGCGTCTCTTCGTCGCGAGCCGGGGACGAGGAATGGTCGCTGCTGCGCGTCTGCTCGATCGCCCGCGTCACGACACGAATCGGCCCCGCGCGGCCAATGGGTCCGTTGAGTTCAGCGTCAAGTTGTTGCCAGGTACGTGTCGAGGACGGCACGAGTGACCATCGGCTCGCCTATCGCATAGGTCCGAAGCTCGTCAGCCGTGAGGACACGGCTCACGCGTTCGGCAGCGGCACCGAAGAGGTCCTCAACGTGCAATGGGTGACGGTCGATGGCACCGGCGGGCGTCGCGGCGAGTAGTAGACGTGCGTCGTGGCTGAACTCGACAGGACCTACGGCACCCACACGGACTGCCACCGACCGCCGGCCGGAGGCGTAGTCCCAGATCCGCACCTGTCCATCACTGAACGCCGCGGCAATCGTCTCACCATCTTGTGCGACTGCAGCGCGGGGTTGTGCGCTGACCTTTGGAGGGCCCGCAAGGGTGCCCGACACGCGACCGTCGGCCTCGACGATGGCGATTCCCCTACCGTAGGAGAGAGTGAAAAAGCGGCCACGTGGGTCGAACGACGGGATGGCATCCACCGCCGTGTTCACATCGAGATTGGCGACCAGCTTGCCCTCTCGGGTCCATAGCTGGGGAAGCGCGAACCGTCCGCCCGACGGATTGTCCGCGATCGTGAGGATCCGCTCGGCGTCCGGGGAGAACTCGACCCGGAACACCTTGTAGCCGGCCGTGGGCAGCCGTAGAACGCGTTCACCGTGCCAGTTCCACAGGCCCACTTCGTTGCGCACTGCAGTCGCAATCATTTCCCCGTGCGGGTCGAAAGCCAGGTCGAAGGTACGGTCGGGCGACGCGTGGTCGGCCACGAACGAGTGCTCGAGTTCACGCGTTTCAGTGGACCAGATCCAGACCGTGCCGTTCCGGGAGGCCAGAGCGACTTGTTCGCCGGAGGGGTGGAACCCGAAGCCGACGACGTGCCTATGAGGCTCTTCCACCCGGGCGTAGTCTGCTCCGCTCACTACCCCGACCGAGCCGTCGTCGGAGACGAGGCTGGCCGTCAGGCCCTGTAGGAGCAGCGCATGTCGTCCGTCGGGACTAAGCACACCGCGGGTGATGTTCTCATCGGCATCGGGCAGGGCCCACTCGCTGCGGTTGCTCTGAAGTTCGCTACCCGCCGCAACATAGGTTCGTCGCGCAATGGGTCCGTCTGCTGTGAGCAGAATGAGCTGCTGGTCCGCGGTGGAAGCGTGGTCGAGCAGCCGCCCCACCACCTCGACCGAGTCGCCGTTCGGGGTCCAGACGCGCGTCGACTGACTGTCGGACGACACCGTCCCGACGGGACTCGAGCGCAGCACCGTGAGTTGCTTTCGATGACCTTCGTAGGGCGGCAAGTTCGCCGACGCGAGGTGCCACCGGCGCACGAGGCCGCTGTGGTCGGCGCTCACCACGACGGCCCGGTCGTCGGGATCGAACTGGACCTGATCGACTGTTTTGGTGTGACCGTGCAGGACGACTGGCCGTGGTGCTTCGGTCTTCCATTCCCAGACCCGGACGGTGCCGTCCGCGCTACCGGTGGCCACCAGGCGCCCATCGGCGGAGAAGGCGGCAGACCAGACGTGGCCCTCGTGCCCGGTGAGCGTCGCCTGGATTCGACCGGTTGCGTCGCGGATGGCGACGGTGTTGGTGTGGTTCACCGTGCAGGCGACATGCTCGCCACCTGGGTCCACGGCGCGGATGAAGAGGTCACCCCCATCCTCGTCGTCGCGAAAGACATCGCCTGAGAGGTCGATCGGGTTCCAGGTCTCACCGCGGCCGCCCATCCGGCCCGTGACGATGGTGCCGTCGGACAGGAAGCCGGACGATGCCACACCCGTGTGGTCGCCGAGGATCCCGCGGAGGGTGCCGTCCCGGTTCCACACCCGCGCGCCGTCACTGGCCTCCGTCAGGATCGTCTGCCCATCACGATCAAGGGTGGCGCGGAACAGGTTCGCAGCCGGGTCGTGGAGGTGTTCGTCGTCGACGAACGGCGCCTCGTCGGTGTACTCCCCGACGAAGCGAAGGTGACGCTCCAATTCCATTCCGCCCGCCGTCGTCACGATCCAGCCTTGGCTCCCGTCCTGAATCAAGCAGGTGCCGTCAGCGGCGACGGATAGGTGTCGCGGCGAAGGGAAGCCGCTCGAATCGCCAGGAGGCGCTCCGAGCAGCGCGACCTCACTCAGGACATCCCCGGCGGTGTTGTGGATGCGCACCGTGCGGTCGCGGTATGAGAGCAACCCGTCCTTACCCAGCCTGGCGATTGTGGTGACACCCTCGCCGGGCAAGGCGATCTTCGGCCGCGGGGCGCCCATGGAACTCCAGGACTCAATCACGCCGTCTTCCGCGGCGACGAAGATGGCGCCGTGTGTAACAACCAGTGTTTCGCCGGGAGCCGACGAGTCGAGGCGGCCCAGGACATCCACCGTGGCCGAGAGACCCTCGAGGCTTTCCCTGAACACGGTCTCTGAGAGTTGGTTGCGGTCACGCAGCAGCGCCTCCCAGGACACCAGCAGCGCGAGATCGGGATGGTCGCCGGCGATTTCCCGGGCGTCCGAGGCCAGACGCAGAGAATCGGACAGCTTCACCGCACGCTCGTACTCGCGCCTTTGCTGCTCCTCCAGAAGCTGCCGTTGCTCTTCGGCATGTGCTCGGGCCTCGCTCCGGGCGAGGAGCTCGTCGGCCCCGGGGGAGTGGAGAGCGACATCAGCTCTCGCGGCCAAGTCGCGCGCCTCCGCGAGCCTCACCCCTGCGAGGAGGTAGTCGTCCGATCGGCCGTGGTCGAGCCACTCCTCACGCATCTGCTCGAACCGGCTGCGTTGCTGCAGCGCGAGACGCTCCTCGGCGATCGCGTCCTTGAGCCGGTCCCAGTTGGCGATGAGACTCTCGTGGATGATGTCCACATAGTCGACGTCTTCCTCACGTTGCACGCTGAGCAAGCGGGCAGCGACGAGGTCTTCGAGCAACTGCTCGCGATCAGTCGGCGTTTCGGCTCCCGAGGCGACGAGCTCGGCGCGGGCACGCCGTCTTCTGGTGTTGGGCCGGTCGGTGGAGCCGGTTGACACCTGCACCAGCGCCAGGAACGTATCCTGGATCGCCCGACGATCAGCGTCGCGCCGAGGCGTCTGAGGCTGGCTTCGATCATGGTCGACGAAGTCGACGACTGCGTCGGCACGTTCTCGGATGGCGCTGGTGAGCGTGCTGCCAAGGTCGTGGTAGGAGGCCAGAGTGAGCTTTCCGGACCGCCAGAGCTCCTGCAGGTTGATCTGAAGCAGCGGCAGGTACGTCGCGTCGGCGGCAGTTTGCTCGGCGAGCTCTGCGACCAGGGCAGGCTCCCACGCTTTGCCTTGATAGGCGACCGACTGTTCCGCCTCAATCCTCAGCGGCAGCTCGATGCACTCGCGCAGCTCGTCTTCATCCATCTCGCGCAGGTCCAGACCCAGCTTCGCCTCGTCGTACAGGGCGCGGTGTGGGAACAGATCGCCGAGGAAGTCCGAACGAAGTGTCGCGAGAACGTGTGTGCGGGCAGAGCCGAAGTCGGGCAGCCCCGCCAGAATGTCGATGAACGCCTCGCGTTCGTCCCCTGCCGCTTGGGTGAACAGCTCCTCGAGTTGGTCGACGACCAGAAGATTGACTTGCTGTTGGGGGGTCTTCGCGATGATGTACTCCGCGAAACCCGCAGACGTGCCGATGGCCTTGTTCAGATCCGGCTCTTCTGGACGAGGCAGACCGACCCTCGCGAGGGCGTCGACCAGCCCGGCGAGCGGCCGCCTAGACGGGCGGAACACGACCGGCCGAACGACGGCGTAACCCCGCTCCTCATAGTGAGCGACCAGAGCGGGTTGGACCCCCGCTTGGGCGAATGAGGACTTCCCACACCCGCTGGCGCCGGTGACGAAGAGCAGGGGACGCGTCTCGCCGGGCTCCGTGAGCATGCGTACAGCTCTCTCGACTTCACCGGCCCGGCCCGCGAACCGATCCCTGTCCTCGTACGTATACGCACTAAGTCCGAGATAGGGGTTGCCGAGGCCAGATACGTCGCGCGCTACGGCGCTTTCCGTTACGACTTTCTGGATCTCGAACTTGAAGGCGTCGCCCAGTGCGACGGTTTTCGTGGCATAGTCGTCGATGCTGTCACGCAGTGCCTGAACTGCCGGCAGCACGACCGGTTCGGCCTGCTCCAACTGGTCGATGAGCGCTCGGTACGTGATCTGAATTGCCCGCTCGGCCACCTGGTAGTGGGCTTCGGTGCCCCACAGGGAGTCGTTGCTCCTACGCCGCGCGATCACTTGTTTGGCCGCCCGGTCGGGGTCGAAGTGAAGATCGGCGATCGTGCGAGAGTCCACCCCGTAACGGGCGATCGTCCATGCGGCTTCGTCCAAGCCGCTCTCGACGTCCGACTTGTCGAGACCTTCTGCCTTCGCCCACTGCGTGATGCGCTGAGTGACGTTCTTCTGCAGGTTGCGGGCCGGCTCCGATTCGTCGTACTTCTGCTGCGCGTGCTTGACCACCTCACTCAGGGCTGCCGAAGTGACGGACAGTGGACCGCCGAGTGCCGCAATGGCGACCGTGGCCAAGGACCGCGACACGCTAGAGACATTCGTAGGAGACACCCGGAACCCCGTTCTGCTGCGCTGCAATCATGATGACTGCGCAGCAGGCTTTCCGCCAGAGCCGCGGCCGCCCCCGGTCCGGCCGGCCGTGCGGCGATGGGCGCGCCCCGCCCACTAGATCCAGCAGCACTGGCACCAGCACGGATGAGCATCCGGCGTCCCGGTGGTCGGCGCGCGCATCGCCGGCTGGCTGTTGGCGGCCACCTGTTGGGAACCAGCTGGCAGAGGACTTGCATGATCGAGCGATACCAACGCCGGCTGCGCGAGCGAGAAAACCAAGGAGGGCTGGCCTCGGTTCCAGGTCGACTGGTCCAGCGATGGACATACAGAAGCCGTCGCGGTCGCCTTCGACGACTGACGTTGCGCCGATCCCGAGCCGGATCCGCGGTCGCTAGGGCCCGGGTCCACCCTCAGAGATCACTCAATGAGTGCCTCGCACACTCCCCCTTCGTCCCGCCAGAGTGCTCCACAACGTCGCTCCTTTGACGCGAATCGAGAACTTACGGCACCGTCAGTTCGCGTTAGAACGTATTTGGTGCCCCCTTCTGCCCTCGGCAGAGTTCGGGCGCACCGGCTTTATGCGGGCTTCCGAGACGGGGCACCGAATCCATTGCTCAGCCGAGGACGAGTCCGACCAGGTCGCCGTCTCCAACGTTCGCTTCTTCAGAGGGCCGTGAGCGCACATCGATGTCGCATGACTTCTACCTTGAGGTTCTCCGCACCTGCCGGCGATGACGGATCGTCCCCGGGCGAACTCGACCCGTCTGTGTGCCTGCCCCCATTGCCCGAGGCGCAGCAAAGCGCGTGTACTGGACGGTGACGGGGCGACGCCCTCGTTTCGAGCAGGCATTCCACGTGGGTTGTGGCCCACGGTTGCGTTCCGTTTCAGCAACGGCGTTACTGGCTCACTTGACTGATTTGAGGAGTGGTTCATGTGGCAGCGGTGACACGGATGGCATCGTGGCGAGAGGGTGCAGAGAACGGATGGCACGAAGATCTGATCTGGTACGCGGCTGCGCTTCACCAGATGCGGCTACGGACACCGAAGCTTGACGAGTTCATGCAGCTTCTAGCGGCCGCGCTCGACCAAGGCCTGCCTCAAGACCTGATCAGCCGGATGTCGGCCATCGCAGCGGATTGGTCTGACCCTCAGAGTCTTGGCTACCAGTCGCAGGTGCATGGAACGTTCGTGCCGGTTGCGCAGTGGCCGAAAGTGGCCGGTCGGCGGGCACTCTGGCTGGAGTGCGCGCACAACCACTGGTTCTTCCTTCCCTGGCATCGCGCGTATCTGCTCGAGTTCGAGGCCGTGGCGCGCGCGCACATCGAAGCGCTCGGTGGGCCGGCTTCCACATGGGGGTTGCCGTACTGGAATTACACCGATTTCCAGAGAGACCCGCGGCGCCTGGGACTGCCCCTGCCGCTGCGTGCTGAGACGCTGCCCGGAGACGTGGTTGTCCCTGGCGTTGACCCGGAGCCCGACGGAACGCGTCGCAATCCCCTTTTTAACGCGGTGCGGGAGCTGCGCGGGGACCTTGAGTTGGAGGACGCGTCGTGGGCTGACGCGTCGGCTGCCCTCCAGCGCCCGCACTTCGCCAACCAGCAGGATACGGGCAGAGTGTCCTTCGGCGGAGGAGTCCTCGAGAGCCCCAACAATCAGGCGCTCTTCCACGACCGAACCCGCGAGCACGGCTTGGTCGACGTGCAACCGCATGGGTCAGTCCACATGGAAGTGCACGGTGCGATGGCGCTGTTCCAGACTGCGGGGCTTGAGCCGGTGTTCTGGATGCACCACTGCAACATCGACCGCCTCTGGGAGACCTACGCGCACCAGCTCGGCCACGGGTACCCATTTGAGGATGGTGTCGGCGAAGGGACCCCTGCGCACAAGTCGTGGATTGCGCGGCAGTTCCGCTTCCTTCGTGGCGACGGGGCGGCGGTGGAATGGACAGCACCGCAGGTGCTCGACATCGAGCAGCTCGGGTACTCCTACGACACCACAGCGGCGCCGCCACTGCCGCCGACGCCGCCCCCACCAGATGGCTCCGAGAACCAGCCGTTCGGTTTGGACGCCGCGGTACTCGAGCCGGTCGCGGTCTCCGACGAATTCGCCCTATCGGCCACAATGGACGTGCCCCTCACCGGCGGCAGCGGTGACGACATCACCGTCGCCGCATTCCCGGCCGAAGCAAGCTGGGTGCTGAGATTTGAGGGCATCCGCAGCCAACTGCCGGCGCCGACGTCTTTCCGGGTGTACCTAGGCTTGGCGCCCGAGGATGAGGCACGGGCCGATGACGCCGACCACTACGTGGGACTCCTCTCCCTCTTCGGGGTGTACGAAGCTAGTCGAGATGACGGTTTTTCACCCGCCGATGGTCAGCGGCGCAGTCTCGATGCGACCCGGCAGGTTAAGGCGCAGTCACATACCCTGCGGCCGTTCAGAACTCGGGTGCGCCTAGTTCCAATAGACGCGAACCGTGAGCTGAGCACGGCCGGTGTCACGGTTGGCAGGCTCAGCCTCGAGTTCGCGTGAACGATCCGTTCGTTGACAGGGCCATGGCCGCGACTATTCGTACCGCGGTCGCGGTAAGGGGACCGTGGTCGCGATCTCCTGAGTGGGGCCTGCTTTTGGTCGCGGTTTGGGGCTGGTTGATCCTGGTTGTCCTCGAGGTCATGCGCTGGCGCCCCTCGGCGGCATCGCAAGATGTACCTCTTGGTTCGGCGCATGCGGGTCACGCGCAACATGCTGGAGTGCTTGCGGCGACCAGTACGGGCGGTGGCTGGCCGTCAGTGATCAGCGGCGTCGGGCATGGCCTGGGCTTGTGCGCGATGGTCGCGGTGATGGTGCCGCTGGTGGGGGCCAACGTGCGCTTCGCCGCGCTTCGAGTTCCTCGCCGCGCGCGTCGACGAACAGCGATCGCGGTGACGGGTGGTTGGGCTGGCGTCTGGATCATTGGCATGGTGGTCTTGGCCGGGGCGACGCGGCTTCTGGTCGGAGTCGGCGATACCTGGGGCGCGGCGGTTGTGGTGACCGTGGTAGCGGTGTCCTGGCAGTGGACACGCTGGAAGCGTCGCAGCCTGAGCCGCTGTCACCGGGTTCTTGCACCGCCGCTGGAGTCCGCTCGGGCCCGGCGGGCCTGTCGTGCGTTCGGGCGTGGACTGGGTGGCAACTGTTTAGGTTCGTGTGCACCGATGATGGCGCTGATGATGGTCAGCGCGCACAGCCTGCTGGTCGTGGCGCCTCTGACCGCGGTGGCGTGGTACGAGCGGCGGCGCCGTCCGCATCACGATCCCGCCCGTGCGGGCACGTCGATCGTGATTGCCCTGGTAGGGGGTGTTGCCGCCCTCCTGCCCAGCTGAGGAGTGACCTGAGGATGTCGCGAGGTTGCGGGCGATCTAGTTCTGGGCCCGCGGAACCACGGCGGGACCAGGAGTGTGCGTGAAGGTCGCCCTACCGCGGGCGGGGGCTTCGAGATCCATCCACCACACGTCGAGTGCCAAGTCGTCGGTGCTGTAGACAGGCCCGTAGGAGCTAAGCCCGGTGATCAGTTCGTCCCGCGGAACCTTTCCTTCGACGCTCTTCTCGTACACCCCCTTCTTGGTGCTCAGCACGGACACGAGCGGGTGGTCGGTTCCCTTCCGGTGGGACCAGTGCGCGGTCAGGCGCTTGGGCGAGGCGTTTCGGCTGCCGTGGTGACCGACCTTGTAGAGATCGATCTTGGCGAGATCCGCGGCCAGCTTGCTGTCGCGTCGCCGGCCGTTCGCGCCGACCGCCTGGTCCAAGCACAATGACCAATTCTCGGCCTGGGCGTCTCCGGGCAGGAGTAAGCGGCGACTGCCCACGGTGAGGAGCAGGATGACGCTGGTGTTGTTGAGCACGTCGTCGAGTGCTTCGACGATGTCGAGCCCCTGCGAGACCTCGCGCGTCGCGAGGGCGCGCAGCAGCCACTCGGCTGCTCCGACACCACCGGGCTCGGCGAGGATGCGCTTGGCCTGGATCAGCGAGTCCGGCTCGGCTTCAGCGACCAGGGACGTCAACGATCCGTCGGCGGCGAGCGCCAGCCAGTACTCCTCGGACTCTTTGGCGTATCGGCTGAGTGAGGGGACCTGGTCAAGGGTGGGGGGTCCTAGAACCCGCACGGACACCCCGGGGAGCTCGGCTGTGAGGTCCAAGCTGGAGCCGGCCCTGACATACTCCGCCCGTCCGCGGCGGCCCCAGTCCTCGAGCAGCGCTACCGCCTCGACGTTCTTGAACCCGAGTGATGCGATCGCAGCGGCTCGTTTGGCGAGGTGTTCGCTGTCGAAGGGGAGTAGCTGAACAGACGTCGCCTGCGAATCGAGCTTGTCGAGTGTGTCGAGAAAAGTCATGTGGCGCGGATCCAGTCCGAACGCCTCGTCGCCGCGCTGGTCTTGGGGTACGTCGGTCCACGGCCGGATCACGACCCTCGGTTGGAGGCGGTCAAGGATTTCGCGGACTCGTTGGATGCCGAAGCCACCGATGTGATCCTTGTGCCGGTGGGTGGCCACCACGACGTCTAGCTGACCGCCGCTGTGTTCTTCGATGTACGCCGCGACGTCTGCGAGCCGAGGTCCTTCGTCGGCCCTCTCCATGCTGCCGCAGTCAATGAGCATGTGGCGTTCGCGCCGGCCATCCGCGAGCGTTGACCCGTAAGTGACGGTCAGGAGCAAGCAATCTCCGAAACCAACCTTGTAGGCGCGCAGGCGGACACGCGACGGCCGGGCGCTCATGGCTGGCCCTCGAGGTCGTCGCGGTGAAGGAGCGCGAAGCGGTGCACATCCCCTTGGCCGTCCGAGGTGCCGACGCTGCCGTCGCGCGCCAGGATGCCGTGGGTGACGAGGTGTTCGAGCCGGCGGTTTTGACGCTCGGCGTCGAGGATGGGTTTGCGCTGGTGCAGGCGGAAGCGACCGAACTGGTCGAAGACCAGCACACCTCCGCCCAGCAGTTCCACGTCCTTGTCGGTACGCATCCCTGCAGGCGCTTGGACCCCGGGTGGTAGACGGTCAGGAGCCGTGCGCAGCATTTGAATGTAGTCGGCAATGATCTCGCTGACGACGAAGCCGTCCGGCCCCACGCGGGTGCTGCTGAGGACTCGCTCGACTCGCGTGGTGAGGCGTACGTCGATCTCCAGGGCGGCGGCGTTGTTCCACATGAACTGGTAGACCTCCTCCGGAGACGTACGCAGAGCAGCAAGGTTGAGGTGCTCGTAGCGCATGCGGGTTCTCGGGGCGTCCGGATCGGGGTCGAACCGCCGGACGGGGGGCTCTGCTTCTGGTGCGTCGGCCGCCACTCCGTCTTCGTCAACGATGCGATGCGCCGGTGCCTCGATGCCGAACTGCTTGAACGCGTCCTTCAAGACCTTCCGGTAGCCGTGATCGTCGTCGGGGGCCAGGCGGCGATCGGCGGTGATGACGCAGTCGATGACGTCAGCGAACTCAAGCTCGACCGGGGGGAGATAGTCCAGCGATCGCAGCAGCATGGCCAGGAGGTGGCCGGCTGACTTGACGCCCTCCTCGGCGACCCGCGCTGCATCGAGCCCGTCCGAGTCGACCCGGAGGGGCTCAAGACGTCCTGCCCACATCGTGACCAAGGTCTGCATGAACGCGGCGACCAGGACCTCCGCTCGCCGGTGCGGTTTGGTGAACGCGGGATCGTTCAACCAGTCGCGGTTTGCCGGCAAGTCGACTGAGCGGCGCAGCGCGGGATACCGGCCCGCAACGGTGCCCTCGTCCGCGTGCCGGGTGCCGCGTCGTCCGCCGATCTGCTCCGCAAGCTGAGTCAGTGGCGACGCCTTCAGTTGGTCGGCACGCGTGGCGAGGAGGAGTTCAGCACGTCGAACTGGGTCCCTATTCCGAAGCAACGCGACGTCGCGAATGAACTGGTACTTGCCGGTGCGGTGAGGGTCGAGCAAGTGCTGGGCCACACCCTTGAGCCGAAACACCGAAAGCATCGCGACGAGGTCGGCGAGGGCCTCATGAAAGGCCAACTGGTCGGGCAACCCGGGTTCGCTGTACCGGGGCCGCAGACCGTCGAGAATGGCATGGCTGACTTCGTGGGCGATCACGTCGTAGGACAAGGCCGTGAAGAGCGGCGGACGGTCGCCGATGCGGGGGAGCCAACCGAAGAGCACGGCGTTGTGCTCGCGTGAGTAGAACGCATTGGCTTCCACGCGGGCCTGCGGAACCAAGTACAGTTGTGGGAACTTACGGTTCCAAGGGATCGGACGTCCCAGATGCTGCTCGAATAGGGCGAGCGTATGCGCTGCGACGGCGAAGACGTTCTGCGCGCGGAAGTCGCGGTTCTCGACCAACGACAAGGCGTCCTTGCCAACGTCGTTCGCCCACCGGTCGTCGTAGGTCCAGGGATCTCCGTCGGCGTGCAGCACGACGGGGTCGAACGCAAGGTTTGTTCCGATGCCAATGTCGACGACGTGGAAGCGGTGCCCGCGAGGGCCGCGCTGGAACCGCTCGGCCGGCACCGCCACCTGCGCCAGGATGGGGCCGTCGGCATCGACGACGAGTGGGTCCTGGGCGACGACCGTCATGGCCACCGTGGACTGCCTGAGCAGGTTACCGGGTCGGCGGCGGGCCGCCGATTGGTCGGCGGCATCGACCACATCCACCGGATCGACCACATCAACCACATCGACCATGTCGTTAACATCGTCGAACTGAGGGGGTTGCGGTGGGCTCATGCGGCTTCTCGTGTTCTGTCCGATCCATTGTGTGTGGGGGAGTCCGGCAGGAGCTGGATCGTGCGGCACGGGCGATTGCACACGTGGAACGTCCAGGGCCGCGTAGTCGTGATGGTCACTGTCATCGCGTCCTACCTTTCGGGGGCCGACCAGGAACTGAAGTCGGGAAGCCGGTCGGGGTGATGAAGGGCCAGAGAGGCCCCGGCCAACCACCAGCCGCGGTAGATCAATGCGCGGCACAGCCGTTCGTCGAGTTTGTCGAAGACCGTCGGCACCAGGGACAAGTCCTGACCGTCGTGATCGCGCCACTCGCCGAAACGGGCCCGCCACTCTTGGAGGCGGGGCGGGCCTGGGTAGGGAAGCGTAGTCGCGAGCGCGATCAGAAACCCTCGACGGGCATCCACGGGTAAGGGACCGTCGCCTGCGGCACGGCCGCGCTGGAAGCGCTCCACGAGGTCAGATGTCCGCAGTCCCGTGCTTTGCCGATACAACAGCGAGTTCGCACGTGCCAGATCGCGCAGGATGGGCACCTTGCCGTAGGGCCCAGGCCGCAGCAGGCCACCGGCGTTCATGGTAACGAGGAACGCGTCTTTGTAGCGTTCCGAAGTCAGGGCCTGGAGCCCGGTGTTGTCGTACGTGCCGCCGTCCATCAACACCGGATCCCACTGCGAGCACGGGAAGTTGAGGCCGTGCAGGACCAGGGGCGCGAAGGCGCCGGGGACGGCCGCTGAGGCGGCGACGGCGGTGCTGAGCGTGATGTGGGTGTCGCGAGTAGATAACAGACCGAGGGTGTAGTCGCCGAGGACGTCGCGCTCGAAGGCAAAGCGGACCCCGGTCACGAGGTTGGCCGCGTTGACGATCCAACGGACCTCGGGGTCGAGCGATGCCAGTTCGCATCCGTTCAGCCACCACTCGTCCAGTCGACGAGCCAACAGGTGCGTGCGGCTGCGAGGCCCGATGGTCCGCCAAGCTCCTCGGACGAGCGACCACTTCAGGGACTGACGTGAGACGCGGTCCACGAGCGGGTCGATGACATGGCTCGCGACTGAATCTGCTGTGTACGCCTCGTCGCGTATCTGGGGCCATGCCACGGCCAGGAGGGCGTTGGCAACCGAGCCGCCCGAGACGGACGAGAGGTAGCGCAGGTTCGCCAGCAGGTTGGCCTCACCGAGCAACTGGAGGACACCGACGCCTGCGAGGGTGGCCCTGAAGCCACCGCCCGAAATTGTCACGGCCAGGGGGGAGGCGCAGGGCGGTGGCTCCGTCGCCCGCAGCCCGTCGCCGCAGGGCCGTGGGACTAGTCCACTCAAGATCGCGGGCGAGTCCACTGCCCACGCGTGAGCTCGGCTCGGCTGCGTGCTCATCTCGACTACTGAATCGTTCGAGTCGGTCATGGCGCCCCCACGAGAGCGGGTAGAGACGATCGCCCGCTCGTGTCCACGAGACTAGGCCCGGCGTCCGGCGAGGGGAATACGTGACGTCGTCTTGGTTCACCCGCGATTCCCTTGCTGCCGTTCGTTTCTCCGGCCCGGCTGAGCGCCATTTCGAGAGGTGGGGGTTCCGGTGCGTGAACGGGACTGTGCCTGGGGCTGTCGTCGAAGCTCCCCGCAGACGCGGGTCATGCACACGCAGACCTTGTGGTCGCCTCTGGTCTTCGGTCGAGTAAGGGGCGCCGCTGACGGATCCCAAGGACGCCTCCGCAGCAGCCTCGATCACGCCGCTCCTTGGTGAGGCCTGTGACGACGCGCTCTCAGGTGGTCTGGACATCCTCCTGCCGCGGCCCCAAGTCCTTTACCAACTGCCCCACCGGGGCCACGATGCTCCTATGGGCACCCTGGCCCGGGTGGTGCAGGCGTCAGGGCCTCGGGAATGCCGGATCGGTCGCCTCGGGGCCGTCTACGCGCACCGCCCGGGGTGCGCGTCCACAACCCGCACCGCACGATGCCTGGATCGACCTTGCTCTGGGTGCAGGCAGTGTCCGGCGTCTGGAGGCGACCCTCAGAACGGTGGGCTCCCTGTGGGACAGACGACCTCCTGGCCGGGCGCCACCCATCCGCTGACCCCGCCATGCCGCGCGGAGCGGGCCGTGCCCACGTGGGCTCTACGCGGATCCGTTGGACTCCGCGGCGTAACGCGGGCACCAAATTCGGTTCGACCTCCTCATTTCGGCACACAGGCCCTTAGATCAGGGGGTGTCTTGCGACGAGGGCTCAGACCGCGATTGCCGATCCTAGACCTGCCACCGACACGGGCCGGCGACCCCGGGCCCGACGATCTCGGAGCACAGCGGCTACCGGCAAACCATCGAATTGCGCCGGGTCGTCGGGCTCGGCTGGGGGAGACCCGGGCCAGAGGAGCGGACCACGACTCGCATTGGGACTGCGGGAGGTCGAGCTACGGCACAGCCATGAACCAGTGGGAGGGGAGGTGAATTCTCCGGCGTTGGCCGGGGGATCTGAGTGGCAGCTCAGCTGACGGGGGCGCTCGCCCCGGCCGTGCTGCACCTCGTGACAAACGTGCTCGAGGCGCTGGACCACGGGACCGGGGGACGGAACCACCTGTGCGAAGGAGCCGCGACGCTGTTCGGTTGCGGTGCAATCGGGCATGCGTGGCTGGACGCCACCGCGGCGTGCTGGTCGGTGTGCCTATGGCGCGACGTGCGCGAGGGCGCGCGATCCTTGACGCTGAGCCAGCCCGAGGAGCCGGGAGTGCGGTGGCCGGCGAGCGCGTGGTGGCCGGTGAGCACGTGTCGAAGAGTAACGCTCGACTGGATGGTGATGCCCCATCTCGCGGAGGTGCCCCTGAGCCAGGACGACCACCGGTGCGGCGTCCTGGTGCTGGGGCGTGACCACCCGTTCGGGCTGGAGGACACCCGGCGCGTCGACTCCGCGAGCCGGCACCTAGCCCTCATGGAGCGGATCGTGCTGAGGACCGAGCCTCCGGCCCTTCCGGGCGGCTCCGCGCGTCACGACGTCAGGCCGCTGACCGACCGGGAGCGCGAGGTGCTGATGCTCTTGAGCGAGGGGCTGATGGCGCGCTCGATTGCCCAGCGAATCGACGTCTCGGAGCGCACGGTGCACAAGCACCTGGGCAGCGTCTACCGCAAGCTGCAAGTCCATGACCGGTTGCTGGCGGTGGCACGCGGTGTGGAACTCGGGTTGATCCCTGCGCCGCGCGGCCGAGCGCCGGCGATGGACGAGCAGACCGCTGGCTAAGCAACCCGCCGTCGCAAGGTGGTAGTTCTGCGCATTGCGACCCGCACGACCTGCCCGAACACTTCAAGGGTGAAGCACCACCTGGTGGTCAAGCTGCGTGCTCCCCTCGCGGAGCCGATGCCGATCCCTGACTGGCAGCGGTTCATCACCGACAAGTCGGTGGTCGTGACCGCCTTCGTCGCGGCGGTCGACGAGGCCCTGCACCATGCCGGACGCGAGTTCTGGGTCACCCATGAGTACCGCCCGGCAGCTGCCGCCTGGGACCCGGTCGAGCGGCACCACGGACTTGACCGCACCTACCGGCTGGTCCTCGCCGACGACACCGCCCGGCTCCCCGACGACCTTCTGACCCGGATCGCACTGGTCCCGGCCGTCGAGTCCTGCCATCAGCTCGAGGTGGCCCAGACGCCGGTTCCCGGACGCGACGAGCTGGCGCGCACCGCATCCGTCCAGGAGCAGGAGCGTCCCGACCTTGTCGGACTGGCGTTCGCCCACGCCCTGACCCGCGGCCGCCCCGACGTGCGCGTCGCCGTGCTGGACACCGGCGTCAACCTCGACCATCCCGAGGTCCGCGGCAAGGTCGTTGCAAAGGCCGACTTCGTCAACCTCGAGGGCCTCGACGTCGGCGCGTTCGTCGGCGACTACCTGGGCTATGACGACGACCCGGAGGACGAATTAGGGCATGGCACGCACGTCGCCGGGATTGTTGCCGGCGAGGGTTTGCAGATGTCCGCAGGTGTGGCTCCGGGCTGCCGACTCGTAGCGGTCCGCGTGCTCGCGACCCTCAAGGCCGGCGAGTCACTGCAGGGCGCCGGGATCGTGGACAACATCAACCCGGCGATCAAGTGGGCGACCGACCATGGCGCCGACGTCATCAACATGAGCCTCGGGATCCGACACACCGGCGGCGGCCTGCCCCACGAGGACGTCATCCGCTATGCACTGAGCCGTGGCGTGACCGTCGTCGCGGCCAGCGGCAACGACGGAACCGACACCAAGTACTACCCCGGAGCCCTGCCGGGAGTCGTCGCGGTCGGAGCGGTCGACGACTCCGGCTCGGTCGCGAGCTTCACCTCGTGGGGGGCGCCGATCTCGGTCGTGGCACCGGGGGTCAACATCCTGAGCTCCTACGCCCGCGGGCGCTACGCCGTCGCGTCGGGCACCTCGCAGGCCTCACCGATGGTGGCCGGGGCCGTCGCCCTGTTCAAGTCCCTCGCCCGCGAGCGCGGGCAGGACCTCGATGTCGCCGGAGTCGCCCGCCTGCTGCGGGAGACCTCCGACCGTGTCGACCGCCACCACCGCAGCCCGCACGCCGGCTACGGCCTGATCAACCTCACCGACTCGTTCAAGTGGCTGCTCAGCTCGCTCAACTAGCACGCAGGAGAAACCCATGGCATCGAACCTCAACGGGACCGGCACCGGGATCGGGGGCGAGCCGATCCAGCTCGGCGGCTTCAAGCTGCACCGGGCGAACGCGACGATGCTCGGGTTCACCCCGGGCGTCGACGCCCGCGTCAAGGCTCAGCTCGACCAGCTCGACAGTCTTCTCACGGCGAGGATCGTCGACGGTTCCGACCACAAGGCGACACTGACCGCGTGGGCAGCCGCCGACCTGACGCCGAAGCGCTACGGCATCGCAGGTGCGAAGCAGCCGTGGGCCCCCGGCACCCTAGCGGCGATCCTCCACGGACAGAAGGTGAACGCGGCTGACGAGACCGTCGGCGAAGTGCTGGACGCCGATCCGGTCCTCGCGCAGATCCGCTACGCCTTCGACGACAAGATCAAGGAGCGCTGGAACGAGCTCGACTTCCCACAGCGCACCGTGCTGGGCCGCCGCGGTCTGCGCGACCTGATGATCGCGCGGGGCACGCTGGTCAAGGGCATCACCAACGTGCTGGCTTTGGTGAACTACGCACTGAGCAGCCCCGACGGGGTGTCCGACATCGTTGACTACGCACTCATCGGCGCCGCCCGTGACTGGGTCGCGGACAAGCAGCTCGCGGTGCCGGATATCGGGGACGACAATGGCGACCCGGTCGCTGCGCTGCGCGCCGCGAAGCTCAGCATCAGCGACACGAGCTTCGAGCCCGCTGTCGAGCAGCTCATCGAAGGCCACATCGAGAACGCGAAGTACGCCAAGTACATAAAGGACGCCAAGGTCACCTGGCTCACCATCGGGCAGCACGCGGCGCTGATCGCGAAACTCAAGGTTTCGCCCGTCACCGACGCCAACTTCAAGCAGCTCGTCCCGCTGTACGCCATCCAGGTGGCCGGCACGTCCTATCCCGACACGGCCGAGCCGTCCACCGACTCCGACGACCCGTTCAACGTCGAATTCTTCGTCGAGAACGCCTCCCACCTTGCGGTCAGCACCGCCGCCGTCAAGTGCGCCTCGCAGCTCTACTACGTCATGACGCTGGGCGACGAGCTCGGGGTCTTCGACGCGATGCGCTACTTCACCCACCGCTACCTCTTCCAGGAGGGCTTCGCGGTGGAGGACCGCGTGCTGAGGCGCGACCTGGAGGACTACGTCTTCAACGAGCAGTTCACCGGGCTCGACAAGGAGGCCGGCGAGCGGCGGCTCATGCACGTCACCCACGAGGCCGAGCGGCGCTCCTTTTACCGCCAGGTCTTCGACCTCGGTGGCAGCACGCTGCCGGACGGTGCGATGGCCAATGCCGACTTCGCGCGGCTCTGGAAGATCCTCATGCTCGAGTCGGCCCGCTTCCTGGAGAGGGCGCAGTCGAGCCCCAACCCGGACACTTACGTCTCGAAGCAGAACGTGATGCAGGCCGTCGAGGACCTGCAGTACAACCTCTCGACCTCGTGCGTGGGCATGTCGACTGTGATGACGCCCCTGATGTACGCCGAGCTCGACTTCGTGGTGAAGCGGATCTTCAGCCACGAGGAGGTGCGCCGCAACGTGGTGCCGTCCGGAGGATCCTGGTGGAAGGTCGTGGAGCGGCTGGCCGCAGCCCAGGGTCACCAATTGCGGGCCTCGGTGCTGCACAACAAGGCCAGGCTGGGCTACTCGCTCCTCCGTGAGATCGCCAACTACACGCCGTCGCGCTTCGAGCAGGACGCGGTCTTCTCCGCGTTCATCAGCAACGTCGACGCCTTCATCACCACCCAGAGCATCCTTCAGGAGGAGTCCGGCGACTCGCTGCTCGAGGTGGGCAGCGGCGGCGACAGCGATGCATACGGCGGCGGCTACGGCGCCTACCCGGGGATGCCGAACGTCCCAATGCCTCCCGGCATGCCGCCCATCCCAGGCATGAACGCTGGCGCTCTAGGCGGCATGAACGGTGGCATGAACGGCAGCCAGAACGGCTCTGGCGTGCCGGTGTCGTCGGGCGGCGGTTCGGCCGGCGCCAGCGACTGGGACTTCTGACGGACCGGCGCGACGACAGGTGGAGACGATGACGATCTACACGACCCCCGAAGCGGAGCGGGACATCTTGGACGTCGCCCGCGCGATGGCCGTCGAGACCCTCAGCGGTTTAGGGGTCTACCACGAGATGTCGCTGCCCGACCAGGAGCAGGTCTATCGCGACCTGGTGCAGCAGATGGCCGACAAGGAGCGCGCGCGCCGCGGCCTCGCGGTGGCCCTGCCGATGGCAACTGACTCCGGCAAGCAAATGGGCTTCGATGGATACAAGCCGGGCTTCGAGGGGTCAACCCAGGCGTTCAACGAGCTAGTCGACAGCGTCGACTTCCCACAGTTCGTAGCCGACCTCCTGAAGGCGGTATTCGACGCCAACCTCACCGTGATGAAGCAACAAACTGACTCCTACATCAAGCTGATGAAAGAGGCGACCAAGTCGACTGCCGACTTCATCAAGAAAATCAACGATGACGACACCCTTGCCTCCCTCGCTGAGTCGAAGAGCGAGCAGTACAACCTCAGCATGGACCAGGCTCCCGACGGGACCATGAAGCTGGGCTTGACCGACCCCGATGGCAACGCCGTCGACATGGAGGACACCAAGGTCAAACAAGCCATCATGGAGACCAAGGTGCGGATGGCCCAAGAGCACCGGGCCGCTCTGCGCGAGGTGCTGTTGATGGGCGTCACCCGGCTCGTGGTGGAAAAGGGCCAGATCGAGGCCGGCGTGGAGTTCCAGATCACCGCCAACCGCAAGTCAACCGCGTCTCACCAGGACCAGAACGTTAACGTCGCCAGCCTGCAGCTCGAGTACGGAGGCGGGCTGATGGGCTCGCTCTTCGGCGGCCCCAGCGGCAGCTTCAACATGACCAACACGAACATCCAGGTCAACACGGCCCAGAAGGAGGCCACCGACACGCTGGCCGCCAAGCTGCAAGGCAAGGTCAACATTCAGTTCAAGACCGACTACTTCGAGCTCGACCAGTTCGCCGACATGTACGGCGACGGAGGCGTCCGTGCGCTGCAGCCTCCGGGCGCAGCAGCCGGCGGAGCACTCCCGGCCGGCGCGGCGGCCGCCCGTTAGGACCCGTGGTGACCCGCCATGGCCCTCGCCCTCCTGACGTCGCTCGAGCAGAGCGGCGACCGGGTGCTGCTGCAGATCGACACCGGCACCAACCCGCTCTACCGCGTGCTGGTTGGCAGGGAGGTGCGGCATGACGACGTATTCACCGTCCTCGACGACGTCTTCTGGCAGTCGCCCTGGATGCGCAACGATAAGGCCGGTCGCCACGTTGACACCCGCGTCCGGGCGTCGTTCCCGGCCTCGGTCGCCGAGCCACGCTGCCTTGTGCAGGTGGTCACCGCCAAGGACGGCCCACGGGCAGTGGCCTACTCCGTGCCGCGACGGCTGCTCGTGGCGCCGGGTCTCACCGACGAGCAGCCGGACGACGGGCTCCTCGACATGAGCAACAGCCTGTCCCGGACGCCGACCCTCGCCTCTCGCTTCGCAGCGCCGGGGATGGTGGGCGTGCGCAGTGCGCGCCAGGTCTTCACCCGGCCGGCCTCGGTGGAGGACCTGCTCGGCAGCCTCGCGCAGGCCGCCCTGCCGCTCGTGCAGAAGCTGCTCGCCGAGGCGACCGCACCCAGCACCCCCGGCGACGCCCCGCCTGCAGGCGCCGCCGGTACGCCGGCCGCCGCAGGCGCCGGCAACGACCCGCTCGCCGCTGCGATCGCCACGCTGCTGCGGAGCGTGCTCGGCTCCGGCGGGTCGGTGCTGTCCGGCCTGCTCTCGAGCGACGTCAGTGCAGTCGACCCGCGCGCCGCCCGCAACCGGTTCGGCGGCGCCCTCGCCGCGCCGTTCGTCTTCGGCATCGACGACGCGCTGCTGGCGTCGCTGGCCGGACCGGTCCTCAACGCGGTCGCGGGACCGCTTCTGGAGAAGCTGCCCGAGCTCGTCAACGCCGCGAACCAGTACCGCCTCGACTCGCGCAACGCCGACTACACGATGATCCAGAACCTCATCGCCGGCATGGATCGTCAGCGCATCGCCGACCGCCTCGGTTCCATGGCCACCGACGGCAGCGATGCTTCCCCGACCGAGATCGCCGCGCTCTTGCAGCTGTTGCGCACCACCACGGTCCCGGCCGGTGGAGCAGCCGCGCCGCTGCCCGCCTCTCCTGCGCCGGCAGTTCAGGCGCCTGCGCCGGCGGCAACGACACCAGCGCCCGCTCGGGCGGCGGTCGCACCGGCTCCGGCTACGCCCGCGCCGGCCGCCGCTGTACCGGTCACCCCCGCCGCCGCCCCGGCGACACCTGCCCCCGCCGCCCTCGTTCCAGCCCCCGCCGCCCCTGTTCTGGCCCCAGCCGCCACGGGTTCGGCGACAGCCCGCCCCAGCAGCCTCTCCCGCGGACGGGCCTTTTCCTTCTCCGGGCGGGACTCGGGCCCGGTCGTGGCCAGCCGTGCGACCCTGGTCCCGGTCGTCGCCGACGGCATCGCGTGGCAGGGTGAGCAGCGCGTGGTGTTCGTCCGCGACCAGATTGTGGCGCTCCGCTACCGGTTGGCAGTGGGCGCCGACGGCCCGGCCACCCCGCTGCCGCGGGCGATCCTTCGGGTCGTCGTACGGCGACCAGGTGGCGGCGCCGACCTCTTCGAGCGCGAGCAGCGGCTCTCCGACGTACTCCCGGAGACGGAGCTCTCCGTGCAGTTGGAGCAGGGAGCGCTGGCAGCGCTGCCGACCGACACGGAGCTGGAGGTCTTCGCCCAGCTCCGCTGGCCGACGGCCCGGGGCACCCGTCAGTGCACCAGCAGCCAGACCGTCGTGCTGACCTCGGGCCGCTACGTCGCCGGCGCCGGCTCGCTGGTGGGGGAGCGAGTGGAGCTGACCGACATGACCCGATTCCGGCCGTTCTGGAACAGGCTCTGGTCCTCGCCGACCCCGACCGACGAGCAGCCGCTGTGGGGCCTGGACGTGACGCTGCGCTACAGCCTCGTCCTCTCCTCCGAACCCGCCAACGCGCTCATGGAGGTACGCACCCAGGCGGATGCCGTCCCCGAGGGGCTGCGGGCGACGACCTCCGGGCGAATGCGCAGCGGGCTCGAGGTCAGCGTGCGCGAGCTGGCCAAGCTCCGCGCGCTGTGGCCCGAGGCCGCACCGTTGGACGACGCCGTGCTCGCCGCGTTCACCAGCCCCGAGTGGCTGGCCACGCAGGGCGGCGACGCCGAACTGCCGGTCCGCTTCGACGGACGCCGGCACACGCGTGGCCTGGTCTGGGCGGTCCCAGTGCCCGCGCTGCGCAGCTTCACCGTGGCCTCGCCCGCCGAGGTCGATGCGCACGGGCAGGTCCTCGACGTCACGACGAACGAGGTGGCGTTCCCCGTCGTCGAGGCCGTGCGCGTCCTCGGTCTCACCTCGACCGACTCCGACACTGACGCGACCACCGAGGCGGACGCAACGGCGACCTCGTCGACGTACGCCTTCGAGGGCTACCAGGTGGTCTTCGACACCCTCGTCGGACTGGAGCCCGCGCGTCCGCCGAAGCCCACGCCGAGCCCGTCGGCGGCTGCGGGCGTCGCTCCCGTGCTGGCGCTCGCGAGGAGCCGGCGATGAGCACGATCGACGAGGCGTTCCTCCCGCTGAGCGAGCTGCTGCCACTGCTGCTGCCTGACCTGTCCGAGCTGCGTGACGACACGATGGGTGTGCTCTCGACGGTGACGGGCGTCGACCTCGAGACACCGGTCGAGCTTGACATCGTGGTCGACCCGTCCGGTCGGGTGGCGATCGGCGGGACGCCCCCGATCTACCACCTGGAAACGAGCTCGCTGCCGGTCTTCCACCAGGTGCGGTTCACCGCCGTTCGCGACGAGGCGACGAGATGAGTGCAAACGCGGCCTGGGGCCTGGAGGACTTCGTGGACTCGCTCGTGGTCGAGCTGGACAAGACGAGGGAGACGCTCGCAGTGAAGGCCATCAACAAGAAGCTGACGTACTCTGTGAAGGAGGTGGCGCTCGACGTCAACGCCTTCCCGACCTACGACGGCGACAAGGTCCGTTTCGTCACCGCTCAGCCCGGGGAGGAGGGTGCATCCAAGCTGACGATCCAGCTCGGGTCCGTCACCGACCAGCAGGTGCGGGCCAGCAGCAAGCAGGTAGAAGGAAGCGACGCCTCGCCCAGCCTCGACGAGCTCGACGTCGACCCCGCGACCCGGACCAAGCTGCGCCGGATCGGGGTGAAGTCAGTCGACGACCTCGCAGCACTGGAGGAGCGCAAGGTGGACCTCAAGCAAGCGACGGACTCCGACCTGGACTACACCGAGCTGGCCCGCAAGATCCGCAAGGCACGGCGCAGCGCCGAGGCGCCGACGCTCGAGGGCTTGAGCCTTACGAGCTCGTCGGGGCAGCCCTGCCTGTTGCTGGAAGGCCGCAATCTCAGCGTCGATCCAACCTTTCCGCCGGTGGCCGTGCTGAACGGCCGGCTCGCGGAGGTCCTGTCCAGCGGGCCCGGCCACCTGGCCGTGCTCGTGGATCCCGAGCATCCGCTGCGCTCGGACAACGAGGTCGTGGTGACCTTCGACCCGTTTGCCGTCGTCAGAGTCAACGTGAAGGCGTGAGATGACATGTACGCGCGACCGACCACTCGCAAGGAAGACTTCGACATCCTGCTCCAGGGCTACTACGGGCTGCCGCCGAGGCAGCGCCCACCCGGACAGCACGCCGCTCCGGCGGCCGGCGCCGCTGCGTCACTCAGCTTGTCGGCCGACACCGGAAGCGAGGTGCTGACCCCGGCCCCGGCCGAGGCGCCTGTCGAAGAGTACGTCGTCGACCGGCCCGAACCGCCGATTCCGCCGACCCAGTCGAGCGAGCCGAGCCAACCCGGTCGACCGGCCGCCGCAGACCGATCGGCTGTCGCGCCCACCGAGTCCGAGCCTCGTCCACCGACATCCGGACCGCCCGTCTCCGGGTCACGGACCGAAGCAACACCCGCGCCTCAGGGCGGCCCGCGCTCGACCACACCGACGGCCGGCCCCGCCCCGGCGCGGTCCGCAGCGGACACGCCTCCGCCAGCCAGCACACCTCCGCCGGCCACCACGCCTCCGCCAGCCAGCACACCTCCGCCGGCCACCACGCCTCCGCCAGCCACCACGCCTCCGGCCGCCAGCGGCCCGGCACCAGCCACCGAAGCACCAGCCACCGCACCCGCCACGCCGGCGGACGACCAGCTCGCCAAGGACATGGAGGCGATCCTGTCAGGCCGCAAGATCTACGATCCGGAGAGCGGCGGCGTGCGTGAGCGTGGGGAGCCGAAGGCCCCGGCCAAGCCGACCAAGGGCAAGAACCGCGACGCGATCTTCGACAGCATCGCGGCGAGCCTGAACCACGCCAACGCCTTCGACCTCGGGTCGGTCGAGCTCCGACGTCGCTTCGATGCCTTCGACCGCGTCGACGACCGTCGGCGCGCCGACGGCGACGGTCGGGTCGGTGTCGCACCCCCGAGCACCGCCGCGCCGGCCGTGGTGCCGGGCACGGCGGAGTTCGTTCAGGACCTCGATGCGATCGCCCAGGAGCAGCGACCAGTCCTGCCTCTCGACGCCTATCGCGCGGCGTACCACCAGCGCGGCCCATGGTCGGACATCCCCGGCTGGAGCGCCGGCTGCGGCGCCTCGTCGGTCGCGCTGACCCTAGCACCCGAGCGCAGCACCCCGATGTTCGACACAGGCGAGCACGTGCTCGCCGCCGGCGACCTCTATCCGGACCAGCTCCGGCTCGGTGACGGCCAGGGGGTGCCGTTCTCCTACGGCCAAATCGTCGCGCTCGGTGATTTCTACGCCTCGGTGGAGCAGATGAAGCAGGCGCCGTCCGCGGAACTGGCGAGGCTCAAGGAGAAGGTGGTGGCCAACACCGCCTGGTACCGCGACCCCGGTCGCAGCCAGGGCCGCGACATCTCGAACGCCGAATGGGACCAGGCCACCGGAGGACGCTACCTGCAGCTGGCCGAGAGCAACTACGACCACTTCGCCCCGCCGGAGCTCACCGGCATGACGCGGATCGGGCAGGAGTACGACAACAGGCGCCGCTGGGAGGAGCTGCACGAACAGGCGCTCGTCGAGATGGCCCAGCTGGTCGCGGCCAGCCCCAACTCGTCGCCGTTCCCCGAAGGTCCGCTCAGCACCAACGCGTTCGCAGACCACTTCCTCACCGACGCCTTCGCCTCCGGACACCTCATCAACAAGGAGTCGGTGATCGCGATGTTCCGCAGCCGCTTCTTCTCGGGAGGCAGCCTGAACAGCGCCGCCAAGGACTTCTTCAAGAAGGTGGCGGACAAGGCGTACACCGGAGAGGTGGCCCGGCGCTTCAGCCAGCTGGAGCCGACCTCGCCGCCGGTCTGCGCCGCCGGATGGTGCGTCCCGGTGCACCCCAACATCCGCTTCGCCTGGATGTTCGCCGAGGTGTTGCAACAGGCCGCGGAGGCCGAGCCGGTCAAGATCGCGAACCTCGCCGTGAAGGTGATCCATGACAAGCTGAACCACGACGGGGTCGAGGTCGTCAACGACGCCGGCGATCCAGCCTGGACGCTCACCGGCGACGGGTCGATGAACCCGGCGACCCTCGCGATCATGCGCAAGGCAGTTCAGCAGTCGGTCGACAACCTGAGCGACCCGGGGATCCTGGTGAGCAACCTGAACCCGACGCCGTACCACCAGAAGGTGTGGAGGTTCACGCCGCGCCCGACGCCGGGCGCGAAGGCGATGATCTCCCGCGTGGTCGAGGCCAACACCGACCCGAACAGCGCGCAGCTCGTCGACGCGACGGCCCGCCTCATCACCACCCAGCTGGACTCCCTAATCAAGGCGCTGATCGACAGTGGCCGGATGCGATTGGACTCCTGAGATGGCACCCACCTCTGACAACCGGTTCCTCGCCCCCCAGCAGCGGCGATCGACGTACGGGCGCGCCCATCACCCGCCGGCGTGGGTCGTGCCGCAGGCGGCCGCCGAGCGCGAGCTGGTCGTGCTGCTCGAGAACGGCGGAATCGACCTCAACCTCCGGGCCTTCGTCGACGGACTCATCGACCTGCTGCCCGGCTCCTCGCTGATCTCCGACGAGATGCGCGGCCAGATCGCGGCGAGGCTGCGGGAATGGCTAAGGACCACCACGGACAACCTGCTGGAGACCGCCGAGCTGACGCTGAACCGCTACCAATCGTCCCAGCCGGGGACCTACGGCACGGTGCACGCGCTCCGCAACTCCACCGCGACCTACGACGCGCTGCGCGACCGCCTGTTCGCAGCGACCCGCGCGGGCCACGTGGCGGACGTGCTGATCCTGACGCACGGCGACAATGGGTACATCGCTGCGGGGAGCGGAATCAACGGCGACCGGATCCGGGGGTTGCGCACGGAGTTTGGCGGGCCGCTCAACATCCGCTCCGTCTACATGATGAGCTGCGTCGGCGCTAGTCTAAACCAGGCGTGGCTGGCGGCGGGGGCGCGGACCAGTGCCGGAACGGTGGGCAACAACAACCTCCCCGAGCCAACGACGCACTTCTTCTGGACGGTGTGGAAGAGCGGAGGGACGTTCGAGTCGGCGGTGACCTCGGCCTACCGCGGCACCGTCGAGGCGCTCAATGATGCGGTGCGGTCGATCATCGGGGGAGTCCTCGGCAGTGCGCTGGCCCAGTCCGTCGACGTCTCCGGGCTCGACGTGATCCAGTCGAGCCGACCGGAGATCGCCGGTGACGGTTCATTGACCGTCGCGTCCGACGCACTCCCGGCAGCGCCCACGGCGAGCGGACTGAGCCTGGTGACGACGGTCCTGCCCTCGCGGGCCATCACGGCTCTGCGGCCGATGGCGGCGGCGTACTCCCTGTCGACGGGGCGCAGCCTCTCGGCCGCCGGCAAGTCTTTCCTCGAGGGCTGGGAGCGTCCGCTCGCACCGCCTGGAGCGGACGGCGAGGTGGAGCTCGAGCGGCGCATCGCGGCTGCAGAGCACCTCGTGGCCGACCAGATCACCGTGTCCCTCACTCAGGCCCAGGTGGACGCCCTCATCTCGTTCGCGTGCGGCATCGGCAAGCGCGCCTTCCTCGCGTCCAGGGCGTACCGGCTGCTGGGGGAGGGCCGCCTCGACCAGGTGCCTGCGGAGATGAGAAAGTGGACGAAGGTGCGACGCAGCGGTGTTCTGATCGACAGCGAGGCGCTGGTGCAGCGACGGAAGGCCGAGGCCGAGCTCTTTGCCGGTCCTGCTCCGGCGATCTCGGTGCCGGAGTCGCGGGAGGTGCGGCAGTACTCATACCAGCAGAATCCGGCCGCGGCCATCGGCCTCGTTGAAGCGGTGGAGTGGGGCCTCGCCGCCGGGGGCCTGGTGCAGTCGCAGTACCAGGCCGAGCGCGGGAACCTTACGCTCACCTTCGACAAGGCCCAGCGCCTGCTGGATACCCAAGGCCGACTGGCGATGCCCGGCGCCCGGACTGCGACGCACCAGTACCAGCGTCGCTTCCTGTCCTTCCCGCAGCTCTACCTGGGCACCGCGAACGCCGAGCTCGTCGTCGAGTGGGGTGGCAACGCGTACGGCGAGATCGAGACGGTCGTGTTCAAGAAGCTGCAGCGCGAGTCGTCCGACTGGACTGTCTCGGACCTGACGGTGTCGGTGTCACTGATGGGGCGCATCCCGACCGGCACTGACCCGCGCGCCTGGCCGTTCACCTTCCGATATGAGGGGAGGTACAACCCGTTCGACAACGGGAAGTTCGAGTTCGAGGGAGAGATCGAGGTCAACGCCTTCGGCGGGATCCGCTGGTCGCGGCCCCACCAGGTCACGTCGAGGTCGCTGGCGGACTGGGCACTGCCGTCTGCCCCGGAGGACATCGTCAGGCGTGGACAGGACGTGATCGTCCCGGTCCCGTCGATCCCGGCGGAGCAGCAGACCTACCTTAACGCGCACCTGCCCGCCGGCAGCGGCGGCTGACCCCGGGCGCCCCGGTCCCTGGCGTTCGCGCCTTAGATGGCGTTGTCGGAAGTTGCGGTTGCGCCTGTGGCTGGCTGCTCGCAATCGGCGCCGAAGGTGTGCGCGACGGAGGTGCCCCAGTCCACCGAGTCAGCCTGAACTTGGAAGTGCAGGTGGGGGCCGGACGAGCGGCCGGTGTTCCCCGACAGGCCGATCACCTGCCCTTGTTCTACTTCGTCGCCGACGTTCACGCTGATACTGTTCGCCTGGAGGTGGAAGTACCAGGTCGTGAAGCCTCCCGCATGGCGGAGCCGCATGGCGTTGCCCCAGAAGTCGAGGCTTCCATTCGGAAGGGTCGTCGGTTTATTCGGATCGATGGTGGCCGTCAGCTGCTCCTGCAGCCACTCGACGGTGCCGGACCGCGCGGCCCGGACCTCGGTGCCCTCAGCCATGTCGAAGTCGAACGCCCATGCCTGGACCCCATTGTGCGAACCGGGGGCGGGGCTGTTGTTGCCCTGTCCGACGCGGTGCGAGTCGCCGCCTTTCCACGGGTACTTGTAGGCGCCGAACGGATCGTCCTGAACGCCTAAGGCGGCGATCCTGAGCCCTCGAGCGAAGTAGGCGGAGTCTTCGGTCTGGAAGTCGACGGCACATCGGCGCGAGCTCCACCACTGCTCGCCGGAACCGGGACGCCATACACCGGCGTATCTGCCGTCCTCGCTCCACAGCGACGTGAGTCGCAGACCGTCGGCAAAGTACTGTCGATCGAACGCGGCAAACTCTCCGAAAGAGATGCCCCACTTGACCCATTGGGTGCCGGTGCCGGGCTGCCACACGGCGGCGATCTTGCCGTCGTGGAGGGCGAGGGAGGTGACTCGGAGTCCTTGGGGGAAGTACGTGGCGTCGTGGGTCTTGAATTCGTCGCTGGTCATGCCCCACTTGACCCATTGAGTGCCGGTGCCGGGCTGCCACACGGCGGCGATCTTGCCGTCGTGGAGGGCGAGGGAGGTGACTCGGAGTCCTTGGGGGAAGTACGTGGCGTCGTGGGTCTTGAATTCGTCGCTGGTCATGCCCCACTTGACCCATTGGGTGCCGCCTCCTGGCCTCCAGACGGTGTTGAATGCGATTTCGGACATTCCGTTCCTCCTCCCACGCGCACCGTCCTGCGCAGGTAACACGCTCCGTGCATCCTCCGCTTCAGACCGCCCGGCGTCGAACCCCGCTAGACCGCTTCCCTCCGGTTGCCTCGACGGGTGTTTCACGCCACGTCTTGCGACGGAGACGCACGGGATCGTCCGTGGTCCTACGAAACACGCGCTGGTGGAGCGGGGATTGCCCCTCCAATCGAGTGCGCCAGACCAACCGGTCCAGCCCTCGTTGCCAGGTCGCGTCAATCGTCGGAATCTGGAAGTCCTCGGGTCGCAGGGGGCTCAGATGACCGATCAGGGCAAGGCATTGTCGGATGAGCAAGGCTCATGCGCCGACAGGCGGCGAGCGCAGCACGAGGCACGAGGCTGCACACTCGCGTGTTTCACGGCTGGGGACTTGTCACTTGGCGGCGGGTGCTGATGGCCAGGCTGGCGTGCGGCGGACCGCTTCACTGAGTCGGTTGGACGGCCGCCGAAAGTAGTGGACGACGCGCGGCCCCACAGCAAGGCCCAGACATCGACGGAACGAACGCTTCGAGCGTCTGGTCGCCGCTTACGAGCGCCGGGCGCAGCCTCCTCCTCTGTGGGAGCGACTGCTGACGCCGGCAACCGTGGCACTGCGTCACGATTTCGCCGGCATCCGAGGAGTCGGGCAATCTTCCGTATGGATCAGGCGGTCATCTGCCACCTTGACGACGGCAGGATCACCAAAGCGTGGGAGCTCGCCGACGTTACCTCGTTGGACGACCCAGGATTCGCCGAGCGGGCTTTCTTCCGTGGCATGACACTGCGCGTCAGGCGGCACGCGGCACATCTCTTCGTATTCGCCGAAGGAGCGGATCGTCGTGAGGGCCTTGCGACAGTGGCTCAAGATCCGGATGCGGCGTTGTTGTGGGTCCATTGCCATGAACGAGCGAGGCTGACAACCTAGAGGAGCGCGCGGCATCGTCTCGAGCGGTGCAGGGGGTCCTTGAGGAGGAGGACGAGGCCATGGAACCCGGACCCGAGCTCAAAGGGATGGACTTTGCTGATCTCATCGCCGAGCTCGACAAAAATCGCCTGTTCTTGTTCAGGCGGGCAGTCAGCGGCACGTATCGGAATGCGGAGCCGGCTGGCAGCGGTCGGGTCATCGAGCTGCGCGTGGATGTCGACGGAAGCCGGCCGCAGCAGCGGCTCAGTGGTGACGTGTACTTCCGCTTCAGGATCTGGGGGTTCGATTTCACCATCTATCTCGAGTCGTTCGTCGTTGAGAGCCCGGTCATCGGGGGCACGACGAGCGAGATGACGATCAGCGGTGCCGTGGGAATCTATGGCCAGCCCGGTCGGACGAACGAATCGATCGAGGTTCACATCCCGCGGGTGTGGATCTTCGCCGACCCGGCGCCCGCCTGCGTCAACTGGAAGGTCGGCGGGTCGACGACCGCCATTTATGCATGTCCGAAAATCTCCGACTACTTCCGAACCGCGACTGTTGAGGTCGACCGCTTCCAGGGAACCGTCTTCCCGCCGGAGATGAATCCCACGATCTCACCCTCGCCCAGTGGGCTACCTTCGTCGGTGAGCATCAGGGAGGTCTTCCAGCGTTCGGGCCTGGACGTGACCGCCGTGCACGACGACGTGCTGAACGATCCTGACAGTGCCGATGTGGGCGAGAACTGGAGCGAGGTCGAGCTTCACGACCTCATGGAGGCACGTTTCGACACCTTTGCCGACACTCTGCAGTGGCGGATGTACAGCGTGATCGTCCCGCGGTTCGGTGACCCGAACTACAGCTCGGGCTACTACGGCACGATGTTCGATTGGGGCGGCTGGCAGGCAGGGGACACGTTCCTTCGTCAGGGCTGCGCGATCGCCGAGGAGGCAATCCGGGGCCGTGAGGTCGGGACGCTCTACGACACGTCACCGAAAAAGGACCGGCTGATCCTGCAGACGCTGATCCACGAGATCGGTCACACCTGGAACCTGCCCCACGCCTGGCAGCGCAGCACCTCCCCGAACAGCGCATCGACGTCGTTCATGAACTACCCGTGGGGCTTCACGGGCGGAGCCGGTGGCGAGACAGCGTTCTGGACGAGTTTCGCATGGGCCTTCGACGACGTGGAGCTGACCTGGATGCGGCACGCCGACCGCGCAGACGTCATCTTCGGCGGTCGCGACTGGATCGGGAACAACCTCAGCAGGTTCCTCTCCCCGGCAACAAGTTCGGCCGGTGCGCCGGTCGAGGTGATCCTCGACGGCCCCACCTTGGTGGACGCGTCGGAGCCCGTTGTCCTGTCAATCGCGGTTGTCAACAACGGTCCGATGCCGATCGCCGTGCCACGCGACCTCTCGCCGGAGTCGGGCCGAGTGCGCGTCTACATCGAACGCCCCGACAGCCAGATCGTCGAGCACCGGCCGCCCGTCTATCGACTGACTGCGCCCGAAGACGTCGTGATGCTCGCGCCCGGAGAGCGGCACGTCACCCCGGTACAGCTCTCCTTCCCCGCGACCGGCCCGGAGTTCGTCAATCCTGGCCAGTACCGAGTGCGCGCCCTGGTCACCCCCGACGTCAGTGCCATGCTCCCGTCGAATGATGTGCGGATCCGGGTCGCGCATCCGGTGAACCGGCTTGGCGAGGAGCTCACCGAGGTGGTGACCCGGCCGGAGGTGGCCAAGTTCCTGTACTTCGGCGGATCGGCCCGCCGGCCCGAGCTGGCGGACGACCTCACCGAGATCGCAGAGCGGTTCGAAGAGACGAGTCCGGCTACCATCGCGCACCTGCGGGCGGCCCTCGGCGAGCACGCAGCCCGAGACGCGAAATTCGTGGCGGTTCGTGATGGCGCCCGCACGGTCGCGGCGCGCACGGGCGACCCTGCTGCGGCCGCCCGGCAACTGGACGCCGGAATCAAGCTCGGCCGCGAACACCAAACGCTTCCCACGGTGGAGCTCGAGCGGCTGTCGGACAAGCTCAACCGGGCGCGAGCCACGAGCCACAAGCCCGCCCGTCGGCGGGCGCCTGCCAAGAAGCGAACTACCAAGCGCTAGCAAGAGAGAAACAGGCGGTGCGGGTCCAACACCGTGATCAGGCGAGACCATCTCCCTGCCGTCACCAAGAGACACGCATGCCTATTGGGCGAACAGGCGGCGAAGGGACGCTCCTCGACGATCGAGTCAGGGTGAGTCATCAGCAGTGGTGGAGTGCCGCTGCCACGCGAACAGAGCGTGACGTTCCTGGGAGCGCGCTCTCCCGCTGTGCTCCTCGCGAGAGGCTTCTCTCAGGTCGACGGGCCGGTTCGGTGCGAGCGGTAGAGCTCGGCGTCGCAATGAACGCAGTACTCGACGTGCGCGGGGGACTGGTCGACGTTTGTCGGTACCGGTCCAGCGCACTGCGGACAAGTGGTCATCCCTTACTACTACACGAACGACCGCCGCATGCGGAGTCGTTTGTGCCAGTCCGACGCGCGGACCACCGTCGTCGCAGACGTCCGTCGAGTGTCCGGCCTACAGGCGGCGCAATGTCGCGCCCCGGACGGTACGCGGCGCAATGTCGCGCCCCGGACGGTACGCGGCGCAATGTCGCGCCCCGGACGGTACGCGGCGCAATGTCGCGCCCCGGACGGTACGCGGCGCAATGTCGCGCCCCGGACGGTACGCGGCGGAAAGACGCACCTGTCGCCGGCAAACGGTTGGCGTTGGCGGTAAGGTCACGGGTCGTGCTGTGAGCCTTGACAAGGACTCAAAGGCGGAACGCCGGGCTAGTTCGCTGTGGTGCGAGGTTTCTAGCTAACCCTGGTGCCCCATCCGCTCATCGTGCTCGGCTACCCGTGTCGCTGAGGGCAATCTGGCGCTAATCAGGCGGGGGCCCGTAGTCCGGCGGAAATGGCACGGGCGAGGAGACAATCACCTTGACGGTGGAGCCAACCGCCACCGGTGTGTTGAAGTCGGGCGTCAGCTCGAGCACGAGCCCGCCGTAATCCCCGCGTGGGTCGCCAGGGACGCGCTCGAACTGCGCATGGAGACCATGCTTCACCTGCGCTGGGGATCCACGCGTCGCCGGACGCGAAAGTGACGGTGCCGCCGTTGTTGACCATGTCCTCGGTCTGCCATATCGGCACGGGCACCGTTGGCGCGGACGGCTGCTGGGGCATGGGCTTAGGCATGGGCTCGGGCATCACGGTCTGGCGATATTGGCGCCCCTCGACTTGCTGCGCGTATACCGCCGGGAGCTTCGCAGCAAGAGTGTCGTTCATCGCCACACTGGCAGCACGGGCGAGAGTGTTGAGGTCAAGCTGCCACATGCGGACCGCCTCAGAGAGTTGCCCGACGGTCACGGTTGTCGTCGTCCAGTCGTAGTTGCCTTGATTCTCCAGATACCACTCGGCCTCGTTGACCTGGTCGAGAAGACTGGTGCGCTCGCGGGCACAGAACGTGAGGACATCCTGTGCGTGCTGGTAGTCGATGGCGTTGGGGGGTGCCGGGCCCAGCGCGATGGTGATTGGTGACATCGTCCACTCGTATGGTCGCGCGTACCGGTCGGGCTCCTCTGTGAGCGATCTCGACCACTCGTTGGCGTGCGCCAACAGCTCTTCGATACTGGTGGGGTCTTGTACTTGGATGAGCGGGCCGCCCTCGGCGTAGATGTCGAAGTACACGTTCGTTTCAAAGTTCTGGACGACTTGGGAGAACTTCAGGTTCGCCGATCCGGAGAAGAGGCCTAGGAGCCTTTGAGCTCTGCTTCGATGGAGTTGGCGACGCTGGAATCGAAGGTGTTGAATCGCAATACGCCGACGAACAGGCCACCTCTGGTGCACGCGCGGCAGAACATGTCGCCGAATCGGGTCTTGAACAACTCTTGGTTTCCGACGGTTGCTGTCGCGGCGTCGGTGAGTTCGGGTTCGTCGATGCTCAGGTCGGCGAGTTGAGCGGTGGCGGAGATGGTCATGAATAGCGTGGAGGAGTGCACGTGGCTCCTCTCGACGAAGCCGAAGCGAGCTGACGCGCCCGCTCCGAAGGTTGCGCACCCGTAGGAGGCTTCTATGTTGATGCCGACGCTGGATTGCAGGTCCTCGCTGCTGGTGATCCGAGCGACGGAGAACTGGGAGATGCCGCCGCTTGATTGCGGCGGAGTCTGTGTTGGTTTGACCACTTGGGTGCAGATGGTGCCGGTCAGTCGGTCCACGCCGACGCCGAAGTCGTAGCCGCGGGTGTTTGGCATGTTGATGGAGCGGAGTTCTTGACCACCAGCCACGGGTTCCTCCTCGGGCTCGCCAGCGCGGAGTCGACCCGTCCTGCGGGCCGGTATGCCCGGTGAGGTCGTAGTGCGCACAGTTGCTCTCCGAATTGTCCCCGACTCCTCCTCGCGAGTCGAGGCAGTCTTTGCGCGGACAGTCAACGGGGGACGTGCGTGCGGCAACCTCACCCCGTGAAACGGGAGGCGACGCCCCGTGGCTCGCTCTGGAACTGCGGCCGTTCGGGCGGGGTCCCGGGGCCGCCGAGGTGCATGCCTGCCAAATGGGCCCGGCCGAAGCACGATCCAGCATTGTCTGCTCGGGTCACCCGGGTGTGAACTGAGTCTCGCCGTAGATCAAGCGAGAAGGAGTTGAGAGCAATGACTGAGAATCCGTTTCTCGGCAGTCTGAACCGCCCCGGGTCTGGTGGAGGCGTTGGCGTGTCCCGGGTTCGGTGGAGTCAGCTGACTGGATTCTGATGCCTGTCATCAGGAGGAAGCAGTGGGCAGACGTGGCTATCCGCCGGAGTTCCGGCGCAAGGTGATTGACCTGCTTGAGGAAGG
>JAESFR010000094.1_pt1 | contig 115009 bp, 100 predicted proteins | sample 9266191 | NCBI WGS metagenome assembly JAESFR01 (sample SAMN14503063, study PRJNA617104) | algae metagenome | isolation source: Pleurocapsa minor HA4230-MV1 and co-occurring heterotrophs from cement on... | place: USA: Nuuanu Pali Lookout, Hawaii | collected 2009-07-20
TATAAGTGTCATTGCCCAGGCCGCCTGCGAGCTTGTCTGCGCCGTCACCACCATCAAGGATATTGCTACCGGCATTGCCGGTGATGGTGTTTGCCAGTGCATTGCCTGTGCCATTGATGTCAGCACTGCCTGTCAGTAACAGATTCTCAACGTTAGCACCATTTGCCGAATCAAGTGAATAGCTGATGCTGGCTTTGATCAGGTCAGTGCCTTGATTGGATAACTCAGTCACTATATCGCCTGCATTGTCGACGATATAGGTATCATTACCTTTGCCACCGATGAGAGTGTCGGCTCCCAAGCCTCCATCAAGGATATTATTGCCTGCATTACCGATAAGGGTTTGGTCACCGCTGCCAGCAGAGATCTCGAAGTCTCCAGACAGGTTCGTCCTGATGTAATTAAAGAGCTCATTAAGATCGGGCTGTGAGGCATCAAAGAGTTGATCAAATTTCTTTGCACCTAAAGACATGCCACTGAATGAAAGAGCGTTCCCATTGTCGTCAGTGACGGAAAAGTCTGACACTATGCCACCGATAATATCCATGTCAGCATTGACAGACATACTGCCTCTCATCGTGAAAGAAAAGTCATCTGTCACCACTTTTAGCAGCGAAGCTGTTCCACCGGTGATGTCGCCGGTGGTCGAATGAATATTAAAATTCCCGACAAAAACCGACGAGCCATTATTGTTAGCTAAACTAAAAGATGAATAGGCCCCAGAATACAATCCTGAATCGTAGTTGTATGTGACATTGCCATATACCTTGATTGATCCGATATTGGAACCACTTATGACAATCGAAGTAAGGGTGACAAGCGGTGAATCATCTAAGAAATGGTTTCCTGTAATAGTAACTCTGGAGCCATCGTGATAAATACCAGTTATCGTAGTATTTGATTCAGAGGTATGGTAGAAGGAATAAGGGTCAAAGTTATCGAGGAAAGCAAAACTATCAAACGCATTAGAAATGGATGTATCCAGAGCCCCTACATCCAACCCCTCAAAATTGTTATATTGTAATTTCATAATATTATATTTTTAGTATTGTTAATTTAAGAGACACTACCTTGAAAGTATTAAAAACTCAAGCGATATGATTTGACAATTTTATGTATATAGGATGGTTTTATATATAGCTCTTTAAGGTCATCAGGAAGTTATGTAAAGTATCGCTGGTTTCATATAGAAAGTTGTTGAATGTTAGAAAAATTATTAGCCGCCGTCGCCACCTGGATCATGGGCGTGATCTCCACCATGGGTTATGGCGGTATCGTATTGTTGATGGCGATTGAGTCTGCCTGTATCCCGTTACCCTCCGAAATCATCATGCCGTTTGCCGGCTTCCTGGTCTCCAAAGGGGAGATGACGTTGTGGGGTATTGCGCTGGCTGGCGCCATTGGTTGTGTGGTTGGCTCGATTCCGGCCTATTACCTGGGAATGTATGGCGGCCGGCCACTGGTGGAAAAATACGGTAAATATGTGCTGATCAGCAAAAGAGATCTAGATATGGCTGACCGCTGGTTTGCCGAGCATGGCGAGATCATTATCTTTATCGCCCGTTTGTTGCCTGCGGTGCGCACCTTCATTGCTTTCCCTGCTGGCGTGGCGCGCATGAATATGACACGGTTTATCGCCTATACTTTTGTCGGTTCACTGATATGGTGCTGGGTATTGGGTTACATCGGCATGAAAGCCGGTCAGCATTGGGAAGACCTGAAAGTCTATTTCCATGAATCCCATTATGTGATTGCCGCACTGGGTGTGATATTCATCATCTGGTATGTGCGCCGGCATTTTAAGAACGAGCACGAAGCATCATAAAAAAAGCTGCCAACCGGCAGCTTTCTTATTACAGGCATCAGGCTATTTCCAGGTGACTACCTGGTTGATATCGCGGCGGGTTTTAGGCCTTGGATCCACTTTACGGTAACCGAACGCTACCATATACGCCAGGCCATATTCTGCCAGGTTCACGCCGAACTGTTCGGCTAACAGCGCATCGGTTTCCTTCTGTTTAAATCCTTCAATCGGGCATGAGTCTATGCCGCGCATCGCCGCCACTGTCATCATGTTTGCCAGCGGGATATAACATTGCTTGCTGGCCCAATCGAACAGCTTGCGTTCGTCGGTCAGGTCGAAATCCGATTGCTGGAACTGGCTGTAAAAACCCAGACGCATATCAGCTACCTCTTGCGGATGATGCTGCACTTCACGCATGAAGTTTGGCAGGTAAGGACCTTTCGGGTCCAGGAACGGTGATTTCATCGCCAGGCACAACACAAAGTGGCTGGCGGTATCCAGTTTCAGCGGGGCGCCCCAGGCATGTTGCTTCAGGCTCTCACGCAAGGTTTTGTCCTGCACGACAATAAAGTGCCAGGGCTCGAAGCCGAACGAACTAGGTGACAGTCTTGCAGCTTCCAGTATCAACTCGAATTCTTCAGCAGGAATCTGTTTGCTGGCATCAAACTCTTTGCAGGCGTGGCGAAACTGGAATGCATCCAGGATGGCTTGTTGTTCAATCATTTTTAATCCTCACTCAACTTTTATCTTATTCAACTCTAATCTTATTCGATTGCGATTAATCTACCGACACTCAAAAACAAAATGGCTGTTTTTACCGGCAGGCCTTCCTGCCTGAACAATTGTGCATACGAAGCCAGTTGTGGCTTGAAGATCGCTGCCAGGGTGAGCAAATCCTGTTCACTGTTCACCGGCATGGATTTATAGTCGACAATCCAGCGTACCCCATCTGCAATAAAGGTGCGGTCTATGATTTTTTTACTATCTGACAGTTGTTCTATCGCCAATTCAGAAGCAGCCTGCGTGTGAGGCTGCAACACCCATTGCCCGTCGGCGGACTGCAAGGTGGTCGTCAATATGGCGGCGGCTTTTGCTGCGCTCTGTGTGGCTTCGGTTTCTGTATATCCTCTTTGCTTGAACCAGCGCTGCATGGCGATGCTGTGCATCAGGAACTGGTTGTTGACGCTCTGCTGCCAGGCAGCAGCACCTTGTTCGGCGATCAGTTGCAGGTAGAGGTGGGCGAGGGTGCCAATATCCGCTTCCAGTGCCGAAATTGCTGAGTTATCCGCAGACTGTGTATATGCGGGTATAGCCGTTGAGATTGCCACCTGCAAGATGGCTGGCGTTTGCGGTTGCCGTACGCGTATGAGTTTGGGCACGAACTGGCGGATATCGGCATCGGTTTCTGTGCCGTGCACGCGGGCGACAATATCGTGCTCGGTGGTGAACTGTTGACTGATTGCCGGCCACAGCAAATGCAGGAAAGTATTTTTGCGCGGTTGCGGGTCGCCATTCTTATCCGGTTTGGCGGCACCTAGCAGATGCAGTTGACGCTCGGCGCGCGTGGCGGCCACGTAGAGCACACGCGCATCCTCGTAAGCGGCGCGGGTTTTATCCAGGTCGTTCAGGTAATCATAGGCGGTCACTGTGGTTTGCTCGCGTTTGCGGGCATGCGGCACAAACGGTGCAGCCACCAGTTCTATGCTGCCATCCGCCATCGGTACTTCTTCCCAGATCACCAGTTTGGCTTCATCGGGAGGGTTTGCGCCATCCAGTCTAGGCAGGATAACGGTATCGAATTCCAGCCCTTTGGATTTATGGATAGTCATGAACTGCAAGCTGGCATCCGCTTTCGCATCCGGGGCAGCGTAGAGCTTTTTCACATCTTCCGCCAGGGCCTGCGGGCTGAACTGCTTGTGCTGTTCCAGTGCGGCGATACGGGCAAAGAAAGCCTGCACGTCCTGCACATCGTTTTCATTCCACAGGCATTGCGCGCCACCCAGCCGCAGCCAGGTGTTATGTACCCAGCGGCTGACCGATGTGTGCCCGCGCCAGTCCAGCGCAGATTGCATGACTTCTTGTACATGGCGGGCACGCTGCCTGCCATCTTCACTCAATCGCGCGAGCACGGCTGCATCATTCAGCAGATGCATCACGCTGCGCTGGCTGTCCTGGCCTATCAGGGCATGCATGTCAGCCAGCGTTAAGCCACACCAGGGTGCCCGCAATAAAGCCAGCCAGTGCACGCGGTCAGCACGTTGATGCAGGGCATAGGTCAGTGTCAGCAAATCCTGCACGATCTGGCGGTTAGCCAGCTCTTCGATCTCCACAGCCTGGAAACTCAGTTCGCCATGGTTACGCCGCATTTCGCTGACCAGTGCATGCAGGTGCCGGCGTGCGCGCACCAGCACGGCGATGGTGGCATCCGGTTTGGCTGCACGCGTATCGCGGATGATGCGGATGATCTGTTCTGCTTCCAGATGGCGGATATCGGCAGGTTCTTCGTCCGCTTCAGTCACCGGGAACAGCAAAGGATGCACAAATACCCCTGCGCCTTCTGTATCCGCCCGCGTCGCTACGAATGGCCGGTAGGCGATGGCACCTTGCTGTGGTGCATCCCTGGCAGGCAACATGCCTTTAAAGGTCTGGTTGATCCAGTTCACGACCGGCGGGCGCGAACGGTTATTACGCCATAGCTTAAGCGGTGTCAGCATGATATCGCCTATGCCGTGTTGTGCCACATTCAGAAACAAACCGACATTGGCTTTACGAAAACGGTAAATCGACTGCATGGGGTCGCCCACTGCAAATAGCGTGCGCCCATCGTCGGGCAGCCAGCCACGGGTCAATGCCTTGAGCAGGTCGATCTGCATAGGGCTGGTATCCTGGAACTCATCGACCAGTAGATGCTGGATACGGTAATCCAGCCGCATCGCCAGTTCGGTGGAGATGCCGCCTTCTTCCAGCGCAGCCAGCGCACGCTGGGCGATCTCCACAAAATCCACCTCGTTCTGGGACTGGAAACATAACCAGAGCTGTGCCGCTGCGATATTCAGTAACTGGCTCAACGCCTGGATGATCACATCGTCTTCATTATCCGGGGACGGCAGCATGCGGATGCGGGCAATGCTGCGCTCGCTGTCACTATGCCGGGCGAGATCATTCAACAGGTCGGTCAGGGCTTCTTTATAGGGTTTTGCTTCATCGGTCGCCGGTAACCCCATGTTTTTATCCAACCGTTTGCGCAGGCCACCGCTGGATGTCAGCAACAGTTCTGCCAGCGCACGCCATCCGGGCAAGTCTTCCACGCTGGCAGTTAACGGGTGCTGCCAGTCAGCCAGTATTGCCAATGCGTGTTCAGCGGGTAGATTGCTGGCCGCATAGCGCGCAATCGGCATCAGGGCCTGCTGGGTACGGCCCGGTAATACCTGGTAAACCTGCTGCAATTCGCTTTCTATCAAATTTAGTAAAGCCAGCCTTGCGCCATCACTGCGGTCTATGGTGTGTGCGCTGCCAGTCTGGCTCAAATGCAGCCACTGCTCACGCTTGGCCAGCATGGCCATCAGCAAACCTTCCAGCCGCGCCTGGTCGTTATCCATATAGCGCAACACCAGCCTGACCGGTGCGCCCAGTTCGGTATCATCCATGGCTTGCAGCGCTTGCCCGGCCGCTTCACGGTAATAGGCCCAGGCGTCTTCAGTGACTGCCGGTTGCGTACCGAAACGGCTCAGCAAAGGCATTTGCCGCGCCAGGTTGGCGCACAGTGAGTCGATGGTATAGATCCTCAGCCTTGCCGGGGTTTCCAGCAGATGCCAGTTAAGCTCGGCTGAACGTTTTAAGGCCTGTTGCCCCAGTGCGAACGTGATCTGTTTATGTGGCGCTTCCGGCGCTACGCCGGTAGCCGCCAGTTGCAGGCTGTCGAGGATACGCGCCCGCATTTCTGATGCCGCTTTATTGGTGAAGGTGATGGCAATGATCTCTTCCGGCGCCTGTACTGTCTGCAGCAGCCTGAGCACGCGTTGGGTCAGCAGCTCGGTTTTACCGGCCCCTGCCGGTGCCTCGACGATAAATGAAGCGACTTCCAGTGCGCGTTCACGGTTGGCGGTATCGTTCGCCAGTGCCTGTTGCAGATCGGTATCATGCATCGCCAGGCTCATGACTGGCTTCCGTTATGCACATGTTCGAATTGCAGTTGCCGTTCCGGCAGGCGTAACAATGGCAATACATCGCAATAGTCCAGATCCTGCTCCGATTCAAAGACCACGGCAGCTTCCCCGGCTTTCAGGGCTTGTGCCGTACTGGTGATCCGGTTGCGCCAGTGCTGCAATATCGATGGCCAGTCCGGGAAAGTCTCGCGATCAAACAGGCTGTTTTTCTCGTGGTTGAATGCCTTGATGCCGGAAACAATATCATCCTCAGCAGCCACGCCTGTGAAGCCGCCATCGGTCAGCCGCAACTTGCCAAAACAGACCGCCGCAATATCCGCATCCTGCAAAATAAAGGCTGCATAGACAGGCAGTTGCGGCTCGGTGATCTTGTCGCTGGCCCAGTTCTTGTAATCCGGTGCGCTGCCGGTTTTGTAATCGATCACCACCAGGCGGCCATCCGCCAGCGTATCTACCCGGTCTATCACCAGCTTGACCTGTATGCCTTCGATCAGCGGCTTGAATTTCTTTTCTATCATGCTGACGCTGAATGCCTGCGGGCGTTCGCGTTCAATCTCCCATAGCCAGGTCAACGCAAGCTTGCTCAACCGCTCAGCTTCCAGCTGGCAAAACACTTCGGAAAACGGTTGCGAGAATTCCTGGTTGAATTCGTTAATGACCTGGGTGGCCACCTGGTCCAGCTGACTCTTTAATGTTGCCATCTCCACGGCAGGCCAGTCCAGCGCAGGTTGTTGCGACCAGAATGCTGCCAGCACGCGGTGGATCAGGTCGCCACGCTGCATGGCATCCAGGCCATTGTGCGGTGTTTCCAGCTTGCGCGCTTTCAGGCGGTATTGGTAAAACGCCCAGGCCGGGCAGAGTGCCTGTGCACGCAACAAGCCGGTGCCGCCGCTGATATGTTCACCATCCTCAACTGCTGGCGCCTGGTGGTCATCCAGCCATTGCCAGTCGTGTGTGCTGCTGCGGGCCAGGGTTTCTGCCAGGGTGGCAGCGCCCGGGGTGGAAGAGATCTGCTCTATATTGTGGATCAGTGGACTGAGGCGCAATAAACGGTCGCCTTCCTTGTCAGCATACGAAAAAATAACCTGCCTGGCCGAGCGTAACAGGCGCTGGTGTATCTGGCTGGCGAAGGCGATCTGCACTTCGCTGCTGGCATTAGGCGTCGCTGCCTGGCGTTGCAGCTCGGCGGGGATCAGCGCATTGGTGCGCGACAATGGTGGCCATACATGGTCGTTCATGCCCATCACCCACAGCCCATCCAAAGGCTGTGCGGAAGCTTCCAGCATCCCCATCACGGTGATATTAGGCTGCCTGACTGTTTGCGGCTGGAAGATCTGCGCCTGGCATAGTTGCGATAAACGGTGCAGGGCAGTCATGGCATCTATGTTACCTAACCATGCATCCAGCGCAGCCAGTTGCCCGAATACCCGCTGCAAGGACTGCTGGCACTGGTATTCATGGCTGGACAGGCTGCGTTCACCCGGCCAATGCGTGGCTTCCAGCAACTGGTTGATGCTGTTCACCCATGCAGAAGGCAGCTGCTTGCGCGGTGTCTGTTTTGCCAGGGCTAGCAGGGCTTTCAAGTCGGCATGCAAGGCCGGGCAAGCGATAGGATGGATATCCTGCTGTTTGTTCTCTATAAAGCGCAGCAGTGTAGTGGCTTTCACCTGTAACGGCAGTTGCCTGCGCATTTCCGCATCCAGCGCGGCGCGCGCATCCGCTTCGTGCTGCGCTTGCGACCAGTACACATCGCCCAGCAAAGCCGAAAGTTCGGTCTGGGTGAATGCCTGCTGCTGAAAGGCGAGCCTGAGCAGGGCGAGCGCGGTATTCACCAGCGGCCAGCGGTTCAAAGGCAGGCCGAGGGAGAACTCGTAGCAACGCGGCGTTTCCGCGTGCGCAGGATGCAGTGCTTCCGGGTGGAAGGCATCATCGAGCAGGTTGGCCAGGCTGTCACGCATGGCATCCAGCTCAGGCACCACGATCGCCAGCCTGGCCTGAGGGTTTGCTTGCAGATGTTGTTGTGCCCAGTACACGGCGGCGCGGCATTCGTCCATGGCTTCGGCAAACGACATGCGCGCCACTTCATCGGCAGCTATCCCGGCATCATAAAACGCTATGTTGACGCCCTGTGTGCTTAATTCGTCAATCAATGCCTGCAGGTGCGGATTAATACGGTCAAAACCGGCCAGCTGTATCTCGGCAGGCAAGGCGTGACGATGACGCTGCAATTGCGCGAGTTGCCAGGCCTGGTAGCGTACGGTCTCCAGATAACCGCTTTGCTTGCATAACGCCTGGAACAGCTGCCGCCACTGCATGAACTGGCGCGTTTCCTCTGTCGCCGACTCCATATCCAGGCTGATATTCCACTCGATCAGGTAGCGGTTGGCTTCCATGGCGGCACTGGCCAGGCCACTGGTATTGAACAGGGCGGCCGCCTCGTGGCGATTCAGGCTTTGCTGGATCGCCTGTTCCCACAGCAGGGCTTCCTGGGTGGTCGAAAGCACGCCGACTGGCGCCTGCATGGCGTCGATCTGCCCGCACAGGATGGCATGCTCGGTCAGCTGGTTGAGCCAGTCCTGTAACGGGAACACGTCGGGTGCCTGCCACTGTAACAGGCCTTGCTGCTGGAACTGCTGTTGCAGTGTCTGGCGTATGCCTTGTGCCAGGCGTGCCGATGCGCATAAAACGAGTCGCTTGTTTTCAATCAGTGGCACAGGCATCCGGTAGTCATTAGTTCAGGGTAGTGAACAGATATAGTTCAGGATATAGCATAGCTTGAGTGTGATTATTATTATTTCTTATTTTAAGCATTATTCAACCGTGTAACGCTCAACCATGCTTTTGAAAGTATTGATATTCAGGCTGGCATGGGAGACAGAATGTGCTGCTTCATCAACCTGGTCACTGATATCGATGTAGCCCATTTGCCATTCTGCAAAAGACCGCGACGGTAGCTGGCCGGTTGCTATGACTACGATACTTTTATGACGTTGATCATCAAGGATATTCTGCATTAACTGATCGACGGCATGTTCGTCGCCTTCGATGTACTGCGTGAAATTCAGACCGTCAAACAAAAGCACGCCTGTGATATGGTGAATCTCGTTTTGCCTGCGGGCAGTTCTGATAATGTCGGGCACATCCAGAACATCATGATCATCCTGATTTAAAGTGCTGGTGTATAAAACAAATTTCATTGTTTTTCAATAAAGTTTCGCGCTGTTTCTAGGGTAATATCAATCTTTGAGATAGCTGATTCTAACAACCATTTAATTAGGTGAATATTAAATAATGGGAAAATTTATAAAAATAATATTTTGGCTGATCATATTTCCGGTGGCTTTCCTCGCGTTCTATACCTGGGCTTCACTGCACTGGGTTTATTCTTATGGCGAGCGGATAGGTTATGTGCAAAAACTTTCCAACAAGGGCTGGATCTGCAAGACCTGGGAAGGCGAGCTGGTACTGGTCACCGTGCCAGGGACGCAGGCCGAGAAGTTCTATTTCACTGTACGCGACCCGGCAGTGATCACCAAAGTTAACCAGATCGCCGGTGAACGCGTGCGCCTGCTTTACAAAGAGCATAAAGGCGTGCCATCCAGCTGTTTTGGCGAAACCAGCCATTATGTGTATGACGCGCAGGAAATAGAGGATGACAAGGTGCCAACCGTACAACAAGTGCCACCGCCACAATAATGCCTGTTCGATGAAGCTTGTTATCAAAGCAAAAAGGCTCCTTGGTGGAGCCTTTTGTTTTGATGATCAGCAGTTAAGCAATCAACCTTAAACGGCTTGTGTGATCTGTTGCCGATTCCTCCGGCTCAGATTCCCCCAGTTTAAACTGGTTAACCGATGCGACCAGCGTATGCACCTGTTCCAGCATGCTTTCTGCTGCTGCCGCAGCCTGTTCTACCAGGGCTGCGTTTTGTTGCGTCGTTTCATCTATCGAGGTCATAGACTGGTGAATCTGCTCCAGTCCGCTACTTTGCTGGCTGGAGGCCTCGGAAATTGCCAGGATACTGTGGGACACCTGCTGCACCGCGCCTACGATTTCATGCATGGTATTGCCTGCCAGGCTGACCTGTTTGACGCTGGCACTGGTTTGCGCGACAGAAGCCGCGATCAGTTCCTTGATCTCTTTGGCAGAAGCGGCTGAGCGTTTCGCCAGGTTGCGGACTTCACCCGCCACCACTGCGAAGCCACGGCCTTCTTCACCGGCTCGTGCGGCTTCCACCGCGGCATTCAGCGCCAGGATATTCGTCTGGAACGCAATACTGTCGATCACACTGGTGATCTGCTCGATCTGGGCCGAGGTGTGGTTGATACCCTGCATGGTGGTCGCCAGTGCACTGAACGCTTCGCCGCCCTGTACCGCCATCTGGTTAGCCTGGCTGGCTTGCAGGCTGGCCTGTTGTGCATGTTCGGCGGTTTGCTTGATATTGGTAGTCAACGTCTCCAGGCTGGCGGATGTCTCCTGCAAGGCATAGGCTTGTGTTTCAGTGCGGCGGGAAAGGTCATTATTGCCTTTCTCGATCTCGGCTGCGGCGACATGGATGGTCTCGGCAGCGATTTTGACGGTATGGATAGGCGCCACCATACGTTGCAGGATATCTTGCGAGCCTTGCAAGGCTTCCCTGAAATCACCGGCGTGGGCTGTGACATCGACCAGGCTGTAAAGCTGGCCCTGCTGGGCTTCGCCTGCGATCTGGCGCGTATCTTCCACCAGGCGGTTGACTGCCAGGATGCAGGTGTTCAGGTTATTGATCAATACCTTGAAATCGCCATGGTACTGGTTATGGATAGGCGCAGGGATATCGCCGGCAGCAATGCGTTTCACGCAGTCCGCCGCTACATGCAAAGGCGACACGACGGCATCCAGCGTCTGGTTGATGCCGTGGATGATTTTGCGGAAATCGCCGGCATGCGCTTCAATATCCACGCGGGTGTTCAATTGCCCCTGTTGCGCATCGGAAGCCAGGTGATGCACATCGGCGATCAACTGGTGAATCGCACTGGCGCAATGTTGCAGGCTGGTCTGCACCAGGTTGAAATCGCCGACGAAATGTTCTTCGATATGGGTAGGGATATGGCCGGCAGCCATTTCATCCAGGTAGCGCGCTGTCGTTTGCAACGGGTCAACCACCGCATCCAGCGTCCGGTTAAAGCCGGCGACGATCTGCTGGAAGTCACCCTGGTGGCGTGACACATCGACCCGCGTATTCAGTTGGCCTTTCTCAGCGGCCTGCGACAAGGTCTGCACATCTTCTATCAACAGTCTGAAGTTCTGTCTGACCTGCTCAATACTCTGGTTGATATAGCTGCGCTGGCCGGGGAAAGCTTCCAGCGGCTGGTTGAAATCACCTTCGCCGAACGCGGTCACTATCTGTAATGATTTGGTCTGCGCGACGATATGCTCTTCCACCATCTGGTTGATGTCTTCAGTCAACTGGCGGTAAGCGCCGTTAAACTGCTGGCTGTCTATACGGTAATCGATCAGGCCGGCACTGTGCTGGCTGGACATGGTGTTGAGCGACTGCACTATGCGCTGAATGGTGGATTGCATACGCTGCATCTCGTTGAGCAACCTGCCGGTCTCGTCATCGCGTGTCGGTATGTCTTGGGTGACGAATTCACCGTTGGCAATCTGGTGCGACAATTGTAATGCCTGGTTCAACGGCCGCGTGATCGAGCGTGTCATTTTCCAGGCAATGCCGATCGCCATGATGACGGCGACCAGCAATGCGGTCTCGATCTGCCTGTTCGCTGTTGCAATCGTGGTGGCGAATTGGCCGGAAGCCTCGGTCACGCCGGCTATATTCATATCCATCAGCAATCTGAGCGAGTGATTCAGTGGCTTGTCGGCACCTTTCACTGTCGCATCTATCTCGGTCACGCTCATGCCGCCATCTTTAAGTTCCTGGCACTGGGCAATCGCTGCACGGTAAGTCGCCAGGCCGATCCCAATATTGCTTAAAATCTCTTCCTCCTGCTGGTTGATCTCACCGGTGGCTTTGTAAGCTACCATCGCTTGTTCAATATCCTGCATGCTGTGCTGGAATTTGGTGGCTTCGCGGCCGCCACGCAGCACATAGTTCTTAAAGTGGTGCACACCTTCACTTAAGCCTTTGCTGGCATTTTCAATTTGGGTGCGTTTGACCAGGTTAGTGTTTTCGAAGTGCTGCCAGGTTTGGTGGATGTGATTGAATCCGCGCCAGGCAATGGCAAAAATAAAAGCGGTGAAAAGAATCAGTAATGCGTACCCTAAAAACAAACGGGTACCTACATTCAGGTGAGCAATGGATTTTTTCATGAATTCCTCTGGATAATGCTTGAATAACCAGCAACTGGCGTTGCCTTGGAGCGTCACGCTATCGCGCGTACATAGTGAATTACGCAGGAAAAACCCATAACTGAAGGCTTTTAAAAAAAGCTTCACAAAAGTTTCATAAAGCAACATGGAGCTGAGCAGTTTATTCATAGTTGCCGTGGATTACGTTGTATGATGTGCGAGGCTGAAATGAACAAGAGCAGGGTGCACAACCCTGAATATGGTAATCAATGGCAGAGCACAAAAACTACATTACGCCTGAAGGCTACGCGGCGATGGAGAAAGAGTTTCAATACCTGATCAAGGTCGACCGCCCGGAAGTGGTGCGCGTAGTGAGCTGGGCTGCAGGCAATGGTGACCGTAGTGAGAATGGCGATTACATCTATGGTAAAAAGCGTTTGCGCCAGATAGATTCGCGTATCCGTTTCCTGACCAAACGTATGGATGCTGCCGAGATCGTGTATAGCCGCAACCAGACCAACCTTGAAAAGGTATTTTTTGGTGCGTGGGTGACCCTGTTTAACCTGGATGATGAAAGTGAAATGACTATCCGGATAGTCGGTCAGGATGAGCTGGACCCGGCGCAAGGCTATATTTCATGGGTAGCGCCTATGGCTAAAGCCTTGCTAGGCAAAAACCTGGGTGATGCCATTAGGGTAGTAACGCCAGCGGCCGAAACCGAATATGAAATTATTGATATCCGTTACGAGTGATATCACGGTAGCGCGAAGCCGGTGTTTTGAACTAAACTTGCCAGTGTATCCTCTTAATTCCATCATTAAGTTAACAGCACCACACTCACTGTGATGAAAAAACGTCTTTGTATCTTCCTGATCTGCTGGTTGCCATGCTTTGTCATGGCAGCTAACGGCATGGCGATGCAAATGCTGCTTTCGCAAGCAAACCCGGTTTCGCATCAGGTGCATGAGGAACATACCAGCCATGTGATGGATGCCAAGAGCGAGATGCCTTGCCATCAGCATGAGGCCGTGCATGGATCTGCCAAACCCTCTTCATCCAAAGCGCATCATTGCGATGTGTGCGGCTTTTGCGCCATCAGTGGTGGCGTAGCCCATTTTCATGTGGTTCCCGATCTGAATCTCACTGTATCGCGTTCGGCTGCGCCATTATTCCTGGCTGCGCCTGTACATTCCCAGACTTACCCTCCCGCCATCAAACCACCCATATTCAGCTAACCGCAGGATAAATCCGTCTGGCGTTTGCTGTCAGCGCCCGGGTTTTACCAACCCGCGCTACACAGACTTACGTCATAAGCGTTTTGCTAAGTTGAATATGGAGGGCATATGTTCAAGCAACGTATCGTTGCACCTTTTTACGTTTTCTCATTGGGCGCCTTTTTCTTAAGCCAGTTAGTGTTGCCTGTGCATGCGGCAGCATTAATGGGCTTTGAAGATAGCGCCATGCTGATGACCGAGATCGGTCGCTACAACCAGGAATGGATGTTGAATTACTCGCCCGCACTCGGGCATGCCATCGGCGTTGAGCAGATGCGTATGTCTGGGAAAGGCGAAAAAGCCACGACCATTACCGGTATCAATTACACCGGCTTGATCAAGCGCTGGAACCTGCCTTCTGCGCAGGCCAATGTCTGGTTCAACGGCAGTGTGGGCGAAGCCAGAGGACAATATGATGGCTTTGCCTATACCCCCAGCCTGCAGTTCGATATCGAATCCACCCGGCTGTATTTCCTGGCCAAGGCCCGCATGATACGCGCGCCGGGCATGAACTATGACACTGCTGCGGTGCAGACCGGCTTTTCATTTTATGAAGCCGGATTTGATGACACGCAGCCGTGGTTCGTGATCGAAGCCAAAACCATGCGCAACAATGATCCCGGCCTGCAAATCACGCCTGCATTGCGCCTGATCAACAAGAATTACTTTCTCGAATTTGGTGTAACCAACCCTTGGCAGGGAGAGGGCTTTGCGCCTCGCCTGAACGCCATGTTTGTGTTTTAACCAGCTTATTTAAAGGAATGAAAATGAAGAAATTATTGATTACCCTGATGTTGACTGCCATGACCCCGGCTGCATTTGCAGTCACCACCCTGAAAGCCGAAGTGAATGGCATGGTGTGCGCCTTTTGCGCCAAAGGCATAGAGAAAAAACTGAAAGCCTTGCCGGAAGGGCAGGCGGCATTTGTTGACTTGAAAAGCCGCGTGGTAGCGTTTCAGCTGAAAGATGGACAGAACTTGTCTGACGAAACCTTCAATAAGGTGATTCAGGATGCGGGATACTCGGTCAGCAAGGTCGAGCGCGTCAGCCAGACTGTGGCTGAAATCCAGGCGCAGCTACAAAAATCGGAGAAAGCAGGTAACAAGTGATGGCTACAGAAATCAACCAGCTGCAAACGACAAAACGGTTGAATCTATTGTCATTGTTCACCAGCGGATCCACACTGATTTGTTGTGCCTTGCCGGCGACGCTGGTGGCGATCGGTTCTGTGGCGACACTCACCAGTCTGGTCAGCAATTTTCCGCAACTGGTCTGGATCAGCGAGCACAAGGCAATGGTGTTTGGGCTGGCAGCTGCGATGCTGGTGGCGGCAGGCTGGTTGCAATCGCGTGCAAGATCATTACCTTGCCCGACCGATGTGCAGCTGGCTGCTTTATGCCGCAGAACGCGCAGGCAAAGCCTGTGGATTTACTGGTTCTCGGTGATGCTGTTTTTGACAGGAGCTTTCTTTGCGTTTGTTGCGCCGTTATTAATTGAGTAGTTGTAAACGCCCATCCTGTTTTTAGTCAGGATGGAAGGCAACAACATTAAAAAAGCCGACGCGAAGTCGGCTTTTTTATAAGCTGCTTATCCTGAAATAGCTACTTCAGGAGAGTGCAAAGTTATTTAACTGCAGCTGGATCAGGCTCGGCAACAAAGATCTCCACCCGGCGGTTTTTGGCGCGGTTGGCTTCGGTATCATTGGCTGCAATCGGTTCATGCGAACCGCGGCCATCAATCGTGATACGGCTGGTGGCGATGCCACGCTCGGTCAGGTATTTACGGGCACTGGCGGCGCGATTCACTGACAATGGATCATTCACGGCATCGGAACCGCTGGTATCGGTGTGGCCGATAATGGTGATGCGTGCAGCCGCGTTGTTTTGCAGACCGCTAGCAAATTTATCAAGGATAGGGCGGAAGTTAGGCTTGATATCCGCTTTACCTTTATCAAATGAGATATCACTGGGGATCTCGAGCTTGAGCTGGTTGTCGCCGGTTTTGGTCACGGCAACGCCAGTGCCGGCCGTGGCTTGTTCCATCTCCTGTTTCTGCGCTTCCATCTTCTTGGACCAGATATTACCGGCAATCGCACCGGCACCCGCACCAATGGCAGCACCGATCGCAGCACCTTTACCGCCGCCGGCCACTGCACCCACTACGCCGCCGGCAGCAGCGCCTATGCCGGCGCCTTTGGCCGTGCCTTTCTGCGTTTCGCTCATGTTTGCACAGCCTGACATGCCGATCGCGGCAGTTAACACTGACACAGTGATTATTTTATGCATTGTTTTTCTCCTGGAAAATGTTTTTGTGACCCCCGTTGGTCACAAATCTGCAGGACTAAGTTCAGTCATCAGCCCGCTTGTAGCGAATTTTTTTGTCTGGACCCAGTCACATTTTTATGTCGTTCGGAGTATTTTAATTTATTGCGAATAATAATGATTCGTATTTATAATGGATAAAGTAATAATTTGCCTGGTTCTCAATCCAGGTCAAATTTATTGATCGAAAGGGTATGCATGCACACAAACGTTGAGAAAAATGGTTCCGGTCACGCCATAAGCTATGGGCGGACATTAGGCTATCTGCTATGTGCCGTCGGTATCCTATTTCTTTTAAATGAAGCTTGGCAGGTGATTGCGGGCCAGCCAACCCTGCGCATTGCTTTAGGTTCTGGTTCTATCGCCGCGCTGGCGACTGCTTTGGGCGTGATACCCATGCTGGTCACCCGCGCCCCGGGCCGCCGTGTGCACGATACCCTGCTGGGCTTTGGCGCTGGCGTCATGCTGGCTGCGACCTGTTTTTCATTGATCGTGCCGTCGCTAGAAGCTGCGCAGGCACAAGGCATGGGTCGCTGGGGCGCTTCACTGCTGACCGGTGCCGGCATACTTATGGGGGCAGGCTGCTTGATGCTGCTTGAGCGCAAATTGCCGCACCAGCATTTTTTTGGCGGTGCCGGGACGGAGAGCGCACAGCGCATCCGCCGGCTATGGTTATTCGTATTTGCGATCGTGCTGCATAACATTCCCGAGGGATTAGCCATCGGCGTATCTGCTGCAGGTAATGACGCCGCACGTGCGGCTGCATTGGCAACCGGCATCGCCATCCAGGATGTTCCGGAAGGGCTGGTCGTTGCACTGGCGCTAAGCAGTGTAGGCATGGGCAAGTGGAAATCGGCCTTGCTCGGCGCAGCCTCTGGCCTGGTTGAACCTGTAGCTGCCGTGCTGGGTGCCGCGGTATTGATATACAGTCTACCCATGTTGCCCTGGGGCCTGGCCTTTGCTGCTGGCGCCATGCTATTTGTGGTCAGTCACGAAGTGATTCCTGAATCCCATCGCCAGGGGCATGAGCTGTTCGCCACCACCGGCCTGCTGGTCGGGTTTGTGCTGATGATGATGCTTGATACCGCGCTGGCGTAAAGCTGCAGCATGAAACAAAACGAAACCAGTGCTTGCAAGACCTGGAAAGCACTGACGCACGAAGGTAATACGCATTTTCATCAGCAGGCTTATGTGCAGGCTCTTGCCTGTTATGAGCATGCGCGTAGTTTCCTGCTACAGAATTTCGAACATTGGGATACACCAGACAATGCGGTCGCAGCATTAGTCGTCAGCTATCTCAACCTGGCCGATACCCAGCAATCGCTTGGTCGCAGCGAAGAAGCCGCCGACACTCTTTGTATGGCGCATGACAGGTTAGTCATGTCCAGTCGCCACCAGACTGTTGAGCCCGCATTGCGTGAAGCTGCCTACCGGCATCAACGCGAAACTTTTGCTGCCCTTGCACAGTTTGTCCGTACGCAAGGTCAGGATTCACGTATGTCCGTACTAGTACAAGCCTGTCTTGAACGTACGCAACCTCACATGCAGATGCCGCTTGAAACACCAAAGCAAGCATCGCGCATACATTGATTTTTATCTCAAAGAAAAGGAAATATCATGCCCCACAGCCTGCCGCCACTGCCTTATGCCGTGAATGCGCTTGAACCGCATATCGATACGCAGACGATGGAGATCCACCATCAACGCCATCACCAGACCTACATCAATAACCTGAATACCGCCCTCGCAGGTTCCGGGCTTGAAGAAGAGCCCGTGGAACAATTGCTGCGCCGCTTTGATAGCCTGCCAGAAAAATTACAGACTGCCGTGCGCAACCAGGGTGGGGGCCATGCCAACCACAGTTTGTTCTGGAGTGTGATGACGCCCGAATTCGATGGACAACCCAGCGCCGATTTGCTGGCCGCGATTGAGCGTGACCTGGGCGGTCTGGAAGCGTTTAAAACCGCTTTTACCCAAGCGGCCATCAGCCGCTTTGGCAGTGGCTGGGCATGGCTCAGTGTAAATCCGCAGGGCAAGCTGGTTGTCGAGAGCAGCGGCAACCAGGATAGCCCACTGATGCATGGCAATACGCCTATCCTCGGCCTGGATGTGTGGGAGCATGCGTATTACCTGCGTTACCAGAACAAGCGGCCTGAATATATCGCCGCTTTTTATCACGTGATCAACTGGCCTGAAGTAGAACGCCGCTGGCTGGAAGCTAGCAAAGCTTAATCTCTGTAGCGGCTGCATTCTTTGTCAGCCGCTGCAATGAATGCACTTCTTAACGGATTTCCGGACCTGATGTATGAAGCTACATGATTGATTGTCGTGAGAAAAGCTTGCACAGAAAATGATAAGCGATTGAAAATACATGGTTTTTAGGCAATCAAGCAATCTATCCTCGCGTATAATCCCAGCTTTACTCAGTAATCAGACCGTTCGACCTTGAATTTAAGTACGTCCTCGCACTCTTTAGGTTAAGTAGTGTTTTCGGCACAAGATTTGCAAATACAAAAATAAAATGACTCCCCCCATCATTCTGGATATTGAAGCCTCTGGCTTTGGCGCTGGCAGCTACCCGATTGAAATCGGCTATGCAGACGCGAGCGGGGATACCTGGAGCGCGCAGGTACAGCCGCAAGCAGGCTGGGTGCATTGGGACGATAAAGCTGAGAAACTGCATAAACAATCCCGGCAGCAGTTAGTTGAACATGGGCAAACGCCGCATGCGATTGCCACTCACCTGAACCTCACCTTTACCGGACAAACGCTATATACCGATGGCTGGTACCAGGATTTTGTCTGGCTGCACAGTTTGTATGATGCAGCAGGCTTGAATCCTTCTTTCAAGCTGGAAGATCTGAGTGTGCTGCTGACTATCGAGCAACAAATCGCCTGGCATGATACCAAGCAAGCTATCCGTGACACGTTCGCTCTGCCTGAACATCGTGCTGCGATGGATGCCAAAGCATTACAACTGACCTGGTTGAAAACTGCTGAATCAGCGCCAGCGCTAGCCGGTTAACTTCTGATTAGTGAAATTACCTTGATCCGTAGCTGCTGGCAGCGTTTTGCGGTTAAGGTACACTATCTCGTTTTTTCTAGCCTCTTTAAATACACTGCATGTCGTCTCTTACAGATAACCGTTGGGATATGTTTTGCCAGGTCGTCGATAACTTTGGCGATATCGGTGTCAGCTGGCGGCTGGCTTGCCAATTGGCAGATGAGCATGACGTGACTGTCACTTTATGGGTAGATGATCTAACTGTCGCAGAAAAAATTTTCCGGGCAGGACATCCAAACGTGCAGGTAAAGCACTGGCATGCCGAATCAGGGTTCTCAGAGGCTGCTCCCGTAGTCATTGAAACCTTTAGTTGTGGATTGCCTGAGCGCTATCAGCAAGCGATGTCGCCAGAAACACTATGGCTGAATGTGGATTATTTATCTGGTGAAGACTGGGTGACAGGGTTTCATGGCCGGCCTTCACCGCAAGCCAATGGCCTGGTGCGATATTTCATTTACCCTGGATTCAGCGCGCAGACAGGGGGTTTGCTGCGCGAGAGGTTTTTACCGGCATTGAAGCAGCAAGCAGAACAATCCACAGTATCGGCATGGCAGCAGTTAGGTCTGGTGCCGGCGGCAGATGTCATCAACCTTTCGTTGTTCTGCTATGCACATGCACCGATCAGCGGATTGCTGGATAGCCTGGCGGCATCGCCATACCCAAGCAGGCTGATCGTGCCTGAAAGTGTGGCTGCAGCCGTTTCACAGGCATTAGGGCTGGATACGCTGAAGTCTGGGCAAAGCGTCCAGCATCACAATTGTGAGATAGTCGTCATTCCTTTCTTGTCGCAGATCGATTATGACCTGCTGCTGGCATTGTGTGATGTGAATTTTGTGCGCGGCGAAGATAGCTGGATCCGTGCACTCTGGGCAGCTAAACCCATGGTCTGGTTACCTTATCTGCAATCAGAAAACACCCACCTGCAAAAACTGGAGGCTTTTCTCAAGCATTACCTGGCACTAGCGGATGATGAACTGAAAGCGCCAGTGACTTCTGTGATGCAGGCTTGGGCAACGGGGGTATGGTCTGATGAACGCTGGCAAGCTTTCATCGGTCATCGCGAACAAATCACGCAGCATGCTGAAACCTATGCCAGCCAGCTATCACAGCAGCCAGATCTGGCCAGTAACTTGGTGATTTTTATTGAGAAATTGCAAAAAAATCGGGTATAATGCGCGGCTTTATTATCCCCAAAATTCAATTAAAGGCATTGTATGAAAATCGCTCAGGACTTACGCGTAGGCAACGTGATCATGATTGGTAATGATCCTATGGTAGTTGTGAAAGCCGAATACAACAAATCCGGCCGTAACTCAGCAGTCGTCAAAATGAAGATGAAAAACTTGCTGACTGAAGCGCCTAGCGAGAACGTGTATGCGGCACAGGACAAGTTTGACGTCATCGTTCTGGAAAAGAAAGAAGTGACTTATTCTTACTTTGCTGACCCAACCTATGTGTTCATGGATGCTGAATACAACCAGTACGATGTAGATGCAGAGTTTATGGAAGATGCACTGCCATACCTGGAAGACGGTATGCCATGTGAAGTACGTTTCTACGAAGGCAAAGCCATCTCTATCGAGTTGCCGACTACAGTTGTGCGTGAAATCACTTACACCGAGCCAGCTGTGAAAGGCGATACTTCCGGTAAAGTGATGAAACCGGCGAAAATTGCTTCCGGTTTTGAAATCCCGGTACCATTGTTCGTAAGCCAGGGCGACAAGATCGAGATCGATACCCGTACTGGTGAATACCGTAACCGTGTCATGAAATAATCGCTGCGATTATTCCGGTATCAAACAAAACCCCAGGCTGGCCTGGGGTTTTTTGTTGTCTGCAAGTCCAATTCTTTGCGCGCTCAGGGAAATGTTGTGTGCATTCTTGGGAATGATTCACTTTTGATAACAGGATTTTTAACTGACAATCGCTGACAGCTTTACATCATTCCATTATCCGGGAGGTTGCAATGCATTATCGGCAGGCAGGTAAAAAACAATTGATAGGAATTGGTATCTGTAGCTTGCTGGGATTCTTTACCAGCCCTTTGTTACACGCCGAAGCGGATGCGCGTTCGCTCAAACATCCACTGATAGGTTATTGGGAAACTAAAATGGTGGAGAATGGCTGTCTGGAAAGTTACTGGTTCAGGGAGGATGGCACGGCGGTATTCACCAGTGGTGACGAGCAACTGGAGGCGCGTTACGAAGTGACACCGCAACCGGATGGGCAAGGTTTTTTTAAACTCACCCATCGCGTGACCTTGAGCAACAAAGGCCTGGACTGCACCCGGCAGACCTCGGAAACCAATACTGAACAGACCAGCTACGTGCTTTTCCAGCCGGATGGGCGCAGTTTTATCGCCTGTGATAATGATGATCCTTCCCTGGAAGCCTGTTTCGGGCCGGTTGAACTGAAAAATAACGCCGGCAAAAGTTTGCGCTGAGTATTGATTGCAACCTCTGATGTGGCAAGCAGTCACCGTATTGCTAAGGCGCTTCATGCCTGTGCTGGTAGCCAGTCTGGCTTTAACGCTAGGGCATTCTACACAGGCGTTGATCCATGGACTGACGTTTCCGGGAATGGCGATCTCCACTGTCAAACTGAGTGTCAAGCATGCACATTTCCTGCAATCCGTAGAGAAATGGGAATACTACGACTCCATCTGCAGTGCTGTCATTGTCGGTCGCAATCCCCTGACCTTGATCACGGCGGCACATTGTCTTAAAGAGGTGCAACTCAGCGGTCCCAAGGGGCTGCCCATGTTATCGATCGCCCAGCCTGAACTGCTGGGCATTGAGGATATCAGCCTGAAGCAGGCGTTTTACCGCTCCTTTGAAACGGTGTCTGAGGATTTAACCCAGGATATTGCTGTGCTGGTATTTGAGGCTAGTATAAAAAGTCCGATACAACCTTTGCGTATCCGGCTTGATGACAGCCTTCCTGAAGTCATCATGATCTGTGGTTACGGAAGAGGGTATGGCGAAGCCGACACCCGTCATCCCCGTTGTGGCGAGCGCAAACCTTTGCGCGACTTGTCTGATTTTTTCCAGGTGTTACCGAAAGCTTACCGCGAAATGGATGAAATGCTGCATTTGCAGGCCCAAACACAGTTTGCTTACACGCAGGAGCTGGTACATGCCGAAAAAGCGTTGCTGGCCGTCAATCGACTTAATGAAATGGATCAGTATGACCATACCATCCCTATGCCAACGGTCGGTGATTCAGGAGGGCCCTGGCTGGTGTTGAATGCAAGGGGGCAATATGAGTTGCTGGCGATTACCAGCCTGGTCGAGCGCTTTTACAACCCAAGCGCAAATTGGCCTTTTTTTCAAAAGCAGGTCCCGTTATCAGAGTACCCATATATCGCTTACGGTTTGCGCCTGAGTCATCCTGAAGTATTGGGTTTTTTACGGTATGCGCAGCATAGCGGTGCCGATATTCAATTCATTTCGGCACCTATGCCATCCAAATAAAACCAGCACAGGTTTTTGCGCTGGTTATTGTCAACGCCTGAGGTCTAGGCGTTTAACTGGCTATCGATCTGTTTCTCTGCCGCCAGCCAGTGATCCGTGCTGGGGCCACTAAATCCATGTTTCTCGGCAATATAGTACGCCGCTGTTTCAATCATCTGCAAACGGTTCTGGCTGGTCACGATTGAGGAAGTGCCGGATTTTTTACTGCCTGAAGCAGTTTTGCTTGCGGTTTTTTTTGCGGGGGGTTTAGAAGCAATTTCCTTGGTAGCAGTTGCTTTTTTTGCGGCAGGTTTTTTGCTGCCGTTCTCAGGGGTTTTGCTGGTGGCCATACTGTCTCCTTGGTCTAGAGGTGAATAAAAGTGTGAGGCTTGTGACCCCGCATGATTCATCTTATTCAAATGTAACACTTGTCGTCAAGCCGTTAAGTGAGCAGACTGCCATTTTGAAGAGTAGTTCGCATCCTTCCCTGTAATACCAGTTTTTGTATTATTGGCTTTTGTATTATTCGCTTTTCAACCGCCAGGATTTATGATGTAGTGCGCACACAAGCAATCAAAGGACATCCATGTATAAAAAGGCGCTGACATCACTGACCATCTTGTTTTTCATGATGGGGTTCATCACTTGTCTGAATGACATTCTGGTGCCATACCTGAAATCGATTTTTGCACTTAGCTATGGGCAGGCAGCACTGATCCAGTTCTGTTTTTTTGCCGCTTACGGGCTGACTTCTATCCCATTCAGCAATCTGATCGAAAAAGTAGGATACCAGAAGGGGATGGTCATTGGTTTTACGCTGGCAGCGGCCGGGTGTCTGTTGTTCTACCCGGCCGTGGTATTGCATACCTATGCGCTTTTCCTCGGTGCCCTGTTTGTGCTGGCTTCAGGCATCGTCTTGCTACAGGTGGCGGCTAACCCTTGCGTGTCGGTGATAGGCCCCAAGGAAACCGCTTCGTCACGACTGACCATGGCGCAGGCATTCAATTCACTAGGGACCTTTGTCGCCCCATTTTTTGGCGCCTATTTCATTCTTTCCGCATTGGCAAACTCTACACATGCAGAAGGAGTGGTTTACCCGTATTTCTTTATTGCGTTCGTGTTGATCATCATTGCGCTGGCGCTTTCCCGTATCAATCTCACCGGGTTGGAAAGCAGTCAGGAAAGTGAAAGCAGCTGGCGTGAAGTGTTAAAGGAAAAGGGCCTGTTGCTGGGCGTGATAGGTATTTTTGCCTATGTCGGTGCTGAAGTGGCGATAGGCAGTTTCCTGGTGAATTATGTGATGGAGATCAGCCATGCGACAGAGACCCAGGCTGCACCATTGGTTGCTTTTTACTGGGGTGGCGCCATGGTCGGGCGTTTCCTCGGCATTTTCACCCTGAAAGCCTTTGCGCCGGCCAGGGTGTTGATGACGCATGCATTGCTTTCTGTTATTTTCATCCTGGTATCCATGCAGTCTTCCGGTACGCTGGCGATAACAAGCATGGTGCTGGTAGGCTTATGTAACTCCATCATGTTTCCTACCATCTTTACGTTGGGTATCAAGGGCCTGAAGGCAGGGCAGGAGAAAAAAGGATCGGGCTTGCTGGCAACTGCTATCCTGGGTGGCGCGATTGTGCCATTGCTGACCGGCTTGCTGGCAGACAAAGTCGGCCTGCATCACGCATTTGTGCTACCGGTGGTTTGTTATGTGTATATTGCCTGGTTCGGCTTTCAAAGCCTAACCAAAGGCCATGATTAGTTGAACTGATGTAGTTGAGCTCGGGCTGTTAAACTGGTGCAGAAACCTGGCCACGCAACCCTATACAGGTACCCCACGGGTCCCGGATCTGGCAAATTGCAACATCGTTTTCAATCTGCAAAGGACCACGATAGAGCCTGGCGCCGATGATCTGTGCATGCGCCAGGGCGGAATTCAGTTCTGGCACCCGCCAGTAAACGACGGACCCACACGGTCCGGAAGCCACTTTTTCATCAGCAAGTACGAATTCCAGCGGGATGCCTTCGATGGTGAGGTATTCAAAGTCCTCTTCTTCCAGCCGCTGACGCGCAGCATTTGAAAATAATTGCTGATACCAGTCAAGTGCCTCCTCAACCGACGGCACATGGATCATGATCGCAGCGATCGGCTGAACTTGCATTGATTAAGCTGAAGTACCGCCCACTGTCAGTCCGTCAATCTTGAGTGTAGGCTGGCCTACACCTACAGGAACGCTCTGGCCTTCCTTGCCGCAAGTGCCCACGCCGCTGTCCAGCGCCATATCATTACCTATCATGCTGACTTTGGTAAGTACGTCCGGTCCGTTACCGATCAAGGTGGCACCTTTCACAGGGTAGGTGATCTTGCCATCTTCGATCATATAGGCTTCAGCAGCGCTGAAGACGAATTTACCGCTGGTGATATCAACCTGGCCACCGCCGAAGTTGGCTGCGTAAAGGCCTTTTTTCACCGACTTGATAATCTCTTGCGGGTCTTTATCGCCGTTCAGCATATAGGTATTGGTCATGCGTGGCATCGGGATATGCGCATAACTTTCGCGGCGGGCATTGCCGGTCAGGCCCATGCCCATCAGGCGCGCATTCAGTGTATCCTGGATATAGCCGCGCAGGATGCCGTCTTCAATCAGAACGGTGTTTTGCGGCGCATTGCCTTCGTCGTCCATGGTCAGCGAGCCGCGGCGGTCGGCGATAGTGCCATCATCGACAATGGTGATACCTTTGGCTGCGACCTGCTGGCCTATCATATTGCTGAATGCGCTGCTGCCTTTGCGGTTGAAGTCACCTTCGAGGCCGTGTCCTATCGCTTCATGCAGCAGAATGCCAGGCCAGCCACTGCCTAGCACCACGGTCATGCTGCCAGCCGGGGCAGGACGTGCATCCAGGTTGACTAATGCCTGGTGTACGGCTTTTTGCGCGTAATCCTGCAATACGTCATCGGTGAAATAGCTGTAGTCAAAACGGCCACCGCCGCCACTGCTGCCTTGTTCACGGCGGCCATTGTGTTCTGCAATCACTTGCAGGGAGAGACGTACCAGCGGTCGCACATCACCCGCCATCACGCCGTCGCTACGGGCGACCATCACTACTTCGTATTCGGCAGCGATCGAAGCCATCACTTGCGTAACGCGTGGGTCCTGCGCTTTGGCGTAACGCTCGAGCTTTTCCAGTAACTTGACCTTGGCATCCGCGCTCAGGCTCGCAATCGGGTCTTGTGGTAAATAGAGTGGGGCATGGCTACGGGGGAGTATGCTATGGCCGGTTTTTTCCTGGCCCAGGTTCGCGATCGCACGCGTGGCGTTGGCGGCCTGTTGCAGCGCATCCAGGTGAATATCGTCAGAGTAGGCAAAAGCAGTCTTTTCACCACTGACGGCACGTACACCCACGCCCTGGTCGATATTGAAGCTGCCGGATTTGACCTGGCCTTCTTCCAGACCCCACGACTCACTGCGGCTGTACTGGAAATACAGGTCGGCATAATCGATATTGTGCGTCATCATGCCAGACAGGACTTTGCTTAAAGATTCCTGGTCCAGCCCGGCAGGGCGCAGAAGCATATCATTGGCAGTGGTGAGTAGCGTTTGCATAATGGTCAACTTATCTAAAACAAAAGAGTAGTGCTTGTTAAATGGTCATGGTTGGAAATGTTTTCAAGAAAAGAGTGCCGTAGCGGCACTCAGCATTTTCATGAAATCGTGGTAATGGTTTTGTGTTTCAGTGCAGGCAGGCTCTGGCGCAGGTTCTTAATGTAATTGCGGTTGATGTTGGCAATCACAATACCTGAACCGCGTGGAAGCCTGTCCAGTACTACTCCCCAAGGGTCTACGATCATGCTGTTGCCGTGGGTTTCGCGGCCTGACAGGTGGTAACCGCCTTGTGCCGAAGCCACGACATAACAGATATTCTCAATGGCACGGGCGCGTACCAGTGTCTCCCAGTGCGCTTTGCCTGTGGTTTCCGTAAACGCTGAAGGCAGGACAATCATATCCACTTCGCCCATGGCGCGGAATAACTCGGGGAAGCGCAGGTCGTAACAGATCGATAAACCGATACGTCCAAATGGGGTATCTATCGCCATCACGCTATCACCAGGTTCTATGGTGTTTTCTTCATGATAGTGCTCAGTGCCCATATCCAGTCCGAACAGGTGGATCTTGTCATAACGGGCGACCTGTTCGCCTTTTTCGTTGTACACCAGGCAGCTGTTACGGATCTTTTTCGGTGAACTGCTTTGCATGGGCACAGATCCGGCCACTATCCAGATTTTGAAGGTTTTTGCTGTCTTGCTCAGGAATTGCTGGATGGGTCCGTCATTGGGTTTTTCGCTGATCGCGACCTTGTCAGTATCTTTCAGTCCCATGATGCAAAAATATTCAGGTAACACTACCAGCCTGGCGCCTTGCTTGGCTGCCATTTCTATCAGGCGTTTGGCTTCCACCAGGTTGGCCGCCACGCTAGGGCTGGAAGCCATCTGGATGGCAGCGACTTTTACGATATCGTCTTTGGCTGCGGATTTCAGTTTTTTTGTCTTATTGTCTGCCATGGCATATTTTCCGTTTTTAACAAGCGTTATTCTGACATCTATTGTGCCATCAATGAACGCTTTTTAAAGGTTGAACAGCTTGATTGGACGGTGCTGCTTTATCGATTTCCACCTCTTGCGGGTTATCCCAGGTTCCCGTGATCATATACTCACTGGAGCTGATCTTGTTCAAAGGGTCTTTCAGCAGTTTTTGCGCGACAAAAGCCGCCACCCCGACAATCGGTCCCGCTGCCAATGCGGCAAGGGCGACCGAGTCAGTGATATGCGGAGTCACTTTGACTTTCAGGCGCTGGGTTTCGGCTTTTAAATTGGTTTCGCCCTTCAGTCTTGCTTCCGCTGCCGGGCCGGTCATAAACAAGTCATCACTGCGCAAAATGCCATCGCGGATATTCGCGGTTGAGGTGATCTTGTCAAACGCAAAGCCCTGGCTGAATAAATCGCGGAAATCCAGTGTTAAGCGACGTGGCAAACTTTGCAGGCTGAGCAATCCAAGCAAACGGCCTACGCCAGGCTGCACTTTAAGTATCTGGCCTTTTTCAAGCTGCATGCTGAAATTACCATCCAGGCGCTCCACCGCAAATTGATGCGGGCTGCCCGGCCAGCCAATTTGCCCAGCCACATTGCCAGTGCCGCCTTTGACCATTTCGCCACTAGGCTGGAAGCGCTGTAAGGTTTTCCCCAGGTTGTTTGAAGTCAAATTGAATTTGAACGATGTTTGCGGATTGCGTACAGAGTTACGCCAGGTGCCATCCGCAGTAAGCTGGCTATCAGGGCTATTGAGATTCATTTTCTGGATAACCCAGTTTTCGCCACTGTTAAACGCCCTGATATCAAGGCTGCCCAACTGTTTATCGCCAAACTGGAAATCCTGTGCTGAGATTTCCACTTCCGGGTAAGTCGTATTCAGGCGACGTACTTCATCAGTTGAAGTGGTCGTATCATCTGTATCCACACTCCGCGGGATTTTCAGGTAACTTAACCTGGCGATCAGCTTGTTGTTTGGTTTAACAGAAATCCAGTCTACATCACCAGCCAGTTCCTGGCTCTGAATCACCATTTTCATGCGGTCCTGGTCAGGGGTCACATTCAGTTTGATCTGGTGAAGGTTGCGATCAAACACGTGCAATGTGCCTGCATTCACCTCAATCCTGTTGAGCGGCAAGTCGACGGGGCGGGCAGGATCGGGGCCGCCAACTGTACTTTGTCCGGTGTAAGTCAGCCATTCGTCAACGTCCAGTTTCTGGAAATCTGCGCGCAGGTTAATGCCATCACCGTTTGGCATCCGCGGTGGTGTGTTGACTGAAATTTCACCGCCGGTGATTTTTGGCTGGGGTCCACTAGTATCGCGCAAAAAGTTGCCATGCAACCAGTCGTTGTAATGAATAGCGATCTTGTCTGGTTGCTTGCTTTCCTGACGTAAGCGTATGGTTAAATTGGCCGGGGTTTCCACGGCTTTTTTCATCGGTTCGGGCAAATCAATCGCCATGCCAATCAGCTGTGAACGAATGTCCAGGCGGACATTGCTCGAAGGCTGGATCAGGATATTACTTTTCCAGTCGGTAGTGCCGTGCAACGCTTTGGTGAGCAGGTTGCTATCCATTTTTTTCAGCGCAATATCGGTGATGCGCCCGCTACCCTGAATAATGACTGACTTATCACTTTGGGTATTCAGGCTGACCACTGCCGGGTTATCAAACATCGACAGTTGTACCGCCTGTGCCTGCAGGCCTTTTTCAGTGAATTTCAGGTGACCATTGATGTTGTTCATCTCCGGCAAGGCGATTTCAGCATTTGCCGCGATGCGACCGTTTTTAATGGCGTAATCGCCTTGAAACTTGCTGGCATCCACATCATTCAGCGGGATTTGTAATCCCAGTTTTAATTCAGCATCACCATTAGCTTTCAGGTAGTCGGTAAAGCCCATGGTGACTTCGCGCACCGGGCTGGTATTCACAAACTTAACGCCCTGTTCGACACCGCCAACCACAGTCGCCTTTACATTCAGCATCGGCCAGTCAGCATCCAGCTGCGGAATTTCAACCTGTGCCTGCGTGATGCGCTGGCCTGCAGTGGTACCATTTTTCACCGAGATATCCATGCGCTTGCCTTCAAATTTCAGCAAGGCATCAATCCCTTCCACCAGGGGCCAGCCGGTGCCATATTCCAGGCTGGCATGCTCTACCTGGGCCGTGACCTTGAATATGCCGAGTGCAGGGTCTGGCTGCTGGTCTTTGTTCACAAAAGGGAAGTCTTTCATGCGGCCCTTGATGATGACTTCCCCGCGCCGCACCTGGCCGGAAAGAATGGAGGTGTCCAGCCAGTGCAAGGTCGACTCGCCGAGGATGAGCGGATAATAAAAAGGTGCATGTTTTGCATCACCACGTTCAATCTGGCTTTGTAACTGTATGCTGTCACCGCCAGCAGCGCCTGACTGGTATTCGAGGTTGGTACGTACGGCAAGATGGGGATTTGAAAGCTGCAGGTTGCGGGTGCTGATCAAAGTCTTGTTGCCATTGTTGTCCCACTCCACGCTACCCTGCAGACGGTCGATCGGCACCGGCCAGCGCAGGATACCCGCTAATTCTATACTGGCATCGCGGGTATCCAGGGCGATACTGCCTGAATTCGGGTGTACCACCAGCCGGCCTGACCAGTTTTTCAGGCCAGGCAAATGTTCATATGCTTGCATATGTATGGCATCCAGGTTGGCTTCCAGTGCATAGTCCTGCCATTTACCCTGTTGATTAAGCCAGCGCACTTTCATCTGGCTGGCATTGCCGCTAGGCGCAGTATTTTGCAGGTATTGCGCGATTTGCGATGAAGTGTTTTTTGAGTCTGCTGCTGACGATGGTGAGTCCAGCCATTTTGCAAGCGAGTCACCTTGTTCAAGCGCCAGTTTTTTGACCGTCAGCATGCCTTCATGACCATTCTCATCCCACTGCAGCTCACCATTGGCATCCACAAGGTTAAGGCCAGGGTGCATGTCCGCAGAAAAGTGTTTCAGGTGGACCATATGGCGTTGGTCTACCCGTTGCCAGCGGAATTCGCCAGTGATGGCATTTGCCAGGAAAGTCTGCGTAGCCTTGGGTGGCGTGACGGAAATCGCCTTCAAATTGATGTTGGCTGCGATGCGTTGTAATTGCATGGCATCAAAAGCCAGTGTGGCATTCAAACTGCCTTGCCCGGCATGCAATTCAAAAGGCAGGTCTAGCCACGGGGTGAAAGCGGCCAGATCCGTCTGCGGCAGGCGCAAAGATACTTCGCCGTGCCAGGTCTCAGGTTTTGCGACATCATCACCGACCAGCACGGAATCCAGCTTGATCCGCTGTCTGGTACCGGTAGAAACCTGGCTATCCACATGAATATTATGCCGGTCGAGCAATCGTTGCCATACCGGGGTAAGTATCTCTATGTTCAGGTCTTCCAGCAGTAACGGTGGTGCCTGTCGCTGCTCATCCACCCAGGTCACAGTGGCATGGGTAATATTGATGCGTCTTTGCGATAGCAGCCAGTTGGAAAATGCCGGGTTGCCCTGACCGGACATGGATATACCCGCCAGGAAAAGCTCGCCATTGGCTGTACGGCGGATAATCAGGTTGGGTTCATCAATACGCAAGCTGCTGAGTGTAGGGGATAGCAGTACCAGGCTGCTCCATGACAGGCGGGTAGATATTTTTGTCAGTTCCAGCGCCGGGCGATGTTGCGCATCGAAGATAGTCACATCGCCTAGCGTCACATGCGGAGCTAGTCCGCTCCAGCGGATGGCGATATGCGCGATCGTGACTTCCTGCTTCATCGATTGGCTGAGTGCCTGGGCGATGCGCTCCCGGTAATCGTCGATATGTGGGAAAACGTAGAATTGAATAACCCCGATGATGCCTGCAAGAACTACTAATATGACTAATAAGAATGTGAGCAGCCAGCGTTTTATTTTTTGCAGAGGCATGAAATGGAAGGTCTTGAATGCAGGTGGTTTATCAACAGACTATTTTACTTGAAAACAGTTGCAGTACCGAATGCGCTGGCAGGCCAAAGGCGAGAATTATGCGTCCGATGTGGGTGAATCGTTTAAAATGCCTAATTCACCTTATCCAGGCAGCTTAGAATAAGCAGCGTTTTGAAATATGCGGTTGGGGATTGTTCTGAATGCCTACATTGAGGACAGGCGCATCAGCTAACACAAGCATGCAGGTGAAGGTCAATAATATCAATGATCAATTACATCAGGGAAAGTGGTAGGCAGTGATTCAGTTTAAGCAACTGACTTTTTCCAGGGCAGGCAAGCCTCTGGTCGAAAACGCCAGTTTTCAATTGCACCCAGGGCATAGGGTCGGTTTGACCGGTGCAAACGGCGCAGGTAAATCTACTTTGTTCGCGTTGTTACGTGGTGAGCTGGTGGCAGATGCAGGAGAATTGCTGATTCCTGCTCATTGGGTGATTGCGCATGTAGCGCAGGAGACACCGGCTTTGTCACAATCAGCGCTGGATTACACGCTGGATGGCGATGAGGAATTACGTGCGCTGCAAGCGTCTCTTGCTCTGACACAATCCGGTGAGGTTCAGTCTGGTGAGGTACATGATCCGTTGCAGATTGCCGAATGGCACCAGCGACTGGCCGATATTGATGGTTACAGTGCCGAAGCCAGGGCTAGCACCTTGCTCGCCGGATTAGGGTTTACCCAAGCGCAATTGTCACAGTCGGTCAGCGATTTTTCCGGTGGCTGGCGCATGCGCCTTAACCTGGCACGGGCCTTGATGTGCCGCTCGGATCTGCTCTTGCTGGATGAGCCGACCAACCACCTGGATATTGAGGCAGTCATCTGGCTGGAAAGCTGGCTGAATGCTTACCGCGGTACATTGCTGTTGATTTCGCACGACCGGGAATTCCTGGATAACACGGTCAACCATATTTTGCACATCGAGCAGCAAAGGCTGGATCTATACCGTGGTGGCTACAGTGATTTTGAGCGGCAACGCGCTGAGAAGCTGGCATTGCAACAAGCCAGTTACCAGAAGCAGCAGCAACATATTGCCCATTTACACAAATATATCGACCGTTTCCGTGCGCAGGCGACCAAGGCCAGGCAAGCGCAAAGCCGTATCAAGGCACTGGAACGCATGGAGCTTATCAGTGCCGCGCATGTGGATTCTCCTTTCAGCTTTGGTTTCCGGGATGTAGGTTCAGCGCCTGATCCCCTGTTGGTCTTGAATCAGGCCAGGCTGGGCTACGGCGATAAGGTGCTGGTCAGTTTCGGCCACCTGGCTATCCGCCCCGGGGAACGCATAGGCCTGTTAGGTAAGAACGGCGCAGGCAAATCCACACTGATCAAAACGCTGGCGCAGTCTGAAACCCTGCTGGCCGGTGAACGGATCGAAGGCAAGGATTTACGCATCGGCTATTTTGCCCAGCATCAGCTGGAACAGTTGATCGCCAGTGATTCGCCATTGCGGCATCTGCAACGTCTGGATTCCAACGCACGCGAACAGGAATTGCTGGATTTCCTCGGCAGTTTCGATTTTCGTGGCGACATGGCCAGAACTGCCTGCGGCCCGTTTTCCGGCGGTGAGAAGTCCAGGCTGGCCCTGGCCATGCTGATATGGAAACGGCCTAACCTGATCCTTCTGGATGAACCGACCAACCACCTGGATATTGAAATGCGTCATGCATTATCCCTGGCCCTGCAGGCATATGAGGGCGGTATGGTGATGGTGTCGCATGACCGTACCTTGCTGGCGACATGCTGCGAAAAGTTCATGCTGGTGGCAGAGGGTAAGGCGGAAGTCTTTGATGGCGACCTTGAAGACTACAAACAGCATTTGCTGAAAGTGGCACAAACAGCTCCCGCCCAAACGAACGAAGCGCCACCCAAACAGAACAATTACCATCAGCAGAAAGCGGAGCGACAGGCCAGGCTGGTCGAAAGGCGGCCTTTGCTTAAAGCATTATCCAGCCTGGAAGCACAATTGGCCAAACTGGAAACTGAAAAACAGACTCTCGAAAGCCGTTTGGCAGACAGTGAGATATACACTCCGGCACAAAAATCTTCTTTACAAAGCTTACTGATCTCACAAGCGGACAACCGTAAACAGCTGGAGCAAATAGAGGGTGAATGGCTGGCTTTACAGGAAAAACTGGAAGCCCTGCCAGAGTAACCGCGTTAGAAAAATGAAGGAAACCAATATGGAAATGACTTATACCGAACGCCTCAAACTACTGCATCAGCTGTGCCAGGTTGAAACCCGGCAAGTGACCGGACGCTCGGAGGATGAAGCCAGGGCAGCGTTTGCCAATGTAGACGTCGAGCAGGCAGCTTATTATATCGCCAGCTTTGTGGCATTCAGGGCCATACAATCCGCAGGCCGCCATCCGGGCGAAGAGTTGCAAAGCGACTTCGAAATGCTGGGTGTATACCAGTGTTTCGCGCTGATGGTATATGCGTTCCTGGTGATGCCGCTCACTCAGGAAGGGCATCAGCCGGATTACGACGAGGCGCAAGTCATAATAGGCAGCACCTTGTTCGAGGGCATCGCACCTGAATTGCTGGCCGAGATCATTGAATCCGGTTTTCATAAATTCAAGCTGATTGCGGAAGCCGAAGCCGAGCATTGGCTGGAATACCGTGAAAATCTGGATAAGGTCACTATCAGCTACCTCATCGCGGCTACAGATGATGAAAGCCCGCATGATGCCGCTGAAATCCTGCCATTATTTAGCCAATTATTGAGCCAGTTATGCGAAGCATTTAGTTCAATTTAATTGCATGGCGGTTATTACTTACATGTATAATTTAAAAGGTTCATATTCTTGAAACTTTTTGCAAACTTGGGTAAATTTATTGCTTAACGCTTGTTAATCAATTTGTTTCTTCGATAAGATTCCAAGGCTAAGGACCAAACGCCTTCTGTTAAATCAGTAAGAGGATAAAATGAGCAAGCTGCTGTTAATTGACGATGATGTCGAATTAGCCAATATGCTGAAGGAATTCCTGACGCAGGAAGGCTTCAGTGTGACCACTGCCCACGACGGTTTGACCGGTGAGCAGTATGTATTAGCGGGTAAATTTGAGCTGGTGATACTTGATGTCATGATGCCAGGTCAAGATGGTATGCAGACCCTGAAAAATATCAGGCAGCATTCGGATATCCCTGTGCTGATGCTGACAGCAAAAGACGATAACGAAGGTCGTATCGAAGGTCTTGAAGGCGGGGCGGATGATTATGTACAGAAACCCTGTCTGCCACGTGAGCTGGTTGCGCGTATCCGTGCCATCCTGCGTCGCCAGAATAATGACATCCCGAAAGGGAATGATATCGTGGTCGGTCAGTTGATCGTTTCCGGCGAGCGCAGAAAAGTGTTCTGGGGTGACCAACCGATCGTATTTACCAGCACAGAGTTCAGCCTGATCGAGATCCTGGCCAAACATGCCGGCACCATCGTCAGCAAGGAAGACCTCTCTATCAAGGCCTTAGGCCGGTCATTAGTGAAGTATGACCGTAGTATTGATGTGCATCTCAGTAGTATCCGCCAGAAAATCTCAGAAGTGTCCGGTGGTGTGAATGTGATCCAGACAATCTATAGAGTCGGATATCAATTAGTCCGGGATTAATCATTTATAAGCAATAGCGGGGGCTATGGGGCGCCTTTTCTGGAAACTGTTCGCAGCATTATTTCTGGCGCTTATCTCGACCGTGATCACGGTAGGGAATATAGTGCAGTGGGAACTGCACCAGAAGCATGCGCACATGCAGCAGACGCCCTCGCAAACATCCTCACAGTCAGCTTCGAGTCGTTCGACGCCTTCCCTAAACTCTCAAAATCAAAATATCCCCGGTTATGTGCATTCTGCCAGTGAGCTGAATTATGTTGAGCTGTTGCTGAATTTCCCATTCTGGGCACTGATGTTTTGTCTGGTGACCAGTGCTATCTTTGCCGGCGTTCTCGCCTGGTCTATTTCCCACCCGATCAAATTATTGCTGGAACACCTCAAGACCGCCGCTGATGGCAACCTGCTGGTGCGCGTCAGCCCCAAGATCACCGTCAGTCATGATGAGTTTTCTGAGCTGGGCGCTGCCTTTGATCTAATGGCCTTGCGGCTGAATAGCATGATCAAGAGCCAGTCGAACATGCTGCATCATGTGTCACATGAATTACGTTCGCCGCTGGCGCGCATACAGATGGCAGTTGGCCTGGTGATGCAGAATCCCAAGAAAATGCAAAGCTCCCTGCAGCGCGTTGAACTTGAAGCGGTGCGTATGGAGAAGATGATCGCCGAATTGCTGGAGATCTTCCGCCTGGAATCCGGTATGCAGAAACTGCAAAAAACCGACCTGGATCTGAAAAGCCTGCTCTCCAGTATTGTTGGTGATGTGCAATTTGAGAAACAGGATGCGCGTATCCGCCTGGATATGCCCGACAACGTCATTCTGATATACGGACAGCTGGAGTTGTTGCAGCGGGCGATTGAAAATGTGGTTCGCAATGCGGTGAAATATGGACCCATGCTAGGCGTAGTAGCGATTGAGTTGCAGCGCAGTGAGCGCACTGGCGAAGTCATTATTGAAGTGCAGGACCAGGGCAGTGGCGTAGAGCAGCAGGAACTGGAACAGATCTTCAAACCTTTCATACGGGGGCGCAGTGCCTCGCAAATTGATGGCCATGGCATAGGCCTGGCCATGACCAAACACATCATTGAGGCGCATGGCGGCTATGTGAAAGCCTCCAATTTATCTCCTATCGGTTTCATGGTGCGTATCCATTTACCATTGACCACGTCTTCTGCTGGCTGAATTCACACGTATTCAGCTGCAACAATGTTAAAATAGGCGGTTTTTAAAGATCACGCAGGCGAAAGCCCGATAACTATGACAGCACAACCATCCAATCAACCTTCATCAGCAACAATTGAAGCGGCAGTTGACGAAAATCATGTCATTGCAGAACGCCGGGAAAAATTGCGCCTGATGCGCGAGCAGGCTACAGCCAGCCAATCAGCAGTGTTCCCTAATGATTTTAAGCCTGAGCATAAAGCTGCAGATCTGCAAGCAGCCTATGCCGAGACCGATAAAGAATCACTGGACCCGCAGGAAATCCCGGTGGTAGTTGCCGGCCGCATGATGTTGAAACGTGTGATGGGTAAAGCCAGTTTCGCAACGATCCAGGATAGCTCCGCCAGGATCCAGCTGTACATTGCGCGCGACGAGATCGGTGAAGAATTGTATGAGAGCTTCAAGCATTGGGATATGGGCGATATCATGGGTGCGCGTGGCCGCCTGTTTAAAACCCGCACCGGCGAGTTATCCGTACATGTGACCGAATTACGTTTACTGACCAAATCCTTGCGTCCCTTGCCTGAAAAATTCCATGGCCTGCAAGACCAGGAAATCAAGTACCGCCAGCGTTATGTGGATCTGATCACATCTGAGGAAACCCGCGAGACCTTCAAGGCGCGTTCAAAAGTGGTGACTGCCATTCGCCAGTTCATGAACGAAAATGAATTCCTCGAAGTGGAAACACCCATGCTGCATCCCATTCCCGGTGGTGCTTCAGCCAAGCCGTTTATCACGCACCATAATGCGCTGGATATGCAGATGTTTATGCGCATCGCGCCTGAGCTTTACCTGAAGAGACTGATTGTCGGCGGCTTTGAGCGCGTGTTTGAAATCAACCGTAACTTCCGTAATGAAGGGCTGAGCGTACGTCATAACCCTGAATTCACGATGATGGAGTTTTACGCGGCTTATACTGATTATCACTGGTTGATGGATTTCACCGAGCAATGCATACGCGCTGCTGCGATTGCGGCCCGTGGTACTGCAGTGCTGAGTTATGCCGGTAAGGAAGTGGATTTAAGCAAACCGTTTGAGCGCCTGACCATCATCGGGGCGATCCAGAAATATGCACCGCAATATACGCCGGACCAGTTAAATGATGCAGACTTCCTGCGTAAAGAATTACTGAAGCTGGGAGTGAAAGCATTTGATCATGCAGGTTTAGGGTCATTGCAGTTATCCCTGTTTGAAGAAACAGCCGAGAGCCAGTTGTGGCAGCCTACCTATATCATTGATTACCCGGTGGAGGTATCGCCACTGGCGCGTGCTTCGGACAAGCAGCCGGAGATCACTGAACGTTTCGAGCTGTTTATCACCGGCCGTGAAATGGCCAACGGCTTCAGCGAGTTGAATGATGCCGAAGACCAGGCAGCGCGTTTCCTGGCGCAAGTGAAAGCCAAAGAAGCAGGTGACCAGGAAGCCATGTATTACGATGCAGATTTCATCCGTGCGCTGGAATATGGCATGCCACCCACCGGCGGCTGTGGCATTGGCATCGACCGTCTGGTCATGCTGATCACCGATAGTCCAAGCATCCGCGATGTGATCCTGTTCCCGCATATGCGCGCCGAACAGTGATCCCAAGAATGGAAAAAGCCACCTGCGGGTGGCTTTTTTTATACCTATAAACGGACTAGTTATTCTATTAGTACCGAGACATATAGTTGTCATCAAATTGTCATATTACCTGTTCAAAATACGCCCCGTTGTTTCAATAAATAGATAGTTAAACAGGGAAAAAATATGAATTCGAAATTGCATCGCATCGTGCTGGCCACGGTGGCGAGCAGCATGCTTGCCGGCTTGTCTTTTTCTGCCATGGCTGACTCAACCGTAGATCTGGTACAAGCACTGGTTTCCAAAGGCGTGTTAACTGAAGAAGAAGGCGCGTTGCTGACCAAAGGCCGTAGCAACGAGGTCGAAGTACAAAAGAAAAAAGAAAGTAAGAGCTGGACCAGCCGCGTTAACCTGCGCGGTTATGTGCAGGTGCGTAACACCACTATGTTAGGTGGTGATGAAGGTATCAACTTATGGTCGGACCGCTCAGTCGGTGATGATAAGTCTCTGGGTGATGCAGACAAGAACTTCCTGATCCGCCGTGCACGTCTGATTATCTTTGGTGATTTTGGTGACCATCTGAGTTACTACATCCAGCCAGATTTTGCGAGTACAGCAGGTACAGGTAACAACAATTTTGCGCAGTTGCGTGATGCTTATGGTGATGTCTACATTGATAAAACACGTGTACACCGTGTACGAGTTGGTCAATCCAAAGTACCTTATGGTTTTGAAAACCTGCAGTCAAGCTCAAACCGTTTAGCATTAGACCGTAACGACGCATTGAACAGTGCGGTGCGTGACGAGCGTGATCTGGGTGCTTTCTACTACTATACTCCTACAGACATTCAGGCTTTGTTTGAAGATATTAACAAACAAGGCTTAAAACATTCCGGTAACTACGGTATGTTTGCATTAGGTCTTTACAATGGTCAGGGTGCTAACCGTCCTGAGCAGAATGATAACTACCATGTGGTTTCGCGCTTTACCTACCCTTGGAAAACGGAAAGTGGCCAGATTTACGAAGCAGGTATTCAGGCTTATAGAGGCGAGTATGTATCATCTGTCGGCAACTATAGCCGTCGCAATGCAGCAGGCGTTCTTGCTCAAGCTACACCAACCTTAGGTACCGGAGTTCCGTTATCTGGCAGAAATGGTATTGAAGATGAACGTGTAGGTATCAGCTTCGTCATGTATCCTCAACCATTTGGTATCCAGGCAGAATGGAACTGGGGTAACACACCTGGCCTGGATATCACCAAAAACGTAATTGAGAAGAAAAGCCTTAATGGTGGTTATGTACAGGCCATGTATAAAATTGATAACTTCCAGTTCTTAAGCACGAATGGTACGTTGATTCCTTTTGTGAAATGGCAATACTTCGATGGTTACAACAAAGCTGAAACCAACTCTCCAGAAAACCATGTCAATGACTGGGAGTTGGGTGTTGAGTGGCAATTGGCGCCAGAGGTTGAAATCGCTATGGTTTACCACCGTATGAACCGTACTAACCTGGTAACCGGGAATCGAGTCACTGCGAGTGCCTCAAACAATTTGCCGGCTAGAGAAGATTACGAAAACTTTAAAGCTGAAGCATTGCGTGTACAGTTGCAATACAACTTCTAACAATCAAATAATAAATACCTGATTAAATCCCGCCAATCGGCGGGATTTTTTTATACTATATATAACTATTTAGAATATAAAAATAATAAATAATTATTTTTTAAAATATGCATACTCTGAAATAATCCCGCTCATTCAATCAAGCGAGATGCGCCATGGTGTCAACATTGACCAAACCGGATGTAGATTATGATGAGGCTGTACTCGCTGCGGTGCATGCAGCTATTATTGCTGTGCAGCGCGATACAGGGTATGGCTCTATTGAGATCACAGTGCATGACGGACGTGTCACTCAAATCGAACGGCGCGAAAAAGTGCGTTTCGAGCAAGGCAGATTGAAAAAGTAATGAATGTTTTTTACAGCTCTGACCAGTTAACTGGAAGCTTTATTCACTAGGGAGATTTAAATGCAGTTCAAGAAAATAACGCTCGCAATGGCTGCGACCGGTTTATGGTGGGCAAGCGGTGTTGCTGGCGTTTCGCAGGCATATGCTGCGGAAGAGGTTGCTGAAGCGCAGACAGAGGATGCTGAACAAAAGAAAAAAATCGAGGCACGACTGGCTGAGATCAAGGCTGAAGAAAAGGCTGCTGCTAAAGCAGCGAATGGCTATTACGTTGAGCGTCGCAGCTACGGTACGCAAAAAGAAACTGAGCCGCCGCGTTACGTCAAGCAGCTCAATAAGACATGGCTGAAAGAGTATGACACGTTTGCGGATATCGACTGGCTGGATGTAGGCCTGGAGTATCGTGCGCGGTATGAGCACCGTGATAACGATTTCCGTCGTGCCAGGGAAAATATTGATGACCCTATTTTGTTGCGTACGCGTGCTTATCTGGGCCTCAAAAACATATTGGACCCATTCCGCTTTGCAGTTGAAGCGCAGGATTCTCGCCGTAACAACAGTGATTACACCCGCAGCAACGATACACGTGATGTGGATAAGGCAGATTTCGTACAGGCTTACCTTGAGCTGTATTATAAGGACAGCATCTTTGGTAAAGATGATCTAGGCAATAGCCGTCCGTTCTGGATCCGTGGTGGCCGATTGGCCTGGGAAAGCCTGGATAGGCGCCTGATCGCGCGTAACGAATGGCGTAATACGACAAACACTTTTCAGGGTGTTCGCGCCAACATTGGTGAGAAAAAGAATGACTGGCAACTTGAAGCGTTTGCAGTACAACCAGTACAACGTTTTACAGACAAGCTGGATGAAGTGGATCACTCACAGAATTTCTACGGTGTAATCGGTGATTGGCGCCGTTGGTCAGAATACGTGACGATTCAGCCTTATTACTTTTTGTTAAGACAAAATGGCGATGATGTGGTGTATGACGCTAACGGTAATTTGCTCACTGGCACTGCTCAGAGCCAAGCCAAGATCGACCGTGAAATTCACACTGGCGGTGTTCGTGTATTCGGTGTTTTGCCAGGCACGCAATGGGACTATGACGCTAGCTATGTAAAGCAATGGGGTGAGATTCAACGTTTTATCAGCAACGCTGTTGGATACATCAATGTTGACCATGATGCTTTTGCTTACAATGCAGAGATCGGCTACACATTTGCAAAACATCCATGGAAGCCACGTTTCAGTACTTCTTATGGGGTAGCTTCGGGTGATAAGACCACGCCTACAGGCGCGGACCGCAGCGATAGTGGACGTTTTGATCGCTTGTTTGGTTTTGCCCGTCCATGGTCTAACAATGACTATATCCAGATGGAAAACATTCGTGCGGCTAAAGTTCGTGTCGAGTTTGATCCACAAGTGCCTTATCTCACTAATGTAAAAGTAGATACTGGTTTCAGCTGGTATCAATTGGACGATGCGAGTGATCGCTGGAATGCAGGAGCAAACTTGCGAGATAGAACGGGTAACTCTGGCAGGGACTTGGGTAAAGAGTTTGACTTGCGCGTTCGTTTCCCGGTTAACCAATATGCTTCATTGAATTTGGGTTATGCACATTTCTGGGCAGGTGACTTTGTTCAGGATGCGGTAAGTGCGAATGCCGATAACCGAGCAAATTTTGATCAGAACCGCTCTAAGAGCTCCGACTTTTTCTACACAGAATTAACCTTGTACGGTTTCTAAGTAAAGGATAAACATGAAATTTAACCAAACAATTAAAACGGCATTGTTGATCGCCGCTTTGGCCTCGCCTATGGCGGCCTGGGCAGCAGATATCAACTTGCTGAATGTGTCTTATGACCCGACACGCGAGTTATACCAGGATTACAACGCGGCCTTCTCCAAGTACTGGAAAGCTAAAACTGGCGACAATGTGATCATCAAGCAATCACATGGCGGTTCCGGTAAGCAGGCGCGTTCAGTGATTGATGGTTTGCAGGCGGATGTGGTGACTCTGGCTTTATCTTACGATGTGGATGAAGTCGGCAGCAAAGGCAAACTTTTCCCGGCAGATTGGCAAAAGCGTTTGCCGCACAACAGTTCTCCTTATACCTCTACGATTGTGTTTCTGGTGCGTAAAGGCAACCCGAAGAATATCAAGGATTGGGATGACCTGGTCAAACCGGGTACTTCAGTGATCACACCTAACCCGAAAACATCAGGCGGTGCTCGCTGGAACTACCTGGCAGCTTATGGTTATGCACTCAAGCAATATAACAATGATGATGCCAAAGCCAAAGATTACCTGAAGAAACTGTTCAAGAATGTACCGGTACTCGACAGTGGTGCGCGTGGATCAACCACGACCTTTGTAGAGCGTGGTATTGGTGACGTTTTGCTGGCTTGGGAAAATGAAGCTTTCCTGGCATTGAAAGAACTGGGTCCGGACAAGTTCGATATCGTGGTGCCTTCATTATCCATCCTGGCTGAACCGCCAGTCGCCGTGGTCGATAAGAACGTGAAACGCCACAACACCCAGGCAGTGGCTGAAGCGTACCTGCAGTATTTGTACAGTGAAGAAGGCCAGGAAATCGCCGCCAAGAACTACTACCGCCCGACGCTGGAATCTGTGGCCAAAAAGTACGAAAAGCAGTTTCCAAAAGTCAATCTGATCAAGATCGATGAGGCATTTGGCGGCTGGCAAAAAGCCCAGAAAACGCATTTTGCTGACGGAGGTGTGTTTGACGAGATTTACCAGAAATAAGCTTTAAAATCCGGAAAAAGGCATTTACCCAATGCCTTTTTCTTTCTCTTATAAGGAGACTGTGTATGTCAAAAGCATTAGTAATTGGTGGTGACCGTATTGAAGGAATTAAACAGGTATTGCACGCGCAAGGGATAGACAAGATCGATCACTGGACTGGCCGCAAGCCAGGCGACGTCAAGCGTGAGCTACCTGCCAATGTGAATGTGATAGTACTGGTGACCGGCTGGTTGAACCACTCAATGATGTACCGTATCAAGCACGTAGCGCACAAGCGCGGATTAAAGGTCGTATACACACGCAACAGTGCAGACGGTATGCAGCGTGTACTTGAAGCAGCCTGACGGCAAATAGTTTGCCATCAAATATATTTTTTACATTTTTATATTTAATTTAGTCTAAATTTATCCTCCTTATTAACCGATAAAGACATAGAGTTTTAAGGTTAAATGGCATAACTCATCAGTTTTCTGTACATTGTGTACAGATAGCGTTGAATGAGTTTAAAGGGTAAATAATGAGTCAAACCGGGATTGGCGAGAAATCGGCGCCACTCAATGAAAATGCGACGCAGCGCCAGTTTATGCGCCATCGTCTTGTACGCAAGGTACAAGAGAATACGCATTTCCTGGCAATGACCAGCATGGTTTGCGGTTTACTCGGCTTCCCTCATTATCTGCTGGATGTTGATAACAACGTCTGGCTGGCACAATTACTCACATACCTCACTTTTATCCTGGTGAGCTATAACCTGCTGCTGGAAAACGGACGCACCAACCTGGCGATGCTGACCATGTCACTGGTCACCGTGAGTTTATTCGTGGTGCAGCTTTCTCCTTACGCCGCCGATTTCAATGACACTGCACATTTGTTGCGCATGTCCAGCGATCTGCAGATGCATCATTTCTCGCGCGTGATGGAATATGCAGCAGGTGCATTGCTGGCATGCCTGATCGCCACTTCCTACTTGTTCCAACGCTGGGGGTGGTTAGCCACCAGCCAGGGGATATTGTATGTGGCGGTCATGATCCCGCTGATCCCTTTGCTGGGATTTTTCTGTGGTGTAGCGCAACCTTACGGCATCATGTCACCACTGACCACATTGAGCGGCTTGTTATGTGCCTTTAGCTTGCTGGCAAAGCATGCCTCACATCCGCCTATGAGCTATTTGCTGTTAATGGATGACAATGGCAAGCAGATCCGCTTCAGTATCGTCTTCCTGAGTTTTTTCGCCATCATGCTGGCCAGGGCAGGGGTGGAGTTTGGTGACAGTATGCTGCGTGCACTGCCGGTCGTGGTGGTCGTGTCTATCCTGGCGATCATCTATACCATGACCGCTACCTATTACCGTAAGGGGCAAACCAGCGAACAGATCGTATTGCCTGCTGCCGATATGGACTTTGCCAGCCAGGTAGAAACCGCGCTGGACAATCAGCAGTTTTATCTGGTGTATCAACCGCAGGTTGATTTCAATACTGGCAAGTTGAAAGGCGTTGAGGCACTGGTGCGCTGGCGGCATCCGCAAAAAGGCATTATCTCGCCAGAAAAATTCATTCGTGTGGCTGAGCTGACAGGGCTGATCGTGCCATTGGGAAAATGGGTGATGCGTACCGCGTGTGCGCAGGCTGCGGCTTGGAGTAATGACCCGGTGCTGGGCAAAATGGAAGTGGCAGTGAATGTCTCTGCGTTGCAATTGAAGTCAGGCACACTGGTGGAAGATATCTTGCAGGTACTGGAAGAAACCGGCCTGGCACCAGAGAGATTGGTGGTAGAGCTGACTGAAAGTGCCTTTGTGCAGGACGATGGCCAGAATGCCAGCATCATGCACAGATTGAAAGAAGCCGGCATCAAGCTGGCGATCGATGATTTTGGTACCGGTTATTCCTGCCTGTCTTACCTGCGTGATATCCCTGGCGACTACCTGAAAGTAGACCGTTCATTCGTGATGGAACTGCCAGGCAACAGCAAGGCTGAGGCGGTGATTCAAGCCATTGTCAGTCTCGGTAAAAGCCTGGATTACCGTATCATCGCCGAAGGCGTGGAAACCCTGGCACAGGCTAAATTCATCAAGGCCATAGGCGGTGACATTGTGCAGGGTTTCCTGTTCTCACGGCCGCTTGAAGCGGAAGCGTTACAGCACTGGGCGGCTGAAAAACTGCCAGCGCAGATCCCTCAATAATCTACCGTTTTCTCAAGCTTCTGCTGTCATTATCGTGATAGGGCAACGTCTTGCACCATAGCCATGCCATTCATAGCAAATCTCCTGTTTATACGGCATTGATCAAATGAAAAGGAAGAGAAACCCTGTGCTTCTTCTTCAATAATCCCGCAAACCTTAGACATATAGTATAAAAAAACCGCCGGTCAGGCCGGGGATAATAACAGTAATGGACAGGGGGCATGGTATGTCAGTTTCCAGCGTAGACTGGTTAGCTGTGAATGTTCAAGAGTGTGCTACGCAACGCCAATATATGCGGCACCGTTTTTTGCGTAGCGTTCAGAAGCAGGCACCATGGCTGGCGATTGCCAGTATCGTGACCGTCTTCCTGACACTTCCTTTCATCTCTTTTCCCAATGAATACGGCTTGTGTATTGCCTTAAGCCTGGGTTACATGATTTTTATCGTCGTCAGCCTGCAGACTTTGCTGAAAACGTGGCGTAATGACCGGCTGACCAAAGTCATTGCTTTTTCGGTAGTGCTTTTATTCCTGTCAGAAATATTCCTGGTGGTGGGTAATCATCGCCATATCAGTTTTGATCTCAGCAGCAGTACTTTTGCCATCGCCCTGAACAGCGATCAGTTGCTGACGGATTTGCTCATGGCTTTTTTAGTGATGTTCGCTTCTATCCTGTGCCATATCCAGTGGAGTAAATGTAGCCAGGCGCTGCTATGCGTGGTGATCATGCTGCCAGTCAATGGTGGGCTGGCATGCTTGTATGGTATTCCGGATGCGTATGGTCAGCTTTCCATGCTGGCCAGCCTGGGCGGCTTGTTATGCTCAGCGGCATTGCTGGCCAAACAGATCTCCAATACGTCGATGAGCTATTTGTTACTGCTGGATGATTCCGGCAGGCATCTGCGCTGGATAGTATGCATTCTATTTCTATGTGCCATCACGCTAGGCGGTATGGGCGTATTTTTCAAACATGATCCGCGTGTCACGCCTATCCTCGTGACGCTGGCGCTGATTTCCATCGTCAGCATCATGACCATCACTTACTACCGCAAAGGTGTGGTCCATGAGCAGGTGTTGCCGCCAGAAGACCTCGCTTTCGCCAGCGAGCTCGAAGCCGCGATTGCCCATGAGGAGTTTTACCTGGTCTATCAGCCGCAAATTGATTTCAACACAGGGAAGATGGTCGGGGTAGAGGCGTTGATCCGCTGGCAGCATCCGCAACAAGGCGTGGTGCCGCCTAACAAATTCATCGGTGTGGCGGAATTGACCGGCCTGATCGTTCCCATGGGCGCCTGGGTGCTCAAAGCTGCCTGCCAGCAGGTTGCAGGTTGGCAGGATAAAGAACTCACAGATGCCAAGGTCTCCGTGAATGTGTCACCCATGCAGCTGAATGCAGAAGGCTTTACCGATTATGTGGTGCAGGTGTTGCGTGAAACCGGGCTGGCAGCGGAACGCCTGGTGATCGAGCTCACCGAAAGTGCATTCGTGCATTCAGATTGCAAGAGCATGGAAAACCTGCAGGCACTCAAACGTATCGGCGTCAAACTGGCGATCGATGATTTCGGCACTGGCTACTCCTGTCTTGCATACTTGAAGGATATTCCAGGAGACTACCTGAAAGTAGACCGTTCGTTTGTCAATGATGTACCCGGCAAAGAGCGCTCGGAAGCCGTGACAAGTGCGATCGTAGTACTAGGCAAGAACCTGCATTACCAGATAGTGGCAGAAGGCGTTGAAACCGAGGCACAGGCAGAATACCTGAAATCACTGGGCTGTGATTTTGTACAGGGTTTCCTGTATGCCAGGCCTATGTCGGAACATGATTTGCGGCAGTGGTTATCAGCGCGTGCCAGCAATCCATGATGCAGGATCACCTGTCACCCTGATTCTCAAGACTCAGGCGCTGATGCCAGGCCGGAGGTGTAATGCTGGTGCTGCAATTTGGACCTGACCAGTTCGATATGGGCGCGCAACTCATAGGCATATTGCGAAAACGGCACCGGCAGTTTCACGTTGATCACCTTAAATTCAATTTCATTGAGCTTTTCCACAAACAGCCGCTGGTCTTCAGCGGTCTTGATTTCTTTCAGTTGTGTATCCAGATAGCGTAACTCGCCGTAGTAGCGGAATAGTTTACGCTTGACCAGCCAGACATAAATCATAGGGATGATTTTAGTCAGCGGGATCAATAATGCCAGCAATGGCAGGATCACGATCAAAGTACGGTTAACGAATGTCGCCGCCCAGAATGGCAGGTATTTATCAATGATAGGCAGGCCGGATTTGTAAAAATTCAAAGCCTGCGTACTAAGCGGGATGTCGGTATCTTTTGCAGAGGGGAATTCATCCTTGGTATTGAACATACCCGCACCACCATGCACTTGTGCGATCACTTTCATCATCAAGTAAACCAGCGCCGGATGCATGCTTTCTTTCACTACCAGGGTGGCCGTCGGTGCCACCATATGCACATCATGCGGTGGTGTGTTATTCACCAGATCCATCGCGCCCTCGGGCAACACCAAATGATGCAGGAATGAAAACTTGCGGGAAAATGCTTCTGCAGTATCCATGCTGAGCAGGCTCAGACGTTTATCTTCAACCATGCTGCGAATCACGTATGAGGTAGGCACATCTACGAAAAACGCAGCATCCAGTTTGCCGTTGCGTAGTGCTTCTGCAGCTTCCTCGCCACCTGTTTCCACCAGTTTGCTATTCTCGGCGGTGACTCCGCTTTCCTCCAGCAAGGTACTTACCAGCGTATGCGTGCCATTACCGGCATAGCCGATAGCGATTTTTTTTCCTTTCAGGGCAGAAAGATGCGTGGTTTCCAGTTTGCAGCGGCAGAAGATCCATACCGGCTGGTAATACAAGCTGCCCAGCGATAATAATGTACCGGCGCCTTCGGCATGGGCTTCACCATCCTGGATGAACGCGATATCCACATCGGAGTCCGGATCTTTCAACAGGCGCAGGTTTTCTTTATCACCCGACGTAGCGCGGGTTTCCAGCGTAATGCCTTCCTGTTTCAGGAACACACCATAAATCGCCGCAAATGCGTTGTAATTCAGGTCGTTGTTGCCAGTGGCGATCACGATCTTGCGCGGAGGGGCAGGGTCAATGAATTTATAGGCGAAAAACAAGGCCACGCAGATGAGGATAATTGACGGCAGCATGGCGCCAAGTATCTCACCGGTGAAAATGGCTGTGAATTTATTGTTACGCGGATCAAATTTCATCTGTAAGGGTAGCTTCATCTAAAAACAGGTGAATGACTTGGTTGTCAGGATGAGCTTGATTTTACAGAGGCTAGCACAGAATGTCACAGCAGAAGGGATTAAAAAAAGAATGCAGCCAGATGGCTGGCTGCATTCTTATCAGGGATGACGCGCTGACAGGCGTTGCAATACCGCGATCATGCGATCGATTTCATCATAGGTGTTATAGAACGCCACCGAAGGGCGCACAGTCGTTTCCACGCCAAAACGACGCAGGATAGGCTGTGCGCAATGATGACCGGAACGCACGGCTATGCCTTCCTCATTCAATGCAGCACCGACTTCTTCGCTCTGGTAACCTTTCAGGGCGAACGACAGCACGCTGGCTTTGTTTTTTGCCGTACCGATCAAACGCAAATGTGGAATGTTGCACATGGCTGCAGTCGCATACTCAAGCAAAGCGTGTTCATAATTGGCGATGTTTTCAATGCCGATCCGCTCTACATATTTCAAGGCTGCACCCAGGCCTACTGCATCTGCAATATTGCCGGTACCAGCCTCAAACTTGGCCGGCGCCGCATGATAGACGGTTTTTTCAAACGTCACGTCCTGGATCATGTTGCCACCGCCTTGCCAGGCCGGCATGTCCTGCAATACATCTGCCTTGCCGTAGACCACACCAATGCCGGTCGGGCCAAAGATCTTATGGCCGGAGAACACAAAGAAATCTGCATCCAGCGTCTGAATATCGATACGCATATGCGAGATCGATTGCGCGCCATCCAGCAATACCCTGGCCCCGGCACGATGCGCCATCGCAATCATTTCCTGCGCTGGCGTGACTGTGCCCAGTGCATTAGATACTTGCGTGAACGATACCAGCTTGGTCTTAGGGGTCAGCAGCCTTTGGTACTCTTCCAGCAGAATCTGGCCACTGTCATCGACGGGGATCACTTTGAGCACTGCACCTGTTTCCTGGCATAACTGCTGCCACGGCACGATGTTGGCGTGATGCTCAAGGTTGGAAACCACGATCTCATCGCCAGCGCTGATGTGTTTTTTGCCCCAGGTTTTGGCGACCAGATTAATACCTTCAGTGGTGCCACGCACGAAAATCACCTGATTGACCGATGGTGCATTGATAAAGCGGCGCACCGTTTCGCGCGCATCTTCATAAGCATCCGTCGCACGCGCTGCCAGTTCATGCGCAGCACGGTGAATGTTTGAATTTTCATGCTGATAGAAATAGCTGACTCTATCAATCACCACCTGTGGTTTCTGCGTAGTGGCCGCATTATCGAACCACACCAGTGGCCTGCCGTTCACTTTCTCATTCAGGATAGGGAAGTCACGGCGCACGCTTAATACATCAAACGCAGGATATGCAGAACCGGGCAGGTTGCCGTTGAGTACCGGCTGCTGTGGTTGCAGAAAATAGAATGACTGACTACCGGATGAAGCTTTGGCAGGTGGCACATTGCCTAGTGTCCCTAAACCGGCAGATCCTGCGCGAGAAGATTCATGACCAGGAGAGGCATGGCTAGGTGATCCAATTCCGGGTACATGGGCTTGCGTGGATGGAAGCGAAGTATTCGACTGACCCAGCCAGCGGTTCAATTCCTGTTGGTAGGGGATATCAATCCCTAGATCCGCAAACTGCCCTGGTACCAAGTAAGCCGGATCTGTATGCAGCACATCCAGATGCGTGTGGTCACTGGCCAGCGTTTCTGTGCCAGGCGCATGTGTCAGTTGCTGTGCCTGTGATTCAAGCAGCACTGGCTGCACGAAGGATTGTGCAAAACTCGGCGAGGTGATGTCCCTGGAATTGCCGCCAGTGAGCACGCCGACCTGCGTCGTTAATGAATCCGTCGCCGGCACCTTGGCTTGCGCCTGGGCAGGCGTTGCCAGTGATTGTGCAAACTGCGCGGCAGCGAATGGTGCCGTTGCCGGAAACCCTTCTGCATACAGTTCATTGGCCAACTGGTTCAGCGTATCAATGTCCAGTGCGCCGGTCTGCTCCCATTCGCGGCCTACACCCAGCGCCGCCGTCATCTTAGGGTGCTCGCCTGGCAGTGACGCCAGAATGGCTTCCGGTTCAAAACTAGCCAGATCCAGTGCTTGATGAGTGTTTGGATTACTTGTAGTCATAATAGTGGTCAACTCCGACATCTTCCAGCACGGCAATCGCATCTTCAGTTAACACTGCCAGTGAGCAGTAGAGTGAAACCAGGTAAGACGCGATCGCTTTGTGGTTGATACCCATGAAGCGCACAGACAGGCCCATGCTCTGTTGACCAGGCAGGTTAGGTTGATACAGGCCGATCACACCTTGCTTGCTTTCGCCTACGCGCAGCAACAGGATTTTGGACTTGCCATTGGCGATAGGCAGTTTGTCGCTAGGGATCAGCGGGATGCCGCGCCAGGTGATGAATTGTGAACCAAACAGCGATACGGTTGGTGGTGGCACGCCACGACGGGTACATTCACGGCCAAACGCGGCAATCGCTTTCGGGTGTGCCAGGAAGAATGCAGGCTCTTTCCATACTTTGCTCAGCAGTTCGTCCAGGTCGTCCGGGGTAGGGTAGCCGTTACGTGTTTTCACAATCTGTGATTTAACTACGTTGTTCAGCAAGCCGTATTCTTTGTTATTGATCAGTTCGCTTTCCTGGCGCTCTTTTACCACTTCAATGGTCAGGCGCAGCTGCTCCTTGATCTGGTTATGCGGGCTGCTGTACAGGTCAGAAACACGAGTATGCACATCCACCACAGTGTTCACAGCATTCAGTACATACTCACGGCCCCATTCTTCGTAATCTACAAAAGTGGCTGGCAGCTCTTTTTCGTCCTTGTTGGAGCAATCGACCGTGATCGCGTTCGGGTCTTTGGCCTTGTTAACGCGGTAAATACCAGCTTCTACCGGTACCCAGTTCAGCAGGTGCACCAGCCAGCGTGGGCTGATAGTACTGAGCATAGGTACCGATTTGGTTGCATTGGCAAGCGTCCGTGCGGCGACATCGCCTAATGCACTTTGTGATGGCTGTTGTGACATATATTCTCCTTATTGGTATGGCTGGCTTATTAAATTACTAAAATAAAAATCAAGCAGCGGCCGGAATGGGCTTGGCATCCGAATGCGCTTGGGTGACATGGCTATTGGCGGGCACGTTGCGGGTGACCCATACGTTACCGCCAATAATGGAATGCTTGCCTATGGTGATGCGTCCCAGGATGGTGGCGCCGGCATAGACGACGACAAAATCCTCGAGAATAGGGTGGCGTTCGAATTTCTTGACCAGGTGACCATTGGCATCTTTGGGAAAATTCTTTGCTCCCAGCGTGACCGCCTGGTACAGACGCACATGGTTGCCGATGATGGCGGTTTCGCCGATAACGACACCGGTACCATGATCAATGAAAAAGTGATCGCCTATATGTGCGCCGGGATGGATATCTATCCCGGTCTGGGAGTGGGCGATTTCAGTGATCAGACGCGCAATAATGGTTAAGCCCAGTCCATGCAGCACATGGGCGATACGGTAATGGATCAGCGCAAGGATGCCTGGATAACTGACCAGTATCTCATCGATACTGTCCGCAGCAGGGTCACCTTGATAAGCTGCTTCCAGGTCGGTATCCAGTTGCAGGCGTATACGCGGCAAGTGTTCGGAAAACTGGCCAGTCAGGGTATGCGCCTGGGCGCGGAACTGGTTTATCGCTTCGCTGGGCGCTTTGAATGCCAGTTCCAGGCGCACCTGGTGCTGTAACTCGCGCAAAGCTTTGTCCAGTGTGGTACCTACATAAAAATTAATGGCATTCGCCTGGATATCCGGGTCGCCGAGACGGTTGGGAAATAACGCTGCCGCCAGCCATTCCACGCATTGACCCAAGGCCTTGCGTGACGGTAGCTTGGGCGGTTGCCCCAGTCGCTGCCGTTGTTGCAATGCACTTTCACGGATGTTTGCCAGTTCTTGCACGATGTGCTCAATCGCTATTTCTTGCATCGTCAATATGTCCTGTCATTATTCTGCTAGCTGTAAAAAAGAAAAAGCCAGATGCGCTTAAGGGCGCATCTGGCTTCCAGTAGTCTAGTCAGCTTCAAGATGCGCACACTATAAAATAAACTTTTCTGTTTGAATAGTGTGTAAGTCAAATAATTATTAATTATTTGCTTATTCCATTTGGTTATTAGTTAATAATTTTTAAAAAAACCAGTGATAACTTATTGGAGTAAATCTATTGGAGCTATTAAACTACTCCTCTAGATGGAGGTTGGCAATGAAATCTATATGAAATAATTAAGTCAATTTAATATATTTTAAAATTATAAATATATTATTTTTTATTCTTTTTAAAAATATCATGGCTTCTGTATAGTGCAGGGCAGTTCAATTGGGAGGTATGTATGTCGTCTATTTTGCGCAGTGCAGTGCTGGCTGTTTTGTTGAGCAGCGTGTCACTGCAAGCCGCTGAATTGTTAAATGTTTCCTATGATGTGACCAGGGAATTCTATAAAGACTTCAACCCGGCATTCGTACAGTTCTGGAAAGAAAAAACAGGCGAAACCATCACGATCAACCAATCGCATGGTGGCTCGACCAAACAGGCGCGCTCAGTGGTAGATGGCTTACCGGCAGATGTGATCACCATGAACCGCAGTGCGGACATTGATATCCTGGCGCAAAAAGGCAAGTTGATCCCGGCCAACTGGCAGACTCGCTTGCCTAATAACAGTGTGCCTAGTGCTTCACCAACCGTATTCCTGGTGCGCAAGGGCAACCCTAAACGCATCAAAGACTGGGATGACCTGATCCGCCCGGGTGTGGCGTCCGTGATTCCTAACCCTAAAACTTCAGGTAACGGCAAATATAGTTACCTGGCGGCCTGGGGCTATATCACGCAAAAAGGCGGCGATGCAGCCAAAGCGCGTCAGTTCGTTACCGAATTATTCAAGCATGTGCCTGTACTGGATACCGGTGGCCGTGGGGCGACGACGACTTTTGCCCAGCGTGAAATCGGTGATGTGCTGATTACATTTGAAAATGAAGTCTATCTGCTGCAAAAAGAGCTGGGTGAAGACAAATATGAGGTTGTTTATCCTTCAGTGACCGTACTGGCAGAAAACCCGGTGGCGCTGGTGGATAAAGTGGTGGACAAGAAAGGCACACGCAAACAGGCGCAAGCTTACCTGGAGTTCCATTTCTCCCCGCAAGGCCAGGCGATTGCCGCCAAACATTATTTGCGTCCGCAGGTAACTGAAGCGGCACAGCCGGCGTTTAAAAAAATACATACCTTCACGGTCAAGGAAGTATTTGGCAGCTGGAACGATGCCGAGAATAAGCACTTCAGCGATGGCGGCATTTTTGACCAGATTTACCAGAAATAAGCATTGAGCGCAGTAAAGCATAAAGGAGGGATGATGACCCAGCGACAACCGCATCAGGAACCAGAACATGTAGTGCAATTACGTGCTGAATTAAAGCAGGTGCTGTCGCTAGATCTGGAAGAATTAGGGCTGATCGAAGCCAATACCGGTGAATATGAAAGCACATTTATCGGCGTACACCTGAAAACTGCTTTCCAGCCGATCTACGATGCCAAGCAAGGCGATATTTACGGGTATGAGGCATTGATACGGCCGTCTTTATTCGGCACACTGGGCAGCACGCCCGAGTTTGCATTCACCTATGCAGAACAATCCGGCAAGCTGGTGCAGTTTGACCGCGTATGCCGCTCACAGCACGTGTTGAACTTCAGGGCCATCCATCAGGAAAACGGCTTGTTGTTCCTCAATGTGCATCCGAAATTACTGCTGGAAGTCAGTGCCCACGGCAAGGTGTTCGAGCAGATCCTGCATCAATATTCCGTGCCTACGGACCGGGTGGTGCTGGAGATCAATGAGTCGCTGATCGATCAGGACAAACACCTGATCGCGGCGATAGAGAACTACCGCTCGCTGGGCTACAGGATCGCCTTTGATCACGTCGGCAATCACCAGAGCAAACTGTATCGTTTGTGGGGTGCCCAGCATGACTTTATCAAGTTTGATGTTTCCGTGATCCATCAGGCCGCGCAGCAACCTTCGCTGGCCAAAGCCCTGGGCGGGCTGGTGCATGCGGTACAGGACCTGGGAAGCACGCCGGTGATCGTGGGTGTGGAAACCCAGCAGCAACTGGATATTGCTATCGCTTCCGGCGCGACTATACTACAGGGTAATTTCCTGGCCCAACCGGTGGTTGCCAAAGTGCTGAACGACCAGTACCAGCACCGTGCCCCTAAGGTGGCTTAAACATCAGTTTGGTTTAATCATTAATGGATTATAGCTGGCTGCAAAAAGAGCTTTCGTTAAAGCCAGCAGTACTGATATAACAGTCAATTATAAATTAATGATTAACCATTCTTTTGTGAATAATAAGAATCCGGCTACATTAGCCCCTGTTTAAATCGGCACGAGCCAACATGACAACTAGAAAAAAACATTTATTGCCTGGCTTTGGCCTGTCGCTAGGCTATACATTGGTATACCTTAGCCTCATCGTATTAATCCCGTTAGCAGCTGTTTTCCTCCGCACCACCGAATTAAGTTTTAGCGAGTTCTGGGCGGTAGTGACCACACCACGCGTGTTGGCGACTTACCGTTTAACCTTTGGCGCATCTTTGCTTGCAGCGGTTATCAACCTGGTGTTTGGCTTGCTGACTGCCTGGGTATTGGTACGTTACCAGTTTTTCGGCAAAAAAATCCTCGATGCTCTGGTTGATTTACCGTTTGCCCTACCTACTGCGGTGGCCGGTATTTCGCTAACGGCGATCTACGCCCCTAACGGCTGGCTGGGCCAATGGCTGGAGCCTCATGGCATCAAAGTCGCTTTTACGCCTATAGGCGTGGTGGTTGCCCTGACATTCATCGGCTTGCCTTTTGTCGTGCGCACGGTGCAGCCGGTGCTGGAAGATTTCAGTACCGAACTGGAAGAAGCGGCTGCCAGCCTGGGAGCCAATCGCTGGCAAACATTTTTCAAGGTCATTCTTCCAGCCATCTGGCCCGCGTTGCTGACCGGATTTTCCTTATCTTTTGCACGTGCAGTGGGCGAGTATGGCTCGGTGATTTTCATTGCCGGTAACATGCCTATGATTTCTGAGATCACGCCGCTGATGATCATCACCAAACTTGAGCAATATGACTATGCCGGCGCCACTGCGATCGCGGTGGTCATGCTGGTGATTTCTTTCATCCTGTTGCTGCTGATCAACCTGCTGCAATGGTGGAGCAGCCACCGCCATGGTGGCAAGTAATGGCCATAAGAACACTGATCGCTCAATAGAATAAACGAAAAATATGCATACAACTCAATTAGAACAATATCAGGGCAAGGTGGCTTACAAACGCGCCACTTCAGAGCCTGCCTGGGTGCGCTGGTCACTGATAGGTATCGCACTGGCATTCCTGGCCTTATTCCTGCTAATCCCGCTGGCAGCGGTGTTCGCCGAGGCGTTCCGTAAAGGCTGGAGTGTTTACGTCGCCGCCATTACCGAAGCGGATGCCTTGTCGGCGATGAAGCTGACCTTGATCGCCTCGCTGATCTCCGTGCCTTTGAACCTAGTATTCGGTATTGCCGCTGCCTGGGCAGTGACCAAATTTGATTTCCCCGGCAAAAGCTTCCTGATCACGTTGATCGACCTGCCTTTTGCCGTATCACCGGTGATCGCAGGTTTGATCTTTGTGCTGATCTTCGGTCTGCAAGGCTGGTTTGGCGAGTGGCTGATAGATCATGATTACAAGGTGGTGTTCGCGGTCCCCGGCATCGTACTGGCCACCATTTTCGTGACATTCCCATTTGTCGCGCGGGAGCTGATCCCGTTGATGCAGGCGCAGGGTAAGGAAGAGGAAGAAGCGGCACTGGTACTGGGCGCTTCCGGATGGAAAATGTTATGGCATGTGACCCTGCCTAATGTGAAATGGGGCCTGATCTACGGTGTGATCCTGACCAATGCCAGGGCGATGGGTGAGTTTGGCGCGGTGTCGGTGGTGTCCGGCCATATCCGCGGCATGACCAATACCATGCCCTTGCATGTGGAAATCTTATATAACGAATACAACTATGCAGCAGCGTTTGCAGTGGCCTCACTGCTGACATTGCTGGCACTGGTAACGCTGGTTTTGAAAACCTATGTCGAATGGCAGGCATCGCGTGATGCCGCTACTCAGGAAAAGGAAGTGACGGTTTAACATGAGCATCACCATACAACAAATTAGCAAGGGTTTTGGTCAATTCAGCGCATTGCGTGATATTGATCTGGAAGTGCCTAGTGGTGAACTGGTCGCCTTGCTCGGCCCATCGGGCTGCGGTAAAACAACACTGCTGCGTATCATTGCCGGACTGGAAACACCCGACAATGGGCAGGTGCTGTTTGATGGCGTAGATACCACGCATGCAGATGTGCGTGACCGCCAGGTGGGTTTTGTATTCCAGCACTATGCGTTATTCAGGCACATGACAGTATTTGAAAACGTGGCTTTTGGCCTGCGCGTGCGCCCAAAGGAAACCCGCCCTTCCAACGCCGAAATCAAGAAGCGCGTGCATGACTTGCTGAAACTGGTGCAACTGGACTGGCTGGCTGACCGTTACCCGCCGCAACTTTCCGGTGGCCAGCGCCAGCGTATCGCCCTGGCACGTGCATTGGCGGTTGAGCCAAAAGTATTGTTACTGGATGAGCCATTTGGCGCGCTGGATGCCAAAGTACGTAAAGACCTGCGCCGCTGGTTGCGCCGCCTGCATGACGAACTGCATGTCACCAGTGTATTTGTCACGCATGACCAGGAAGAAGCGCTGGAAGTGGCTGACACTATTGTTGTTATGAATCACGGCCAGATCGAGCAGGTAGGGTCACCACAAGCGGTATACGATAACCCGGCCACCCCGTTCGTGTATGAATTCCTCGGCAATGTGAATGCATTTGAAACCCCGCAAGGCAAAGGCTTTGTACGCCCTTACGAGATCGCGGTCAGCCGTGAACCTGCCGTGAACACGATTGCCGGTGCGCTGACTTATGTGCATTCAGTAGGCTCACTGGTCCGTCTGGAAATCAAACGCAGCGATAATGAACAATATGTGGATGTGGAATTGGGCCGCGATGTGTTCAACCAGCTGAATTTCAAGCAGGGTGAAACGGTGTATATCAAGCCTACACAATTGCGCGTGTTTTAACAGCAACATAAAGTCAAAAGGCGTAACGGATAACGTTACGCCTTTTTGTTTTTGTGCACTGACTCTATGGCTTATTCTTTGCCAGATGATGTGCGACCAGGGCATTGGCATGCCCATGCCCCAGGCCATGCGCTGACTTAAGCAGATTCACCAGCTCCATATGCCTGAGGTTTCCGGCATCCCGCAAGATGCCGAACCAGTGCTCAACCGGTTGCCCATATTTCTTTTCTATCGAAGGGAAGTAAGAAGCAGGGCCTTTGATTTTTTCTGTGTCTGACACGTGATACCTTCTTGGGAATATGAAAAATCCATATTGCTAAAATCATTATTCAGGGGTGGCGACTTTGCTCAGCACTTGCGTCAGTCTGTCTATATTCTGCTCGTTGGCTGGCCCTACAACTTTCCTGACAGCCTGGGCCGTTGCGGCATCCTCAAAAACCTGTTGCCAGCTTAAATGCGTGCCGTCAGTGACAGGTGCCAGTTGAACGGTTAACGTAAAGTAAGGTGGGCAGACATGATGGATAACTACCTTGGCATCCGGGACCAGCTCTTTGAAAACGCTTTCATTAGGGTAATTTTTTCCGTCAGGGCCATGCATTACGAATTTCCAGCGGCCGCCTGTCTGGAATTCGAAGATCTCGAACGTATTTGAAAAGCCATCCGGCCCCCACCATGCTGCCAGAAGCTCAGCGGAAGCAAAGGCGCCATATATTTCTCTGGGTGTGTAGGGCAGCGTTCGCGAGGTACCCAGTGTTCTGTCAGCGGCCATGGTGATATGTCCTCCAGGATTAAGTGGCGATATGGCTATTTAATCACACTTATTTGATCACATTTATTTGATGACGCCACAGGCAAAGCGGGCACCCCCGCCACCTAGGGGTGCTGGATGATCGGCGTGGTTATCGCCGCCCACATGCACCATCAGGGCACGGCCACTGACATCACTGAGTTTCAGGCGTGGAGCCAGTACCGGCTGGGTAGAAGCGCCATTGGCATTCACATACAGGGCAGGCAGGTCACCAAGGTGACCATCACCCCACGGTGCATCATGTTTGTTGCTGTTTTCAGGATCATAATGACCACCAGCGGCACCAGCCGCTGTTATTTTCCCGTCTTTCTCTTTAGGGTCACAGCTTGGGTTCTGGTGCACATGAAAGCCATGCACCCCGGCAGGCAGGCCCTGCAGCTCAGGCGTAAACACCAGGCCATATCTGGTTTCGGAAATAGTGACTTTACCCGCATTCGCACCTACGCCTTTTTCATCCACCACGTTCAGCGGCACGACAATATTGGCGAAAGCTGCATTTGAAACAAGTACCAGAGTGAGCGCAAGAATGTTTTTCATATTTTTCTCCAAGGAGGATGCATCATAGGGAAACGCTATCCGTATCAGTAAAGTGATTAAGCAAATCAAAGCCTGCCTGCAATCTGATGACGGCTTTACAGGAAAAGTTCTAAGCTATCATCCCGCAGCTTGCACATTCAAAGTTATTTCTCACGCACGATATCGCCAGCAACGACATAGCGTTCTTTACCATCAATAATCGTTGAATACACTTTACGGGTGCCCAGGTTGATGACCTGCGACACACTGATCCCTGTTTTTTCAACCCAGCTGACAAAATAAATCTGATCGGCGACTTTGAAACGGTCAGGCTTTTCTACACCCTTCGCACCCTTTTCAAGTCCCTGTATGCATTGCCAGGACATAGACTTGGCGTCATTGACAGTGACGCGATAGACACTGCCGCCATCATATTTGAACAGGAACTGACCGATATAGGCTTCGGCAGCAAATGCAGCTGTAGAATAAACGGTGGCAATAGTTGACATAAAAATGCCGATGATAACTACGCGAACAGGCTGCAATTGTTTTCCTTTCAGGATGCGCCAGAAATGGCGCTTCCCGGATACCTTAAGCTGAAACTGCGAGTTCGTCAAAGCGCTGGTGAAAAATACTAAACCTGCGCCAGCGACTGCTCCAGATCCGCAATCAGATCATCAATATGTTCAAGCCCGGCCGAGAGCCTGACCAGGTCTTCGCTGACACCGGCTTTCGCCAGTTCTTCAGGATTCAGTTGCCGGTGCGTGGTGGTGGCCGGATGGCAGGCCAGGCTTTTGGCATCGCCGATATTCACCAGCCGGGTGAATAATTGCAGTGCATCAATAAATCTGGTGCCTCCTTCTTTACCTCCCTGCACGCCAAACGACAGGATGCCGGACGCCAGGCCGTTCAGGTATTTTTTGACCAGCGGATAATCGCTGTGGTCTTCCAGACCGGCATAGTTGACCCACTTCACTTTCGGGTGCTGTTTCAGGTAATGCGCGATCGCCAGCGCGTTGCTGCTATGGCGTTCGATGCGTAACGGTAATGTCTCCAACCCTTGCAGGATCAGGAAACTGTTTAAGGGACTGATGGCCGAGCCGGTATTGCGTAATGGCACTACGCGGGCACGGGCTATGAAGGCGGCCGGGCCCAGCGCTTCCACATAGTTCACGCCGTGGTAGCTGGGGTCTGGTGTATTCAGGCTGGGGAAGCGTGCTGCATGTTCTCCCCATGGGAATTTGCCGCTATCGACAATGATGCCGCCTATGGAGTTACCATGACCGCCTATGTATTTGGTCAATGAATGTACGACGATATCCACGCCATGTTCAAACGGCCTGGCCAAAATAGGGGTGGCAACCGTGTTATCGACGATCACCGGCACGCCATGCTTGTGGGCAGCTTCGCTGATGGCCGCCAGGTCGACGACATTGCCTAACGGGTTGCCTATGGTTTCTGCAAAAACCAGCTTGGTACGGTTGTCAATCAGTTTTTCCAGCGATGCAGGATCGCGGTAATCAAAAAACCTGACTTCAATGCCTTGCCTGGGCAAGGTGTGTGCAAACAGGTTATAAGTGCCGCCATACAGGGTGGATACCGAGACGATGTTATCACCCGCTTCGGCTATGGTTTGAATCGCATAGGTGATAGCGGCCATACCTGAAGCCAGTGCCAGGCCGCCAATGCCGCCTTCGAGTTGCGTGATACGCTCTTCCAGTACGGCAGTGGTCGGGTTCATGATCCGCGTATAGATATTGCCCTGCACCTTGAGATCGAACAGGTCTGCGCCATGCTGGGTGTTGTCAAACGCGTAAGAAGTGGTTTGATAAATGGGAACGGCGACGGCTTTGGTGGTGGGTTCAGGCGAATACCCGCCATGGATGGAAATCGTTTCAGGTTTCATCTGGCTGCTCCTTTTTATTTGACAAGGAAGCAGTATAAACCTGGCGTTTGGCCGTGTTTATAACATTTAATTGAAAGCTTATAACCGCGATGCAGAAAGGCACAAGCGCGGCAAGCGCGCTTAATGCGTCATCCCATCAGGTCAGGGATGATATGGCCGAGTTTGACAGATTTGGTTTGCAGGTATTTCAGGTTTTCTATCGTGGGTTCTGTCAGCAAAGGTACTTGCTGATGCACAGTGATCCCTAAGGTTTCCAGTGCCGAGCGTTTGCCCGAGTTGTTGGTGAGCAGGCGTACAGAATTGATTTCAAAGAAGGACAGCATTTCCGATGCCGCTTCGTAGCTGCGGCCATCCACCGGCAAGCCAAGCGCTTCATTGGCTTCTACCGTATCCAGTCCCTGGTCCTGCAAGGCGTAGGCACGCATTTTATTGCTCAGGCCAATGCCGCGTCCTTCATGGTTCTTCAGGTACAACACCAGGCCGTGGCCATGTTCCTGGATCAACCGTTGCGCATGGTGCAACTGTTCACCGCAATCGCAGCGGGTGGATGCGAATACGTCACCGGTCAGGCATTCCGAATGCACACGTACCAGCGGATTCTGTGAACGTGTGATTTCACCGCAGGTCAGTGCTATATGTTCTACATTGGTGCGGTTGTCATGGAATACGTGCAGATCAAAATCACCATACTGGGTAGGTAACCTGGCGCTGGAACTATGGGTGAGAAATTGCATGTGTTTAACTGGCAACATAGTTTAAATCTTCAATCCGGTATTGTAACGTTTACATGCATCTTCGTATGTATTTTTTGCTTTTGTCAGTGATATGGGGATGGATGACATCATGAACAAGACTATTCAGCTTGGTTTAATGCTAATGCTGCTAAACTTTTAGTCGTTTATGTTTTTAGCAGTAATCACGTTAACAAGTTTGAGGAATGATATGCACAGGTCGCGGACCTTTTCTCGTGTGATGATTGTTTGCCTGGTATGTCTCAGCCTGGCGGCTACCGGCTGGTTATCAGCAAAAGCCGGTTCCGGCGAAAGCCCGGCCAGTGCCAGCGCACTGGCGGCGAAAGGCCAGATATTAAGCCTGGAGAAAATATCCAGACTGGCTAAGTCTTACAAGCCGGGTGAGATCCTGGAGGTCGAGCTTGAAAAAAAACATGGCCGCTACCGTTATGAGGTGGAGATACTGGATGCAGGCAGCCAGGTCTGGGAACTGAAGCTGGATGCCAAAACCGGCCAGCTGCTTAAAATGGAACTGGATGATTGATGCGTTTGTTGCTGGTCGAAGATGACGCTTTATTAGGCGCCAATGTGCAGCAGGCGCTTAAAGCTGCCGGCTATGCCTGCGACTGGATCAAGGAAGGCGGTGAGGCGAAGATACAGGGTAGCCTGGAACCTTATGATGTGGCTATCCTGGATTTAGGCTTGCCGGGGTTGTCTGGCCTGCAGGTGCTGTCAGCCTGGCGTGGAGAGGGGCTGGCCATGCCGGTGATCGTATTGACTGCGCGCAGTAGCTGGCAGGAGAAAGTGGAAGCTTTTAACCTGGGAGCAGACGATTATGTGACCAAGCCATTCCATATCGAAGAATTGCTGGCGCGCATCAGTGCCGTGCACAAGCGCAGCATTGGTTTAGTCAGCGGCGATTTAAGCATGGAAGGATTGCGGCTCGATGAACATACGCAAACCGTATGGCAGGGGGCTGAGTCATACTCGCTGACGGGCACAGAGTTCCGCCTGCTACGCTACTTCATGCTGCATCCCGGTCGCATACTCTCAAAGAGTGAGCTGACCGAACATGTATATGCCTATGATGAAGACAAGGACAGCAATGTGATAGAAGTGTATGTCAATCGCTTGCGCCAGAAAGTCGGTGTGGAAAAAATCCAGACCAGGCGTGGCCAGGGTTACGTGTTTGGCAGGCATCATTCAGAAAGCCATCCTGCATGAAGTCTTTACGCAGACAACTGACCCTCGGCCTGACACTGAGCCTGGTGGGATTGCTGACATTGCAATGGGCGGTAGTGACCTTCACGATTGATCACCTGATCCAGTCACAGATGACCGAGCGCATGCAGCAGGAAGCGGAAGGATTGCTGGCGGGTGTGACTGCGAATGCAAAAGGGCAGCCCATGGTGGAGCAGCGGCTGGTCACCAGCGGTTACCAGCGCCCGTTCTCAGGCCGTTATTTCATTGTGGTCACGGAAGAAGGGCATACATTGAAGTCACGCTCATTATGGGATGTAGAGCTGGAGGTGACGCCACTCGCCACCGGTGAGCAAATAGTGACCCATGTCACCGGCCCCGAAGAGCAGCCTTTGCTCCTGCTAGGTCATGGCTACCGTAAACAGCAACGTACCATCACCATTTACATCGCCGAAAGCCTGGTCGATCTGCAACATAGCCTGCGCGTGTTTCATGGCATTTATGGAGCGCTTTCGTTGCTGGGCCTGCTGGCATTATTAGCCTTGCAACGCTGGATAGTCATCAATACCCTGAATCCGTTACAGCAGATCAAGGAAAGCCTGGCAAAAGTAAGCAGCGGCGAGATACAGCAGATCAATGCCCACGGTCCTGCCGAGGTGATGCCGCTGGTCAATGAGTTCAACCGCATCTTGAAAAACGCCGGCCAGAAAACCAAACGTTCACGCTTGTCTATCGGTAATCTCGCACACGCACTCAAAACCCGGCTGGCCCATTTGCAACTGCTGTTCGACAATGAGTCGCGGATAGGGATCACGCAATTGCGGCACACCATGAAAGCCTGCGCAGAAGAGATCTACCAGGATGTAGAGCGAGAGCTGAAACGAGCCAGGTTAATGGGCGATGTATATACCAGCCAGCAAACCGATCTCGACCTGGAAATACCCAGGCTGGTAGACACTTTGCAGAAGATCTACAGTGAGAAGCAGGTGGCTTTCGCCTGGCAGAGTAGCGCGCAGGCGAGGTTGATGGTAGACCGTGAAGATATGCTGGAATTATTGGGTAATGTGCTGGACAACGCGTTCAAATGGTGTCGCGGCCAGGTGCAACTGAATATCACCAGCCATCATGGCATCACCCATCACGGCATTACCATAGTCGTTGAGGATGACGGCCCCGGCAGCAGCGCACCCGAACTGGAAACACTGCTGCAACGTGGCATGCGCATGGATGAATCCAAGCCAGGCAGCGGCCTGGGCCTGGCGATCGTGCAGGATATAGTGCAACATTATCATGGCAGTATATCGCTGGATCACTCGGCACGGCTGGGTGGCTTACGCATCCAGTTAAGCATCATGCCGGTATAAACAGGACACGATGCTTGACTGTCGGTGTTGATCAACGCAGAACAGGTTTATCCGGTTGTGCACAGGGCTGGAAACCAGCCGCTAAAACCAGTCGCGGTTCACACTGTTCACATTGCCGGTTTTAGCATCGATATACACTTCCCATTCGGCGCCATTGGCATCGACTATCTCTACTTCGTAATCCCAGCCGGATTTGAATTTGCGGCGTTCCAGTTCGACTTCCTTGACGACGCCTGGTTTGGCCGCCAGCGCTTTGCTTTTAGCGTCTTCCCAGGAGATCAGGCCAAAAGCTTTGGCCGTTTCTGTCATTTTCTGGATATCGTCGCCATCATCATCCGCCATCGCTGGCTGGGCTGCCAGCATACCGCACAGCAGGCTGATCATCAGTACACTGCCAGAAGTTTGAATAATGTTTTTCATCGTGACTCTCCAAGTTAAAGTTATTGAATCATCACGATAGTCGTCACGCCTTAATCCAAGCTTAAAAACGGGTGGGAGTCGTTTAAGGCTGTTGAAATATTCACGAAAGCTTTTTGTAAGGCTGGCGCGCTACAGTGAACAGCATCAGATCCGTCGCTAGAAGGCGGTGTTATCCAGAGTGTTACTTTAAGGAGCGTACGATGAAAACAGTTAAAGCGTATCAAGTAATAGGATTGGCTGCATTGGCATTTTCCGGATCAGTGTTGGCCGATCAAGCCAGTGCAAGCCAAAATATCGCCAGAAGGGCAGTGACTGCGCAGCCAGTGAGTGCGACAGCAGATCAGGCTTGGGAAGGGACTAGTCTGCAGATGAGTGCTGCCGAGCAAAAACAACAGGCAGCCAGGCCATTCAGTTTGCAATATGTGAGCAGACGCTCGACCATCTAAGTTAACACAGGGCTCATCTAAGAGTAATTTGGCATTTGCAGGTTAGGCTGGTGTAGTTTGAGTTGTGTGAATAACCAGCGCGTCTCCAGCAGTATCCAGACGCGTAGCATCGCTTCCATTGGGTCAAATGGCTTGGTCAGAAAGTCTTTTGCGCCCAATGCCAGCGCCTTGCGTCGCGTAGCAATGGTAGCGTCAGCAGTCAGCACCAGTACCGGCAGATACTCATTCGGGCCGACATGATGGGATAGCTGATCCAGTACGGCAAAGCCATCCAGTACTGGCATCATTAGATCCAGCAGGATCAGGTCAGGCTGAAAAGCATTGACCAGGTCCATGGTTTTAGTGGAGTCAGTGGTACTGATGACTTGCTCAAAGCCTTCTTTGGTCAGCAGTTCTTCCAGCAATCTCAGGTTGGCTTCAGCATCATCCACAATCAGGATTTTGGAGGCGCGCAATTGTTCAATATTCATGGTTTTCAATATTCAGTATTCAATAGTTATGCTGTCGGTTCTGGCAGGAGTTTCAACAGTAACTGGTTAAAGGCAGCGACATTTAAAGGTTTGGTGAAGTAATGAGTGATACCCAGTGCCTGCAAACGCTGTATGGTTTCCGGCAGGGCATCGGCGCTCAGTATCACTAGCGGGATGTCGCGCAGGTGTTCGCGGTCAGACTGGATATGCTGGATCAGTAATTCGCCCGAGCCATCGGGCAGGTTCAGATCCAGCAGCAGCAGGTCAGGCGTCATGTCCCGCAGCCACACCATGCTGCCTTGCAGGCTGGCCGCAATATGCAGCTTGAGGTGGCGGTGCTTGCTGATAATGGCTTCCATCAACGCCTGATTGCTCGGGTTATCTTCCACATACAGGATATGGCGTTTGCGTGTGGTAGACGGCATGGCTGCAGAGACCTGTACATTCAGCTCGTCATTGGTGGCGACGGATGCACTATGACGGATATCTTCTTCGCAGGCCGGCAGGCTGAACCAGAACATGCTTTTATCATCCGCCACGCCGATCTGGCCGCCCATGGCATCCATCAGTTGCTTGCTGAGCACCAGGCCCAGCCCGGTGCCTTCAGTGACCGTGCGTTCGGCACCAAGGCGGTCGAACGGCGTAAACAGCCTTGAACGGTGTTCTGCCGGAATACCTTTGCCCTGGTCGTGGACTTCCACGCGGATATGCGCGTTCTGGCGGTAAGCGCTGACAGTGACCTGGGTATTTTCCGGGCCATATTTCAATGCATTTGCCAGCAGGTTCAGAATCACTTGCAATAAGCGCTGGCGGTCAGCACGGACCTTCAGGCCCGGTTCAAAGCGGGTTTCCATACTCATGTCCCTGACTTTTTCCAGCGGCTTCAGGTAATGGTAAGCCTCTTCCAGCAGCGGATTGAGCGCGATGACTTCCATGGACATGCCGATATCACCACTTTCGATACGAGATATATCCAGTACTTCGTTAATCAGTTTAAGCAAATGCTGGCCGGCATTGTGGATCAGCGTCGCACTGTCTTTCTGGCGGCCATCCGGCAAATCGTTCTCCAGTATCTGGGCAAAGCCTAAAATCGCATTCAGCGGCGTACGCAGCTCGTGGCTGGTACGTGACAGGAAATTACTTTTTGCCGCACTGGCTTCTTCAGCCTCGACTCTTGCCTGGTGGGCTTCCTGCGCGCTTTCCTTCAGTAATTGTGAGGCGTGTTCCAGTTCCATGGTCAGCTCGCCCAGTTCATCCTGGCTGATACTGGGCAGTGCCAGCGGCTCGCTTTTGACCAGATGGATGGCACTGTCACGAATAGTCCTGACGCGCGCCACAATCGTTTGTGTAAACACCCATACGCCGATCAGCGAACCGACCACACCGGCAATCACCGCCATCAGGGTGATACGCAGGTTACGTTTGCGCTCGTAAATGACTTCTTTTTTATCTTGCTCGACAATACGTGATTCACGCAGACTCATCTGGTCCAGATGTAAGCGAAGCTGATTGAGCGCGGCGCCCTGTGAGCTGAATTTACGGATCAGTTCTTCGTTCGCTTCCTTCTCGGTATTGCTTGCCAGTGCCGCCAAGTCATTCAGGTTTTTTTGTACCAGCGGGTGGATCACCAGCAGTAATTTCTGCTGGGCCTGGTCATCCAGCCTTTTTTCCAGCGAATCCAGTAACTGCGGCATGGCGACTTTCGCACTTTCATAACCGGACAGGAACTGGCTGTTATCCGTCAGCAGATAATCGCGCACGCCGGTAGAAGCTTCCAGCAGTTGCGTCTGCAGGGTCTGGATATCCTGCTGGATTTGCAAAGCATTCTGCACCCGCCGCTCAAGCAGGGCGGCCTGCTGCTCGCTCTCGAAAATCAGTGCCAGTGAAGCCAGCAATACAGTTAGCGGCAAGGTATTTAATATGATGCCCTTGATTGTCAGAGGCGCATCCTGCCAAAGCTGGTTGAGATAGCCGAATGCCTGGAGATTACGTAGTGTCATCGGAGTCACAGCCCGTCACTTTTGAATCCAGCCTCAACGGCTTTGACTGCGGCCTGGGTGCGGTCATTTAATTCCAGCTTGCTCAGTATGCGTTCAATATGGATTTTGACGGTGCCAGGAGATATCCCCAGTTTGGTGGCCAGCACCGCATTGCTGGCGCCTGATGGCAGTAACGCAAATACTTCCCGCTCGCGGGGGGTGAGTTTCTGCACATAGCTGTCATCGATCACCGCGCTTGCCTGCGCCTGCCCATGCAAGGCAAACCCCAGCATGCCGCACAGGCTATACAGGGTCTGCAAGCTGTTCTGGCTTAATGGGTTACCTGAGATCAATGCCATCAGGCCGACCGCTCGTTGCTGGCAGGCGATGGGGAGGTGGTAACACAGCATGCCTGCCTGGTTTTCTGCCAGGGGAGGTAATGTCCATAAGCTGGGTACATATTGCTGGTGCACTTCAAAGCGTATAGGTTCCTTCAACCATTGGCCTAGCACCCCGAGCATGGGGATACGCGCGCCCACCGGGAAACTTTTGCCGCGCTGGGCCAGGATTTTCAGCGCACCGCCATGTTGCTGGCTGATCAGGCCATGCTGGGCACCAAATTGCAGGCAAATCTCATCCAGTAGCCATTGCAATAAATCTGTAGACCATCCTGAAATAAATAATTGCTGGCCGAATTTTTCAAATAATTTGTCCTGTGCCAGTTGCGCCTGGTTTTGTTTCAGGGCACTACGCAGCGCAAACGCGCTTTGGGCTTCCGGGAGAGGGCTGTCATTCGGCATATGCCGTTAAGTATATACCGAACTACCTATATCGGTAGATTTTTTGTTGCTGAACAAGGTCCAAAATGCAAACCATGATGAATCAGTTAAACAAAGCCGATTCTTGAATGTCTTAACACAATGAACAGGAGAAATATTATGCGTAACGTTTATGCTGCAGTAGTAATGGTACTTGGTTTGGTAGCTGTTTTACCAGTGCATGCCCAGGATGATGAAGTAAGTGTGGAAAAGAAGATCCACCATCAGCAGTTCCTGAGCAAGCGTCCTTACCAGCAACCAGTGGTGATCGCCAACAAAACAGGTGAGGACCAGGCCTGGGAAGGTGCTTCCATGACCACTGGACAGGAACAGAAAGAAAAACATCTGCAAATGCTGAGAATGCATTCGATCGGTAAGCGTCCGCTGTAGTCAGAGTTATGTAAGGTTACTGGCACATAATGACTTTAAGCCTCAAATAGTGTACATGGAAGTTTAATGCACACGGGCTCTGTGACGGATCAAATGATATAAGGAGTATGAAATGAGTAAATTATTATTGGTAGCATTGGTTTCATTCGGCTTGCTGGCGAATGTTCATGCGGATGAAACACAACAGCAGGATAATGATGTACGTACTTTGCATCACAAGAACTTCACTAGCCAGCGCCCATATTCCAAAGCCCCTGTTGCCAAGCAGCAGAGTCCTGAAGATAAATGGGAAGGTGCGGGTATTGTGACAGACAAGCCGGATAAAGGCTTTGATAAGCACCAGCAACTGCGTTTGAATTTTATCGGCAAGCGCCCTTACATCGCTGATCCCAAGGCTGATTAAGTAATTAATCCCAAAAACAGCGATTCAGCAACCCCGCATGCGTGCGGGGTTTTATGTATGTGGCATAATCATAGAAATTAATTATAATTAATTAAAATAATATAACCAAAAATTGTTTCATTTGTGAAGGAAAAACACTATGTCCGCTTCATCCGGGTCCGCTGCATCAAGGTCGGATTTTTTCGATCTGTTTAAACATTTAAACCGGGACTTACCGGCTTCCATCGTTGTTTTCTTTGTGGCATTACCGTTATGCCTGGGCATTGCATTGGCATCAGGGGCGCCATTGTTCTCGGGTGTGATCGCCGGTATCGTCGGTGGTATCGTCGTTGGCCTGGCCAGTGGCTCACAGCTGGGCGTGAGTGGCCCGGCAGCAGGCCTGGCTGTAATCGTCCTTGCCGCTATCAGTAACCTGGGGTCTTATGAAGTTTTCTTAGCTGCTGTCGTGCTGGCCGGTGTATTCCAGTTTATATTAGGGCAATTCAAAGCCGGCTTCATCGCCTACTTTGTACCTTCTTCCGTGATCACCGGCATGCTGACCGGTATCGGCTTACTGATCATCCTGAAACAGATTCCGCACGCGTTTGGCTATGATGCCGATTATGAGGGTGATGAGTCGTTTGATGCTTTTGACGGGCACAACACCTTCAGCGATATCTTGCAGGCATGGGATTTACTGACGCCAGGTGCGGTGTTGATTGCAGCCGTTTCATTCGCCATTTTGATTCTGTGGGACACGGTATTAACCAAAAAGCACCGTATCTTCCAGTTGCTGCAAGGGCCTATCGTAGTGGTGCTGGTTGGCATACTGTTCAATATCGCTTTTATGCGCGGCTGGTTGAATTTTACACTGGCTGAAGACCAGATCGTTCGCCTGCCCGTAGCTGGCAGCCTGGGAGAATTCACCAGTTTCTTCACCCATCCGGATTTCAGCCAGATAGCACAACCGGCGGTGATTAAAACAGCCTTGGTGATTGCGATCGTAGCCAGCCTGGAAACCTTGTTATGCGTGGAGGCCACCGACAAACTGGATGCATTGAAACGGGTGACACCCACTAACCGTGAGCTGAAGGCGCAAGGCCTGGGCAATGTCGTTTCAGGCCTGATCGGCGGATTACCTGTCACGCAGGTGATTGTACGCAGTAGTGCCAACATTACCTTTGGCGCGCAAACCAAGATATCTTCCGTTTTGCATGGCTTCTGGCTGTTGCTGAGTGCGATTACCATCGCCAGCTTCCTCAACCTGATCCCGCTGGCCAGCCTGGCGACCATTCTTATCATGGTCGGATACAAACTGGCTAAACCAAGCCTGTTCAAGCAGTTGTATGACCTGGGCTGGGAGCAGTTTATTCCATTCATCGTCACTATCGTGGCGATCGTATTCACCGACCTGCTGACCGGTATTGGCCTGGGCCTGGTGGTCGCGATCTTTTTCACCTTGCACCACAGTTACCGCAATTCCCACTATATCAAGCAGACACGTACCACCAGGGATGGCAAGGAAGTGTTTGAGCTTGTGTTGGCTGAAGAAGTATCCTTCTTTAATAAAGCCAGCATTCTTGAAGTGCTGGAATCCATTCCGCCAAACAGTAAAGTCGTGATCGATTGCACCAACAGCAAAGCGATTGCTTACGATGTGGTGGAATTCATCCACGGCTATATACAACATGCCAAGCTGAAGAATATTGATGTAGAGACCATTGCTTTCAATCCGCCCAGGCATTTGCTGGGGCATTAACTAAGCAAGGCCTGCGGGCCTTGCTGTAAAACAATAACGTTAGAGGATATTTATATGTATAAGCACCCATTACTTGACCGCGACAAAATGACAGCGCGTGAGGCCCTGGACATTCTGATCGAAGGTAACCGCCGCTTCACCACGGATCGGGAAGAAGACAAGGATTTCAAAACGCTGATCCAGATCACCAAAGACAAACAGCACCCGTTCGCTTCTTTCCTGAGCTGTAGCGATTCGCGCGCACCGGTTGAGTTGCTGTTTGACCAGGCATTAGGTGATATTTTCAGTGTGCGCCTGGCAGGTAATATCGCTTCAGATAAAGCGATGGGCAGCCTGGAATTCGCCAGCAAGTACTTGGGCAGCAAATTGATCGTGGTGATGGGGCATAGTTCCTGTGGCGCGGTTAAAGCTGCTTGTGATGACTTTAAAGATGGTCATATCGGCGAGATCATCAACCTGATCAAGCCTGCGATCCGTCATGAAAAAACCGTGACTGATTCAGCACAACGTAATTCTAAAAATGCTGATTTCGTTGAAAAGATCAATGAATTAAACGTCAGATACCAGATTGATACGATCATCCGCAGCAGTGATATCGTTGATGACATGCTGCAAAGCAAGCAAATTGGTATCGTAGGCGCTATTTACGATATTACTAACGGTAAAGTGAATTTCCTGGACGATACCTTTATCGGGTAATTAGGTAATCAGGTAATTCTCTACTGAATAAAAAAGCCGATGTTCACATCGGCTTTTTTATTATTGATGGCCTTCTTTAGCCAGGTTGATACTGTATTTAGGTATTTCTACCGTGACATCTGCTTCCTGCAGAATCGCCTGGCAAGATAAGCGTGAGAAGGGCTGCAGGCCCCAGGCACGGTCCAGCATATCTTCTTCATCTTCCTCAATCTCGTTCAAGGTTTTAAAGCCTTCGCGCACCACTACATGGCAAGTGGTACAGGCGCACACACCGCCACAGGCGCTATCGATATCAATATCGTTATTGTGCAAGGCATCACAGATAGATGTACCTTGTGCTGCTTCGATCACAGCGCCTTCAGGGCAAAGTTCAGCGTGTGGGAGGATGGTGATTTTAGGCATATTACAGTTCCAGTGAGTCCAGGTTTTTGCCTGTTAGGGCTTTTTGCACGGAAGCATCCATGCGCTTGGCGGCAAATGCTTCTGTGGCGTGATTCAGGGCTTCAGTGCCGTCTTTAATCGCCTGGCTATCCGAACCCTGGCACAAATTATTGCGCAGGGCGTCCAGATGCGCTTGTACGGCGGTGTGTTCTTCTTGCGTCAGCAAGGCACCATCTTCAAGCAGTGCAGCTTCAATGGCTTCGACCAAACGTTGTGCATCAACCACTGCCTCACGCAACATGCGAGCGACCTTGTCGCTTTCAGCTGCGCCAAATGAATCTTTGAGCATGTTGGTGATCTGGTCTTCACTCAGCCCATAGGATGGCTTGACCGTGATATTGGATTCAACGCCGCTAGTCTGTTCGCGCGCTGTGACCGAGAGCAGACCATCGGCATCTACCTGGAAAGTGACGCGGATACGCGCTGCACCTGCGGCCATTGCCGGGATACCACGCAGTTCGAAACGCGCCAGCGAACGACAGTCGGCAACCAGTTCGCGCTCGCCTTGAACCACATGAATCGCCATCGCGGTCTGGCCATCTTTGTAGGTAGTGAAGTCCTGCGCCCGTGCGATCGGCAAAGTCGAATTACGCGGAATGACTTTCTCAACCAACCCGCCCATGGTTTCCAGTCCGAGAGAGAGCGGAGTTACATCGAGCAATAACAAATCTTCATCAGTGCGGTTGCCGGCCAGCACATTGGCCTGGATCGCCGCTCCCAGCGCGACTACTTTGTCAGGGTCCAGGTTGGTTAAAGGTTCTTGCCGGAAAAATTCCTGCACTGCATGACGGATATGCGGCATGCGGGTGGCGCCACCTACCAGCACGACGCCGGAGATTTCCTCCACACTTAAACCCGCATCGCGCATGGCTTTGCGGGTAGGGCTCAGGGTCTTGCTGACCAGGTTTTCGGTCAGGCTGACAAACTGGGCCACCGTCAGCGTTTCATCAACTAGCGCACCGTTACTCAGTTTGCACAGGATGCTGGCTTCATGATTGTCGGTCAGCCACTCTTTGGCCTGGCGCGATTTGGTCAACAGCAGGCGGGTATCTGCTTCGGTCAATGGTTTGAAGTCGGCCGTTTTGCTGCGTACCTGGTCCAGTACCCAGCAGTAAATCCGGTGATCGAAATCATCGCCGCCCAGGGCTGAATCGCCGTTGGTCGCAAGGACTTCGAAGATGCCTTTGCTGAGGCGCAGGATAGAGATATCAAAAGTACCACCGCCCAGGTCATAGATCACATACACGCCTTCGGCGGCATTATCCAGGCCGTAAGCGACTGCGGCAGCGGTAGGCTCATTTAACAAACGTAATACGTTTAGGCCGGCCAGCCGTGCCGCGTCTTTGGTGGCCTGGCGCTGCGCATCGTCAAAGTAGGCCGGTACGGTGACTACTGCGCCGGTGAGTTCACCACCCAATGCTTTCTCTGCACGTGTTTTCAGTGTTCTCAAAATTTCAGCGGAAATCTCGACCGGGCTTTTCAGGCCGGCACGCGTTTTCAGTTCCAGCATGCCTTCCGAGGATGCATTTTCGACAAAGTGATAGGGGATATGCGCACGGTCGGTGATGTCATTCAGCGCGCGTCCCATAAAGCGTTTCACGGAAACGATGGTATTGACCGGATCCTGGCTTTGCGCCGCCTGCGCTTCGTGGCCAACGATGACCGCATCCTGCAGATAACGCACGACAGAAGGCAATAAAGCGTGGCCGTGCTCATCATGTAAAACAGTACTCATGCCACTGCGGACAGTGGCGACCAGCGAGTTGGTGGTGCCCAGGTCTATACCTACCGCCAGCTTGTGCTGGTGCGGGGCAGGGGACATGCCTGGTTCGGATATCTGTAATAAAGCCATGAAACTTAATCTTCCAACTGAGCGATCAGCTGATTCACGTCTTCGCTCACTTTATCTATAAACCGCAGTTTGCGTACCGTCATCGCCGCCTGTGCGGGCGCTTGCGTAATTTCTTCTGCAACTTGTGTTTGCAGGGTTCTGGCTTGCGCGCGCATATCGTTCAACAGCGCATCCAATGCTGCGATATCCCTGGCGAATTTGGCGTCATCCATCGCTTCACGCCATTCCATTTGCGCCATCAGGAAATCCGCAGGCATCGCCGTGTTGTTCTCTTCGTCAGTCGTTATACCAGCTAATTGCAATAAATACCTGGCACGCGAGGTTGGCTGTTTCAGCGTTTGATAAGCTTCATTTGCCAGCGTTGCTTTTTGCATGGACTGCATGCGCTCTGCCGAAGAAGCATTCACAAACCTGTCAGGATGTACTTCGGCCAGCAGCTTGCGGTAATGACTGTCTAATACCGCAAGCTCGATGTTGAATTGCTGTGGCAACTGGAATAGATCGAAATAATTTTGCATATCAGAGATAAAAAGTCTTATGCAAAACTAATTGAAGCGAACGTGAAGCTGAGCATAGGTGACTGGCTGACTCGATATTGGGTCAGACCGTAAATGACTCACCGCAGCCGCACTCATCCTTGACATTAGGGTTGTTGAATTTAAACCCTTCGTTTAATCCTTCTTTAGTGAAATCCAGCTCGGTCCCATCGATATAAACCAGGCTCTTGGGGTCAACAATGACATTGACGCCATGGCTTTCAAACATAGTATCTTCCGGTTGCATTTCATCGACAAATTCCAGCGTGTAAGCCATGCCGGAACAGCCGGTGGTTTTTACGCCCAGGCGCAGGCCTATCCCTTTGCCACGGTTGGCCAGGAATTTTTCTACGCGTTGAGCTGCGGTCTCTGTCAGGGTAATCGCCATCTTATTTACCTTGTTTGGATTTCAGGTCTGCAATCGCTGATTTAATCGCATCTTCAGCCAGCACCGAGCAGTGGATCTTCACCGGAGGCAGGGCCAATTCTTCCGCAATCGCAGAGTTCTTGATTTCCTGCGCCTGGTCCAGCGTTTTGCCTTTTAACCATTCGGTGACCAGCGAGCTTGAAGCAATCGCCGAACCACAACCATAAGTCTTGAATTTGGCATCTTCAATCACGCCGTCATTGTTGACCTTGATTTGCAGTTTCATCACGTCACCACAAGCAGGTGCACCCACCATACCGGTGCCAACTGTCGGGTCGTTTTTATCCAGTGAACCTACGTTACGTGGGTTTTCGTAGTGGTCCAGTACCTTATCGCTATATGCCATTTCACACTCCTCTGATGTATTAACTCGCTCACTAACTCTGCGTTGGCGCGCCTCGCCGTACTATGCGTACTGTCTTCGGCTTGCCGCCTTGATTTAGTATCGCGTTTTAATACATTAAAAATAAATCTTACATTTTGTAAAAATCGTCGATTTGCTGTGCTGACAAGGCAGAGGCAAGCGACGTTTAGTTAATCTAAATGAGCTTGCCGATAACGCCGTCAGGGCATCAAAAAACGATTTTAATGCTCAGCCCATTCTACTTTGGACAGATCAATCCCGTCTTTAAACATCTCCCACAATGGAGACAGTTCACGCAGTTTGCCAATCTTGCTCTTCAATAAATCAATGGTGTAATCCACATCAGCTTCAGTCGTGAAACGGCCGATACTGAAACGGATAGAGCTATGTGCCAGTTCATCTGAACGGCCTAAGGCACGTAATACGTAGCTTGGCTCAAGGCTGGCTGAGGTACATGCGGAACCGGATGATACTGCAATGTCCTTGATAGCCATGATCAGTGATTCACCTTCAACAAAGTTGAAGCTGACATTCAGGTTATGCGGCACACGGTGATCCAGGTCGCCGTTAACATAAGTCTCTTCGATATCCAGCAAGCCTTTCAGCAAGCGGTCACGCAACATACGGATGCGTTCGTTTTCGCTGGCCATTTCTTCGCGCGCGATGCGGAAAGCTTCACCCATACCGACAATCTGGTGGGTCGCCAGCGTGCCGGAGCGCATGCCGCGCTCGTGGCCACCACCATGCATTTGCGCCTCGATACGGATACGTGGTTTACGGCGCACATACAATGCACCGATGCCTTTAGGACCATAGGTTTTGTGCGCAGAGAAGCTCATCAAATCGACTGGCAGTGTTTCCAGGTCGATCGCCACTTTGCCTGTCGCTTGTGCGGCATCCACATGGAAGATCACATTGTTCGCACGGCACACATTGCCTAATGCTTCAATATCCTGGATCACGCCGATTTCGTTATTTACCAGCATGATAGAAGCCAATACGGTGTCAGGACGAATGGCAGCCTTGAATGTTTCAATATTAATCAGGCCATCCGCTTCAGGTTGCAGATACGTCGCTTCATAGCCTTCGCGCTCTAATTCACGGAACGTATCCAGCACAGCTTTATGCTCGGTAGCTGCGGTAATAATATGCTTGCCTTTGCCGCTGGCATAAAAGTGCGCTGCACCTTTGATTGCCAGGTTGTTGGACTCGGTAGCACCTGAGGTCCACACGATTTCACGTGGATCAGCATTGACCAGCTTGGCGATTTCTTCGCGTGCATTCTCTACCGCTTTTTCAGCAGTCCAACCATAGGGATGGCTACGTGAAGCAGGGTTGCCATAATCCTCAGTCAGGTAAGGGATCATTTTTTGCGCAACACGCGGATCCACCGGTGTGGTCGCAGAGTAATCCAGGTAAATCGGCTTTCTTTCAGACATGTTCATACTCTTTCAATAAAAATCTTATGCCGCAACGGCACTTAATCCTTTTAAGCGTTTCACTTCCTGCTGCAACGCTTTCAAAAAATCCTGTATCTCAATCTCGGTGTTCCTGTCACTGACGCTGACACGTACTGCACCGCGCGCCAGATCAGGCTCAACACCCATCGCCAGTAATACATGGCTGGGTTCGGTACTGTCGCTGGAACAGGCTGAACCACTTGCCACGGCAAAACCTGCTTTATCCAGTGCTGTTACCAGTGTTTCCCCTTCAATATTGGGGATAGCAAAAAAACTGGTGTTTGGCAGCCGTATGGCCTTATCTCCAAACAAAGTCGCATTCAAATTTTTCAAGCCTGTTTCGAGCTGGTCACGTAATTTAGTTTGGGTCTCATGGCGCGTTTTCAATGTGGCTGCAGCCAATTTTCCTGCTGCGGCAAACCCAACAATACCTGCCACATTTTCCGTACCACTACGCAAACCACGCTCCTGACCACCACCATGCAATAAAGGAGCAATGTCTACGCGCTTATCCAGTATCAATGCACCTACACCCACTGGCCCACCGATCTTGTGGCTGGAAATAGTCATCGCATTCACGCCTAGCGCATTAAAGTCGACTGACACCTTGCCAAAGGCCTGTACCGCATCAGTATGAATCAAAGCACCATGTGCTTTTGCCAATGCAGCCAGTTCAGCCAAAGGCTGAATGGCGCCGGTTTCATTATTCGCCAACATGGCAGAAACCAGGCCGGTACGCGTACTTAATTTTTGCTCGGCATCCGCCAGATCAATCACCCCTTGTGCATCTACCTGCAGGGTTTGTACTTTCCAGTCATGCCAGGCCAGCGATTGCGCCGGGCGCGATACACAAGGATGCTCGATGGCACTGACCAAGATCTGTGTGGGTGTCAGGTTGGCAGTAATGCCTTTTACCGCGAAATTGTTCGCTTCTGTGCCACCAGAGGTGAACACCACTTGCGAAGCTTGTACGCCCACACATTCAGCAATTTGTTTCCTGGCCAGTTCAACCGCATCACGTGCATTGCGGCCATATACGTGACGGCTGGTCGCATTGCCGGTTGTTTCAGTCAGCCAGGGCAGCATCGCCTGTAAAACCTCGGGTTTTAAGGCGGTGGTGCTGTTATGGTCCAAATAAACCGTATTCATCCGATTTAAAAGCCGCCTTAAGCTGCGATCGGGGTATCAGAACCGCATTTGCGTGGGGAAAAATGCACAGTTCCAGAACCTTTTTTCTTTTGCATTTCCACCATGTCCGCCAAGCTGACACCAGATAAATATTCGAGAATCTTTCCGTTAAGAGATGCCCACAATTCATGCGTCATGCAACGGCCTTCGTCATGACAGTCTTCATTGCCACCGCATTGGGTTGCATCAATCTGCTCATCCACTGCAGTGATGATGTCAGACACAGAGATCTCTGCATGTGACTTGGCGATACGGTAGCCACCACCCGGGCCGCGTACGCTGGAAACCAGTCCTTGTTTACGCAGGCGGCTGAATAATTGCTCCAGATAGGAGAGGGAGATACTTTGACGTTCGCTGATGCCGGCCAGGGTGATAGGTTTATCAGCCTCGTAGAGTGCAATGTCCAGCATGGCTGTGACTGCAAAACGTCCTTTTGTGGTTAATCGCATCGATGACACACCTTTTAAAACAGACTCAAATTGTATAATAACCTACTAATTTAGTCAATTATTATGGGCAAAAAGTTCTGTATAAAAAATGGCGGGAAGCCGCATGGATGCTGGTATTGGGAATGGTTCTTATTCCGGAGTGCTATTCTGGTTTTTTTGCGAAAGCATCGCCGACACCGGATTCGGTTTCAGCGTCGCTCAGTTTGGCTAATCTGGATTTAAGCTCGGCAATATCCATTTCCTGCTTATGCGCATGATCCAGCAGCCCGTTAATGGCTTTGATCATAGGATCGTTTTCATCATTGCCAACTGCATAGGCACTAAAACCCATTTTCTGGGCAGCACTTTGCCGTTGCTTGTTTTTCTCTTCCTCCAGGATACGGGCTGGTATACCTACTGCAGTCGCGCCTTCCGGTACGTCTTTGACCACTACGGCATTGGAGCCGATTTTCGCATTCTTGCCTATGACGATAGGGCCCAGTACCTTGGCGCCTGCACCGATCACCACACCGGATTCCAGTGTAGGGTGGCGCTTGCCTTTGTTCCAGCTGGTGCCGCCCAGCGTCACCCCATGATACAAAGTACAGTCGTCGCCAATGATCGCCGTCTCGCCAATCACCACGCCCATGCCATGGTCGATAAATACGCGATGACCGATCACTGCACCCGGATGGATTTCAATCCCGGTGATCCAGCGAGCAAAGTGCGACAGCAAACGGCCGAACCAGTACATGCGATGTGTCCATAACCAGTGGCTGAAACGGTGGATGATCAGCGCGTGTACACCGGGGTAAGTGGTCAGGATTTCAAAGTGCGTGCGTGCCGCGGGGTCGCGGTCAAACACGATAGAGATATCTTCTTTGAGGTGATCAAACATGCGCGCATTATGCCACAAGTGCTGTACATGCTGAAAAGCCTGGTTTTGGCTGGATTATGATTTGGCTTTGTATAAATGCTTACAAACAATACATCAGGGGTCTGGAGTATTTCTGCAGGACTTGCTTAATATTTATCATGCTTCTTTGGGTTGACAGACAGCGTCAGGATTCCACGTAATAAATTCACTTCTTCCTTCTCCAGTCGGGTGCGGCCGTACAAGCGACGCAAACGCTCAAACAGTTTTTTTGGTGCGCGCGGATTGATATAACCTATCTTTTCCAGCACTTCGCGCATATGCTCATAAAACCGCTCAAGGTCATCCTGTGTGGCGAGCTCTGCCGGCTTTTCCTCATAATGCAATTCACCGGTGGTCATCGCCATACGGGTTTCATAACACATGATCTGTACCGCTTGCGCCAGGTTGAGTGAGGTATATTCAGGGTTGGCGGGGATGGTGGCCAGTACATGGCAGAGATCAGCTTCAGCATTGCTCAGGCCGCTCATCTCCGTGCCGAATACCAGTGCCACCTGGCTATGTGCAGCAATCGTTTTCACCTCTTGCGCGGCTTCACGCACCGTCATCACCTGCTGGGAAAGCGAGCGTTCCTTGCCACTTACGCCAATCACAAACTGGCAATCTGCCAAAGCTTCTTCCAGTGTTTGCGTCACCACAGCATCATCCAGCACGCCAGCCGCATTTACCGCCAGAGAGGTGGCCTCGGGGTCAGGAAAGTGTTTAGGCCTGACCAGATAGAGCCGTTCCAGGCCCATGGTTTTCATGGCACGGGCAGTAGACCCGATATTGCCGGGATGGCTGGTCTGGCAAAGAACGACGCGGATATTATTAAACAGGGTAGTCATGAGTGTGGCAGGCTGGGCTCACAAAACTGACGATGCAAAGTGCATTTCATTTTGTGAACGCATGATAAAACGTTAAAATGCTATTTTATCAGTTGATCCTCCCAAACACAGCATGCATCCAACCCTAAATGTCGCCATTCGCGCTGCGCGTGAAGCAGGCAAAATCATTAACCGTGCCGCCCTGGATATTGGCGCCCTGAAAATCGAACAAAAGGATACGAACGACTTTGTCAGCGAAGTCGACCGTGGTGCTGAGCAGGCAATCATCGATGTACTGAAAGACGCTTATCCAAAACATGGGTTTTACGGCGAAGAAAGCGGTAAAACAAATTCCGAATCAGACAGCATCTGGATCATAGACCCGCTGGATGGCACCACTAACTTTTTGCATGGTTTCCCGGCGTACTGCATTTCAATCGCCTTGCAGGAAAAAGGCGTGCTCACCCAGGCAGTGATCTACGACCCGGTGCGTAATGACTTGTTTACCGCGACGAAAGGCAGCGGCGCATTCCTGAATAACCGTCGTATCCGCGTGACCCAGCGTGCCAAATTGCAGGAAGCGTTGCTTTCCACCGGCTTCCCGTTCAAGGATTTTAGCTACCTGGAAACCTACATCAATATCTTCCGTGACATGGCGAAAAAGACTTCTGGCTTACGCCGTCCGGGATCAGCAGCACTTGACCTGGCTTATGTAGCCGCAGGTTTTTCTGATGGGTTCTTTGAAATCAACCTGTCGCCGTGGGATATTGCTGCAGGTGCTTTGCTGGTGCAGGAAGCAGGCGGGATCGTGGGGGATTTTGAGGGTAATGAAAGCTGGTTGCGTACCGGTAATATTGTGGCGGCAAACCCTAAGGTGTTTGGGCAGATGTTGCAGGTGATTGCTCCGCATTTGACTGAGCGGATCAAGACACCGACCTTGGAGTAAGTAAGTTTGTAAGTCTTTAAATAAACCCGGATAGAAATGTCCGGGTTTATTTTTGGTGTTATTGAATTAACGCAAAAGCTGATTCGTTAGTTTATCTAGTAGGTGTAGCAGGGGTTTCGTACAGTATGCTGTACGTCTGCGGAACGGCAGGCTTACGCAAAGGTCAATTCTGTGGTTTGTCATTCTGGCTAAGGCCAGAATCCAGGCGAGGTTAATGCTTAGCTTGGTGATGATGGAAGAGCGAGTGCCGCACTTCTTGTAAGTCTTAGGTAGATATTTTTTAGTTCATTCGGCATTTTCTTTCGCCCCTCGGCGAGTTACTTTTCTTTGCTTGCTCAAAGAAAATGTAACCAAAAGAAATGCACCCTAGCTTCCGCTTGTTTCCTGCGTTACTCATCAAGGTGGGCGTCCAACATAACTCGCCCTGACAAGCCACACAATACGTGGCTTGTTGCGGAACTCGAACAGATGCTGGCCGACAACTCCCACGCTGACTGCGCTACTCGGCGCGTCAGATAGGGGCCCGTGAAAGGCACACGCTTTCAATTTGAGTGTAATTCTTTGCATTGCATCACGCGCAACCGCGGCAGAACTACCTTAAGAATTAGATTTAAGTTTCTTCTTCGAAATAAACTCACTGAGCGCCCACCATCCGTTATGTACAAATACTCTTAAATCGTGGTGGTTTTAAACGGGCCCCTATCTGACGCGCCGAGTAGCGCAGGCAAAACAAGGAAGAAGGGAGCGTTTGTTCGAGTCCCGCAGCAGCTCACGTTGTGTGTGAGCTGCCAGGTCGAGTTTCGTGACCGCTTGTTTTGACGAGCAACGCAGGAAATAAGCGGAAGCTAGGGTGCCCTTTACTTTGGTGACTTTGCTTTGGGCAAGCAAAGGAAAGACACTCGCCGAGGGGCGAAAAAGAACGTTGAATATCCAAAGAAATATCTATTAAAACCTACAGAAGGTGGAATGCCATCTCACTTATTGTGACCAAGCTAAAAATTAACCTCGCCTGGCGCAGCACGAAGCATATTTAGAATAAGCCAGTCGTTCTACAGAAAAATGATCTTCCTGAATCAATCTCTTCTAAGTTAATAAAGATAATCTCTCGGTGAGAAACGCCTCTTTTGTTGTAAGATACAAAAGCTTTTTCTACCCATAATTTTATAAACTTCATCACAGATTTTCCCGCATGGCCTTCGAAAACCATACCCCCATGATGCGCCAATACCTGGCGTTAAAAGCACAGTATCCCGATATGCTGCTGTTTTACCGCATGGGCGATTTTTACGAACTGTTTTTTGAAGATGCAGAAAAAGCATCGCGGCTATTGGGCATTACGCTGACCCGCCGTGGCGCCAGCAACGGCGAACCTATCAAAATGGCCGGTTTGCCATATCATGCGGCAGAACAATACCTGGCAAAGCTGGCCAAAATGGGTGAAGCAGTTGCCATTTGCGAGCAGGTCGGTGACCCGGCGACTTCCAAAGGACCGGTGGCGCGTGAAGTGACGCGCATTTTAACGCCGGGTACGTTGACCGATGCGGCTTTGTTGGATGAAACCCGTGACAACACTTTGCTCTGTATTGCCAAAGGTGATGGCGTACTCGGTTTGGCGCGGCTGAATCTGACTTCCGGCGAGTTTGTGTTAAGCGAAATCGCGCCCGGGCATTTGGCACAGGAGCTCGAGCGTATACATCCGGCAGAGCTGATCACCGGTGATGACCATACTTCAGAAGTATTGGTGCAGGCGCGCTGCGCTAAAAAGCGGCTGGCGCCTTGGCAGTTCGACCTGGAGTCAGCGCAGCGCAGCTTGAGCCAGCAATTCAATACGCATGACCTGGCAGGTTTCGGTTGTGGTGAGATGCCGGTGGCTGTCGCCGCGGCCGGGGCTTTACTGGACTACGTTAAGAATACCCAGCGGACGGCATTACCGCACATTTCTGGCCTGCGGGTGGAGCAAACCAGCCATTATCTGCAGCTGGATGCCGCCACGCGCCGTAACCTGGAAATTGATACGACGATACGTGGCGAAGCCAGCCCTACGCTGTATTCCTTGCTGAACTCCACGCAAACGGCAATGGGCGCGCGTTTGCTGCGGCACTGGTTGCATCATCCCTTGCGTGACCAGCTGGTGATCCAGCAGCGCCATCTGGCAGTGGCTGAGTTACTGGAACAGTCGCTGGAGAGTACATTACAGCAGGCGCTGCACCCGGTGGGCGATATCGAACGCATGACTGCTCGTGTGGCGCTGAGAAGCGCACGGCCACGTGATTTGTCGGGGTTGCGCGATAGCCTGCTGCAACTGCCTGCACTGGTTCAAACACTGCCTGGTATCCAGTCTGAATTATTGCAAGGCCTGGTGAGTGAGTTGCAGGTGCCTTCAGAAGCTTTGCAGTTACTGGTGCAAACCATTCAGACCGAGCCTTCAGCCATTTTGCGCGAAGGTGGCGTGATCGCCTCCGGTTATGATGCCGAGCTGGATGAACTGCGTGCGTTGCAGACTGACCACGGTGATTTTTTGTTGCAGTTTGAAGCGGCAGAAAAAGTCCGCACCGGCATCACCAATCTCAAAGTGGAATATAACAGTGTGCATGGTTTCTATATTGAAATCAGCCGCCTGCAGGCCGAAAGTGCGCCTGCTGAGTATCGCCGCCGCCAGACCCTGAAAAATGTAGAGCGGTTCATCACACCGGAACTCAAGACCTTTGAAGATAAAGTCCTGAGCGCCAACGAACGTGCACTGGCGCGTGAAAAAATGTTGTATGAGCAGGTACTGGATGCCATGTTGCCGCACATCACGGCCTTGCAACGTATTGCTACCGCCGTCGCTACGCTGGATGTACTGGCCTGTTTTGCCGAACGTGCGCGGGCATTAAATTACGTGCAGCCGCAGTTCCGCGCCGAGATCGGCCTCGATATCCAGTATGGTCGCCATCCGGTGGTGGAAAGTATCGCGCAGCCGTATGTGGCGAATGATGTGGTGCTGAATCCGTATCGCCAGTTACTGTTGATCACCGGCCCAAATATGGGTGGTAAATCCACTTTCATGCGCCAGACGGCATTGATCGTATTGCTTGCATACTGCGGCAGTTTTGTACCGGCGCAAACGGCGGTGATTGGCGAGATAGACCGTATCTTCACCCGCATAGGCGCATCTGACGACCTGGCTGGCGGGCGTTCGACCTTTATGGTGGAAATGACCGAGACCGCCAATATCCTGAATAATGCCAGTGCCCACAGCCTGGTACTGCTGGATGAGATAGGCAGGGGCACCAGTACTTTCGATGGTTTAAGCCTGGCCTGGGCAGTGGCTAAGCAACTGCTGGAAAAAAACAAATCGCTCACCCTGTTCGCCACACATTATTTTGAGCTGACGCGGATCATTGATGAAGCCAAACATGCCGCCAATGTACACCTTGATGCGGTTGAACATGGCCAGGGCATCGTATTCCTGCACAAGGTGGAAGAGGGTGCTGCGACCATGAGTTACGGCATACAGGTGGCGCAACTGGCAGGTATCCCCAAATCTGTGGTGCAACTGGCAAAACGTAAATTGCTGCAGCTGGAAAACCAGACCATTGCAGCATCGCCGCAAAATGACCTGTTCGCTGTGGATACTGAATCAGAGGAACAACCGTTGCATCCGGTAGTCGCAGAGTTAGAGCGGATACAACCTGACGATTTAACGCCCAAGCAGGCGTTAGAATTACTTTATATCTTAAAAAAGCAACTGTGAGGAATTATGACCATACAAAAACCAGCCATTACACAGCAACCTGTACATGAGGTGATTGCCAGCCGCTGGAGCGGTCGTGCCTATGATGCCAGTAAACCGGTAACCAAAGAGCAGGTCATCAGCTTGCTGGAAGCGGCACGCTGGGCGCCCTCCTGTTTTGGCGACGAGCCTTGGCGTTATGTGGTTAGCAACAAAGGCGATAATTTGGAGGCCTGGCAGGCTGCTTTTGAATGCCTGGTACCCGGCAACCAGAGCTGGGCGGTAAATGCACCGGTTCTGCTACTGATTTGCGCTGATACCGTGTTCAGGCACAACGAAAAGCCGAATAAATGGGCCGCGTATGATACGGGTGCCGCTACTGAGAACCTGTGTCTGCAGGCTACTGCACTGGGGTTGATGGCCCACCAGATGGGCGGCTTCGATGCCGATAAAGCCAGGCAGACTTTTAAGGTGCCAGAGCGTTATCAGATTCTGGCGATGGTCACTGTGGGCTACCAGGCTGCACCAGAAACTTTTTCTGATGAAGTGAAAGAGCGCGAACTGGCTGAGCGCAAACGCCAGCCGCTGGGCGAGTTGTTTTTTGATGGCGTGTGGGATAACAAGATCATTTAGCGTTTCTACGTGACTGGCATGTGTCCAGTTACGGTATGTCTGCTATCAAGTGATATGCCTGGGCAGGCTGACCCAGTCGTGAATGCTGGGGCGTTGCCACTGTAATTGCGCGTAATGCGCAAGATGCTCAGGCACCGGGTCACCTGCCAGTACCAGGCGGTTCAACATCAATGCCAGGTCAGTATCTGCCAGGCACCAATCCTCAAATATATGCAGCTGCCCGGGCTGCAATAATTCGCCGGCAGCATGAAACAGCTTGTTAGCAGCTGTTTGCGCCTTTGCCGACAACGGCGGGGGTGAGCGTTGCAGGAAAACCACTTCTGTAGAGCGCTCTTCACGTATAGCCAGCAGATCGCTTCTCAGCCAGGCTTGTATCTCCCTCGCTTTGGCGCGTTCGCGCAGGTCTTCTGGATATAGCCTGGGGCCAGTGTAACGTTCATCTATATATTCAGCGATGGCGGAAGATTCAGATAAGTAAAATTCTTCATCTGCGAGTAACGGCACACGTTGTGTGGCTGAAATCGCCGTAAAGGCCGGCAAGCTTTGTTCGGATTTTCCCAGGTCCACCCGGCGCAGTTCAAACGCCAGGCCTTTTTCGCGCAGTGCGATATAGGCCGACATGGCATAGGGTGATAGATAATTGGTATCGACGTAAAGAATCATCTGCAATGCTTTCCATCAATGAAGGTTGTTGGAAATATCAATGATGCAAAAGGTGGATGCCACGACTGCTGCGATATTGCCAAGCACATCCACCTGTTGCCAGCCTTAATTCAACGTAGCTAATTTGAGGCCAATGATGCCGGCCACAATCAATAGCAAACTGATTAAACGCATGGGCGTTGCCGGTTCACCGAATAAAATGATGCTGAGTATCATAGTGCCGATGGCGCCAACGCCTACCCATATTGCATAAGCCGTGCCTACAGGCAGGGTTTTCATCGCCAGCCCCAGCAGCCCTATGCTGATGATCATTGCCAGTACCGTGCCTATGGTCGGCCACAGTCTACTAAAGCCATCCGTATATTTCAGGCCGATGGCCCAGCCTACTTCAAACAATCCTGCAATGACGAGAATCAACCAGGCCATACCACTTTCCTTTCTTGGATCAGGGTCGTCCCTGGAAAAAATGGAGCGGTGGGGTCGTCCTCACTTCCTTGCTTATTTATGATACATCCAGCCCGGCGGTTATTCAAATCCTGTGATGTTTCGCTAATATACTCTGGTCATCTCATCGGGCAGTCACCAGACATTTTGGCATAGGCGTATGCATCCTCTGCTACAATAACGGCACAAAAATTAATCTCGGAACAGGAAAGATCATGGCAGTATTGACGCTCACCAAAGCGAATTTTAAAGAAACAATTGAAAGCAACGATTTTGTGATCGTGGATTTCTGGGCGCCGTGGTGTGACCCTTGCGTTGCATTTACCCCAACCTTTGAAGCCGCTGCCGAAAAGAACCCTGATATCGTATTCGGCATGGTCAATACCGAAACAGACCCGGAAATCTCAGATTATTTCGACGTGAAACAGATTCCAGGCTTGCTGGTGATCCGTGAACGTGCCGGTATTCATGCCCAGGTTGGCGAGATCGGGGCCCCGGCGTTTGATGAGATCATCAAATGGGCCCGTGATTTCGATATGACACAGATACGCCAGCACTATGCAGAAGAAGACGCCAAGAACAAATAATACTGGTTGGAGGATTCTGAAAACAGCCATGCATTGCATGGCTTTTTTTATTGACGGTCTTTTCAGGTGAGGTTCAGGTGACAGGCAATCTTGCGCGTGCAATCACATTGCGCAATACAAAGCTGGTATGCACGCCGGTCACGCCGGCAATCTTGGTGATCTTATGTAATAAAAGGTGCTGGTAATCATCCATATCCTTTACCACCACTTTCAATAAGTAGTCTGATTGCTGACCGGTGATCAGCAGGCATTCCAGCACTTCGGGTACATTGACGATACTGGCTTCGAAATTGGCGAAGCGTTCCGGCGTATGCTGGTCCATCGAAATACCAATCAAGGCCATCAGGCTCAATCCGAGTTTTTTGGCATCTACCAGCGCCTGGTAGCCGGTGATCAGGCCTGCTTGTTCCAATGCTTTCACCCGCCGTAAACACGGGGCAGGGGAGAGTCCGATACGCTCGGCTAGGGCCTGGTTACTGATATTGCCTTCTGTTTGCATGATGTCGAGAATGGCTTTATCAAAACGGTCTAATTTCATGTTTGTTCGTTAAATAAATTAATATTGAAATAATATTACATTTATTTTTAATTAATTAAAATTTAATTTTAATATTTATTTATAAAAAAATAACTTCGCAATAATATTTTTGGCAAAGTGTTTATGATGTCTGCTATCGAATCAATGTTTACGGAGTAGATCATGCACGCACAACCCTCACAAAAATACCAGCCATTCCCGGTGGTCAATCTGAAAGACCGGCAATGGCCGAATGCCGTGATCACCAAGCCACCGGTGTGGATGAGTACTGACCTGCGCGATGGCAACCAGTCGCTGTTTGAACCTATGGATGCCGACAAAAAGATGCGCATGTTCAAGATGCTGTGCCAGATCGGTTTTAAGGAAATCGAGGTGGCGTTTCCTTCGGCTTCGCAAACCGATTTCAACTTTGTCCGTACATTGATCGAACAGGACCATATTCCACAGGATGTGACGATAGAAGTGCTGACGCAGGCGCGCGAGCACCTGATCCGCCGTACCATGGAATCCGTGCGGGGTGCGCGACGTGTGATCGTGCATATTTACAATGCGATCTCGCCGACCTTCCGCGACGTGGTGTTCAATATGAGTAAGGACGAGGTCAAGGCGATGGCGGTGGACTCGGTCAAACTGGTGAAAAACATGGCTGCCGATATGCCGGAAACCGAGGTGATCCTGCAATACAGCCCGGAAACCTTTACTGCTACCGAGCTTGAGTTTGCCCGGGAAGTCTGTGACGCGGTGACCGAGGCCTGGGGTGCCACGCCAGCGCGTAAAGTGATTATCAATTGCCCGGCCACGGTGGAAGTGGCTACGCCGAATATCTATGCTGACCAGATCGAGTGGATGCATCGCCATCTTGCACGGCGTGACAGTGTGATCCTCAGCCTGCATCCGCACAATGACCGAGGCACCGCGGTAGCGGCGACCGAGCTTGGGATCATGGCTGGCGCTGACCGGGTGGAAGGCTGCCTGTTCGGCCACGGTGAACGTACCGGTAATGTGGACCTGGTCACGGTCGCACTGAATATGTATACACAAGGCGTACATCCGGGCCTCGATTTTTCTGACATGAATGCAGTAGGGCGCACTGTGGAGGAATGTACGCAGATCGATATTCATCCGCGCCATCCTTATGCCGGTGACCTGGTGTTCACTGCGTTTTCCGGTTCACACCAGGATGCGATCAAAAAAGGATTCATCAGCCAGCAGGAACATGCGCTCTGGAACGTGCCTTACCTGCCGATAGATCCTAAAGACCTGGGGCGTAGCTATGACTCAATCATCCGCGTCAATAGCCAGTCCGGCAAAGGTGGCGTTGCTTACCTGATGGAAAGCCAGTACGGGGTGGTCATGCCGCGCCGTCTGCAAGTGGAGTTTTCCGGCGTCGTCCAGCAGTACACGGATGCACATGGTAGCGAGGTGACGGCAAAGGATATCTGGCAACTGTTCAACCGCACTTATACCGAACCTGCGTCACCGCTGCGGTTTCACGATTACCAGCTGCAATCCCAGGAAGGTGGCCAGGCTATCCGGCTGACGTTGGATGTGAATGGCGTTCCCACTATCCTGAACGGACAGGGTAACGGTCCGGTAGATGCAGCGATTCATGCACTGCAAGCCGTGGGGATATATGCACAGGTGCGCAGTTTTGAAGAGCGTTCTATCGGCGCCAGTGCTTCAGCCGGTGAAGCTTTAGCCTGTGCGTTCGTCGAGGTCGTTTGCGACGGCAAGGTGTGTTATGGCGTAGGTATCAATGCCGATATTGTGACGGCTTCTATCGAGGCTATCATCAGCGGCATTAACCGTAGCGGCAGCGTGCCAGATGCCATGGTCAGGACTGCGTGAGGGTAGCGTGAATCAACTATGAGCCGGCAACCGGCACTGGTGAGCTACCAGTGCCCGGTGGTCAGCAGCCGGTAAATAAAATACACACCTACCAGCATCATGATGTAGACGGGAAGGTTGCTGGCGCTTCGCCTTTGCTGGTTGCTGATATGGCTGTTATAGCGATGGAAGGCAATCACGGTGACGACGGCCAGGATAGTCAAGGCAATGTTAAGAGGCGAGGCGGTGATCCAGTTCCACCAGTCGAACGGGGTGGTGTCGGAGCCAAACAGGTGGACGGCGATGCCTATGAGGCCACAGATGAGCAGAGCGACTGTCAGTAATGCCTGTAATGTTTGCCATGCGCTATCAGGGCGGAGATCGCGGTCTTTGTCGAAACGGCTAGGATCCATACAGCTTTCCTTCCTCAAACATCATGCTTAGTGCGATTGAGCGTTTGTTATATCCGTTAGCTGGGTGGTGAAAGCCATAACCAGCACAGGCGCACGGGTTCAGGTATTGCCGGTAGTGCCTGTCGGGCTTGCGCTAGCGCCCGGATTGTTGGGCAAATAGCTGACCGGGTCCACAGGCTTACCTTTTTGCCGGATCTCGAAGTGTAGCATCGGCGGCTTGTTATTAGTTCCCGCCGGCATCACAGCCAGTTTTTCGCCTTGTGCCACAAAAGCACCTTCCTTCACCACAGAATTTCCCTGGTGCGCGTAGACAGACAGCAGGTTGCTGTTGTGCTTGATGATGATCAGTTTGCCGTAACCACGCACATCCATGCCGCTGTAGATCACTTTACCGGCACCCGCTGCACTGATAGGTTGCCCGGTGCTGCCATTGATGTTCAGGCCCTTGTTCATCTGCGGATCAAACCCGGCGCTGATCTTGCCGGAGAGCGGCCATTGCCACTGGATATCCGTATCGGCGATGGCTTCGATATCTGGTGTGCCTGTGGCAGGCTTAGTTCCGTCCGCCGGCGTTGCCGGCGCATTGCCGGTGACGGGACTGGCTGCATCGCCGGAGGCCGCCATTTCAGGACGCGTGATCGCTGAAGTCACCACTTCGGCATCGTCAGCTGTAGCCTCGGTAGCCTTGCTGTTAGCGGTATTGGCAGGTACCGCCTTTGGATTAACATTTAACACCTGGCCGACGTGGATCTCGTAAGGTACCTGCAGCTGGTTGATCTCGGCGAGTTTCTGGAAAGGAATGCCGAATTTCCTGCCGATGTTGTACAGATTATCGCCTTTTTGCACCAGATACTGGTTAGGCCCTACTGCAACAGGTGTAGCCGGTTTGCTTTCCGGTGCCTTGGTCGAGCTGCTGACCGGAGCGCGTGGCATAGGGGAATTCAACGCGCAAGCAGCCAGCGTGGTGGCAGTCATTCCGGTGACCAGAAGCGAGCGTAATCTCATGATAAAGCAGTTCCCCCTAATAATGGCACAAACTTGACCGGCTCAAGGGCGGTTTTCTGCACACCCTGTGCGGTCCTTTCAATCAGGTGCAATACCTGTTCCGTGGTTCCCACCGGAATCACCATGCGGCCGCCTACTGCCAGCTGGTCTACCAGTTCCTGCGGCACATGGCTGGAAGCAGCGGTGACCATGATGGCATCAAACGGGCCGTAATCTTTCAGACCTATGCTGCCGTCGGCATGATCCAGTTTCACATTGGTGCACTTCAGGGCACGCAAATGGGTCCTGGCTTTCATCACCAGCGGCCGGATACGTTCCAGCGAGAATACTTCATTGCTGACGCGTGACAGCACGGCAGTCTGGTAACCACAGCCGGTGCCGATCTCCAGCACTTTGTTCAGTTGCTTGCCATTCCGCAGGATCTGCGTCATTTTCGCTACGATATACGGTTGCGAAATGGTCTGGCCATAACCTATCGGTAGTGACACATCTTCGTAGGCGCGAATGGATAAGGCTTCGTCGACAAAAATATGGCGCGGAATCTCGGCCATCACATTGATCACGATTTCATCCTGTATGCCTTGCTCGCGCAAGCGAGTCAGCATGCGTTCCCGCGTACGCGAGGAAGTCATGCCTATGCCGGTTTTGCTGGAAGTTCTTAAAATTGCCATGGGTCTTAATTCTTGGCTTGCAACCATTGCTGCATGGTGCTGATCTGTGAATGTTTGGTCAGGTCTACCTGGATAGGTGAAATCGAGACATAGCCTTCTGAAACGGCATGAAAATCGGTGCCTTCCCCGCCATCGTTAGGCTGACCAGCCGCACCCACCCAGTAAACAGTCTCGCCACGCGGCGTTTTCAGCTGGATCACCGGTTCGGCCTTGTGGCGCTTGCCCAGGCGGGTGATCTTCTGGCCTTTGATCTCTTCCAGCGGTACATCGGGTACATTGACGTTCAACAAGGTAGGCTCAAGAATCTCGCTACGGTTAAAGCGCTGGACCAGGTCCACCATGACCTTGGCCGCTGTTTCAAAATGGCTGGGTGCATGCTGGGACATTGAAACGGCAAAAGAAGGGATACCCAGCAGGTAACCTTCTGTGGCGGCAGCGACTGTGCCCGAATAAATCGTGTCATCACCCATATTGGCACCATCATTGATGCCGCTGATCACCATGTCCGGCATTTCCTGCATCAAGCCGGTCAACGCGATATGCACACAGTCGGTAGGCGTGCCGTTGACATAAAAAAAGCCGTTCGCGGCCTGTTTAACACTCAGGGGCCTGTCCAATGTCAGCGAGTTACTGGCGCCACTGCGGTTGCGTTCCGGCGCGACCACTGTGATATCGGCAATTTTACCAAGGTGTTGTGCCAGTGCGGCCAGCCCTGGAGCCAGGTAGCCATCGTCGTTGGATAACAGAATTTTCATGCCGGATATTATATAAGGTTTACTGCGCTTGTTTATGCCCATTCCCGAAAGAATTTAGCAAACACGGGATAAGTATTTACGCATACGGAAAGCTGGATTGCAGGTGCATGTGACAGTTCCTGGTTGAATACTTATCCGCGATGATTTGAGTGCAGCCAGCCAGTGCAGAATCCTGGCATCAGGCAGCCTGATAACGCTTTCCGCTATATTTGGAATAAGCAATCACACTGGCAAAAAATACCAGGCTCAACAAAATCTCTGTCCATGCCAGCCGGCGTGTCACTCCGGACTCAGACCAGGCCCTGACGATACCTTCGGTAAAGTAAAACAGGATCAGCATGCCCGACCATTGGTAGGTATAACGCTTGCCGCGCAAAATACCGAACAGCGGCACCAGCAACGGCAAGGTTTTCAGGAATAACAGGCTGCCGCCGCTGCGCAAAGGCGCCCAGAAGATCTCCCAGCCCAGGCATAACACGATCAGGCCGAACAAGCTGATACTAGCGCCCAGCCGGCTCCATTTCAGAATAGCCTGTGTCATGCGCGGGCCGCTTGTGCCAGGGCGACCAAGGCTTTACGTGCGTCCATCGCATTCAGCACCGGCTGGTCGAAGTTAAAACGCAACTGGCCATAAACTTCTTCGCCATGCATGTATTTCACATCAAAACCTTCTGCATCCAGCCCTATCATTTCCGCCTGGTCAGCAGTGACACCATGCACATGCTGGCAATATTCCAGCATGCTGTCGATATGGTCTTCGTTCATGTGTGAGACGATGCCGGCTTCCTGCGACGCCAGCATGCTGTCGGCCAAATCTTCATTCAATGTATCACCCTCGAACCAATCCAGGCGCCCAAGTCCGGCGATATAACGCACATGCTCGATCCGGACGCGGTACAGGTGAAATTCATCCAGGTCAAAATAAGTCACCGCATCAGGAAAATAGCGGAGATAGCGGGCACGCAGATCAGCATCGTTCTTTTCGCAAGGCAGTGCCTCGCCTATCAGGGTGAGCTGGGCATGGGCATGCTGGTTTTTGGCAGCGGAGAACACCAGCAAGGATACTTTGGCGTTTTCATGCATGTTTTTTGCATGTTCGGCGGTAGCATTGACCAGGATGAAAGGCTCAGCCTGCTGGTTACAGACGAATGGCGCGATGGCACCAAATGGGTAGCCAGGGTATTTCATGGAGTAGGTAGACAGCACGGCGTGGCGTGTAGCAAACAGAAATTGGCGGGCTTCACGGGTGATAGCGGCAGACATACAGGTTTCCTAAATAACAGTTATTGCAATTTGAGTGCAGTTTCGGCCAGGCGTTTCCCTAACGCCATACACAACTTCTTTTCATCGTCTGAAATTGGCTGGTCATCCATGGCACCACCAATGTGGCTGGCACCGTAAGGCGTACCGCCGGTTTTGGTGGTTCCCAGTTGCGGTTCGGAATAGGGCAGGCCCACCATCAGCATGCCGTGATGCATCAACGGGATCATCATGGTCATCAATGTCATCTCGTTACCACCATGCATGGAGCCGGTGGACGTGAATACTGCAGCAGGTTTGCCTATCAATGCCCCTTTCAGCCATAAGCCGGAGGTGCCATCCAGGAAGTATTTCACCGGTGCCGCCATATTGCCGAAACGGGTAGGGCTGCCCAATGCCAGTCCGGCACATTGTTCGAGATCCTGCAAAGTCGCATACGGTGCGCCAGAAGTAGGAATCTCCGGTTCAGTCGCTTCCGAATTGGCAGAGACTTTGGGAACCGTGCGCACTCTTGCCTTGGCACCAGGAACGCTTTCGACGCCACGCGCAATCAGTTGCGCCATGTCTTTGACAGCGCCGCCTTGTGAATAATAAAGAATCAGGATTTCAGTCATTTTTTCCGTTTGTCGCGTAGTTTCTGTTTTTGATCGTCTAATTCAAACAAACCGATGGCATTCACCAGTTCGCTGAATTTTGTATAACCGTAATTGCGTGAGTCAAAGGCCGAAAAGTTTTTGACGATATGGTTTTTGACGGCGCCCATGGCGGCAAAGCCTGATTCGTCAGAAAGGCCTTCAATCGCTGAACGGATCAATGATACCAATTTAGTATCCATCGCCAGTTGCTGTTTGGTTTTTTTACCAATCGGCACCAGCGTCACCTGTTCTTCATCCGGTTTGGCTTTTGTCGCAGCTTCCACTTGTGAAGAAGAATCTTCGCCATTCTTTTCCTGGAGCAGGATTTCAAAGTAGACGAACTGGTTGCAGGCGGCCCTCAGCGATTCCGGCGTTTTATTCTCGCCAAAGCCATACACAAATTTTCCGGCTTCACGTAAACGAATAGCCAGCCGCGTAAAATCGCTATCGCTGGAGACGATGCAAAAACCATCAAGTGGCGCCGTATAAAGCAGATCCATAGCATCAATGATCAGCGCGCTATCGGTGGCATTTTTGCCCTTGGTGTTTGCGTATTGCTGAATCGGCTGGATGGCGTGTTTAGGCAATACAGGCTTCCATTGCTTAACGTGATCAGAAGTCCAGTCTGCATAAATACGCCGGACACTGATGTCACCGAACTTTGACATTTCTTCAAACAGCTCATCAATGATAGGAATGACTTTGAAGGTATTATCAGCATCAATTAAAACTGCCAGGCGTGGATTTTTATTGTCTTGCTGCATACCATCCTCTTGGGTTAATCAAAGCTGAAACCATAAAACACATCCAGCGCATTGTCTGAACCGGTCCTGGTTTCAATGGAAATACGGTTGGTCAGCTGGTAGGTGAGTTTACCAACATTTAATAGCCCGACAATGCTTTTTTCATAGCCGACCACCAGGCGGTTGTTGATACGTTTGCCTACGCTGACCGCATAATTGGTCGGGCCGGAGCCGCGCACATCGATACTGTCCAGGCCTATGGTTTGTGCGAGCCGGGTCTGTAACGACACTGAGTCGCCTTGCGACAGCAAGGCACTGGCGGCGACGGATAGCATGGCCATATCACTGCTGCCGACTGCCGACATCGGCTGCCCAAGTACCAGCAACGAGATTTTGTTTTCATTGCTGGTTTCCGGCGTGGAGACCAGTTTCAGTTGAGGCGTTTGCAGGCTGCCGTTGATCTGTATGCCTACCTTGGTGTTTTCCACCTGCCGGGTCGCCAGTACATCCAGGCCTATATTCGGGATCTTGCCGCTGAAGATGAGGCGGCCGGTTTCTATATTGAGGGATTGCCCATACGCCAGGTAAGTTCCGGTCACTTCCAGCGTACCGCTGGCAGCAAGTTCATCCAGCATACCGTTCAGGCGCATTTTTCCGCTGAGGGCGCCATTCAGGCCCTGTCCGCGCAACATGAATTGTTCTGATTCCCTGAACGGGAGACCGGGTTTGTCGCCAAAGTCGATGCCGAAATCCTGGAAGCTGATCTGGGACTTCTTAGCAGGACCCGTATTTTCAGGCGACTGAATAATGACATCGCCATCCAGCTGGGGTTTGTCACTTTTAGGTAACTCGAATAAACCCTTATGCACCTTGAGATTGCCACTGATGCGGGTGTTGTCGCTGCTCAGTTGTACCCTGGTGTCGCCACTCAGCTGCACCCAGCGGTCAACACGGGAAAGCGCCTGTAGCTGATTGAGTTTTGCAGATAAGTCCAGCTGCCAGCCGGGTTGTCTCAAAGCCAGTAGGCCGGTGGCATCCAGCTCGCCGCTCTTGCCGGCAAAATGTAGCTGCTTGAAGGTGACCTGGTCGCCGGCCATGCTGGCATTCAATCGGCCCTGTTCCAGCCATACGCCTTGTGAAGGTATTTGTAATGCCAGGGCTTCGCCCAGGATGGATCCTTGAAGCTGAGGTTTCGCCATGACACCGCTGATGTGTGCATTGACCGCCAGCCTGCCGGCAGGCTGAATGTCAGTGAATAACCTGGAGAACCAGTTCAACTGGCGGATATCGGCTTTCAGGTTGGCGGAGACCGGTGCCGAGTTCTTGATCACAAAGCCTGTCGCTGTCGGCGTGATAATAGTGTTCGCTGACAATTGCAGATTGATGGCATCGGCAGAAGTGATGCTGCTTTCAACTGTGAGCTTGTTGTTTTCTGCTTTTACATTCGCAGCCATGGTTTGCAGGCCCAGGCCCTGCCATTTGGCATTGTTAATGTCATATACCTGCCAGTCACCCTGGCTGCGCTGCAGTTGAAAAAAGCCGTTCAGCCGCTGGTCCAGCTGCACATCCCATTGGGCGGACAAGCGCAGGTGGTCTGCCGGTAAAGGCGTGGATTGTTCTGGCACCAGCCAGGCCATCAACGCTTGCACGGGAAAGTCCTTGAGTGCGCCGCTGGATTGTAACTGCATCATTTCTGCCGGTTGTGCAGCGATGGCATTTGCGGTTTTGGCAGGGCGATAATGCAAACGGTCAAGTTGCATTTGTCCCTGGTATACATTCAATGCCAGCTTTTGCAGGTCAAAACCTTTTGACGCGCTCCACGCCAGAGCGGCAGGGCTGGCCAGCCTGAACACCTTACCGGAGACATCCTGCAATTGCGTCAACTGCGCCTGCCAACTTTCGTTCTGCCATGTGCCGTTAAGGGCCAGCTGGATATTGCGTTGCAACGACGGATCGGAGTCTTTGATTTGCAAGGCGAGTTGATGCTGCGCGAGCGTGCCCTTCAGATTCAGTTCGGCTTCGATAGGCGGGCTATCAGTGCCCTGGCTATTCTGCTGCGATAAACCATGCAGCTTGATCTGGTGATCCAAAGGCGCCTGCAGATTATCCGACGCCTGACCCTGGACTTCAAACCCGGCGAGTACCAGCCCTTGCGGTAATTGCAGTTGCTGACCTGACAGGCTGTATCTGGCATAAAAACCATCGGCCAGGTGCTGCAGGGTACCTTCGCCTTTCACCTGCCCGGAAAATCCTGGCATAAACTGCGCCAGGTTGGGCAGGCTGGCTTGCCAAGAAAGCCGGGTTTCTGTGGATGCCGGCCCGGTGCTGCGCAGGGTGAATGTGTTTTTATCCAGTTGTGCCAGCAGATCCAGGGCGGTTAACTGTTTGCCTTGCCATGTCGCTGACCCGCGGACGATCAGCGGTTGTGCCTGCAGCCGGCTGTCTCCCGCATCCACTTTCACCTGTATGAAGCCGTCGTCTGTCAGGCTGCCATCGGCCGTGATTTTTAAATCCATATGACCAGCCAGCTGCGGATGTACATGTTGGGCCTGGAATTGCTGTAAATGAAACAGCAGGTGGCTATTGCGCGTGTCATCCAGGCCTATGCTCGCCTTCAATGTCACCACGTCTTCGCCAGCTTTACCTTCATTGGTTTTGCTGTCATTTGTTTTTTCGGCGATGGTTTGCGAGGCGGGGACAATCGCAAATGGCCTGCCTTTCGGCTGGTAGTGATGGCTGGCGACGATATCGACTTTGGTCAGGTCACCATGTAATTCGGTGCGCAGGTGGTAGGGGAGGTCGCCTTGCGCTTGCTGAACATCCATCCAGCCATTCAACGGGAACGGCGCCGCATTCTGCATCTGGAATTGGGTGCTGATCTCTCCCCATGGACTGTGCGCCCGGGTGATGCGGAATTGCATGGCTTTATTGTCGGCATCCAGGTCAAACTGGATGTTCTCGATATGGTAAGTGCTTGGCCCCTGGATAATGGTCAGGCGCTCAATTTTGCCGGACAGCAGGTGGAAAGGTAGCGGGATGTTGATACGTTTTGGCAAAGGGCCACTTGCGCTTTTGCTGCCAGGGGCAGGATCACCCGATTGCGGTTTGAACTGTAATGTCACCTGTTTCGCCACAAAGCTGGATACCGTCAGGTCGCCACGCGGCGTCACACCCAGCCGCATATCCGAAGCAATGCCTTCAACTTTGAGCGTGGCATTACCCAGATCAGATTCGAACTCTTTCAGGCTGGTGACGACCATCACATTGGCTGCCCAGACCATTTGCGGTGTGATCACCAGGCTCAGGCAAAGCATGGTCACCAGCGATAACCGGCACAGGCGTGAGAGTGCATGCATGAAACCCATCAGAAATTCACTCCCAGATTAAAGTGCAAACGGTATTCCTTGGTTTCTTCACCGTAAGCGATATCTGCGCCTAACGGTCCGATTGGGCTGCGGAAACGCACACCCACACCATAACCCAAGGCCGGGTCATAATCTTTCCAGCTGTTGGCGGCATTACCAAAATCCACAAACAATGCGGCGCCCCACGAAGGTGTCAGCCATTGTACGATCTCGCTGCTGCCTGTCATCAGCACACGGCCTCCCACCGTCGCGCCACCTTCATTCACACCCAGTGACTGGAAGGCATAACCACGCACAGACTGGTCACCACCGGCACGGAATAAATAGGTGGCAGGAACGTTACTGGCGGAACCTGCGACACTGCCTACTTCCAGCCTGCCCAGCCATTGAGTGGAGCTTGTTAATGGATAAAAAGCCTGTACTCTGGCCTGGGATTGCAAAAATCGCCCGTCAGAAATCTGTTCAAACGGTGAAAGCTGGAATTGGGTATTTAAGATCCAGCCTTTGGTCGGCGCCTGCTGGTGGTCAAGTTTCCGCAGGTTAAAACCGTAGGCGACCGTCAGGGCTTTATTGAATTGCGAAGTCACGTCATCCACCTGCAGGAATTCATATATCAGGTTGGCACCAATGAACTGCTCAAACTGTCGCGGCTGCCCCCAGTAGCGGCGTACCCCGTTTTGCAGCGCAGTGGTGACTTGCCCTTCAAGATCGGTGCGGGTGAGGCTGTTCTGTATGCTGTCCCGGTAACCTTTTTCGTCCATCAGGAAATTAATGTTGGAGGTGGCTGCCTGCAAGCGCTGTTCAAGGCGGATGCTGCTATCCCACAACAATCCGCGATTGAACAGATTGCGGTCTGTGTAGTTGAAGACAATACGCGCACCGGTATTGGTGCTGGCACCGACACCGACACGTACCGACTTTTCTTCCATTTCACGCACGGTGACATCCACATCTGCCGTCTGGTCGAGATTCAATGCCTGGGTATTGGCAACCACATCCACCTGGCTGAATTTGCCTGTGCTCATAAAACTGTTCTGCAAAAGCAGCAAGTCGGATTGCCGGTATGGATCACCGGTTTTCAGGGTGTTTAATGGACGGATCAGGGTTTCAGGATAATTTTTCAATCCATGGATGTTGACCTTGCCAAACCGTACTGCCGGCCCGGAATCCACCGCAATATCAATAGAGACTTGCTGCGTTTGCGGCTGCACCATGGCCTGTGACTGCGTGATTTTTGCATTGGGGAATTCGGCTTGCAGCAAGGATGCCAGCAAATCACGTTTGGCTCCCGCCCAGGCTTGCTGGGTAAATACGTTGCCTATCTGTAAAGGCCAGCTTTTGCCGGCGGTTTCCAGTATCTTCTGGTGCGCGGGCTGCCGTATTTCACCGGTGAGGTTGACATTGACCTGGCTGACTTTGGCTTGCGGTGGCAAATGTACATGGAACTCAATGACATGTGCAGAAGGCTGGTAGGCCACTGTTTTTACTTTGAAATAACCTTCGGTAGCGAGCAGGTCTGCGATCTCCTGCGGGGTCTTCTGGATCAGCCGGCGCCATTCACCTTCGTTGATGCGCGGGTTCTGCATGGATTCATGCAACGTGAGGTGTTTTTCCAGCAGCTCGCGCAGGCGCTCTTTGTTTTCAGGCTGTGTGTCACTTGTCAGTGAAAAACGGGTCTGGTAGGTTTTGCCTTGCTTGACCTGGAACCAGTCGCTGTCTTTGGGCTGTGCCTGTTTATTTGCCTGTGCCTGCGCCAGAGGTGTGGCAATGATTAATGCGGCAATCAATAAGCAAAAAAATAGGAAGGGCTGCGAGCAGCAGCATTTCGGATGGGTCAGGCATAGCAGCCAGGGCTTTGGGGTAAACCTGCCCTGGCTAAAGAATAGGGTCAAACCAGTGGTTGATGACCTTAATGCGGTGTGCGTGAAGTTAAAAACAGAACAATCCCTGAACTAGTCACTAAATATGCTTTACCAATTGACTGGCCTTACCGGTATAAGTTGCAGGGGTCAGTGCCAGTAACGCCTGTTTTGCTTCTGCAGGGATTTGCAGGGTTTCGATGAATGCGTGCAAAGACTGCTGGTTGATGCCGCCTTTACCGCGTGTCAGCTCTTTCAGTTGCTCGTACGGGTTCTCTATCCCGTAACGACGCATCACGGTCTGTATAGGCTCAGCCAGTACTTCCCAGCTATTGTCCAGGTCTTCCTGCAGACGTTGCGGGTTGACTTCCAGTTTATTCAGACCGCGCAGGCAGGAATCATAAGCGAGCAGCGAGTAACCCAGAGCGACACCCATATTACGCAACACGGTAGAATCGGTCAGGTCGCGCTGCCAGCGTGAGACAGGCAGTTTTTCAGCCAGGTGCCGCAGGATAGCGTTGGCAAGGCCGAGATTGCCTTCAGAGTTCTCGAAGTCGATCGGGTTGACTTTGTGCGGCATGGTAGAAGAACCGATTTCGCCGGCTTTGACCTTTTGCTTGAAGTAGCCCACCGAGATATAGCCCCAGATATCACGGTTCAGGTCGATCAGGATGGTGTTGATGCGTGACAGCGTGTCATACACTTCAGCCATATAATCATGTGGCTCGATCTGGATGGTCATAGGGTTGTAAGTCAGGCCCAGCGATTCAACGAATCCCTTGGCAAACTTCTCCCAGTCAAGGTCAGGATAAGCTGATAAATGTGCGTTGAAGTTACCCACCGCACCATTGATCTTGCCTAATATCTCGTTAGCTTGCAGTTGCTTTAGCTGGCGTTGCAGGCGATAGACCACATTGGCAAGTTCTTTACCCATGGTGGTCGGGCTGGCTGTCTGGCCGTGCGTGCGGGACAGCATAGGCTGGTCGGCCAGCGCATGTGCCAGCTCGCTTAACCTGGCAACCACAGAAGCCAAGTTAGGAAGGATAACGCTGTCACGCGCAGATTTCAGCATCAATGCATGAGACAGGTTATTGATGTCTTCTGAAGTACAGGCAAAGTGGATGAATTCGCTGGCTTTTTTAATGTCAGGATTACCATCGAATTTTTCCTTGAGCCAGTATTCGAGTGCTTTCACATCGTGATTGGTCCGCGCTTCAATGGCTTTCACCTGCATGGCGTCATGTTCGCTGAATGCCTGGATCGCTGCATCCAGCTCGGCAACGGTTTCCGCATTGAATGATGCGATCTCTGCCAGTTGCGGTTCTGCACTCAGGGCTTTTAACCATTCCACTTCCACCAGTGCCCTGTGCTTGATGAGCGCATATTCGCTGAAAAACGGGCGCAGGGGATCAAGTTTAGCGTGATAACGGCCGTCTAAAGGGGAGAGTGCATTGAGGGTGGTAAGAGACATGAATATAAAGCGGTGTGGATTTGAAAGTCGACATTTTACCCAATCCGGCAGCGCTTGTCTTTTTCTATTCTTGTTCGGTTAGGTGGCGGTGTAGCCTCGGCTTGGTATAAAGTGTGAGTCAAGATGAGCGAATTTACAGATGAAAACCACTTTGTTTGGCAAATTATGCTTGCCGGTGTCGTGACATAATCGCTCACTGGAATTCTATCGCACATGAGACGCCCCGTTTCTTCATCCTTCATTTCCCGGGCGGCAGGCCTTTGCCTGACGCTGTGCCTGCTATGGACGCAGATACTGGCGGATGACTATGTGCTGGCGATGCTGGAAAAAGTCAGGCAGCGCTATGGCGAAGAGGCCTACCAGAATGTGATGCGGCTGAACGATTTGTACAACCAGCTTGCCAACGCCAGCGAATCGACCAAGATCGGCATGGTCAATGAGTTCACCAACCAGCATGTGCTATTCGTCGATGACATCAATTTATGGGGTATGGAAGACTACTGGGCAAGTCCTCTGGAAACCTTCGGTAAAGGCGCGGGTGACTGTGAAGATTTCAGTATCGCCAAATATACCTTACTTAAAAAGCTTGGTGTACCGCAGGAAAAATTACGACTGACTTACGTCAGGGCGCGTATGTCCAGCGGCAACATCCGTCCGCACATGGTGCTGGCTTATTATTCAACCCCAAGTAGCGATCCGCTCATTCTCGATAACCTGAATTTCGAAATCTTGCCTGCTTCAAAGCGGGGCGACCTTTTCCCTATATTCAGCTTTAATGAAAAAGGCCTGTTTATGGCCAATAACCCGACCATGCGTGCCGGTTCACCGAACAATATTTCCAAATGGCGTGATGTGCTGACGCGTATGCGCCAGGATGGGCTGGAATAATGAAAATAACGCAATTGAAAACTAGTGAAATGAAAACGTTGGCTAAGATATGGTTAACGCGGAAAGTTAATGCTAGGCTTATGCTTAAAGCCTGCATAAAGGACGGGTTGTGGATTAGTTTATCCCAGGGGGGAAGAGGGCTTAGAAGATGTCATTAATAAAACAAATACGTATAGCGATTTCGGTAATTATCCTCATGGTGGCGGCGGGATGCCTGTTCCTGGGGGTCTATGATGACCACCGCTTTATGGCCGAGCAGTTGCAGAAGAAAAACAATGATAATGCCAATGGCCTGGCAATCACGCTTTCCAATATCCAGAAAGACAATGTCACGGTAGAGCTGATCATCAGTGCCCAGTTCGATATGGGTAACTACCGGCGGATCGCGATTATTTCGCCTGACAATAAAACCATGATCGAGCGCGTCAACCGTAACCCGCACTCAGTTGCTCCGGCATGGTTCCAGTCACTGTTTTCGGTAGATATCCATCCCGGCCTGGCCAATATCCAGTCAGGCTGGCAACAATATGGCACATTGGTCATGGAAAGCGAGCCTTCACTGGCTTATGACCAGTTATGGGAAACCTCACGCCATGCCGTGTTGTGGACATTGATCGTCGCGTTCATGAGTTATGTGGTTTCCGGCTTCTGGCTGAAAAAGATACTGAAACCACTGGATGACGTGATTGCCCAGGCTGAAGCACTGGGCGAGCGTAAATACATCACGATCGAAGAGCCTAAGACTGAAGAGTTCAGGAAACTGGTGCGCACCATGAATACGCTGTCTGATCGTGTGAAATCGATGGTGACGGCTGAATCAGAGCGCTTGAATTTACTCAACCAGCAGATCAACTACGACGAAGTCACCGGTTTGATGAACCAGTCGCACTTCACCAATACTGCCTCGGTAGCCCTGAAGAATGAAAGTTTTGTTGAGGGGATGTTGACGCTGGTGCAATTGCGTAACTTGTCCGATATCGACAAGCAGTTAGGGTATAGCGTCACCAACCAGTTGATCAAAAAGGTAGCAGAGGCGCTTGAGCAGCAGATGGCGCACTACCCTGATGTGGTGTGCGGTCGGCTTTCCGGTAGCGAGTTCGGTGTTTTCAGCCGCCAGCCGCTGGATGATTTCACCGTGGCTTCAGAGCTCAAACTGGTGCTTGAAAAGCTGAATGCGGCACAACAGGTGGTGCAATTCCAGTTTGTGGTCACGCATACCAAGACTAAAAAAGGCGATGACTTCGTCGATATCCACCGCGTCATGCAGTTCATCCTGGACCTGGCAGGTGACCAGGCGGCCCTGCCGATGCGGATGATGAATGCCAATAGTATCATCACTTCGCGGAAGAATTACCTCAGCCAGTGGAAAGAGCAGTTCCTGCATGCCATAGAGCATAAACAGATCAAACTGGCGCGCTATCCAGTCATGCAAAGGTCTAAACAGCTGTATCACTATGAATGTCCGCTACGGCTGCACATTGATGAAGGTGACCAGTGGCTGGCTGCCGGGGCGTTCATTGATTGGGCCAGTCAGCTTGATATGATCAAGACACTGGATGGGCTGGCGCTGGAACATGCGGTGGATATGCTTTCCGAGAATAAAGCTAATCTGAGTGTGAATGTGTCTGCTGCGGCCATGCGCAGCGATGAATACAAGAGCAAGATGCAAAGCCTCATGGTCAAAGTCAGGCAGCCGGCACGCTTAAGCTTTGAAGTTTCAGAAGAGGCCGCTTTCAGCGACTTTGCTGAATTCAAGCAGTTTGTACATCTGGTGAAATCACTGGGATGCGTCATTGGTATGGAACACGTAGCAACACGCCTGGCACAATTGGGCGACTTGCATGAGCTGGGATTGGACTTCGTTAAATTTGATGCTTCACTGATACGCGATATCCATTTGCGTCCCCAGCAGCAATCCCTGTTGCGCGGCTTGTGTATGATGGTACGCACCATGGGCATCATGCCTATCGCTGAAGGTGTGCAGGATCAACTGGAGCTGGATAGCCTGAACTCGGTGGGAATCGGGGCAGTGACAGGGCCTTTTGTACAGGAAACCTTGCAATTTGGTGACCAATAAACAATGTCAATCTTTGTAATTCGCAGGACTTTTGCCATATACTCGACGTTTTGGGTGGGATTGACACTGCATATAATCAAAGCTGCCTAATCATAAGTATTAGCCGTTTATAAGGACAATAAAAAGCCAAAGCCATGGAAACGACGCAATATTTTAATCAAACCGACAAAGACGTTTTACTCGAGTGTCTGCTGTATATCTGCCGCCATAACCGGTTGGCAACTACTCGGGATGCGTTAACCTCCGGCTTGCCTCTCGAAGATGGCAAGCTCAACCCCGAACTGTTCAAACGCTCTGCCGAACGCTTACGCCTGGCAGTGACCGTACAGCAAAGCGCTATAACCTCGCTGATGCAGCCGCAAGCAGATGTGACATTGCTACTGAATAACCAGCGCGCCTGCCAGTTGCTGAAGATAGATGATACCCAGCATTTTGCCCAGGTGGTGTTTCCCGACCTGTCCACTGAGCCGGTGACCATGAGTCTGGCGGATCTGGCTGCTGAATATACAGGCTATGCCCTGGTCACCAAACAGAACTTTATTTTTGACGCGCGCACGCCGGAAGTCGGCAGGGTCAAGGTCAGGCACTGGTTCTGGGGCACGCTTGCCGAGAACAAAGGCATTTACCGCGATGTGATGGTTGCCGCCCTGCTGATCAATATATTTGCGCTGGCCATGCCACTGTTCACCATGAACGTGTATGACCGCGTGGTACCTAACAAGGCAGTGGAAACATTGTGGGTGCTGGGGATAGGCGTGGGCCTGATCGTGCTGGGTGACCTGCTGTTGCGATCCATGCGTGCCTATTTCCTGGATTGGGCCAGTTCGCGTATCGACGTGAAACTCAGTGCTCAGATCATGGAGAAAGTATTAGGCACCCGCTATGAAGCCAAGCCCACGTCGGTTGGTTCGTTCGCTTCCAATCTGCGCTCATTTGAAAGCGTGCGTGACTTTATTACTTCAGCCACGGTGATCACGCTGATCGATTTGCCATTCGGGATCATTTTCCTGGTCGTGATTGCATGGATCAGCCCGTTGATGGTGTTGCCGGCATTGATCGGCGGTGCCATTGTCTTGATCTACTCACTGAGCGTGCAAACCAAAATGCACGATTTGTCCGAAACCATGTACCGGGCCAGTGCCCAGCGCAATGCCACCCTGATCGAAAGCCTGGTTGGCCTGGAAACGGTCAAGTCCATGGGTGTGGAAGGGCAGATGCAGGGTAAGTGGGAGCGCAGTGCCATATTCCTGTCCGAAGTCGGCAGCAAGCTCAAATTACTGTCTTCCTCCATTACCAACGGTTCTTACGCATTACAGCAGATCATCAGTGTCGCCATTATCATTCTCGGCGTTTACCTGATTTCCAACGGTGACCTGACCATGGGTGGTTTGATTGCTTGTTCACAATTGACCAGCCGCGCACTGGCGCCGATCTCGCAGATTGCCAGTCTGTTCACGCAATACCATACAGCGGCGACTTCACTGAAGTCACTCGAAGGCATCATGGAGAAGCCGGAAGAGCGCAGCAAGGGGGCGAGCTTCCTGTCACGTCCGGCATTCAAGGGTGAAATCGAGTTCAAGAGTGTCTCGTTTAAATATCCCGGTACAGACGAGTTAGCCCTGAACCGGATTTCATTCAAGATCCGTCCGGGCGAACATGTGGGCCTGATCGGCCGTATGGGTTCAGGCAAGACTACGATCAACAAGTTGATTCTTGGTTTATACCAGCCAACCGAAGGCGCCATCCTGATTGATGGCATAGATGCACGCCAGATCGACCCGGCGGAATTGCGCCGCAGCGTTGGTTATGTACAACAGGATAACCACCTGTTCTATGGCACCTTGCGCGATAACATTACATTGCGCCATCAGCATGCCGATGACCAGGCGGTGCTGAAAGCTGCGCAGGTAGGCGGCATTGCCGAATTCGTCAATGCACATCCCAAGGGTTTTGACCTGGAAGTGGGGGAGCGTGGAGATACTTTGTCTGGCGGACAGCGTCAGGGCGTGGGTATTGCGCGGGCCTTCGTCACCAGTCCGCAGATTGTGCTGCTGGATGAACCGACCAGTGCCATGGATCACTCAGGCGAAGAAACGGTAAAAAACAGGATTGCAGAAGCGACAGCAAACAAAACGCTGATTGTCATCAGTCACCGTAACGGCATGCTGGAACTGGCTGAGCGCTTGATCGTGATCGACTCCGGGCAGATTGTGGCTGACGGTTCTAAAGAAGACGTCACCGCTGCATTGCGCGCGGGTAAAGTGGGTAAGGCAAGGTAACCTCATGACAAAAAAAATATTTGATAAATACGGTGACGTTACCAAAAGCGACAGTATCTGGGTGCGCCTGGGCAAGCCAGTGCATGCCCTGGTCGATAAGATAATCAAAACAGATACCGCGGAGAGCCGTTCATGGCCAGAACAGGCGCATGATGTCATGGTTGAAGACCGTATGCTGCATGCCAAGCTGATCATGTACGCGATTCTTGTTATTTTGATCGTGTTGCTGGTGTGGGCCAACCTGGCTGAAGTGGATGAAGTGACCCGCGGTGAGGGTCGTGTGATCCCATCGCGCCAGATCCAGCTGGTGCAATCGCTGGATGGCGGTATTGTTTCCGATATCATGGTCAAGCTGGGCGACACCGTAAAACGCGGACAGCCATTGATCAAGATCGATGAAACCCGTGCGATTTCTTCGCTCAAGGAAAACGAGAGCCAGTATCTTTCTCTGAAAGCCAAAGAAGCACGTTTAAAAGCATTGGCGAATGGCAGTTCTTATAATCCGCCCAGCGAAGTACAACAGAAGATCCCGGATACTTATCTGCAGGAATTGCAGCTGTTTAATGCAGCGCGTGCCGAGCTGGATTCGCAGATCAATATTGCTAGAGACCAGTTGGCGCAGCGCGAGCGTGAACTGTCAGAAGTACAATTCAAAAAAGAAGTGGCTATCAAGACCTATGACTCGAATAGTCGCGAATTGGCAGCGAACAAACCCTTGTTGAACAGTGGTGCCGTTTCTGAGATTGAAATCCTGCGCCTGGAGCGAGAAGCAAACCGCGCCAAGGGCGATATCGATCAGGCATCAGCACAAATGAGCCGGTTGATGGCAGCTATTTCCGAGGCGCGCCGCAAGGTTTCAGAAGCGCAACAGACATTTATGAGCAAGGTGCGTACAGACCTGAACGAGACAACGGCCAAAATCAATAGCCTGACACAGTCCAGCCTGGCGCTTTCGGATAAGGTGAAGCAGTCTACGCTGCTGTCACCGGTCAACGGCACAATCAGTAAACTTTATTACAACACCGTTGGCGGTGTCATACAGGCGGGTAAGGAAGTGATGGAGGTTGTACCAACGGATGATGCGCTGGTGATTGAGGCTAAAATCCAAACCAAGGATATTGCATTTATCCGCCCCAAACAGCCAGCGATTGTGAAGCTGACGGCCTATGATTACAGTATTTATGGCAGTCTTGATGGTGAAGTGCAAGATATTGCAGCAGATTCGACGATTGACGATAAAGGAAATGCGTTTTATGTCGTTAAGGTAAGAACAATAAAGAATAATATCGGCGACCATCTGCCAATTATTCCTGGTATGGTGGCACAGGTAGATATTTTGACTGGCAAGAAAACTGTCATGTCTTACTTGCTTAAACCTGTGCTTAAGGCTAAATCGTATGCATTAACCGAGCGCTAATTACTATGAAACATATTTTTATAACGTCATTAAAGCAGCCTGTCGAAGCATGGCTGAAAGCCTTCCCGAAATTGGTCACCAGTGCAGAAGTGGTTTCTGCAGATGTAGCGGGGGCTACACTGGTGTGGGTGCATGCGCAACTGGAAAGCAGCAATCAATGGCGCACTCAGGTTCAGCAGGTTTTGTCATTGATCCCGTCCGCTAAAGTCATCGTGCTTTCAAACAACCCGGAACAAGTCGAAGCCATGCAGGCGCTGGAATTAGGCGTAGTAGGTTACCTGCATGCTTATGCGCATCATCAAGTCCTGAAAGAAGTCTACAGTGTTGTCTCACATGGCGGTATCTGGCTGGGTCGTGACTTGTTGAAACATTTGATTACCCTGACAGCACGTGAATCACGCCAAACTACAGATGCACTTGAAGAGGTGTTGGAGAATTTGACCAAACGTGAGCGTGAAGTAGCATTAGAAGCTGCCAAAGGGAGCAGTAATAAAGAAATCGCCAGAACGCTTTCAATCTCTGAGCGTACCGTCAAAGCACATCTTACCTCTGTGTTTGATACCTTGAAAGTAAGAGACCGTTTACATTTGGCTTTAGTCTTACAAGGCCAATCTCCAAAGGGTCAATTCGTACTTGAAAATGAAATCAGCGTTGGTTCTTTAAATAAACAACAATTGAATTCATAAGGTATTTACCTTATTTGCATCAATTATTTAGCAAAATAATAAGGTTTTAGGGATTTTTAAAAGATATATGAAGTCCCAAAAAAGGAATTTGTGACTTTTTCCCCTAAAACCCCCTATTAAAACCACTTTAGTAGGGTGGGTTACTCTTGTGCCTTAACAATACTGTAGTTATACTCACTTCAGGATGAATTTTAATAACTTGTTAAGAGTCTGCACATGAAACTAAAAAAAATTGCCTCTGCATTAATCATAGGAGTGTTCTCCTACTCATCTGTCTCATGGGGGGCGAGTCCCGAGACGCTAGAGAAAATCATTGAGAAAGCAGTGTCTGAGAACCCGGAGGTTCAAGCCCGCTTTCATGCTTATAAGGGCGCTGAATTTGACGAAGCTGCTGCAAAAGGTAGATACCTGCCGAATGTGACAGTTGATCAAGTATTCAGGAACCAAGAGCGTGTGGTTCCCGGAAATGTCAATAATACTAACTCTCCAAATCAACAATCCACGTTAACGATACGTCAAATGATCTTTGATGGATTGGCGACTCCGGCAGAGGTTGGTCGTCTTGACCACGTGGCCAAATCCCGTTTTTATGATTTGCAAGGGCAGATGCAAAGCATTGCATTGGATACCGCCACTGCTTACTATGATTTGTTGCGTTATCGCCGCCTGGTTGCTTACGCTGAAGACAACTATGTTGTACACAAGCAAGTGCACGAAAAAATCAAGTCTCGTGTTGATGCAGGTGTAGGCAAGAAGGTTGACCTGGAACAATCGACTGGCCGTTTGGCACTGGCTGAAGCTAATCTGCTGACAGAAACAACCAACCTCTATGATGTGTCTGCAAGATTCCAGCGTCTGGTTGGTGAGTTGCCTCCAGCCAATGTGGTTGAAGTGCAGATGACAGGCGACGGCTTGTCCGAAAGTGCTGATCAGGTACTTGATGCGGCTTACAAACAAAACCCGAACATCCTGGCTTCTATTGAGAATATCGTCGCAGTCGAGAAATCTGTGTCCGGACGCAAGGCCCCTTTTATGCCGCGTCTGGATTTACAAGGGCGTAAAATCATTGATGTGAATGATGCAAGCAGAAACAGCATACTGGCTGCAGATACACTTGAAGTGACCGCTAGCTGGAACATTTTCAATGGTTTCACTGATAAGAACAACCTTGATTCTGCTTCAGAAGAACTCAACCGTGCGCATGACTTACGCGATAAAGCGTGTATCGATACGCGTCAGTTGGTGTCTATTGCATACAATAATATTAGACAGTTGAATGAGCAGGTTAATTATCGCAAGCAACATATGGATTCAATTGAAAATGCGCGCTTAGCCTATCGTAAGCAATATGACATCGGTCAGCGTACATTGCTTGACCTGTTGGATACCGAGAATGAATATTTCCAGTCACGCCGTAACTTCACGAATGCGGAAATGGATCTGAGCACTTCATACGCAAGAACTTATGCCGGTCAAGGCTTGCTGTTGCGTAAATTAGGTGTGACCCGCTCTGATGTAGGTGAGTATGCACGTGAAGAGTATCTGGATCGCGAGAATGTTTGTAAGGCTGTAGCGCCAGTGCAAGTGATTTCTGATAAAGCGGCCTTGGTGGCGAATGCTAAACCATGGGAAGGCGAAGCCTTTAAACCAAAGGGTCCGGAAAAAGCGACCATGAAGTTCACGCCGCGTATTCTGTTCCAGGCTAACAGCGCTATTATTCTTCCGGAATCATACGCCGATCTTGACATCGTCTATGACGTAGTTAAAGAGTGGGGTAACGACAAGATCGAAATTGCAGGGCATACAGACAAGCGCAACACTTCAAAAGAGAAATATAATCTGTTACTGTCTGAGAAACGTGCAAAGGCTGTGGCTGATTACCTGACCAAGAAAGGTCTGGATGGAAGCCGTATCGTAGTGAAAGGCTATGGCTACTCTCAACCTATCGCTGAGAATGACCCTGTCAACGGTAATGACGCAAACCGCCGTGTAGAAGTTATTCGTTTTCAATCAGTTGCTGAGTAATGTAATAACCTCATAATTGCAGTTATAAAAAAGCGAAGCCGGTAACGGCTTCGCTTTTTTTCTTAATAATATCCCGTTTGCCTTCCTGAGATTTGCCGAAAGATGTCTGGTCTCTAAGCGAAGGCTTCATGTCAATTCTAAATATTGTACTTCAGTACAATAGATTTTCTGTTTGCCTTCGAGTTTAATACGACACTATCAAAACTCTCTCAACCTATTTAGTGGGGATAAAAAATGGCTACAGTGATTGGTACTGTTACTAATGTTCAGGGCATGGCAATTGTGGTGGATACAAATGGCAACCGCCATATGTTGCAAGTTGGCGAAATTCTTCATGCGGGTGATAAAGTAATTACCGCTAGCGGCGCCACCGTCACGGTAAAACTCGCTAACGGTGAAGTGGTTAACTTCGCTGAAGCGCAAACAGTTAAAATCACTGATAACCTCGCGCAGGTTGACGTGTCAGATGTCACTGAAAATGCAGTGAATCAGGCAGTTTTTGATGCAGTGTTAACTGCATTGAACGAAGGTCGCGACATTACTGAAGTTCTCGATGCTCCTGCTGCTGGTGAAGCTGGCAGTGATGGTAACGCCAGTTTTGTAAACCTGGACCGCATTTCTGAAAGTGTAACTGGCGCAACCTACGATGGTGGAAATGGCTCTGTAGAGACAGCAGCCTTTTCTCTTATACCAAACTATCAGTATTTTGCTGAAGATCCAACCATTGATTCCGTAACTCCAAACAACCCACCAATTCCCGGTAGCCCGACTCCCGGCAATGATCAGGTAATTGAAGGTAATTCAATGGTATTTACAGTAGGTTTGAGCACGCCTACGCAAGCACCAGCAACCTATACCTTTTCTATCGGTGGTGGAACGGCTTCCAGCGCAGACTACGGTACTCCTGTATTCAGCAATGGTGTAACTTATAACCCTGCTACTGGCACGATAACTGTGCCAGCAGGCGTGAGCAGTTTTACGGTAACCGTTCCGACGGTGGATGACACCATTGTTGAGCCTAACGAGACTTTGCCAATCAACGTAGGTGGTGTGATTGGTGTAGGCGTCATTGTCGATAACGACAGAGCCACCGTAGATACTGTGACTGCCGGCCCGAATGGCGGTACTGTAGTTGAGGGTAATAACCTTGTTTATACAGTAACTTTGAGTACTACCACCAACGCACCAACAACATACACCTATACTTTGGGTGGCGGTACAGCTTCAGCTGCTGACTACGGTACAGCCGTATTCAGCAACGGTGTTACCTACAATGCGGCTAACGGCACGATTACTGTGCCAGCCGGTGTGAGCAGCTTCACCGTGACAGTGCCAACAGTAGATGACACCATTGTTGAGCCAAACGAAACATTGCCATTAAATATTGGCGGTGTAACCGCTATCGGTACTATCGTCGATAACGACAGAGCTACTGTAGTGACTGTAGAGCCAGGTACTCCCGACCCAAATGATGACAGCGTAGTTGAAGGTAACAATCTGGTGTACACAGTGACTCTGAGTGCTACTACCAACGCACCTACTACCTACGCTTACAGCCTGGGTGGCGGTACAGCCTCAGCTGCAGACTACGGTACAGCCGTTTTCAGCAATGGTGTGGTATTGAATGCCAACGGCACTATTACAGTCCCAGCCGGTGTGAGCAGCTTCACCGTGACAGTGCCAACCGTGGATGACACCATTGTTGAGCCTAACGAGACTCTGCCACTGACTATCGGTGGTGCAACCGGTACAGGCGTCATTATCGATAACGACAGAGCCACTGTAGACACTGTGACTGCCGGTCCGAATGGTGGTACCGTAGTTGAAGGTAACAACCTGGTTTATACAGTAACTTTGAGCGCTACTACCAATGCGTCCACCACATACAGCTTTACGCTGGGTGGTGGTACTGCCTCAGCTGCTGATTATGTAACACCTCCAACATTCAGCAATGGCGTGACTTACAACGCAGCCAACAACACAATTACAGTTCCCGCTGGTGTTAAAGACTTCACCGTGACTGTACCTACAGTAGATGACACCATTGTTGAACCAAATGAAACCTTGCCTATCAATGTTGGTGGTGTGGCCGCTATCGGTACCATCGTGGATAACGACAGAGCGACAGTAGATACAGTGACTGCCGGCCCTAATGGTGGCTCAGTGGTTGAAGGTAACAATCTGGTCTATACAGTGACTTTGAGCGCTGAAACGAATGCATCTACTACTTACAGCTTTACACTGGGCGGCGGTACTGCATCTGCGGCTGATTACGTTACTCCGCCTACATTCAGCAATGGCGTAACTTACAACGCAGCCAATAATACGATCACAGTGCCTCCTGGTGTCACCAGCTTTACAGTGACTGTGCCTACAGTCGATGACACTCTGGTTGAATCGAATGAAACCCTGCCAATCAATGTCGGTGGTAAAACGGCGACTGGCATCATCATCGATAACGATGGCGGTATCACTACTGTGAATGGCAGCAAGTTTGCTGTTTCCGAAGAAGGTCTGGCAGGCGGCATCAAAGATAATACAGGTAGCAGCGACACTACTGACTCTGCCGAAGCAACGGGTGCATTCAGCCTGAATGGAAGCAATGCCGGTGCCGTATGGACATTAACTGCACCAACTACACCTTTGACCTCTGGCGGCGTAACCGTCACATGGACATTGTCTGCTGATGGCAAAACCCTGACCGGTTCTGCCGGTAATGAAAAAGTATTGACCGTTACTATCAATGATAGCGGTGAGTACAAAATCGTATTGAATGGACAGGTTGACCATCCGATAGCGAATGTCGAAGATACTGTACTCGCGAATGTAGGTGTGAAAGTTGTTGTTAACGGCGTTACACAGACAACTACATTGCCAGTCACGATTGAAGATGATGCGCCACAAGCGAACGGTGGTTCAGTAACTGTTACCAATGCCGATACTGCGAACGTTGCACCTGTTGCAGCGGTTGCAAATAGCGGCAATCTGCTAGGTTTGGTTGGTCTGTCAGCATTGAACCTGATTGACCTGAGCACACGCTCAGCATTCGGTGCGACAGATGCAAACAATAACATCAGCAAGGTTGAGCTGAATTATCAATCATTGGTGTCGCTGGGTGGGCGTCAATTCACAGTTTCCCAGGCACTTGCCGCCGAACTGGGTCTTAAAGTTGTGATCACTAACGATCCTGGCTTCCTGACATTGATTGGCCCATCATCGCATGTCGTTATTACTTCCCTGGATGGTGGTCCTATCGATAACCTGGCAATCAATGAATTGCTGGCTACTGCACGCCTGAGCGGCGGTGCAATCAGTGCAGAAGTGCTGAATGGTACTTCAATCACTGTGACCGATTCACAGGGCGCAAGCTCTTCAGCAGCTATCAGCACACTGGTTGATGCAACCGTGTTGAGTAGTGCCACAGCTAATCCTAACCTTAAAGAGGGTGACGGCAATGGCAATACACTGACCGGTACAGCTGGCGATGACCAGATTTATGGTTATGCTGGCAATGACACGCTGAATGGCGGTGCTGGTAATGATATCTTGCGTGGTGGTGATGGTAATGACACGCTGGATGCAGGTATCGGTAATGACATTCTCGTGGGCGGTTCAGGCAATGACACCCTGACAGGTGGTGCTGGACGTGACATTTTCCGTTGGGAAAAAGGTGACGAAGGTACTGCAGGCAGCCCGGCTGTAGATACTGTGACAGACTTCACTCTGAATGCAGATGTGATCGACCTGAGATCAGTGTTACAAGGTGAGAGCCTGGCTAACCTGTCTAACTATGTACGTGTGACCGTTGAAAACGGCAACACTATCTTGCACATCAGCAGTACAGGTGGGTTCAGCGGTGGATTTAATGCGGCAGCTGAAAATCAAACCATTGTATTGCAGGGTGTAAACCTGCAAACCGCTTATGGCACAACGGATAGCACACAAATCCTGACTAACCTTGTTAACAGCGGTAATCTGGCAATCGATCCGGCTGCCTCTACTGCCAGCGGTAGCCTGGGTGCATTTGGTGCAGATGGTGGACATGTACAAAATATCGTGGTTGGCGGTGTTACTTACACCTACAACGCAACAAACAATACTGTAAGTGCCAGCGGCAATTCCCCAGCAGTGACTGGTTACGGATATGACGCGGCTAACCATCGATTGACTGTGACCACCGCTAAAGGTGAAACCATCACTGTCAATATGGAAACAGGTGCCTATCTCTATAACGGCAGCCGTCCTCTTGTTGCAGGTGAAACCACTAGTGTAGGTTTCACGCTCATCGATAATGATGGTGATACCTCTTCATCTTCACTGCAATTTAACGGTACAGGTCAGCCAACCATTACTACAGTGGAACCTGGCCAACCTGGTACTGGCGATGACAGCGTTGTTGAAGGTACCTCACTGGTTTACACCGTGACCTTGAGCACCGCTCCTAATGCACCATCTACATACACATACAATCTGGGTGGTGGTACAGCCTCAACAGCTGACTACGGTACGGCCGTATTCAGCAATGGCGTGGTATTGAACGCCAACGGCACAATCACAGTTCCCGCTGGTGTGACAAGCTTCACCGTGACAGTGCCGACTGTAGATGACACTATCGTTGAACTGAACGAGACCCTGCCACTGACCATTGGTGGCGCGACTGGTACCGGTGTCATCGTTGATAATGATAGAGCGACTGTAGTGACTGTAGAGCCAGGTCAGCCTGGCCCGGGTGACGACAGCGTTGTTGAAGGTAACAACCTGGTGTACACAGTGACACTGAGTGCCACAACCAATGTGCCTACAACCTACACTTACAGCCTGGGTGGCGGTACAGCCTCAGCTGCGGATTACGGTACTGCCGTATTCAGCAACGGTGTTACTTATAATGCGGCTACCGGAACAATCACAGTACCAGCTGGTGTCAGCAGCTTCACCGTGACAGTACCAACGGTGGATGACACGATTGTTGAGCTGAACGAGACTCTGCCACTGACCATTGGTGGCGCAACTGGTACCGGTATCATTGTTGATAACGACAGAGCAACAGTAGTGACTGTAGAACCAGGTAAACCTGGTACAGGTGATGACAGTGTAGTTGAAGGCACATCACTGGTTTACACAGTGACCCTGAGTGCAA
>JAESFR010000095.1_pt1 | contig 114108 bp, 103 predicted proteins | sample 9266191 | NCBI WGS metagenome assembly JAESFR01 (sample SAMN14503063, study PRJNA617104) | algae metagenome | isolation source: Pleurocapsa minor HA4230-MV1 and co-occurring heterotrophs from cement on... | place: USA: Nuuanu Pali Lookout, Hawaii | collected 2009-07-20
CCGATGACCGGCCGCAGCGTCGTTTCGAGGATGACCGTCCGGCGCGCCGCTTCGAGGATCGGCCGCAGCGTCGCTCGGACGGTGACCGTCCGGCCCGGAGCTTCGACGACCGCCCGCAGCGTCGGTTCGACGGCGACCGCCCGGCGCGCACGTACGACGATCGGCCGCAGCGCCGCTTCGACGGCGACCGTCCGGCCCGCCGCCCCGACGACCGCCCGCAGCGTCGGTTCGACGACGACCGTCCGCGGCGTCGGTTCGAGGATGACCGTCCGCAGCGCACCGCCCACGCCGAAGCCGAGCTCGACGTCGTGCACGAGCGGCTGCAGGCCGAGGCCGTTCAGGCCGAGGCGGTGGCGGACGTCACCTTCCTCGACCTCGGTCTGGGGCAGAACATCGTGACGCGGCTCGACGAACTCGGCGCAGCGACGCCCTTCCCGATCCAGGCGGCGACCATCCCGCCCATCATCGAGGGCCGCGACGTCCTCGCCCGTGGTCGCACCGGCTCGGGCAAGACCATCGCCTTCGGTGCTCCTCTCGTCGAGGCGATCCTGCGCTCGCAGGCTGGTCAGAAGCGTCAGCAGGGCCGGGCGCCCAGAGCGCTCATCCTGGCACCGACTCGTGAATTGGCGCTGCAGATCGACCGCACCGTGCAGGCGCTCGCGCGGAGCGTCGGCCTCTTCACCACGCAGATCTACGGTGGCGTGCCGCAGGCGCGCCAGGTCGGTGCGCTCCGCAAGGGTGTCGACATCATCGTGGGCACCCCCGGGCGCATCGAGGATCTGGTGGAGCAGGGCCGGCTCGATCTCTCGGAGGTGCGCATCGCCGTCCTCGACGAGGCCGACCACATGTGCGAGCTCGGCTTCCTCGAGCCGGTGCAGCGGATCCTCCGTCACACCGCCGAGGGTTCGCAGAAGCTCCTCTTCTCGGCGACCCTCGACCGCGAGGTCGCCGCGCTCGTCGAGGAGTTCCTCGTCGAGCCGGCGGTCTACGAGGTCGCCGGTGAGGATCAGGACTCCAGCACGATCGAGCACCGCGTGCTCGTGATCGATCACCGCGACAAGGCCGAGATCGTCTCGTCGCTCGCCGATCGCGACGGCAAGACCCTCGTCTTCGCCCGCACCCGCGCCTACGCCGAGATGCTCGCCGAGCAGCTCGACGACAGCGGCATCCCGGCTCTCGCCCTCCACGGCGACCTGAACCAGAGCAAGCGCACGCGCAACCTCGAGAAGCTGACGTCAGGGCGGGTGCAGGTGCTCGTCGCGACGGATGTCGCCGCGCGCGGCATCCACGTCGATGACATCGACCTCGTCATCCAGGCCGACGCTCCCGACGAGTACAAGACGTATCTGCACCGTTCGGGTCGCACCGGCCGCGCCGGGCGTGCGGGTCGCGTCGTCACCCTGGTGACGCGTCAGCGCCGCCGCCGGATGTCGGAGCTTCTCGATCGGGCCGAGATCGACGCGCCCTTCGATGACGCCCGCCCCGGCGACGAGGTCATCGAGGAGATCGCCGGTCGACCGACGGTGGCCCAGCTCACCACCTGAGCCGGGTCCCTCCCGCGCCGCCCCCGGCGCACCCCTCCGCGTGTCGGCTCCCACCGAGAAACCATTCCGGCGCCGAGAACCACCCGCAAGGGATGTGGTTTCGGCGGAGGAGTGGTTTCTCGGCGTTCAGGCACGTCAAGCCACCGTCTTCGGGTCGAGCCGCCGTCCTTCGCAGGGTGGTTCATCGCGATCGCGGTGGTTCGGTGGACGTGCGGGAGGGCTCAGAACAGGGTGGGATCGGCCGGCGCCGGGCCGAGCCGCCGGCCGCGTGAGGTTCTCACCACGGTGGCGGCGAGTCGAGCGCGGTCGACAGCCTCGTGCGGAAGGGGCGTGCCACCTGCTCCCGGGCCGCCGGCAAGCCCGGTATAGCGGACGGCGCTCCGCGGCGCGGCGCGTGGCGCCGGGTCATCCTCCGCTCCGCCGTCCAGCCCGTACGCGCGCATGAGCGGACGCACCCGTCGCGCAAGCCACGTTCGGTAGGCCTTCGGCGCATTCACCGACGCTCCCGGATAAAGACCCCGATACGACGATTCGAGCTCCGGATGCTCGCGGGCGAGCCATTGCAGGAACCACTCCTTCGCCCCCGGACGCAGATGCAGTGCTCCGTAGATCACCCGGGTCGCTCCGGCCTCCTTGATGCGGCGGAGGGCCTCGTCGATCGCCGCCATCGAGTCGGTGAGGTGCGGGATGATCGGCATCAGGAACACGGTGGCGGCGAACCCGGCTTCCGTGGCCGCTCGGACGGTGTCCAGACGTGCGCTCGCGCTCGGCGTGCCCGGCTCGAGGGCGTTCTGCAGCTCGTCGTCGAAGACGGCGATCGACATCGCGAGGGTAATCCGCACGGATGACGCGGCCTCGGCCAGCATCGGAAGGTCTCGCCGCAGCAGCGTCCCCTTCGTGAGGATGGAGAACGGCGTTCCCGAATCGGTCAGCGCGTCGATGATGCCCGGCATGAGGCGATAGCGGCCCTCGGCCCGCTGGTACGGGTCGGTGTTCGTTCCCAGCTGCACCGGGTCGCGGAGCCACGTCGGCCGGGCGAGCTCGCGCCGCAGTACCTCGACGACGTTGATCTTGACGATGATCTGCGAGTCGAAGTCCTTGCCGGCGTCGAGCTCGAGGTACTCGTGCGTGCCTCTGGCGAAGCAGTAGCTGCAGGCGTGACTGCAACCGCGATACGGGTTGATCGTCCAGTCGAAGGGCATGGCAGACCCGCCCGGCACATGGTTCAACGCCGACTTCGCCATCACCTCGTGGAAGGTGATGCCGGCGAATTCCGGCGTCGTCACCGATCGCACGAGACCGTTCAGGTATTCGAGGCCGGGGAGCGCCGCGGCATCCGCCACTCCCAACTGCTGCCCCTGCCACCGCATGCCACTATGGGAACACGTCTTCGAAAGTGTGTCAATACCGGAGGCGGATGTCTCGAAGACGAACCGCGCGGGCTCGCGGCGTACGCCTCGAGCGGGAACAATAGAAGGGTGCAGGCTCCCCCACCTCACGATTCCCCCCTCACCCGACGCGACGCCCGAGAGCGCGCGCGGGCGGGTGGTGGTGCGCTCGGGCGCCGGGAATCCTCGCTCGGGGGGCCAGGGGTACCGCTCGCACGGCATGCCCGACGACCCCGCTCCCGGTGGGCGTCCGCGCCCCTCGCCGCGGCGCTCGCGGCCGTGTTCGTCTTGGCCTCCAGCGCGAGCGTCACCGCCGCAGTGGCCGGGGGCCCCGCGCCCACTCCTCCCCCCGCCGTCGCGGCGCCGACACCCGACGCTCCCGAACCTCTGAGCGCGTTCATCGCACCCTCCGCCTCCGCCCCCACGCCTCCGCCCCTCGCCCCGGTCCCGGTACCCGACGTCGCGCCGGTTGTCGAAGAAGCCGTCGCCGGGGCGGCGCTGTGCGACGACCCCGCCCTCACCGCGGCGCTCGCGGCCGGCGACGAAGCCGCAGCCATCTCCGCGGCCGGAGGCGCGCAGGCGTTCCGCGACGCGGTCGCGACCGGTACGGCCCCGTGCATCCGGCTCGACGATCCGACCCTCATCTGGGCCGTCGTCAACAAGACCCGCCCGTACGCCCCGATCGACTGGGCGCCGGTCGACCTCGTCTTCCCCGACGGAGTGCGGAACCTCAGCGACGGCGCCCTGCAGCCCGAAGCCGCGGCCTCGCTGGGCGCCCTGGTGGCCGCAGCGCGCGCTGCCGGCGCCGGCGAGATCGGCCTGCAGAGCGCCTACCGTTCCTTCACGACGCAGCAGACCTCGTACGGCGTCCAGGTCGCCGAGCGCGGCGTCGACGGTGCTGATCTCGTCAGCGCCCGGCCCGGTCACAGTGAGCACCAGTCGGGGCTCGCCGCCGATGTCGTCCCGTGCACCGAATCCGGCTGCGGCAGCCTCGACGACCTCGCCGCCACTGCGCAGGGCGCCTGGGTGGCCGAGCACGCGTGGGAGTTCGGCTGGATCGTGCGCTACCAGGAGAGCCGGACGGATGTCACGGGCTACTCGCCCGAGCCGTGGCACCTCCGCTACGTCGGCCCCGACCTCGCGCGTGCGATGCATGAAGGCAACTTCACCACTCTAGAGGAGTTCTTCGGCCTCCCGGCCGCTCCCAACTACGGATAGCCGCTGGTCTCTCGCGATCGAGCGACCGCTACACCACGCCGCCCTCGGTGTCAAATCTCGCTTCTACGATGAGCGCGGGTGCTCCCCACACCCCTCAGCCCGGGCAACACCGACGTTGAGCCCTCGGGTCCACGGGGCCCTTTCTGACGCCCAAGGAGTGGCGATGGATTTCTCGATTGTGCAGTCGTTCTTCATGCTCGGCTTCGTCGCGATGGCAGCCGGCACCTTCTGGTTCTTCATGGAGCGCAACGACCTGAAGCCGGAGTACCGGTCGGTCGCGAGTTACGCGGCGGTGATCACCTTCGTCGCCGCCGTGCTCTACTACGTCATGAAGGACGTCGTCCAGTTCCCGGGCGGCGACATCTCCGCCGCCGAGGTCGATGCGACGCTTCCGCTGCGCTACATCGACTGGCTCATCACCACGCCGCTCCTCCTGGTGGAGTTCGGTCTCATCCTCGCGATCGCGGGCGCGGTCCGCCGCGGATTCGTCACGCAGCTGATCATCGCCGACATCATCATGATCGTCTTCGGTTACCTCGGCGAGATCGGTGAGCCGGGATCGGCGAGCAACTGGATCTTCTTCATCATCTCGGTGCTCGCGTGGCTCTACATCGTGTACCTGATCTTCACCGTGAAGGTGCCCGACGCAGCGCCCGCCCACGTGCGCAACGCCCTGCAGGTGATGCGGCTGTTCGTGGTGATCGGGTGGTCGATCTACCCCCTCGGCACCGCGATCCAGGAGCTCATCGAGCTCGGCGGCGGTGACGCCGCGGTGGCGATCAGCATCGCCGCGGTGATCTACGTCATCGCCGACGTCCTCAACAAGGTCGGCTTCGGCCTCGTCGCCGTGCGCGCGGCGAAGCGGAGCAGTGTCGACGTCGTTGACGCGACGCCCGGCGGAAAGCTCTGATCCACCCTGATCAAGTGGAGTGCCCCGCGGCGTGCGGTCGCCGCGGGGCATCCGATCGTGAAACTGAGTACCCTGGTCGGTGACACTCAGGGTCGCGACGACCCGCCGCTCGACGACGAGACCAGGGAGGCCGCTCATGGAGCGCGACATCTACGACGAAGACCACGAGGCGTTCCGCGACATCGTCAAGGAGTTCTGCAAGCGCTACGTCACCAACGCCAAGCGCGAGCAGTGGGAAGCCGACGGGCAGATCGATCGCGAGACGCTGCGCGCCGCGGGTGATGCGGGCATCATGGGGCTCGCTGTTCCCGAGGAGTACGGCGGTGCCGGCATGCTTCAGGACTACCGCTTCCGGGCCATCGTCAACGAAGAGGTCATCCTCGCCGGCGCGGGTTCGCTCGCCGGGGCCCTCGGCATTCAGGACGACCTCGCCATCCCGTACCTCGTGCACATGGGCACCGACGCGCAGAAGCAGAAGTGGCTCCCCGGCATGGCCACGGGCGAGATCATCGGGGCGCTTGCGATGAGCGAACCGGGAGCGGGCAGTGACCTCCGCGGCATCTCGACGACCGCGAAGAAGGTCGACGGCGGGTATCTGGTCAACGGCGCGAAGACCTTCATCTCCAGCGGCGCAAGCGCCGACGTCGTGGTGACCTTCGTCAAGACCGGTGAGGGGAACCGCCCCGAGGCGTTCAGCCTGTTGCTCATCGAGACCTCGTCCGAGGGCTTCGATCACGGCAAGAAGCTCGAGAAGATGGGCTTCCACGGCCACGACACCGCGGAGCTGTCGTTCAGCGACGTCTTCGTCCCCGAAGAGAACCTCATCAGCGGCCGGGAAGGCATGGGCTTCGTGCAGCTGATGATGAACCTGCCGCTCGAGCGCCTCTCGATCGGCGTCGCGGGGGCCGCGGCCGCCGAGGCGGCGCTGAAGTGGACGCTGGAGTACACCACCAGCCGTGAGGCGTTCGGGCAGCGGATCATCGACTTCCAGAACACCCGCTTCAAGCTGGCGGATGTCGCCACCACCGTCGACGCGCTCTGGGCGTACATCGACCGGGCGCTGCTGGCGTACCGCGACGGCAAGCTCACCGCCGAGGAGGCGGCGAAGGTGAAGTTCTGGGCGACCGAGCGCGAGTGGGAGGTGCTCGACACGTGCGTGCAGCTGCACGGCGGCTACGGCTACATCACCGAGTACCCGGTCGCCCGCGCCTTCCTCGACGCGCGCGTGCACCGCATCTACGGCGGCACCAACGAGATTATGCGCGAGATCGTGGGGCGCCAGCTCGCCGGGAAGCGCTGACGCGAGTCATCCGCCGTCCCTCGCATCGCACGCCCGCCTGCGACGCCGGTGCCACCGGCGGGCGTGGTCAGCGCGGAAGCAACACGACGAACAGCACCCCGCTGACCGCCCAGAACGCCAGCACGAAGGCCGTGTCGCGGAGACGCCAGGGCACGAGGTGGCGCTCGGTGCGGTCGGGGTACGCGCCGAAGGCGCGGGAGTCCATCGCGAGGGCGACGCGCTCGGCGTGGCGGATCGCGCCGGCCAGGAGCGGAACGATGTAGCCCGCCCACCGGCGGATCGCCGCGAACGGACCGCGCCGCCCGTGCGCCCCGCGCACGCGATGGGCCTGCCGGATGACGTCGAGCTCGTAACCGAACCGCGGCACGAAGCGGAACGCCGCGAGCGCGGTGTATCCGATGCGGTACGGCACGCGCAGCTGCTGCACCATGGCCCGGACGAGATCGGGCCCCGTGATCGACAGCCCCGCGATGAGCGCGAGGGCGACGATGGCGGCGATCCGGATGCCCGTGGCGAGCCCCACCTCGAGGGCCCCGCCGTACAGCGCCCACTCGCCGATGCGCCACACCACGACGCCCCGGTCGACGCCGGCAGGGTCGGTCCACAGCGCGAAGCCGAGGCCGATCGCGGCGGCGAACAGCGGGATCGCCGTGAGGAAGCCGATCAGGCGCGGCGTGAAACGTACGCCGACGAGGAGCACCAGGTAGGCCAGCGCCAGGAAGGCGGCCGGGGTGGCGACATCCCGCACGAAAACGAGCGCGATCATCGCCGGCGCCGGCCCGGCGAGCTTCGCCAGCGGGTTCAGGGCGTAGAGGAACCGGGCGGGTGAGGCCGACACCCGCTCCGCGTAGGGATCGAAGCGGGCGCGTGTGGCCTGCGCGGCGACCACCGGACCCGTGACGGTCACGGCTCGCCTCCGGGGAGATCGGCGAGGCGGGTCATCCGGTTGAGCTCGGGGTGCGCGGTGACCGCGCCGAGCGCGCGGGCGAGGGGCGGACGGGCGAGCCCGGTGCTCTCGAGGAGCGCGACGTCGATGAGGATCTCCGCCGTCGGCCCGGCGGCGCGGATCCGCCCGCGATCGACGACGACCACGCGGTCGGCATATTCGGCGACGAGTTGCATGTTGTGCGACACGACGATCACGGTGGTGCCGGCGCGATGGAGATCGCCGAGGAGGGTCAGGAGCTCGTCGGCCCGCGCGCGATCCTGCCCGAAGGTCGGTTCGTCGAGCGCGAGCACAGCGGCGCCGGTGACGAGCGTCGTGCCGACCGAGAGGCGTCGCTTCTGCCCGCCCGAGAGCAGGAAGGGGTGCGTGTCGGCCTTCTCCCGCAGACCGAACCGGTCGAGGACCTCGCCGACGCGCGCCCGGACCTCGCCCTCCGCGATCCCCTGCAGGCGCAGCCCGTGCGCGACCTCGTCGAAGACGGTCGAGGCGATGAACTGGTGCTCGGGGTTCTGGAACACGTACCCCACCCGGCGGGAGAGGGTGCGGATGTCGGCGCGGCCGACGTCGAGTCCGCCGATCCACACGGTCCCCTTCGGAGGACGGATGACTCCGGCCAGCGCCTGCAGCAGGGTGGTCTTGCCGGCGCCGTTGGCGCCCACGATCGCGACGAACTCTCCGGCCGCGATGTCGAGGTCCACCCCGTGGAGCACCTCGGTGCGGCTCCGCCGCACCGAGAGACCGCGCACCCGGATGAGGGGCGCGGCGCCGGCCGGCGGGGTTTCGGCCGAGGCGAGGACTTCTCGGGGTGCCGCGTCCGCATCCCGGCCGATTCTCCGCGCCTCGGCGGAGGCGGGAATCCGTGGGGGCGGGGATCCCTCCAGCGCCGCGGTGAGTTCCTCGGGAGTGAGGGGCAGCGGGTCGACGGCGTACCCGGCGCGGCGGAGCCGCAGCGCGGCGAGCGTGGAGACCGGAAGCCACACCCCCAGGGCGTGGAGCTCGTCGGCACGATCGCGCAGCACGACATCCGCCCGGCCCTCGGCGAAGACGCGTCCGTCGGCATCGAGCACCACGACGCGATCGACGAGCCCGATCGCGGCATCGAGATTGTGTTCCACGAGGACGATGCCCCGCTCACCGCCGGCGACGACAGCGGCAAGCGCCGCGTAGACCTCCGCGATGCCTCGGGGGTCGAGGTTCGCCGTCGGCTCGTCGAGGACGAGAAGCGCCGACCCGAGCGCCAGCGCGCAGGCGATGGCGAGCCGCTGACGGCCGCCCCCCGACAGTCGGTCGGGGTTCTCCCGCCGGCGCTCCCAGAGACCGACCTGCCGGAGCGCGGCTTCGGTGCGCGAGAGGACCTCCTCGGCGGGAAGGCGCAGGTTCTCGGGACCGAACGCGACCTCGTCGAGGACGGTGCCGGTGACGAGCTGCGCGTCGGGGTCTTGGAAGACCATCCCGACATGCGTGCTGAGCTGGGCGACGGGTGTCGCCGAGACATCCTTCCCCGCCACCTCGACGCGACCGGTCACCACCGCAGGGATCGCCTGCGGGATGAGGCCGTTGAGCGCGAGTGTCAGGGTGGACTTGCCCGATCCGCTGGGTCCGAGAAGGAGCACGACCTCCCCGGCCGCGACGTCGAGCGCGGCGGCGGCGGGAACCGGGTGGGAGGCGCCGTCGTAGGCGATCGCCACATCGACCGCGCGGAGGAGGACGCGGGATGCCTCGGCCGCGTCGGTCGCCGAAGCGGCCTCTTCACGGGGGTGGGCTGGCATGGCGATCCTCGGGTGGCGGGTTCTGGCTCCTAACTTAGCCTTACCTAACTCGCCGCATCTCGGGGCGAGGCGGCCGATCCCTCGACGGCGAGAATCCCGGAGGAGCCGGGCGTTCCGTCGGAGATCACGGCGGATGTCGGACGGGTTCGGCCGGATCCTCCGACATCCGTGTGCATCTCCGACAACCGCGCCAGCCTGTGCGCCCCGACGCGCTAGCGCTTTCCCACGGGAACCGGTAGGCATGAGAGGCCGAAGGGGGGCCGGTGACCACCGATCAGGACGCGCGCGGCGAGTTCGCCGATTTCGACGCCCTCATGCAGGAAGCCGAGCGTCCGCCGGAGGGCTTGGCCGACGTCGACCCCGACCGTCGCCGGCGCCGCCGCCGGGTCGTGTGGGCGATCGTCGCCGTCATCCTGGTCGTCGCGCTCGGCGCTCCGTCGGCCTACGTCACCTGGGCGCTGACGGCGCCGCTCCCCGCTCCCGAGGCGACCTTCACCGAGCCCGCGGTGACACTGCCCGGCCCCGCGGCCCTCGCGCTGCCGGCGGCGGGCTCATCGGCGATCACCGTGTCGGGCGCGGAGGAGTACCTCGGCGCCGAGGCCGCGGGGATCTGGGCGACGTCGGGCCCGCAGGACCCCGCGCCGATCGCGAGCATCACCAAGCTCATCACGGCGCTCGTGGTGCTCGACGCGTACCCCCTCGCCGGGCCCGACGACCAGGGCCCGACCCTCTTCTTCGACGCCGCCGACGAAGACCTCTACGACGCCTACTACGTGCAGAACGTCACCATCGCGCCGATGCCGGCCGGCAGCTCCATGACCCTCCGCGGCGTGCTCGCCACGATGCTCATCCCCTCGGCGAGCAACTACGCGGACGTCGTGTCGACGTGGGCGTTCGGGTCTCGCAGCGGCTTCGTCGCCGCCGCGCGCACCTGGCTCGACGCGAACGGGCTCACCGGCACCACGGTGGTCGACCCCACCGGCATCAGCACCCGCAACACCAGCACCCCCGCCGACCTCATCGCTCTCGGCCGGATCGCCTCGGCTGATCCCGACATCGCGGCGATCGTCGACACGCCCTCGGCGACGATCGGCAGCGCGGGCGTCGTGAACAACACCAACGGCCTGCTGGGCACGGCGGGCATCACCGGTCTGAAGACCGGGAACCTCGGCGCGGGAACCTTCGCGTTCCTGTACTCGTCGTCGCTCGACGTGGGACTGTCCGAACCCCTGAGCGTCATCGGCGTGATGCTCGGCGGGGCCTCGCGCGACGCGGTGAACACCGACGTGGTGCGACTGCTCGCCAGGATCCGCGACGGCTTCCACGACGTGCCCCTGGCGACAGCCGAGCAGGATGTCGGGGGCTTCACGACGCCCTGGGGCGGAAGCGCCCGCCTGGTGCTCGCCTCGAGCGCCCGGATCTTCACCTGGTCGGACACGCCGATCACGGTGACCTCCGACATCCGCACCCCCGAGACCTACGCCGACGGCGAAGTGGTCGGGGCGATCAGCTGGACCGCGGGACCGCGCACCGAAACGGTGGACGTGGTGATCGACGGCGAGATCGAGCCACCCACCGAGTGGTGGCGGCTCACTCACCCCTCCGAGCTGGGCGATTGAGGGATCGGGGGGCGAACGCCGGCGCGACGCAGCGCACGGCCGACGGCCAAGCCCGCGGCGGTCCACGCGACCGGACCGACCACGAACAGTGCCACGTAGACGATCTGCGCGCCGTCGCGGAACTGCGCGACATCCGCCGCGAACCAGATGGCGGCGGCGAGCACCACCCCGACGATGACGGCGGAGACGAAGAACCGCCAGGGCTCCCACCGTCGGTACCGCGAGAGCGCGGCGATCCCCTCCTGCAGCCCGCCGATGAGCAGGGCCGTGCCAAGGTAGCGGCCGATCCACACCGGCACGACGGCGCTCGCGACGAGCGCGGCCATCAGGTGGGTCAAGAGGGCCACCCAGGGGAGGCGGAGGAGTTCTTGCGCGATGACTCCCGGGAGGACGTGGATGCCGAGCACGAGGCCGTAGAACACCGGGAAAGCGGCGACCACGACACCCGAGACGGCGCCGGCCCCCGCCTGCAGCACGCCCGTCGCCACGCCGATCGCGGCGCACGTCAGCAGCACGCGAGTGGACAGGGGCGCGGGTCGGGCCACCCGCTCAGCGTAACCCCGGTTCTCATCTGTTTCTCATTCGGAATACGTTCTCTGAGTTTCGCCTGTGAGTTACGTTAGCCCGACGTGCGCGCCGACGGAGCCGCGCACGACCTCGCTCTACACCATCCACGTTGGGAGCCTTCTATGGGTCGATCCTCCGTGCGAGCAGCCGCGGTCGTCACACTCGCCGCCCTGTTCACCGGATCCGCAGTCACCGGCGCTTACGCCGCGACACCGGTGGAGGAGGTGACACCCCCCACTCCCATCGACTCGCCCACGGGTTCGTACATCGTCCTGCTCGAGGAGGAGCCGGTCGCCAACTACGACGGTGGCGAGGCGGGCCTCGCGCCCACCAAGCCCGACGAGGGCGAGAAGCTCGACACCCAGTCCGAAGCCGTCGAGGAGTACTCCACCTTCCTCGCCGAACGGCAGCAGGATGTCGCCGCCGAGACCGGCGTCGAGACGGCGGCCACCTACCAGCTGACCCTCAACGGCTTCAGCGCGAAGATGTCTCCCGAGCAGGCGGCGAAGGTCGCCGGCACCGACGGCGTCATCGGTGTCTACCCCGACGAGATCCGCCACCCAGACGCGGTCCCCTCCACCGAATTCCTCGGGCTCGAGGGCGCTGGCGGCGTGTGGGAGCAGGTCGGCGGAGTGGACGCCGCGGGTGAGGGCGTCGTCGTCGGCGTCATCGACACCGGCATCGCGCCCGAGCACCCCTCGTTCGCGGGCGACCCGCTCGGCACCACGCCGGGCACCGGCGAGCCGTACCTCGAGGGCGACACCGTCGTCTTCGACAAGGCCGACGGCACCCAGTTCCGCGCCGAGCGGGTGACCGGCGAGGCCTGGGACGGCACCGAGTACAACACCAAGCTCATCGGGGCGAAGTACTTCCTCGAGGGCGCCGCCGCCGCAGGGTTCGTGTTCGACTCCGACTACGAGTCGCCGCGCGACAACGACGGCCACGGCTCGCACACCGCCAGCACCGCTGCCGGAAACGCCGCCGTGCCGTCATCCGTCGAGGGCATCGACCTGGGTCCGATCTCGGGCGTCGCGCCGGCTGCGAAGGTCTCGGCGTACAAGGCCTGCTACGTCGGTCCCGACCCGCTGGTGACGACTGACGACATCTGCGCGCTCAGCGACCTCCTCGACGCCATCGACACCGCCGTCGCCGACGGCGTCGACGTCATCAACTACTCCATCGGCGGCGGGGCGGCGACCTCGACCTGGCAGCCGGATGACATCTCCTTCCTCAACGCGGCGATCGCGGGCGTCTTCGTGTCGGTGAGCGCCGGCAACGACGGCCCCGACGCCTCGACCGCCGACCACGCCTCGCCGTGGTACACCACGGTGGCCGCCTCCACCATCCCGACCTGGGAGGGCACCGTCCGCCTTCCGAACGGATTCGAGGAAGCGGGCGCCTCGGTGACCGTGCCGTTCGGCGAAGAGGTCACGGGACCGGTGGTGTACGCCGGAGACATCCCGGTGGCCGGCGCGAACGCCGCCGATGCTGCGCTGTGCGTGCTCGGCACCGTCGACCCGGCGCAGGCTGCGGGCAAGATCGTCGTCTGCGACCGCGGCGTGAACGCACGCGTGGAGAAGTCGCAGGAGGTCGCTGCGGCCGGTGGCATCGGGATGATCCTGGTGAACGTCACGGCGGGGTCGCTCGACAACGACTTCCACTCCGTGCCGACGGTTCACCTCGATGCCGACGCGCGTCCGGCGCTGCTGGACTACGTGCAGAACACCGCCGAGCCGACCGCCACCCTCGTCGGCGACAACGTCACCGGCGAGGAGACTCCGGTGCCGCAGGTGGCCGGATTCTCCAGCCGCGGCCCGATGCTGGCGGACGGCAGCGACGTGCTGAAGCCCGACATCGCCGCGCCCGGGGTCGCGATCCTCGCGGCGGTGCAGGATGACGCCGACGGCAACCCCGCCTTCGGCATCCTCTCGGGCACCTCGATGGCGGCTCCGCACATCGCCGGCCTCGGCGCGCTGTACCTCGGCGAGAATCCGCTGGCGACCCCCGATGAGGTGAAGTCGGCGATGATGACCACCGCCTCCGACACCGTGAACGGCGATGGCTCGGCCAACACCGACCCCTTCGCCCAGGGCGCGGGTCAGGTCGACGCCCGCCGCTTCCTCGACCCGGGCCTGGTGTACCGCAACGGACCCGCCGACTGGGCGGCGTTCGTCGAGGGCACCGGCAACTGGGACTTCGAGGGCGTCGACCCCATCGACGGCAGCGAGCTGAACCTCGCCTCCATCGCAATCGGCACGCTTTCGAGCGAGCAGACCGTGACCCGCACCCTCACCGCCACGCGCCCCGGCACGTACACGGTGGCGGCGTCGGTGCCCGGTGTGAACGTCTCGGTCGAGCCGTCCACGCTCACCTTCGGGGCGGCGGGCGAGAGCCAGTCCTTCACGGTGACGTTCTCCAACGCCTCGGCCCCGGTCGAGCAGTGGGCGACGGGCTTCCTCACCTGGACCGGCGGCGACGGCACCACCGCACGCTCACCGCTCGCGGTGCAGCCCGTGACGGCGGATGCCCCGGCGACGGCCTCGGGCACCGGGATCACCGGCAGCACGGACGTGACCATCACGCCCGGTGTCACCGGCGACCTCGCACTCAACCTGTCGGGCCTCGCTCCGGTCTCGCTCCTCAGCGACCCCGCGAATCCCGTCGAGGGTCACACCGGCAACGAGAACTCCGGCGACGAGAACGGCGACATCGCCTGGATAGTCGACGTTCCCGAGGGTGCGACCCTGGCGCAGTGGAAGCTCGACTCGTCGGATGACGAGGGCAGCGACCTCGACCTCTTCGTCTACCGGGTGGTGAGCCCCGAGGACCTCCGCTACTACGAGTCGTGGACCTCGGCGACCGCCTCGGCCGACGAGCAGGTGACGCTCGAGAGCCCCACGGCGGGTACCTACATGGTCATCGCGAACATGTACGCCATCACCCAGCCGCTGACCTGGGACCTCACCTCCGCGGTCGTGACGCCCGGCGGGGAAGGCTCGCTGACCGCGACGCCCAACCCGCTGCCGGTGCAGCAGGGCACGCCGGCGACGTACACGCTGTCGTGGACCGGCCTGGAGGCCGAGACCCGCTACCTCGGCGTCGTGCAGTACGGCGACTCCGCGGTGCGGACGGTGCTCGAGGTCGACGCGGGAGCTGCCGCACCGGTGGCCACCGAGGCGCCGTCGATCAGCGGCACCCCGAAGGTCGGCCGCACCCTCACCGCCGATCCCGGCACGTGGGACCCGGCCGAGGTGACCGTGGCCTACCAGTGGCTCCGCAACGGCGAGCCGATCGAGGGCGCGACCTCCGAGCGGTACCGTGTGACGCGCGACGATCAGGGCGCTGCTCTGTCGGTGCGGGTGACGGCGACCGCCGAGGGCAACCCCAACGCCGGCACCGCCACGAGCGCCGAGGTGTTCGTCAAGGTGCCGTCGGAGACGAAGGTGAGCCTCAGCCGCTACATCTCCCCGAGCTCTCAGGAGCTGACGGCGACGGTCACCGTGTCGACGCGCACCGGTGTCGTGCCCGAGGGTGAGGTGACGCTCTGGGTCGACGCGAAGAAGTACACCGGGACGCTCGCGGGCGGCACGGTCAGCTTCCCGCTGCCGAAGCAGAGCCGAGGCATCCACGTCGTGGTCGCGCAGTACGGCGGCAGCGACAGGGTGGAGGCGTCGACGGGTCTCTCCGGGTTCGTCGTGCTCCGCTGAGCACCCTTCTGACGGCGGCGCCCGGGCTTCGGCTCGGGCGCCGTCGGGGTCTGCGGCGGCGTCGGCGCAGGGGTGCTAGACGCGGCGGCGTCGACGTGTGAGACGCACGGCGGGAAGCGGCGGCGCGGGGATCCACTCGTCGCCGTGGTCGATGACGTGCCCGAACCGCGCGGCGCGGGCCTGCCAGGCGTCCCGCGCTTGCACGATCTCCTCGTGCGAACGGCCGACGAAGTTCCACCACATGACGATCTCGTCCTCGAACGGCTCGCCGCCGAGGAGGAAGACCGACGCATCGGCCCCGCTCCACAGCTCGATCGCTTGGCGCTGGGTACCGAGATACAGAAGATGACGGCGGTCGACGGATGTCTCGGACGCCTCGCTTTCGTCGGTACCGGCGACCTCCACGACGCCGTACAGCCCGACAAGCGCGTGCTCCCACTCCGGCCGGAGCGGAACCCGCACGCGTGATCCTGCCTGAATGCGGATCTCCGCTCCCACGATGGGCGTGAAGGCACTCGCGGGAGAGGCGACTCCGCCGAGCTCACCGAGGACGACAGTGGCCGTCGCCGAGGCGCCCACGACGGCGTCGAGCGTGAGGGTCGGAAGCGACTCGTGCCGTTCGAACGCCGGCGCGCCGTGCCGCCGGTTCTCGGGGAGCGCCACCCACAGCTGCAGCGCGTCGAGCGGCGTCGGTCCGTCGCCGAGGGAGTACTCGGAATGGGAGATGCCGGCGCCGCTCGTCATGAGGTTCAGCGCTCCCCGCCGGACGACCACGTCGCTTCCGACGGAGTCGCGGTGACGCACTTCTCCGACGAGCGGCCAGGTGACCGTCTGCAAGCCGATGTGCGGGTGTGGCTCCACGCGCATCGTGGTCTCCTGCGGGCCGAAGCGGTCGAGGAAGCACCACGCGCCGACGAGGGGCAGATCCCGCTGCGGCAGGGCCCGGTGGACCTCCATGCCGCGCACACCGCCCAGAGGAACCTCCCGCGACTCCAGCAGGAGCGCCCGTGGTCCGTCGCACTCGACCGAAGCGGCGATCTCCGCTCCGGCATCGAGGCCTCCGGCGGTGCCGTCGCGCACCGACCCGCCGACGGGCGCGCCGTCGAGTCGGGTCATGACCGGTCGGGCCAGTCCACGTCGAGCCCCTCGACGTCGTTCTTGCCGAGATAGCGCGCCACGAAGCTGCAGCGCGGCACGACGGTGGCGCCGCGCTCGGCGGCATCCGCCATCGCGTCCCGGACGAGGCGGCCGCCCAGCCCCTGCCCGGCGAAGGCCTCGTCGATCTCGGTGTGCACGAAGATCTCCCGGCCCCGGGAGTCGGTGATGAACTGCGAGAAGCCTCCCAGCGCGTCGCCGACGTGGATCTCGTAGCGGCCCGCCTCGGTGTTCCTGGTCACGGTGATGGTGTCTGTCTCGTCGGCCACGATGGTGTCCCTCCGTCGTGGAACCCAACCTACGGCGGTGCCCCGGCATTCCGCGAGGCGTCCCGCCGCACGCGGATGAGGCAGACTCGCTGAATGCCCGTCTCCCTTCTCGACGCCGTTCCGAGGGGTGCCGATGCGGACGCCGCCTACGAGGGCTTCGTCACCTGGGCGGCCGATCGGGGGCTCACCCTCTACCCCGCGCAGGAAGAGGCGGTGATCGAGCTGGTCTCGGGTGCGAACGTCGTGCTGTCGACCCCCACCGGTACCGGCAAGTCGCTCGTGGCGATCGCCGCTCACGCCGTCGCGCTGGCGCGCGGCGGCCGCACCTACTACACCGCCCCCATCAAGGCTCTGGTGAGCGAGAAGTTCTTCGCTCTCGTGGAGATCTTCGGAGCCGCCAACGTCGGCATGGTCACGGGCGATTCCGCCGTGAACCCCGACGCGCCGATCGTCTGCTGCACCGCTGAGATCCTCGCCAATCTCGCCCTTCGGCAGGGTGGCGATGCCGCCGTGGATCAGGTGGTGATGGATGAGTTCCACTACTACGGCGATCCCGACCGCGGGTGGGCGTGGCAGGTCCCCCTGCTGCTGCTCGGGCGGGCCCAGTTCCTGCTGATGTCGGCGACGCTCGGCGATGTCACCGACATCGCCGCCGACCTGTCGCGACGAACCGGCCGCCCGACCGCCGAGGTGACGGGGGTCGAGCGGCCGGTGCCGCTCGATTACTCCTACTCGCGGGTGGCGGTGCACGAGACCGTCGAGGACCTCCTCGCCGAGCGGAAGGCACCGATCTACATCGTGCACTTCTCGCAGGCGGCGGCGATGGAACGCGCCCAGGCGCTGTCGAGCGTCAAGATCGTCTCGCGGGAGCAGCGCGACGAGATCGCCGAGGCCATCGGCGGCTTCCGCTTCACCACCGGCTTCGGCAAGACCCTGTCGCGTCTGGTGCGCGCCGGCATCGGGGTGCACCACGCCGGCATGCTCCCCCGCTACCGACGCCTCGTCGAAACGCTCGCCCAACGGGGTCTGCTGCGGGTGATCTGCGGCACCGACACCCTCGGAGTCGGAATCAACGTGCCGATCCGCACCGTCGTGCTGACGGCGCTGACGAAGTACGACGGCCAGCGGATGCGGCACCTCACCGCCCGGGAGTTCCACCAGATCGCCGGCCGGGCCGGACGCGCCGGGTTCGATTCCGCCGGCACCGTCGTCGTCATGGCGCCCGAGCATGAGATCGACAACGCCGCCGCCGTCGCCAAGGCCGGCGACGACCCCAAGAAGCAGCGCAAGATCGTGCGGAAGAAGGCGCCGCATGGCTTCGTCAACTGGGGAGAGGCATCATTCGAGCGGCTCGTCGCCGCGGTGCCCGAGCCGCTCGTGCCGCAGCTGCAGCTCACCGCGGCGATGCTCATCAACGTCATCGCGCGGGGCGGCGACGTCTTCGGCAACGTCCGGAGCCTCGTCTTCGACAATCACGAGCCGCGAGCACGGCAGTTCGCCCTTGCGCGACGGGCACTGGCGATCTTCCGCACCCTCGTCACGGCCGGCATCGTCGTCATCGAGCGGCCGAGCGGAGGCATCCGTCTGACCGTGGACCTCCAGCCGAACTTCGCCCTGAATCAGCCGCTGTCGCCGTTCGCCCTCGCCGCGATCGAGATCCTCGACCCTTCGACGGAGCCCGGCATCGGAACCGCCGGAACTGGCCACTACGCGCTCGACGTGGTGAGCATCATCGAGGCGACCCTCGACGACCCGCGACCGATCCTCTCGCAGCAGGAGTTCCTCGCGCGCGGCGAAGCCGTCGCCGCGATGAAGCGCGACGGGCTGGACTACGACGCGCGGATGGCGGCCCTCGAGGAGATCACCTATCCGAAGCCCCTCGCCGAGCTTCTCGCGCAGTCGTTCGAGGTGTTCGCTACCAGTCAGCCCTGGGTCCGCGACTTCGAGCTGTCGCCGAAATCCGTGGTGCGCGACATGTTCGAGCAGGCGTTGTCCTTCGGCGAGTTCGTCTCCCTCTACCAGCTGGGCCGCAGCGAGGGTCTGGTGCTGCGCTACCTCAGCGACGCCTACCGGGCGATGCGCCAGACCGTGCCGGCCGAAGCCCAGACGCCCGACCTCCTCGACCTCATCGCCTGGCTCGGCGAGGTGGTGCGCCAAGTCGACTCCAGCCTCGTCGACGAGTGGGAGGCGCTGATCAACCCGCCCGCAGACCCCGACGCCCCCGTCGTCCCGCCCGCCCCGCCCTCCGTCCTCACCAACCGCCGGGCGTTCCTCGTTCTGGTGCGCAACGAGCTGTTCCGCCGCGTGCAACTCGCGGCCCTGCAGCGCGACGACGACCTCGTTGCGCTGGACCCCGAGGTCGACTGGCCGGCAGCGCTCGACGCCTACTTCGACGAGCACGACGAGATGCTGACGGGCGGCTCGGCGCGGTCGGCGTCGCTGGTGTCGATCGACGAGTCCGAGGCCGGAGACGGCCGATGGCGGGTCGAGCAGACCATCGACGACCCGGCCGGGCATCACGATTGGCGCATCCGGGGGGAAGTCGACCTCGAGGCATCCGTCGCCGAAGGCACCGCGATCGTGCGCGTCACCGAGGTCGTGCGGCTCTGACGATTTCGCCGTCGCCGTGACGACGGCGAGAAGGCGAAGGGGTAGAACAGACACGTGCCGACCTACATCGGATTCCTCCGCGCCATCAATCTGGGCGCGAAGCGCGTCTTCCCGAAGGGCGACATCCGGCGCACCGTCGCGGCAGCGGGGTTCGACGAGGTCGACACCTACATCAACACCGGGAACATCCGGTTCGCGACCCGGATGCGGTCTCGGGCGCGCATCGAGACAGCACTCGAGACGGCGTTCTTCGCCGACCGCGGGTTCGAGGTGCCGACGATCGTGTTCACCCAGGCCGAGCTCCGACAGATCGCGGCGGATGCCGCGGAGCTCTCGGCCTCCCACCCGGGGCTCGCTCGCCACTACGTCTACCTGCTGAAGACGGAGCCGACACCGGAGGCGGTCGCCGCCGTCGAGGCGACCGCCAGCGACGCCGGCGAGATGATCGTCCGCGGGCGTGCGGCGCACGCGCTCCTCGGGCCCGGCTACACGGCGGGCACGGTCGACCCGCTCGCCGCCGCGAAGCTCCTCGGTGTCGCCACCAACCGGAACCACACCGTGCTCGCCGCCCTCGCCGACCGGTGGTGCTGACCGCTTCACCTGGGGACGGTGCGGCCGCGCTGTCGGCCCCGCCGCGTAGCATGGCCGCCGTGGCGTACGCGGATCGGATCCCGGTGGAGGAGGCTCCTCCCTTCGACGTACCCCCCGACGCGAAGGACTGGTACCCACCCGACGACTCGTGGGCGCCTCCGCACGACGACGCCTGGTTCCCGCCCGACGACGCCCCGCGACCGATCGCCGCCGCCGGCGCGGCTGCGGCGAACACCGCACCTTCCCGCCGGGACTTCACCGGAGCGGACCCGCTCGACGTCCTCCGCGAGGTGTACGGGTACGACGCCTTCCGCGGCGATCAGGCCGACGTCGTCGGCCATGTGATCGCCGGGGGCGACGCGGTGGTGCTCATGCCCACCGGCGCCGGCAAGAGCGTGACGTACCAGGTGCCGGCACTCGTCCGGCCCGGAACCGGCCTCGTCATCTCCCCGCTCATCGCCCTCATGCATGATCAGGTCGAGGCCCTGATCGCCAACGGTGTCCGGGCGGCGTTCCTGAACTCCACGCAGCTCCCCGCCGAGCGTTCCGCCATCGAGCGGGCGTTCCTCGCCGGCGAGGTCGACCTCCTCTACGTCGCCCCCGAGCGGCTGTCGCACCCGGCGACCACCGCGCTCCTGCAGCGCGGACGCCTGAGCGTCATCGCCATCGACGAAGCGCACTGCGTCTCGCAGTGGGGTCACGACTTCCGGCCCGACTACCTCTCCCTCGGAGACCTCGCCGCACGGTTCCCGGGCGTTCCGCGTCTGGCTCTCACCGCCACCGCGACCCGCGAGACCCACCGCGAACTGACCGAACGGCTGCGCCTTCCCGCGGCCCGCCACTTCGTCGCGAGCTTCGATCGCCCCAACATCCAGTACCGCATCGAGCCGAAGGTCGAGCCCCGGAAGCAGCTCGTCTCCTTCATCCGCGCCCAGCCCGAGGGTGCAGCCGGCATCGTCTACGCCCTGAGCCGCAAGACCGTCGAGCAGACCGCCGAGTTCCTCCGCGGCCAGGGCATCGACGCCCTCGCATATCACGCCGGTCTCGACGCCTCGGTCCGTGCCGCCCACCAGTCCCGGTTCCTCCGCGACGACGGCGTCGTCATGGTCGCCACGATCGCGTTCGGCATGGGGATCGACAAGCCGGATGTCCGCTTCGTCGCCCACATCGACCTGCCGAAGTCGGTCGAGGGCTACTACCAGGAGACCGGCCGCGCCGGCCGCGACGGCGAGCCGAGCATCGCGTGGATGGCCTATGGGCTGGGCGACGTCGTGCAGCAGCGGCGACTCATCGACGCCTCGGCGAGCTCGGGCACCGGCATGAGCGACCGTGCCTTCAAGACCCGGCTCGGCCAGCATCTCGACGCGATGCTCGCGCTCTGCGAGACGGTGGGATGCCGCCGGCAGAACCTGCTCGCCTACTTCGGCCAGCCCTCCGAGCCGTGCGGCAACTGCGACACCTGCCTGCAGCCGCCCGAGACGTGGGACGGCACCGTGCCGGCGCAGAAGATCCTCTCCACGATCGTGCGGCTCCAGCGCGAGCGCGGGCAGTCCTTCGGGGCAGGACAGCTCATCGACATCCTCCGAGGCAACCGCACCGAGCGGATCCGTCAGCAGCGCCATGACGAGCTCGCGACCTTCGGCATCGGCGACGACCTCTCCGAGCAGGATTGGCGAAGCGTCATCCGGCAGCTCCTCGCCCGCGGGATCCTCGTCGCGCGGGGTGAGTACGGCACTCTCGCGCTCGGCGACGCCGCGCCGGCGGTGCTGCGCGGCGAGACATCCGTCCCCCTCCGTCGCGACGTGCTCGGGCGCGCCGGCTCGGCTCGCGTTCGCAAGACGGCGGTGAGCGACGCGCTGGATGACGCCGACCGGCCGCTCTTCGAGGCGCTCCGCGCCTGGCGCGCCGGCGTCGCGCGCGAGCAGGGCGTGCCGGCCTACATCGTCTTCGGCGACGCCACGCTGCGGGCGCTCGCCGAGCATCGGCCGCAGAGCGACGCCGAGCTCGTCGGCATTCCGGGGATCGGGGCGAAGAAGCGCGAGGCGTTCGGCGCCGCCGTGCTGCAGGTCATCCGCAGCGCCTGAGCGGCCGTGCCCTAGGCTCAGGTGCCACGGGCAACGGCGCCCGCGGAAGGTCTCGCATGTCATCGACCAACATCGACATCGCCCAGGCGGCGACGCTCGACCCGATCGCCGACGTGGCCGCGCGGATCGGCATCCCCGAGGACGCCCTCACCCCCTACGGGCGCGACAAGGCGAAGGTGGCGCTGTCGTTCCTGCGCGACCTGAAGGAGCGCCCCCGCGGCCATCTCGTGCTCGTCACCGCGGTCTCGCCGACGCCCGCGGGCGAAGGCAAGACGACGACCACCGTCGGGCTGGGTGACGCGCTGACGAGGATCGGCGAACGCGCGGCGATCTGTCTGCGAGAGCCGGCGCTCGGTCCGGTGTTCGGGATGAAGGGCGGCGCCGCGGGCGGCGGCTTCGCGCAGGTCGTGCCGATGGAGGACATCAACCTGCACTTCACGGGCGACTTCGCCGCGATCGCCGTGGCCACGAACCTCCTCGCGGCGCTCATCGACAATCACATCCACCAGGGCAACGCCCTCGGCATCGATGTGCGCCGCATCACGTGGCGTCGCGTGCTCGACGTCAACGATCGGGCGCTCCGCGACACCGTCATCGGCCTCGGCGGCCCGGGCAACGGCTTCCCCCGCGAGAGCGGGTTCGACATCGTCGTCGCCAGCGAAGTGATGGCGATCTTCTGTCTCGCCACCGATCTCGCCGACCTCAAGCACCGCCTGGGGGAGATCGTCGTCGGCTACACCCGTGACCGGCGGCCGGTTCGCGCCCGCGATCTGCACGCCCAGGGCGCCATGACCGCGGTGCTGCGCGACGCCCTCGCCCCGAATCTCGTGCAGACCCTCGAGCACACTCCGGCCTTCGTCCACGGTGGACCCTTCGCCAACATCGCGCACGGCTGCAACTCCGTCATCGCCACCGACGCGGCGCTGCGGCTCGCCGACTACGTCGTGACCGAGGCGGGATTCGGCTCCGACCTCGGGGCGGAGAAGTTCGTCGACATCCTCTGCCGCACGACGGGGCTCCGTCCCTCGGCAGCCGTGATCGTCGCCACGGTCCGTGCGATGAAGTACCACGGCGGTGTCGATGTCGCGGACCTGGCGGGCGAGGATGTCGCCGCCCTCCGCCGCGGCACCGTGAACCTCCGCCGTCATATCGAGATCGTCCGCGGTGTGCTCGGGCTCCGGGTCGTGGTGGCGATCAACCACCGCGCCGAGGACAGTGACGCCGAGGTGGCGGCCCTGCAGCAGGCTGCGGCCGACGCGGGCGTCTCGGCCGTCGTCGCCCGGCACTTCGCCGAAGGGGGAGCCGGAGCGGAAGATCTCGCCCGAGAGGTCGTTCGCCTGTGCACCGACACCACCGACACCACTGACACCACCGAGGCCGCATCCGCCGCTCCCGCCCTCACCTATCCCGACGAGGCGATTCTGTGGGAGAAGATGCGCGCCATCGCGACGCGTGTCTACGGGGCATCCGATGTCACCGCCTCGAGCGCCGTGCGCGCGCAGATCCGTCGGCTGCAGGACGAGGGGTACGGCTCCTACCCCGTCTGCGTGGCGAAGACCCAGTACTCCTTCTCCACCGACCCCCGGCTGCGTGGCGCGCCGACGGGGCACGTCGTCGACGTGCGTGAGGTGCGGTTGGCCGCGGGCGCCCGCTTCGTGGTCATGGTCTGCGGCGACATCATGACGATGCCGGGGCTTCCGGCCGTGCCGGCGGCGAACACGATCGACGTCACCGACGACGGCCGGATCGTCGGGCTCTTCTGACCCTCGCCTCCGCCGTCGGCGGGTGCCACACTGGGCCGGTGCGATTCGACACCGTGCTCCGTCAGTTCGGCAACAACACCGGCATCGAGGTTCCTCCGAGCGTCATCGACGCACTCGGCGGGGGGAAGCGGCCACCGGTGAGCGTCACCGTCGGCGACTTCTCCTTCACCAGCACGGTCGGCGTGATGAAGGGGCTCTTCCTCGTTCCGTTCAGCGCCGAGCGCCGCGCCCAGAGCGGGCTGAACGGCGGAGACGCGATCACCGTCGACATCCACCTCGATGACGCCCCTCGGGAGGCGGTGCTCCCTGACGACCTGGCCGCAGCACTCGGGGAGGCGGGTGCCACCGAGGCGTTCGCCCGGCTCTCGCCGAGCGCGCAGCGCGCGCACGTGGCGCAGGTCGAGGGCGCGAAGGCCCCGGAGACCCGCGCGCGCCGCATCGCGAGCATCGTCGATCGCCTCTCCGACGAGGACGCGGGTACCTAACCGCGGGGATCGTCGGCGACACGCCGTCCCCGAGGTCGGCGGCACGGCATGTCGGCCGCCCCGCCCGCGGTTGCGCACGGTGGCGAGGCGCCGGAGAACCGGATGTTGCTTCCGCACAACCACCGCCGAGACTCTCGCCGGGCTCCCTTGTCCTATTGCCACAACGGAGTTGGAGGTCGCTTGTGGAAGACCTACCGTCGAGAGTGTCTTCACTCCCCGTCCGAGAGGTGCGAAATGGCCGACGCCGCCGTCCGTCCCGAGACCCCCGCAGCCGATTCCCGAACCCCCGCCGGGGGTGCGCCGACCGCCGCGCACACCGCGGCCGAGGCATCCGAAGCCCGGATCGACATCGACCAGGTGACGGGCATGCTGCTCGGCACCTGGGCTGACACCCGCCGCGAGGCGCGCGAGATGATCAAGGATCCCGCGTTCTGGCAGGTGAACGACCTCAGCGTCGCCGAGCACCGCGAGCGCACCCTGACCCAGCTCCACCTCCTGGCCGACAACGGTGGCGGTCGCCGTGCCTTCCCCGCCGAGTACGGCGGGGGCGGCGACGACGGCGCGAACCTCGCCGGCTTCGAGGAGCTCGTGCTCGCCGACCCGAGCCTGCAGATCAAGTCCGGCGTGCAGTGGGGCCTGTTCGGCTCGGCCATCTACCAGCTCGGCACCAAGAAGCACCACGACCAGTGGCTCCGCGCGGTGATGTCGATGGAGCTTCCCGGCGCGTTCGCGATGACCGAGACCGGCCACGGCTCCGACGTCGCCGCGATCGGTACGACCGCGACGTACGACCCCGACACCGAGGAGTTCGTGATCCACACGCCGTTCCGGGCGGCGTGGAAGGACTACCTCGGCAACGCCGCCCTCCACGGCAAGGCGGCGACCGTGTTCGCTCAGCTCATCACCGGGGGCGTCAACTACGGGGTGCACTGCTTCTTCGTGCCGATCCGCGACGACGAGGGCAACTTCCTCCCCGGCATCGGCGGCGAGGACGACGGCCCCAAGGGCGGCCTGAACGGCATCGACAACGGCCGGCTGCACTTCGACCAGGTGCGTGTGCCGCGCGAGAACCTCCTCAACCGTTACGGCGACGTCGCGCCCGACGGAACGTACTCGAGCCCCATCGCCAGCCCCGGTCGCCGCTTCTTCACGATGCTCGGTGCCCTGGTGCAGGGGCGCGTCTCGCTCGATGGGGCCGTCACGACGGCATCCGCTCTCGCCCTCTACATCGCTGTGACCTACGGCAACCAGCGTCGCCAGTTCGACTCCGGCGCCGGAACCGACGAGGTGGTGCTGCTCGACTACGGCAAGCACCAGCGCCGTCTGCTCCCCCTCATCGCCCAGAACTACGCGCAGTTCTTCGCCCACGACGAGCTCCTCCGCAAGTACGACGGGGTGTTCTCCGGGCGTGCCGACACCTCCGAGGAGCGTGAGGACCTCGAGACCCTCGCCGCGGCGCTGAAGCCCCTGTCGACGTGGAATGCTCTGAACACGATCCAGGAGAGCCGCGAGGCGTGCGGCGGCCAGGGATTCCTCGCCGAGAACCGGATGACGGGGCTCCGCCACGACCTGGATGTGTACGTCACCTTCGAGGGCGACAACAACGTGCTCCTGCAGCTTGTGGGCAAGCGTCTGCTGTCGGACTACGCCAAGCAGTTCAAGGGCAAGGATGCCGCGGCGCTCGCGCGATACGCCGCGACCCAGGCGGCCGGGAAGGTCTTCCATGGCGCAGGGCTCCGCCAGCTCGGTCAGGCGGTGGCCGACTTCGGTTCGACCGCCCGCTCGGTCGAACTCGGCCTCCGGGCCGAGCAGCAGCAGGAGCTCCTCGCCGGACGCGTCGAGCGCATGGTCGCCGACCTCGCCGCCGCGCTCCGCCCGGCCTCGAAGCTCTCCGCGGCCGAGGCCGCCGCGCTGTTCAACAGCCACCAGACCGAGCTGATCGAGGCGGCGCGGGCGCACGCCGAGCTGCTGCAGTGGGAGGCGTTCTCCGACGGCGTCAAGGCGGTGACCGACGAGGGCACCCGCCAGGTCCTGACCTGGCTCCGCGATCTGTTCGGCCTGCACCTCATCGAGAAGCACCTCGCCTGGTACCTCATCAACGGGCGCCTCTCGACCCAGCGGGCCGCGGCGGTCTCCCGCTACATCGACCGGCTCTGCGCGCGGCTGCGCCCGCACGCGCAGGACCTCGTCGACGCCTACGGCTTCGCCCCCGAGCACGTGCGCGCGCCCATCGCCTCGGGCGCGGAGCGCGCGCGGCAGGACGAAGCGCGCGAGTACTACCGTGCCCGTGCCGCCGCGGGCGACGCCCCGGTGTCGGAGAAGTCGCTGCAGAAGAAGGAGCGCGTCGAGTCGGCTCCTCGCGCCTGACCGTGTCTCGGAAGGTGCGGGTTTCGCCCCACACGTCCCGCACCTTCTGAGACATCCTTCCCGGGCGTCCCGCCTGTCGGAACGGGTCGCTCTGCAATGTCAGGCGGCGCGTGCATACTGACCGGGTGGATGTGGTCACCGGGCCCGACGGGCGAGATCGCTGCGGCTGGGTCGGCGACGACCCCGAGTACCGCCGCTATCACGATGAGGAATGGGGCCGGCCGCTTCACGGCGACCGTGCCCTGTTCGAGAAGATGAGCCTGGAAGGGTTCCAGGCGGGGCTCTCGTGGATCACGATCCTGCGGAAGCGCCCCGCATTCCGCGAGGCCTTCACCGGCTTCGACCCGGCCGTCGTCGCAGGATTCGGCGACGACGACGTCGAACGGCTGATGGCCGACGCCGGAATCGTCCGCAACCGGGCGAAGATCCTCGCCACGATCGGGAACGCCCGGCTCGTCGCCGCGCTGCCGGAGGGCGAGTTCGACCGCCTGATGTGGTCGTTCGCCCCGGATGTCCGGGGGCGCCCCCGTCCGCGGGCTTTCGCCGACCTCCCGGCGACCACCCCCGCCTCCGACGCGCTGAGCCGTGAGCTGAAGAAGCGCGCCTTCCGCTTCGTCGGCTCCACCACGATGTACGCCCTCATGCAGTCCGCCGGCATGGTCGACGACCATCTGGAAGGCTGCTGGCGGGTGACCTGGAAGGACGAGCCATGACATCCGGGCCCGAGTTCGGCGTCTTCATCACCCCCTCCGCCGCCGACCCGCGGGGAGTGGTCGAGCTCGCCGTCCGGGCCGAGGCGGCCGGCCTCGACGTCGTCACCTTCCAAGACCACCCGTATCAGCCGCGATTCCTCGACACGTGGACGCTGCTGTCGTTCGTGGCGGCGCGTACCGAGCGCATCCGGATCGCACCCAACGTGCTGAATGTCCCGCTTCGCCCACCCGCCGTCCTCGCCCGAGCGGCGGCGAGCCTCGACCTGCTGTCGGGCGGGCGTCTCGCCCTCGGTCTGGGTGCCGGCGGCTTCTGGGACGCGATCGTCGCGATGGGCGCACCCCGGCTCACCACCGGCGAGTCCGTCACGGCGCTCGGCGAGGCGATCGAGGTCATCCGCGAGCTGTGGCGGACGGATGCGCGGGGCGGCGTCTTTCTCGACGGGCAGTTCCATCGCGTGCATGGAGCGAAGCGCGGACCCGCGCCGGCAAGCGACGTTCCGATCTGGATCGGTGCCTACAAGCCGCGGATGCTCGCCCTCACTGGCCGCGCCGCCGACGGGTGGCTGCCCTCGCTCGGCTTCCTGCAGCCGGGCGACCTGGCGCGGGGGAACGCGGCGATCGACGAGGCGGCACGCGCCGCGGGGCGGGAGCCCCGAGACATCCGTCGCCTCTTGAACGTCGGCCCGATCGGCGCCGATTCCGGCGGAGAGGTCGAGCGGCTGACGGCGCTCGTCGTCGAGGAGCGCGTGGAGACCTTCATCGTCACGGCTGACGACGCCGGAGCCATCGACCGGCTCGGCGCCGACATCGCGCCGGCCGTGCGGGCAGCTGTCGAGAGGGAGCGCGGCTGAAGACAGCATCAGCCCGAAGATCCGGACAGCATCTGTCCGCGGTCGCTGCCACGCTAGAGTTCGCATCGCCTCGAGAGACGGGAAACACATGGCCGACGCCTCCACCTCTTCGCACATCGCCGACTCGCACGATCTCATCCGGGTGGTCGGCGCCCGCGAGAACAATCTGAAGAACGTCACCGTCGACATCCCGAAACGCCGCCTCACCGTCTTCACCGGGGTGAGCGGGTCGGGGAAGTCCTCTCTCGTCTTCGGCACGATCGCGAACGAGTCGCAGCGGCTCATCAACGAGACCTATCCGACTTTCGTGCAGCAGTTCATGGAGCAGCTGAGCCGCCCCGAGGTCGATGCACTCGAGAACGTCAGCGCCTCGATCGTCGTCGACCAGGAGCGGATGGGCGCGAACTCCCGATCGACGGTGGGCACGGCCACCGACGGCCAGGCGATGCTCCGCATCCTCTTCAGCCGCCTGGGGCAGCCGAGCGCCGGGCCGAGCTTCCACTACAGCTTCAACCTCCCGCAGGGGTGGTGCCCGCGGTGCGAGGGTCTCGGCGAGGTGAGCGACATCAATCTGGAGCAGTTGTTCGACCGCGACAAGTCGCTCGCTGAGGGCGCGCTCACGATCCCGGGATACAACGTCGACGGCTGGATGGTGCGCATCTTCACCGAGTCGGGGTTCGTCAACCCCGACAAGAAGATCCGCGACTACAGCGAGGAGGAGCTCCACGACTTCCTCTACAAGGAGCCCACGAAGGTCAAGGTCACCGGCATCAACATGACCTATGAGGGGCTCGTCCCAAAGGTCACCAAGTCGTTCCTGCAGAAGGATCGCGACTCGCTCCAGCAGCACGTGCGGGCCTTCCTCGACCGCGCTGTGATCTTCACCGCCTGCCCGGAGTGCGGCGGATCGCGGCTCAACGAGGCGGCGCGGGCGTCGAAGATCGGAGCCGTGTCGATCGCGGATGCCGCGGCGATGCAGATCTCCGACCTCGCCGCGTGGCTCGACACCGTCGACGACCGCGAGGTGGGGCCGCTGATGTCGGGCTTGAAGCACCTCACCGGCACGTTCGTCGAGGTGGGTCTCGGCTACCTCTCCCTCGACCGGGCTTCGGGGACGCTGTCGGGCGGCGAGGCGCAGCGGACCAAGATGGTGCGTCATCTCGGGTCATCCCTCACCGACGTCACCTACATCTTCGACGAGCCGACGGCGGGGCTTCACCCGCACGACATCCAGCGCATGAACGACCTCCTGCAGCAGCTGCGCGACAAGGGCAACACCGTCCTCGTCGTCGAGCACAAGCCCGAGGTCATCGAGATCGCCGACCACGTCGTCGACCTCGGCCCCGGAGCCGGGCGCGCGGGCGGCGAGATCCAGTACACGGGTGATGTCGCCGGCCTCCGCGCGTCGGGGACGCTCACCGGTCGCCACCTCGACCATCGCGCCACCCTCAAACCTCAGACCCGCGCGCCGAAGGGGGCGCTGGAGATCCGCGGGGCCACGCAGCACAACCTGACCGGCGTCGATGTCGACATCCCGCTCGGCATCCTCACGGTGGTCACGGGCGTCGCGGGATCGGGGAAGTCATCGCTCATCCACGGGAACGTGCCCGCCTTCGACGAGGTGGTCGTCGTCGACCAGTCGCCGATCAAGGGATCGCGGCGTTCGAGCCCCGCGACCTACACCGGCATCCTCGACACCGTGCGGACGGCCTTCGCCAAGGCCAACGGCGTGAAGCCCGCGCTGTTCAGCGCGAACTCGGCGGGCGCCTGCCCGACCTGCAAGGGCCTCGGAGTCATCATCACCACCCTCGGGTACACGCAGAGCGTCGAGACCCTGTGCGAAGTGTGCGACGGCACCGGCTTCAGCGGCGAAGTGCTGGAGTACCGCCTCGACGGCAAGAACATCGCCGAGGTGCTGGCGATGTCGGCGGCGGAGGCGGCGGAGTTCTTCACCTCGGGGCCGGCGCACACCACCCTCGCCCGGCTGATCGACGTCGGCCTCGGCTACATCACGCTCGGCCAGGCGCTCAACACCCTCTCAGGCGGCGAGCGGCAGCGGTTGAAGCTCGCCATCTCGATGGCGAAGAAGGGGGCGATCTACGTTCTCGACGAACCCACCACCGGGCTTCATCTCGCCGACGTCGACAACCTGCTCGGGATGCTGGATCGCCTGGTCGACGCCGGGAACAGCGTCATCGTGATCGAGCACCATCAGGCCGTGATGGCCCACGGCGACTGGATCATCGACCTCGGGCCGGGCGCCGGACACGACGGCGGCCGGATCGTCTTCGAGGGGACGCCGGCCGACCTCGTCGCCCAGGGCGACACGCTCACCGCGCGGCACCTCCGGGAGTACGTCGGCGGGTGAGCGCCCCCTCAGCCGAGGCGGGAGTGGTCGCCCAGGCGGTGCCACGTGCGGTTGTGGTACACCAGGGCGCCGGGGGCGGCGTCGCCGGGAGCCGGCTCGCGGGTGATGTGCGCCTGAAGAGCCTGGGCGGCGATGACGGTCGACCCACCGGCGTCCATGCGGTTGATGATCGCGCACCGCAGCCACGCCCGCGCTGCGGGGAAGACCGGCTCACCGGTCGGAAGACGCGTCCAGGTGGTCTCATCGGCGAAGCGGTCGATCCCGCTCGTCGCCCCGAGCTTGGCGAGGTCGAGGTCGTCGGCGTCGAGGAGGTGGACGACGACCGTGTCGGCGGCCGCGATGGTCGGGGCTGCCGATGAGATGGTGGAGAGCGAGAAGATCAGCAGCGGCGGTTCGGCGCTGACGGATGCCACCGACGTCGCCGTCAGGGCGACGGGGCCGTCCCCGGCGTCGGCAGTGATGACCGCCACTCCGCCGGGGTGCCCGCGGAAGACCGCCTTGAACTCCTCCGCGGTGAGCGAGGCGGCGGGGAACGTGGCGGGAACGGTGTCGGCGGCGGTACGCGTCATGCGGGGCAGGCTAGCCCGGGAGGCGTCCTCAGCCCGCATTGCGTTTCCTGATGTTTCGAAGACCACGTCGCCGTGCAACGCCTCGAGGGGCCGGCGCATTCCCGCGGGTCTTCAGCGGCCGGCGTCGAAGAGGTGGCGGGCGCCGTGGCTGAGCACCTTCACGACGACGCCGCGGCGGTGGAGTTCGGCGACGGTGCGGGTCTCCTCCTCGATGTTACGCCCGAGCGCGTGCACGTTCGCCACGACCAGCACGTCGCCACGGCGGAGCGTGCCGAAGAGGCGGACGAGCCGCTCCTCCCACGATTCCAGCGTCTCGGGCGCCGGGTGGCGGAAGCCGTCGATGGGCACACCGAACCGCGCGAGGAGGTCGCGCTGCTCGACGACCGACGGCATGTCGTCGCGCGAGATCACGAGACCGACCAGCCGCGCGCCGGACGGCCGCGCCGCCCACCAGTCCCGATCGCGCTGCAGCTCGGTGAAGCACTCCGGACACTCGGCCGCGGCGTGGGGAAGGTGGAGCGGCGAGGTCGCGGTGGAGTCGTCGGCCCCGATGCTCATGACTCCATTCTCTCCCGTGTCGGCGCGCTCGGCGACATCCGCTTCATTCCGGGGGTCTGCACTCCTCCGCGTGTCCTCGGCGCCGGTGCCGGGGGGGCGGGAGCGGCGTCAGTCGTCCTCGTCGCCCAGGCGCAACTCGAGGCTCAGCTCGTCGGCGTCGAGTTCGGCGAGCGCGTGACGGAGCACCGCGGTGCTGAACGTGCCGTCGGAGGAGAGCTCGGTCAGTCGCTCGCGCATGGTCCGGATGAGGGCGAGGCGCAGTTCGAGGATGTCCCGGACGGCCGCCGTCGTGTCCTCGTCGGGCGGTCGCGTGTACCGGTCGCCGACCCGAGCGAGCATCTCCGGCGGGAACGGGTCGCCGTTGCGGCGGCGGAGGTCGTCGGCGATCGCGGCCGCGGCCGCGGACCGCAGCTCTCCGTCGAGGCGCAGTCGCTCCTCACGCCCGACGGTCTCGTCGGTCTCGGCGTCGAGGCGCAGGAGCCGGACGAGCCAGGGGAGGGTCGACCCCTGCACCACGAGGCTCCCCACCGCCACGAAGAACGCCACGAGCACGAGCAGGTCGCGCGCCGGAGTCTCCTGCGGGAGGGTCTGGGCGGCCGCGAGGGTCACCACTCCGCGCATCCCGGCCCAGACCATCACGACGCCATGGCGCCAGCCGAGCGGGGTCGTGCGGTGGTACTCCAGATCGGCCACCAGCCGCGTCACCCCTGGTCGAGCGCGCTCGGGAACGCGTTCCAGCCACGCGCGGGCACGGGGGAGGCGGTCTCCGGCTCGCCGCCCGCGGCGCGACTCGACCCACACCAAAAGACCCACGTACCCGGCACGGGCGGCGAGGATGATGAGCACGGCGGTGAGGGCCAGCGCCCCCGCGCGCGCCAGGCCCCCCTGGCCGTCGGCGGCCGTGCTGTCGAGGAGTTCTTTCAGCTCGAGACCCATCACCAGGAACACCGCACCCTCGAGGACGAGTTCGACGGTCCGCCAGTTGAGTTCGTCCGACAGGCGCTGTTCGGGGGTGAAGCGCCGGGCCGCGCCCTGGCCGGTGACGATGCCGGCCATGACGGCGGCGACGAGGCCCGACCCGCCGAGCGCCTCGGTCGGGAGGTAGGCGACGAACGGCACGATGAAGCCGATGGCGGTGTTGGCCGCCGAGTGGCTGATCAGCGCGCGGATCCGGAGGTTCAGGTATCCGACCAGCGCCCCGACGACCACCGCGATGAAGACGCCCCACGCGAACGCGCCGATGATCCCGCCCTCGGGCACCGATCCCATCACCGCGGTGGCGACCATGGTGCGGAGGATCACCAGCGACGTCGCGTCGTTGAGAAGACTCTCGCCGTCGAGCCACGTCGTCACCCGCCGGGAGATGCCGAGCCGCTTCGCGATCGACGTCGCGACGGCGTCGGTGGGGCTCAGGATCGCGCCGAGCGCGATCGCCAGGTACAGATCCAGCCCCGGGATGACCGCGTGGAAGAAGAAGCCCAACGCAACCGCGCTGACCAGGACGAGGATCACGGCGAGGCCCGAGATCGGCCGGACGTCGCGGCGGAACTCGATCGCGGGAAGGGCCACGGCGGAGGAGTACAGCAGCGGGGGGAGGACCCCCACCAGGATCACCTCGGGGTCGAGCTCGAACGGAGGGACGAAGGGCAGCAGACTGACCCCGAGACCGAGCAGCACCAGCAGGAGGGGCCCGGCGATCTTCAGCCGCGGCCCGACCGCGGTCGCGGCCGCGATCACGAGCACCGCCACGACGGCGATGAGGATCGCCTCGGTCATCCGATCGACCCCGTCACGCCGCCGACTCCCCCGGGGAGGCGGCGCTCACGGCACGATGTCCAGTTCGCGGACGGCGTCCCGCTCGGCGACGAGCTCGGCGACGGATGCGTCGATGAGCCGCCGAGCCCGCTCGTCGATGCCGAGGTCGGCCACGATCTGGTAGCCCGACCCATCGGAGGTCACCGGGAACGAGCAGACCAGACCCTCCGGAACGCCGTACTCGCCGTGCGAGAGCACGCCGGCCGACGTCCGGAAGCCGCCGAGGATGTCGCTGCGGACATGATCCACGGTGGCGTTCGCCGCCGACGCGATCGACGACGACCCGCGCACGGCGATGATCTCCGCCCCGCGGCGCGCCACGCGCGGGACGAACTCGTCGTCCAGCCACGCCAGCGCCGCCTCCGCACCGCCGAGACGCTCGGCGAGGACGTCGGTGATGGGTCGTCCGGCGACGGTCGCGTGCGAGACATCCGGGAACTGCGTGGCGGAGTGGTTCCCCCACACGATCACGCCGTCGATGTCGCGGGGGTTCACCTCCAGCGCGGTGGCGAGCTGTCCGACCGCGCGGTTGTGGTCCAGGCGGGTGAGCGCGGTGAAGCGCTCGGAGGGGATGTCGGGGGCGGCTGCAGCCGCGATGAGGGCGTTGGTGTTGGCGGGGTTTCCGACGACCACGATGCGGACCCCGTCGGCGGCGACCTCGTTCAGCGCCGCGCCCTGCGGCCCGAAGATCCCCGCGTTGGCGGCGAGCAGGTCGGCGCGTTCCATACCCGCCTTGCGGGGACGCGCGCCGACGAGCAGCGCCACCTCGCACCCGTCGAAGGCCTCCACCGGGTCATCCGAGATCTCGATCCCCGCCAGAAGCGGGAAGGCGCAGTCCTGTAGCTCCAGGGCCGCGCCCTCGGCCGCCCGGATGCCCGCGGGAATCTCGAGGAGGCGGAGCCGGACGGGACGGTCGGGCCCGAGCATGTCGCCCGCCGCGATGCGGAACAGGAGGGCGTAGCCGATCTGCCCTCCGGCGCCGGTGAGGGTGATCGTCGTGGCGTCCATGCCCCGAGCATAGGGCGGCACGGGCGGAGCTGCAGGCGGGGCGGTACCGTGTGGAAATGACGTTCAACGAGAACGCCCGGATCGGCGGAAACACGGCGCGGCGGCGAGGCGGCGGGCTCGCGATCGCGGGCGGCGGGGTGGCCGGCATCGGAGCGATCGCCGTGCTGCTGCTGAACCTCTTCACCGGTGGTGACTTCTCCGGCATCCTCGGCGGCGGGGTGCCGGGGCTCCCGGAGGCCGGCGGCACCGGCAGCGAGATCGAATCCTGCGAGACGGGCGCCGACGCGAACCGGAACGACGAGTGCCGGCTGGCGGCGGGATCGCTCGTGCTCGATCAGTACTGGGCCGACACCGTCGAGGGCTACCGGCAGCCGCAGCTGATCATCGTCGATCAGTCCACGTCTTCGGCGTGCGGGACCGCCTCCAATGCGACCGGGCCGTTCTACTGCCCGCCCGAGGAGACCGTCTACATCGACCCGACGTTCTTCGGACTGCTGCGCGAACAGTTCGGGGCGAGCGGCGGCGACCTCGCGCAGCTGTACGTCCTCGCGCACGAGTACGGCCATCACGTGCAGAACATCACCGGGATCATGCAGCAGAACCCCGACAACGGCACCGGTCCCGACAGCAACGGGGTGCGGATGGAGCTGCAGGCGGACTGCTTCGCCGGGGCATGGATCGGCGACATGACCGAGCAGGTGGATGAGAACGGCGTACCGTTCCTCGAGGAGCCCACCGCTGCACAGGTCTCCGACGCGCTCGACGCCGCCGCAACGGTGGGCGACGACCACATCCAGCAGGAGGCCGGCGCGCCGGTGAACCCCGAGAGCTGGACGCACGGGTCGAGCGAGCAGCGTCAGCGCTGGTTCGCCGCGGGCTACCGCGACGGTGTGCAGGCGTGCGACACCTTCGCGGTGCCGGGGAGCGCTCTGTGACCCCCGCAGGGACGGAAGGACCCGCCCACCTCGACGAGGTGCTGTACCCGCCGATCGAACCGTACGCCCGCGGCGAGCTTCTCGTCGGTGACGGCAACCGCGTGTATTTCGAGGAGAGCGGCACGCCCGACGGCAAGCCCGTGGTCTTCCTCCATGGTGGCCCGGGCGCCGGCACCTCCCCCTGGCACCGGCGGTTCTTCGACCCGGAACGGTACCGGATCGTCCTGTTCGACCAGCGGGGATGCGGGCGTAGCACCCCGCACGCTTCCGACCCCGGGGCAGACCTCCGGTTCAACACCACGTGGCACCTCGTCGCCGACATCGAGCTCCTCCGGAGGAACCTCGGCATCGCGCGGTGGCAGGTGTTCGGCGGCTCGTGGGGAAGCGCACTGGCGCTCGCCTACGCCCAGGCCCATCCCGAGGCGGTGGCCGAGCTCGTGCTGCGCGGGATCTTCACGCTCCGCCCCCACGAGCTGGAGTGGTTCTACGAGGGCGGCGCCGCGGCGATCTTCCCCGACCTCTGGGAGGACTTCCTCGCCCCGATCCCCGTCCTCGAGCGCTCACGCATGATCGAGGCGTACGCCCGGCGGCTCGCCGACCCCGACCCCGCGGTGCGCGTGCCGGCGGCGAAGGCCTGGACGCGCTGGGAGGCGGCCACCCTCACACTCCGACCCGACGCCCACCTGGTGGCGACGATGACCGACGACGCCGCCGCCACCGCGTTCGCCCGCATCGAGAACCACTACTTCCGCCACGGGGGCTGGTTCGGCCAGTCGCAGCTCATCCGCGGTGCGTCGGCGCTTCGAGACATCCCGGCGGTGATCGTGCAGGGTCGCTACGACATCTGCACGCCGGTGATGACCGCGTGGGATCTTCATCGCGCCTGGCCGGAGGCGGAGCTCGTGATCGTCGATGACGCGGGGCACGCCGCTTCGGAGCCGGGTATCGCCGCGGCGCTGCGCACCGCCACCGACCGCTTCGCCGCCGGGTGACGGCCTTCTCCTAGTCCTCGGGCCAGCCGGGGAGCGGGAGGACGGAGACGTTCACGCCGGGACTGATGAGAAGACGCGCCGGCTCGCGGCTGCCGTGGCCGTCGTAGGCCTCGAGCCAGCCCACCCCGTTCGCCAGAGCGGTCTCGATCTCGCCCACGACGTCGGCGAGCTCGCGCCCGCGGATGGTGTACGTCTGTCCGCCGTAATTGACCTCGATGATGCTCACGCGTCCCCCAACCGGTGCTCTCAGGCGGTGGTGCAGGTTCGAGGCTACGCCTCTCAGGGCGTGAACGGCACGCTTCCGGCGCTGCAGTACGAGCCGGGGGAGTGCACGACGTGGGCGATGCGCAGCTCCGCCTCGTCGTCTTCGCTCATCTCGGGAGCGAGCTCGGGCGCCGGCTTCCAGACGAACTGCGCCGAGTCGGGGTTCTGCCGTGCATGTTCGCGAAGCCCGAGCGGCACCAGCCGGAGGCGCCGATCGACCCACTCGTCGTCCCATGGACCCTCTGCGAGGATCTGCTCGGCGGCACGGAACTCGTAGTAGATGGTGCGCCGGAGCCGGTTCCCCGTCACCGCCTCGGAGCCGTGGACGACCATGACGTCGTGGACGAGGACGTCTCCGGGGTTGAGCTCGACCTGGATGACGCCCGGCGCGTCCCACCCGAACTCCTCCTGCAGCTGGCAGACGTCGACGGGGGCGAGGTGCGAGCCCGGCGCCACGCGCAGGGCCCCTTCGCCGGCGCGCGAGGCGTCGAGGTAGACGTCGATGTTGAAGATGCGGTGCGTGCGAGGGTGCACGGCATCCTGGTGCCAATCGATCGCCGCGCCATCGCCGGTGTCTTTGAAGACCAGCGATTCGTAGGTCGGAACGAAGTTCTCGCCCGCGAGGCTCTCGGCGATCCCGAGCACGGCGGGGCTGCCGAGCAGCTCGAGGGAAGCGGGGTTGCTCTTGCTGTGGAGGTAGTTGATGCGGAACATGCGCTTCTCGCCGCCCCGCTTCGCCCAGTCGTAATCGGTGGCGTCGGGGTTGTCGGGTCCGAGCGCTCGGCCCTCGCTCATCCACTGGTCCGACGCCTCCCGCAGGCGGTCGAGCAGCGGCGCCGGGATGCGGTCGCGAAGGATGAGGTAGCCGTTGTCGTCGAAGAACGCGATCTCTTCGGGGGTCAGGTGCCACGCACTGGTGGAGGTGGTGAGGGTGTCGGTCATGCGGTCCACGCTAGGCAGCGAGGATGCCGCAGCTCTTCCGTTCTGCTATGACAGAATTCCGGGATGATGAGCACCATCGACGCTTTCCGCATCGCGTCCTACCGCGGCCCGGCGGCGGACATGCTTGCCGCTCATCGCCACGACGACCTCGAGCTGAACGTCGCGCGAGAAGACCTGCGGTACCTCATCGACGGCCGTGATGTCGTCATCCCTGCCGGCTCGGTGGGGCTCTTCTGGGCAGCTCGTCCGCATCGCCTCACGGCGGCGGTTGCCGACGTGGCCTGGCTGGCCGTGCCCCTCGCCCTCGCCCTCACCTGGTCGCTGCCACCGGGTCTGACCGGCCGTCTGCTGGCAGGAGACGTCGTCGTCGTCCCGGATGACGCGCGGCTCGCGTCCCTCGTCGACCGCTGGCGGCGCGACCTGGACGCAGACCCATCCGACGCCGGTCGGCGGGCGGCGCACCTCGAGATCGAAGCGCTGCTGCTGCGGCTCGGAGCGGAGTCCGTCCGCGACGTCGCCGCTTCCGAAGCCCGACCGGGAGACGCGGCGACCCGGCCGAGCGACGCGACAGGGCGGATGGCGGCCTTCATCTCCGATCGGGCGAGCGAAGACATCCGCATCGACGACGTCGCCCGCCACGTGCACCTGCACCCGCAGTACGCGATGACCCTCTTCCGGCGCGTGCTCGGCATCACGATCGGCGAGTACCTGCTGCAGTGCCGGGTCGGACGGGCCCAGCACCTCCTGCTCACGACCTCGCTCGGCATCCCCGAGGTCGGATTCGCGGCCGGGTTCCAGTCGCAGAGCCAGTTCTATGCGCGCTTCCGCGACCGGTGCGGCGAGCCCCCCGCGGCCTACCGGCGGCGGCTCGCGGGCTGATCCCCCTGCGGAAGTCGGAAGAAGGGACGGATGTTGGACGATGCGGCCGAGCCTCTCCGACAACGGCGCGTTTCTCCGACAAGGGCCTCCTCCGCCTGGCTGCGTCGCCGGGCTACGCCGACTCCCGCCAGACCGTCTCGCACTCGAGCATCACCTCGGCGCCGCCGGCGGCTCCGTCGATGCGCTCGAGCACGAGCCGCGCCGCTTCGGCGCCGAGGCGCGCCGCGGGCTGGCGAACCGTCGACAGCGGAGGAAGCGTGCGGCGCGCCCAGGCGCTGTCGTCGAAACCCACCACGCCGACATCGTCGGGCACGCGGCGCCCGGCGCTGCGCAGCGCCTCGACCGCGCCCGCAGCGACGGCGTCGGATGCGGCGAAGACGCCGTCGAGATCGGGCGCCCGCTCGAGAAGCGCCTGCATGCCCGCGCGTCCGGCCGAGTAGGAGTACAGCGGCACCGGCTCGACGAGGTCGGGGTCGAACCGGTCGCCGAGGGCGTCGCGGAAGCCGGCGAGCCGATCGGATCCGGAGTCTCGGTCGAGGGCGGCGGCGATCATCCCGATCCGCCGGCGCCCCGTCTCGGCGAGACGCGCGGTGATCGCGCGCGCCGAACCGCGGTTGTCGATGACGACGAACGATGCCGAGGAGGCCCCGGGCGGATGTCCCACGTAGGCGGCCGGCAGCTGAAGCCGCTCCACGACGCGGGTGATGGGGTCGTTCGCGCGGGCGGAGACGATGATGACGCCGTCGACGAATCCGCCGGAGAGGTATCGGGCGACACGGTCGGTATCGCGGCCGGTGTCGGCGATGAGGACGGCCATTTGATGATCGGCCTGCGACAGAGCGGTGTTGGCGCCGAGGAGGATCTCGCCGATGTTCGGGTCTTCGATGAAGAGCGAGTGCGGCTCGTGCACGATGAAGCCGACGGCCTGGCTCCGCTGCATGACGAGGTTGCGCGCGGCCGTGTTCGGCACATACCCGACCTTCTCGATCGCCGCCTCGATCGCCGCTTTCGCCCCGGATGAGACGTAGCGGTCGCCGTTGACGTAGCGGCTCACCGTGCCCCGCGAGACCCCTGCCTCCTGTGCCACGTCGTGCACCGTGGCACGCCGGGGTCGCAGAGGCAACGATTCGGTCACGGTGATCACTGTAGCCCCGTTGTGCTTGACACTCCTGGCGCGGAAATGTCAGTGTGTGTACGTTCACAGACTCTCGACGAGGAGTTGTCGTCCGGGAAACTGTGCACGTTCACACAGATCGACTTCCTCGCCCCGACGACCAGGAGCCCCGTGGACCACCTCGCTCCGACGCTGCCGACACCCGGCGACGACCTGCTGCTCGCCGAGGTCGCCCCGTCGTCGCCGCGCCCGCGCTTCCTCCACCAGGGGATCGCCTTCGGCTGCGACTACAACCCCGAGCAGTGGAGCCCGGAGACCTGGCGCGACGACGTCCGGCTGATGCGCGACGCGGGCGTCGACCTCGTCGCGATCAACGTCTTCGGCTGGTCGGCGCTGCAGGGCCCCGATGGGGCCTTCCGCTTCGACGAGCTCGACGAGGTGATCGAGCTCCTTCACGGGGCGGGCATCCGCGTGAACCTCGGCACCGGCACCTCGTCGGCGCCGCCGTGGCTGAGCACGCGGCACCCCGAGATCCTCCCCGTCATGGACGACGGCACCACCCGCTACCCCGGCGGACGTCAGGCGTGGTGCCCGAGCTCGCCGGTGTTCCGTCGTTACGCCCTGGCGCTGGTCGACGCCGTCGCCGCCCGATACGGCGAACACCCCGCGGTGGCCCTCTGGCACGTGTCGAACGAGCTCGGCTGCCACAACGCCGAGTGCCACTGTGCGGAGTCGACGCAGGCGTTCCGCCGCTGGTTACGTGGGAAGTACCTCACCGTCGACGCTCTCAACCGGGCCTGGGGTACGAGCTTCTGGAGCCAGCGGTACACCGACTTCGACGAGATCCTCACGCCCATGCGCACCGTCTCGACCCGAAACCCCGGCCAGGTGCTCGACTACCGCCGCTTCTGCAGCGACGAGGTGCTCGCCCACTACCGCGCCGAGCGCGACGTGATCCGTCGCCACAGCGACATCCCGGTCACCACCAACTTCATGGTCACCGCTCACATCGACGCGCTCGACTACTGGACCTGGGCGCCCGAGATGGACGTCATCGCCAACGACCACTACCTCGACTCGCGGCTCGTCGATCCCGCGGCCGAGCTCGCCTTCACCGCCGACCTCACCCGCAACCTCGCCGGCGGCGAGCCGTGGCTGCTGATGGAGCACTCCACCGGAGCGGTCAACTGGCAGCCGGTGAACCTCGCCAAGGCTCCCGGACAGATGATGCGGGACTCCCTCGCGCATGTCGCGCGCGGTGCGGATGCGGTGTGCTTCTTCCAGTGGCGGGCTTCGCTGCAGGGCGCCGAGAAGTTCCACTCGGCCCTCCTTCCTCATGCCGGCACCGACAGCGCTCTCTGGCGCGAGGTGCAGGAACTCGGCGCCCTGATCTCGCGCCTCGACGAGGTGGCGGGAACGACCGTCGCCGCCGAGGTCGCGATGCTGTTCAGCTGGGAATCGTGGTGGGTCGCCGACGCCGAGAACCGTCCGACCACCGCCCTCGGCTACCTCGACCAGGTGCACGCGGTGTACGACGCCCTCCGCGACCTCGGCCACACCGTCGACGTGGTGCGTCCCGGCGCCGACCTCTCGGCGTACCGGCTCGTGATCGTCCCGGGCCTTCACCTGGTGTCCGACGCCGACGCCGGCGCGGTCGACCGCGCGGTGCAGGGGGGCACCGACGTGCTCGTCACCTTCTTCAGCGGCGTGGTCGACGAAGACGACCGTGTGCGCCCGGGCGGCCAGCCAGGCGCCTGGCGCGACCTTCTGGGCGTCCGGGTGGAAGAGTTCGCCCCGGTGCTTCCCGGCACCGTCGTCACGCTCGACTCGGGCGCCCGCGCCACCCTGTGGACCGAGCGGATGTCGCCCGTCGACGCCACTGTCGTGGCCCGCTTCGCCGACGGCCCAGCCGCCGGGATGCCGGCGATCACGCGGCGCCCCGCTGCCGCCGGGGAGGGGTCGGGCGAGGCGTGGTACCTCGGCACGTTCCTCGAGCCCTCGGCCCTTCGCGCTCTTCTCGAGACCGTCGCCGCCGCCGCCGGCGCCTCGCCCGAACCGGGCGCCGGCGGTGGCGTCGACATCGTCCGCCGCCGGGGCGTCGACCGCAGCTACCGGTTCATCCTCAACCACACCGCGGCAGAGGTCGAGGTGGGTGCCACCGGCGTCGACCTCGTCACCGGGGCGCGCGTCGATGAGACGGTGACCGTTCCGGCCGGAGCGGTCCGCGTCATCCGCGAACAGCCCACCGGCGTTCCCACGCACCAGCAGCCGACGAAGGAGACGGCATGACAACTTCTCTTCCGACGACCGCGGCGGGGGCCGCCCTCGCGACACAGCAGCCGGCGCGAAAGCGCCGGCCGGGCCGGGTGCAGAACCCGTGGGCCATCGTCGCCTTCGTCTCGCCCTTCGCACTGGTCTTCCTCCTCTTCTACGTCATCCCGATCGGCTACGCCGTCTACAAGTCGCTGCTCGTGGTGGAACGCGAGGGCACCTTCGGCGAGGCGCGCGAGGTCTTCGGCGGACTGGCCCAGTACGCGCTGGTGTTCCAGAACACCGACTTCTGGACCTCCGTCGGCCGCGTGCTCCTCTTCGGCGTCGTGCAGGTGCCGGTGATGCTCGGGCTCGCCCTCCTGTTCGCGCTGCTGCTGGATTCCCCGCTGCTGCGTGGCAAGAAGTTCTTCCGCCTCGCCTTCTTCGTCCCCTACGCCGTTCCCGGCGTCATCGCCGCCATCATGTGGGGCTTTCTGTACTCGCCGAACCTCTCCCCGTTCGAGGCGGTCACGAGTCAGGTGAACTTCCTCTCCGCCGACCTCGTGCTCTGGTCGATCGCGAACGTCGTGACGTGGGTGTTCGTCGGCTACAACATGCTGATCATCTACTCGACGCTCCTGGCGATCCCCACCGACCTCTACGAGGCGGCGCGGCTCGACGGCGCCGGGCAGATGCGCATCGCGTGGTCGATCAAGATCCCCCTCATCCGGCCCGCGCTCGTCCTGACCGCAGTGCTGTCGATCATCGGGACCCTGCAGCTCCTCGCCGAGCCGCAGACCTTCCGCTCGTTCAGCTCGGCGGTGACGAGCACCTACACCCCGAACATGACGATCTACGCCACGAGCTCGATCCCGAACGTCTCGCTCGCCGCGGCGTTCTCGGTGGTGCTGGCGCTGGCGACCTTCGTCCTGTCGTTCACATTCCTGCGCATCACCCGGCGGAAGGCGGCGGCGTCATGACCACGACGACCACGATGACGGCCGTCAACCCGACGGCGAACCGTCGCCGGCGCGGTGGCGGACAGGATGCCGCGCCGCGGGGCCCCCGCGAGGGGGTCATCCCCCGCACTGCCGCCTTCATCGTCATGGGAGTGTTCACCCTCTACTTCCTGACGCCGATCTGGTGGCTGCTCATCGCGTCGACGAAGTCGCGGGGCGACCTGTTCAGCACGAACCCGCTGTGGTTCGCCGACTTCCGCTTCTTCGAGAACGTCGGGGCGCTGGTGTCGTACCGCGACGGGGTGTACCTGCGGTGGCTGCTGAACAGCCTCCTCTACGCCGGTGTCGGCGCGGTCGTGGCGACACTGCTCGCAGCGATGTGCGGCTACGCCCTGGCGAAGTACCGGTTCCCCGGCCGCGAGACGATCTTCAATGTCGTGCTCGGTGGGGTGCTCGTGCCCGCCACGGCGCTGGCGCTGCCCCTCTTCCTGCTCTTCAGCCAGGTGCAGCTCACCGACACGTTCTGGGCGGTGTTCCTTCCGAGCATCGTGAGCCCCTTCGGCGTCTACTTGAGCCGAGTGTTCGCCGAGGCATCCGTTCCCGACGAACTGCTCGAGGCGAGTCGGCTCGACGGCGCCGGAGAGGTCCGCACCTTCTTCACGGTGTCGATCCGGCTCATGTTCCCCGCCCTCGTGACGGTGTTCCTGTTCCAGTTCGTCACCATCTGGAACAACTTCTTCCTGCCGCTGATCATGCTGCGCAGCGAAGAGCTCTTCCCTGTCACCTACGGGCTCTACGCCTGGAACTCCACGATCAACCAGTTCCCGGAGCTGCGCACCTTCGTGCTCGTCGGGTCGCTGCTGTCGATCGTTCCCCTGATCATCACGTTCCTCTTGCTTCAGCGGTATTGGCGCACGGGCCTCGGCACCGGCGCGCTGAAGTGAACCCCCCGCCCGGGCGGCAACCCGGGAACCACCACCGAGAGAAGGAAACAATGCGTTCAACGAAACGAGCGGCCGCCGCAGCCCTGCTCACCGTGTCCGCGCTCGCCGTCGCCGGCTGTGCGGCAGGCGGAGGATCCAGCAGCGGAGGGGGCGACGCCGCCTCCTGCGAGCCCGCGGGCGAGGACGTGACCCTCACGTTCACGTCGTGGATCCCCGGCATCGAAGATGCCGTCGCGATCTGGAACGAGGCCAACCCCGACATCCAGGTCGAGGTGCAGACGGGTCCGTCGGGCAACGCCGGCACGTACCAGAACTTCTTCAACCAGCTCGAGGCCGGCAACGCCCCCGACCTTGGTCAGATCGAGTACGACGCGCTGCCGAACTTCCGGGTGCAGGACGGCCTGATGGACCTCGGCGCGTGCGAGGACGTCGTCGCCGCCGAGGACCAGTTCCTCGAGTGGACCTGGGGCCAGGTGACCCTCGGCACCGAGGACGAGGTCTACGGCATCCCGCAGGACCAGGGCCCGATGGCGCTGTTCTACCGCAGCGACCTGTTCGAGCAGAACAACATCCCCGTCCCCACCACGTGGGAGGAGTACCGCGCGGCGGCGGAGCAGATCCGTGCGCTCGGTGGCTACATCACCAACTTCTCCGACAGCGACATCAACCAGTTCGCCGGGTTCGTGTGGCAGGCCGGCGGCCAGTGGTTCCAGAACGACGGCGACGCCTGGACGGTCGACCTGACCAGCGAGCAGTCGACCCAGGTCGCCGACTACTGGCAGGACCTGATCGAGAACGACCTCGTCTCGACCTACCCCGCGTGGACCGACGAGTGGAACAACGCCTACAACTCCGGTGAGGTGTGGACGTGGAACTCCGCCGTCTGGGGTGCCAACTCGATCCTCTCGGGTGCTCCCGACACCGCCGGCAACTGGTCGGTCGCGCTCGCCCCGCAGTGGGAGTCGGGCGGCCAGACCGCCGGCAACTGGGGCGGCTCGTCGATCGCGGTCTTCAACGGCACCGACCACCTCTACGAGGCGGCGAAGTTCGCGCTGTGGCTGAACACCTCCGAAGAGGCGCTCACCTCGCTCAACGAGACCGCGCAGATCTACCCCGCCACCACCGCGGGTCTGGAGCTGCCGGTGCTGCAGGAGGGCGTGGAGTTCTACGGCGGCCAGGCCATCTACGACGTGTTCGCCGAAGCGGCGACCCAGGTCGACCCGAACTTCACCTGGGGCCCGACCATGACGCAGACGTACGCGGATGTCTCCGACGGCTTCAAGGCCGCCGCGCAGGGCAACGGCACGCTGCTCGAGGCGCTCGAGGAGGGCCAGGCGGCCACGATCTCGACGCTCGAGGCGCAGTCGATCCCCGTCGCTGAGTAACACCCCCTGACCGCGAGCCCACCCTTTCCGGCCGACCCCACCCTTTCCTCACGCGAGGATCGGGTGGGCTCGGCAGGATCGGGTGGGCTCGCGCGCGAGATGAGGGGGCGCGCGAGAATGAGAGGCATGAGGATGCTGCGGGCGGGGATGTTCGTGGTGCAGGCCGTGGCTGTCGGCGTGCTGCTGGTCGTGACGGATGTCTCGGTCGACGGCCCCGTCATCGCGAGGCTCGTCGGAGAGGATGTCACGATCGCGACCGTCCACCTCGGGTGGGCCACGGTCGTGGTGCTCGTCGCCGGAGCGCTCGTCGACGGCGGGATCGCCCTCGCGCCCGCCCTGCGCCGACACGAGCGGCTCGTGACGTGGGTCGGGTGGTCACAGGTATCGGCCATCTCGGTGTTCCTCGTCGCTCAGCTGAACGGGATCACCGAGCTGACCACCCTGGTGGCGCTCTACGCGATCACCGCCGGGGCGGCGCTGCTCCTCGCGCTCGACGGGGCGACCGCCGACACCGGCGCGCGCGGCCTCCGCCGCCCTGCCGCGCTCGCCGCGGTGATCGGCATCGTGCCGTGGGGGCTCATCGCCTTCGCGCAGATCGGGGGCGGCGTGGTGGGTCAGCCGGTGGGGATCGTCGTGCGCGTCGTGACCCTGGCGGTGCTCGCCCTCGCGATCGCGGTCTGGTTCCGCGCGTGGCACCGTCCGGCGGCGGACGACCCGCCGGGCATCCTCCCCCTCCTCAGTGCGAGCGTCCTCGCGTGGGGCGTCGTGGCGGCGGGCCTGGGTTAGGCGCGGTACGCCTGCACGAGGGTCTTCACGAGCCCCGCCCAATCGCGCCGCATGCGGAACCGGGTGAACCCCTCGCTCACCGCCGCCGCCGTGCGCGACGAGACGAACCACGGTGGTTTCGGCAGCACCGAGAACCGCCCCCCGGCGCGGAGCGCCGACACCGACCGGGGGAACGGCCGGAAGGGTCCGCGGGCGATCGAACGCTCGACCCGGTCGAGGAGGAGGGCGTTGTGGACGATGCCGAGGCCGCTCCCGACGTCGTCGAACGTGTTCCCGGGGAACGCGCCCCACGTCAGCGTGGGGGTGAGGAAGGCGAAGGCCGTCCAGGTGTTGATCGCGATCGCGCCGTAGCGGAGGTCGGCGATCGCCCGCTCCAAGCCGTCGCCGAGCGCGGCTTCGGTCTCGGGGTCGATGAGCACGTTCGCCCCCAGGGTTCCGGCGAGGCGGTCGTTGGCGTGGGCGACCGCCGCGTCGAGGAACTCCTGCCCGGTGCCGGGAAGCGTCACCACCCCGAGAACCGGAGCGAAGTACTCGGTCGACTCCAGCGGCGTGGGGTCGGCGTCGCCGACGTCGATGAGGAGCCGGGTCGCCTCGCCGCTCCATCGTGCGCCGGGATAGGCGGCGGCGGCGGCATCCATCCGCCCCGCGCTCCCGGGGTACCAGACCGGACGCACCGGCGCCTGGTCGTAGGCGCGGCCGAGCGCGGCGAGGAACTCTTCGCGCTGCGGCCAGTCGGCGCTGAGGAGCACGACCTGCCCGGCGATGCAGTTGTGGCCGGCGTTCTGCAGGCGCATGGTGGCGACGTGCTCGGCCTGGAACCGGATGTCGGCGGCCGACCAGGCTCCCGGCACCACGATGATCGGCGAGACGCCGCCGAGCTCGGCGGTGATCGGCTTCTTCAGCAGCGGCCGGTTCTCGCTGCGGCGTCGCCGCCCGTGCCCGCCGGTGCCCCAGACGATCGCGTCGAAGGTCGCCGCCGATCCCGTGATGTGGACGTGGTCGATCCCGCGGTGGCTCGTCAGGTACGCGCCGACGTCGCCGCCACCCGTGATGATGCGGAGGAGTCCCAGCTCGATGAGCGGGGCGAGGGCGCTCTCGAAGACGGGGACGAGGGCGTCCTGCGTGGGATTGAGCTTCAGCAGGGAGACGCGGTTGTGGGCGATCAGCTCGGAGAGCACGTCGGCCACGGGGATGGAGGTGACGTTCCCCGCGCCGAGGACGAGCCCGACGCCGCCGGAGGTGGACGGATGACGCTGGGCGAGACCGGCCGAGGCGCGCGCCTCGGCCTCGGTGACGCCGGGCTCGAGCCACACCTCGCCGGTGAAGCCGGAGAGGAGGAGGCCGTCGATGGCGCTGAGGGGAAACGCCGAGACGCGAACCCGGCCATCGGGTCCCGCGGAGACCGCGACCCCGTCCAGCGGGCCGCCGCCGGCGGCGAGGCGGCGGAGGCTGGTCGCGAGCGCATCGACGAGCACGAGGGCACCGTAGGGACCCGAGAGCCACTCCTCGCCGCGGAGAGGATGGCCGGGGTCGAGGGATTTGGCGCGCGCGGCGACATCCGCCCATTCCGCCGCCGACGCGGCGATACTCGCGTGCACCCGGTCGAGCAGTCGCGCCCGCTGGCCGAGGGTGAGGGCGGTCCAGGTGGTGGCGCCCGCCCGCAGGTCGGTCAGCGCGACGTCGACGTCGGTGCGGGTGCGCTCGGAGATCTCGGTGGCCGGCACGCCCTCAGCATAGGCTCCCCGGCCCGATGGGCTCCCCGGCATCCCGTCATCCGACGGCGTGCAGCGCCTCCTCGACAGCGTGCAGCCCCGCGAGTGTTTCGGTGAAGCTCGTCGACAACGGCGACAATCCGATGCGCAGTCCTCCCGGGTCGCGGTAGTCGGGGATGACGTCGCGCTCCCAGAGCCATGCGGTCACGGCGCGCATGGACGGATGCCGCAGCGTCACGTGCCCGCCGCGCTCAGCCGGGTCGCGGGGGGAGCCCAGGGTCACCCCGAGCGGGCCGAGGAGGTCATCGGCGACGTCGACGGCGAAGCTCGTGAGAGCCACCGACTTGGCGCGGATCGCAGCGATCCCCGCGTCATCGATCAGCGCGAGGGTGTCCTGCATCGCCAGCATGCCGACGATCGGCGGGGTACCGGAGAGGAACCGCCCCATGCCGTCCGCGGGCGCGAAGCGCGGCCCCATGGCGAACACGTCCGCGGCCCCCATCCATCCCTGGATCGGCTGCGTAAGCTCCGGCTGAAGCCGCGCCGCGACGTAGGCGAAGGCCGGGGAGCCCGGGCCGCCGTTCAGGTACTTGTAGGTGCACCCCACGGCGAGATCGGCGCCCCAGTCGTCGAGATGGACCGGAACCGAACCGGCGGAGTGGCAGAGATCCCAGAGGACCAGTGCGCCGGCGTCGCGGGCGATGGCGGTGAGCGCCGGGGCGTCGGCGAGATGGCCCGACCGGTAGGCGACGTGGGAGAGCACGACGAGTGCGGTGGCGGGACCGACCGCCGCCCGAAGGAGGTCGGGGGTGACGCCCGCGGCCGTATCGACGTCGATCCAGCGGATGACCGCGCCGCGCTCGGCGGCGATCCCCTCGGCGAGGAACCGGTCGGTGGGGAAGTTGTCGCGGTCGATGACGATCTCCACCCGGCCGGGGTCGGCGCGGCGCTGGGCGTCGACGGCGGCACGCATGAGCTTGTACAGCAGGACCGTCGTCGAGTCGCCGATGACCGTCTGCCCCGGTGCCGCACCGATCGCGACGCGGCCGATCTCGTCGCCGATCGCGTACGGCAATCGCATCCACGACTCGTCCCACCCGCGGATGAGGCGCCCGCCCCACTCCTCGGTGACGAAGCGCGACAGGCGTTCGGCCGTGGTGCGCGGCGGGCGGCCGAGGGAGTTGCCGTCGAAGTACACCAGCGACATCTCGGCGCCCACGAAGCGCTCGCGGAAGGAGCGCAGCGGGTCGGCGGCATCGAGGTCGGCCGCCCGGGCGTCCCACTCAGAGGTCATCGTGCACCAGTTCCTCGGTCGGGACGACGCGGGCTGTCGCCAGCCAGCGGGGAAGGTCGTCGAGCAGGTCGGGCCGATCGCCGGGGACGAAGGTGTGAACGCCGTCGAGCCCCTGGATCTCCGGCCACGGGTCGGTCAGCGCGGCGATGACCGACGGGCCGTCGAGGCCCGCATCGAGCAGGGCCCGCACCTCGCGCGCGTTCACCCCGACGGGCAGGTCGCCGTTGCCGAGATCGGTGCCGTAGAGCACGTGCCCTCCCGCCGCGGCGAACGCGCGCAGGTGGCCGCGAGCGCGGGCGGCTGCATCGTTGTCGTCGCGGTGGATGTCGAGCGTGGAGATCCACGCCTGTCCGGATGCCGCAGCGGCGGCGATGAGGCCGCCGTCCAGCGCCTCGCTGAACGGCGTATGGGCGAGGACGTCGACGCCGGCGTCGAGGGCGCGGCGTGTCATCCCCACCCCCTCCACGTGTGCGACGACGGGAAGGCCGGCGCCGTGCGCGGTCTGGACGATCGCGCCGAGGACGGCCTGCGGGAGCGGATGGTCGGCGTGGAGGACGATCTTGATGACGGATGCCCCGGCACGGCGCTGCTCGTCGACGATGGTTTCTGCGCCGCCGGGATGGCCGATGTCGCGGGAGGCGTCGGCGACCTCGCGGACGATCTCGGGCGGCGCCCACGTCCGGCCGGACGGGTATCCGCCGGGGGCGGTGAGGAAGGCGCCGGCGTAGCGGACGTGCGGGATGGTCGCGGTCTCGCGGCGGTCGAGGGCATAGGGGTCGCCGCCGAGGTCGACGACTCCCGCGATCCCGCCGCCGGGAAGGGCGTGCTCGTCGATCAGGTGCAGGTGCACGTGGTGATCGACGAAGGCGGGGAGCGAGACGCCGTGCTCGGCGGTGAGCTCCCGCCGGACCGGCGCGGCGTCGGGGCCCAGAAGCGCGGCCAGCCGGTCAGAGGGCGGCATCGGGCACCTCGGTGCGTACCGCCCAGAGCTCGGGGAAGAAGGTGAGGTCCAGTGCGCGGCGCAGGAAGGGGACGCCGCTCGAACCGCCGGTGCCGGTCTTGCCGCCGATGATCCGCTCCACGGTCTTCAGGTGGCGGAACCGCCAGAACTGGAAGTTCTCCTCGAGGTCGACGAGCTCCTCGCAGGTCTCGTACGCCGCCCAGTGCGCGGTGGTGTCGGCGTAGATCTCGGTGAAGACGGGGACGAGCTCGGGGACGAAGGTCCACGCCTTCGTGACATCCCGATCCGTCACCGCATGGGGGACGGCATAGCCCGATCGGGCGAGGAGGCGGAGGAACTCGTCGTAGAGGCTCGGGCGCTCGAGGGCGCCGGCGACCAGCTCGTGGGCCACGGGGTCTGACTCGAAGACGCGCAGCACGGCGGCGTTCTTGTTGCCGAGGGTGAACTCCACTGCCCGGTACTGCGCCGACTGGAAGCCGCTCGCCTTGCCGAGTACGCCGCGGAACTGGGCGTACTCGGTGGGCGTCAGGGTGGCGAGCACCGACCACTGCTCGGTGAGGGTCCGCTGGATGTGCTTCACGCGGGCGATGCACTTCAGTGCGGGCGCCAGGTCGTCGTGCTGGAGGAGCCGGCACGCTTCGGCGAGTTCGTGGAGGACGAGCTTCAGCCACAGCTCGGTGGTCTGGTGCTGGACGATGAACAGCAGCTCGTCATGGTGCTCGGGGTCGCTCAGCGGCTGCTGTGCCGAGAGGAGGGTGGTGAGCTGAAGGTAGCCGCCGTAGCTCATCCGGTCGGAGAAATCGGTCTCGACCGTGGGTTCGAGGGGCCGGGTGTTGCCGTCGACCGTCACGGCGTCAGCCTAGTCATCCGTCCTGTCGCTCGACGGCTTCCACTCGATGGCTCTCGCTCGACGGCTCTCGTTCGGCGTCTCTCACTGAACCGTCACGAGCACGCGCTGCCAGCCCGACGACCCGTTCGGGGCGATGGGGGCGCGCTCCTCGATCTGCACGTCGCCGTTACGGTTGACCGCGCGGACGGCGACGTAGTGCAGACCCGGCTGGGCGTCCCAGTCGAAGAACCACTGCACCCAGGTGTCGTCATTGATCGGTGCGGACAGCGTCGCGTCCTGCCAGGGACCGTCGTCGATGCTCACCTCGACGCGCTCGATGCCGACGGTCTGCGCCCAGGCCATGCCGGCGATGGGCGTGCGGCCGGCGGTGATCGGACTGCCCGAGCGAGGGGTGTCGATGCGTGAGGAGAACTTGATCGGGGCCTCGGCGCTGTACCCGCGCGGGGTCCAGTACGCCTCGTCCTGGGCGAAGGTGGTGACGGTGAGCTGGGTGACCCACTTCGTCGCCGAGACGTAGCCGTAGAGCCCGGGCACGACCATCCGCACCGGGAAGCCGTGCTCGAGGGGGAGGGGTTCGCCGTTCATACCGACGGCGAGGATGGCGTCGACGTCAGCGCTGGTGACGGCGCTGAGCGGGGTGGAGGCCGTGTAGCCGTCGATGCTGCGCGAGAGCACCATGTCGGAGCCCTGTTGCGGCCCCGCCATCGCGAGCACGTCGCGGAGGGGTACGCCCAGCCAGATGGCGTTGCCGACGAGACCGCCGCCGACCTCGTTCGAGACGCAGGTGAGGGTGATGGCGTACTCGTCGAGGCCCATGGCGAGCAGGTCGTCGAAGCTCAGCTCGACGGGCGTGTCGACCATGCCGTCGATGCGCAGTCGCCAGGTCGCAGGATCGATGGCGGGGACGGTGAGCGCGGTGTCGACGCGGTAGAAGTCGTCGTTGGGGGTGATGAGGGGCGAGAGGCCGCGGATGTCGAACTCGGCGCCCTCGGGGATGGTCACCGTTGTGCGGGGTGCGGGGAGAGCGAGTTCTTCGCGGATGGCGGCGAGCGATGAGGTGGCGGCGTTGATCGCGCGCGACCCGATGCCGACCACGACGGCGACCGCCGCGGTGACGAGGCTTGCGCGGAGGAAGGCGCGGCGGTCGACCGCGTTTCGGGTGTCGTCGTCGGCCGGTCGCGCGGTGCGCCAGCGGCGGAGGCGGTTGATGAGGAGGATCAGCGCGAAGACGCCGGCGACGGTGCCGACCAGGGGTGGAATGGCGCTGAGCGGGGTCGCGCCGGCGCGGGTGAGGGTGGCGGCGCCGGAGACCACGCCGGCGAGCGCGAGGGCGATGACGCCGAGCGGAGGTCGAAGGTACTGGATGACTCCGGTCGCCGCGGCGGCGATCACGACGCCCACCCCGATGCTCGCCAGCAGAACCACCTTGTCGGCGTCGCCGAAGGTGGCGATCGCGAACTCCTTGATGGGCTGCGGGACGACGTCGATGATGAAGGACCCGACGGCGAGGACGGGGCTGGCTGTGCGGGCGACGAGGAGGGCGACGAGTTCGGCGGCAGCGAGGAAGACCGCGGCGGCGATGACGCCCGCTGTCGCCGCCCACCCGATCGGGCGCCGATTGCGCTTCTCGCTCATGCGTGACCTCCCCTCCGTCGCTCGCCGATACGTCATGGAGGTATTCGTGGCAAGCCCCGGATCGGATGGCGCCGCGGGACGTCTCGGTCTCTAGGGTCGGAGTGTGGCGGGCGTCGGCGACCGCCGGGCGGGAGCAGCGATGGAGACGATCGTCATCACCGGGGGAGCCGGGCGCATCGCCACGGCATTGCGGCCACGCCTCGCGCGGCCGGGGCGGGTCATCCGTCTTCTCGACCTGGCGCCGCCGGAGGAGCCGCTGCGGGAGCGCGAGGAGTTCGTCGAGGTCGCGGTGACCGATGAGGCGGCGACCACCCGGGCCTTCGCAGGGGCGCGGGCGGTGATCCACCTGGGCGGGGATCCGTCGGAGCGTCCCTGGGCGGAACTCGTCGACACGAACATCACGGGCACGTACGTGGCCTTCGAGAGCGCGCGGGCGGCGGGGGTGCAGACGGTCTTCTTCGCCAGTTCGATCCACTGCGTCGGCTACGAATCCCTGGCGTCCGTCGGGCGCGAAGAGGTGCTCGTTCCCCGTCCCGACACGCTCTACGGCGTGACGAAGGCGGCCGGGGAGGCTCTCGGCAGCATGTACGCGGATCGGTTCGGGATGACCGTTGTCGCTGCGCGGATCATGCAGTTCGGCGACGAGCCCGCGGCGGATGCGCTCGCCGGGTCGACGTGGCTCTCAGCCGACGACGCCGCGCGACTGGTGGAGGCGACCATCGCTCTGACGGAGCCGGGCTTTCGCATCGTCTGGGGGGTGTCGGCCAACACGCCCCGGTTCATGCCCCTCCAACCGGGTCGGCGGATGGGCTTCGAGCCGCAGGATGACGCGTCGGAAGTCTTCCGCCGGAGGGGAGTGGAGCCCGTGCCGTCCGTGTCGGATCCCGCGACGACCCTCCTCGCCGGGACCTTCATCGACGCGGACCACCCGGTCGGGGAGGACTGGACTGCGGACTGAGCGGCGGTGGGCCCCGGGGTCGCTGCGCGCGTCTGTCGGAGAATCCCGCCGTTCTCGGACGTTTCGCCGACAGGGCTCCGACGATCTCCGCCATCTCCGACGAACATCGGTGGCGGCCATCCGGCTCAGATGAGCGACAGCTCCCGCAGCTTCGACTCGACGTCGGCGTTCGACGGCTCGACGTGGTGCGACGCGTCGGGGTAGACCACGACCGGGATGTTCGTGCGCCCCGAGATGTCCCGCGCCACGTCAGCCGCCGCCGGCTCGGCGACGAGGTCGACGTAGGTGTACGACACCCCCAGCTCGTCGAGCTGGCGCTTCGTGCGGATGCAGTCGCGGCACCAGTCGGCGCCGAACATCGTGATCCTCTGCGTGTCGGTCATCCTTCCATCCTCTCCGCCGGCGCCCGAGCATTCGCCGAGTGCCGACCCGCCTTACCAACGCGTGAACAGCCGCCGTGCATTCCCACAGCCACCTGCGCGCAGCCCCGGCGATCATGCGACGATGGTGCGCAGTGCAGCTCTCGATCATCGTCCCGACCTTCAACGAGGCTCCGAACATCCCGGAGCTCGTCGCGCGCATCACCGCGGCCGTGAACGGTGCAGCCGCGCCCGGCGACGAGCCGATCGAGGCCGAGATCATCGTCGTGGACGACAGCACGGATGACACACCCGCCGTCGTCGAGCGGGTCGCCGCCACCGCGGCGCTGCCGGTCCGCCTCATCCACCGCGCCGCCCGCACCGGCGGTCTCGGGGGCGCGGTGATGGCCGGCATGCAGGCTGCCGAGGCCGACGCGTGCCTCGTGATGGACGCCGACCTGCAGCATCCGCCCGAGAAGATCCCCGAGCTCTACCGCCGCTTCACCCGCGGCGACGTCGATGTCGTCGTCGCCTCGCGCTACGGCGGGGGCGGAACGTCGCTCGGGCTCGCAGACCGCACCCGCGTGCTCGTCTCGAGCGCGTCGACGGCGCTCACCAAGGCCATGTTCCCGATCCGGCTCCACGACGTCTCCGACCCGATGACGGGGTTCTTCCTCATCGATCGCCGGGCGATCGACCCGGCGACGCTCATGCCGCGGGGCTTCAAGATCCTTCTCGAGATCCTCGCTCGTCGCACCCTGCGCGTCGCGGAGGTGCCGTTCGACTTCGCCGAGCGCTACGCCGGGCAGTCCAAGGCGTCGTTCCGGCAGGGGGTGCACTTCCTCGCACAACTGACCGCGCTCCGCTTCGGCAAGATGTCGCTCTTCGCCCTCATCGGCGCCTTCGGCGCGGTGGTGAACCTCGCCATCATGTGGGTGCTCATCCAGTTCGGCGTCGGCTACATCGTCGCCGCCGTCATCGCCGCGGAGACCACGATCGTCGGCAATTTCCTGCTGCAGGAGCGCTTCGTCTTCCACGACATGAAGCACGAGGCATCCGGGGTCTGGAGCCGCTTCGCGAAGTCGTTCGCCTTCAACAACACCGAGGCACTGGTCCGCATCCCGGTGATCGCCCTGCTCGTGGAGACCTGGCACATCTCCAGCGTCATCGCAGCCGGCATCACCCTCGTCGTGGCGTTCGTGCTGCGTTTCGTCTTCCACTCGCTGGTCGTCTACGCGCCCCGGAAGCAGGGGGCCCCGAGCCGCGCCCGCCAGTTCGTCGACGAGCTCGACGCCCAGGCGATGTCGCCCGGCGAGCTCTGACGCTCAGCCGATGAGGTTCACCAGCGCGTCGAGCCCCATCCCGTAGTTGATGCGGATGGTCGGAAGCGCGAGCTTGTCGGTGCCGATCGTGACGTACCCCGGCTCGATCGTCCGCGCCATCTCGAACCCGGCCTGACGCAGCCCCTCCTTCGCGGTGTCGTTGTAGTGGCCGAAGGGGTAGGCCATCACCTCCTTGATGCCGAGGATCGACGCGGATGTCTCCATGTCGGCCACGATCTCGGGGACGGCGTAGTTCGTGATGCGTCCGTCGCCGTTGGCGCCGGCCTCGTGCATGTCGTGCGTGTGCGAGCGCTGCAGCACCCAGGGCGAGGGGGTGCCCTCCTGCCGGTAGCGGGTGATGACGAAGGACGTCGTGAGCACCTGGTACTTGTCGACCACGGGCACCGCGAGGTCGAGCCAGGTCTGGTGCGCGTCGTCGTCGGTGACGATCACCGACCGGTTCGGAAGGAAGAGGCGACCATCGATGAAGGCGCTCAGTTCGTCCCAGGTCGGAAGATAGAAGCCGCCCGTGGCGACATGGTTCATGTGGGCGTCGAAGTCGCCGATGTAGGCGTAGTTTCCGCGCAGCCACCCGCTCTCGCCCTCGGGGTTGGTGGTGAACTGGTGGTACATGAGGATCGGGATGCGCGCGTCTTCGGCGGCGTTCTCCTCGGGCGTCTTCCATGAGCCGTAGAGGGTCGTCTGCCGGTCGGTGCATGTCACCATCTCGGACCCGTTGATCCGCGCCGGAACGGCGAAGGCCGCGGCATCCTCGGGCGTGGCATACCAGCCGGCGAAGACGGCACCGTCGCGCGCGGGGATCGGGAGGGCGTTGTAGAGAACGCCCTGGGTCTGCAGCTGCGGCGCGACCTCGACGCCGTCGGCGGCGAAGCTCACCGCGCAGGCGTTCGGGTCGTCGGTCTCGGCGAGGAGAGCCTCGGCCGGGGTGAGCGGTGTCGGGGTGGGCGAGGGGGACGGCGCGGATGTCTCCGGTGCGCCGGACTGCTCGGCGGCGACCGGCGGCGTCGTTCGCGTGAGTGCGGCAACCGTGACGGTGGCGACGACCGCGATGACGAGCACCAGCGCCGCGATCGTTGCGACGAGCCGCCGGCGGCGGCGCACCCGCGCGCTCGCCCGTCGTGTCTGCTGCACAGCCCTCCCCCTCCGTCGGCGCCCCCGCGCCGAGGGAATCGTAGCCCGTCGCACCGCGAACCGCCTGCACCGCTGGCCGCTCCGCCACCGCGCCCACTATATTTTTCGGTATGCCGAAAAATCGATCGGTGGCTCGTGCGGTGCGGAAGCGAGTGCGGCTGGCAGCGCTGCTGGCCGCGGCGCTCGTGGCCTCCGGCTGCAGCAGCGCAGCAGGCGAGCCCGACGACGGGCGGCCGGTCGTGCTCACGACGTTCACCGTGCTGGCCGACATCGCGCAGAACGTCGCCGGCGACCACCTCGCCGTGGAGTCGCTCACCAAGGTGGGCGCCGAGATCCACGGCTACGAGCCCACCCCGGGCGATGTGAGGCGAGCAGCCGACGCCGACCTCATCCTCGACAACGGCCTCGGGCTCGAGGCGTGGTTCGCGCAGTTCGTGGAGTCGGTCGACGTGCCGCACGTCGTGGTGTCGGAGGACGTCGCACCGATCGACATCTCCGGCGACGCCTACGCGGGCCTTCCCAACCCCCACGCCTGGATGAGCCCGCTCAACGTGCAGCGGTACGTCGACACGATCGTCGAGGCGTTCAGCGAGCTCGCCCCCGAGAACGCCGACGACTTCGCCGCGAACGGCGCGGCCTATCAGGCCGAGCTCCAGACGGTGCACGACGAGCTCGTGTCGGCCCTCGCCGAGCTTCCCGAGGCCCAGCGCGCCCTCGTCACGTGCGAGGGAGCCTTCTCCTACCTCGCCCGCGACGCCGGACTCGAGGAGGCCTACATCTGGCCGGTGAACGCCGAGCAGCAGGCGACCCCGCAGCGGATCGCCGCCACCATCGAGTTCGTCGACGACAACGGCGTGCCGGCCGTCTTCTGCGAGTCGACGGTGTCGGATCGCCCCATGCAGCAGGTCGCCGAGGCGACCGGGGCCGATTTCGGGGGCATCCTGTACGTCGACTCGCTCTCCGAACCCGACGGACCCGTGCCGACCTACCTCGCCCTCATCCGGCACGACACCGAGCTCATCGTCGCGGGCCTCTCGGGAGAGAGCGGATGACGCCGCCCATCGCGATCTCGGACGTCACGGTTCGCTACGGCGACGTCGTGGCGCTGGCCGGTGTCTCCCTCGACGTCGCGGCCGGCCGGGTGACGGGTCTCATCGGCATGAACGGCTCGGGGAAGTCGACCCTCTTCGCCGCGATCATCGGGCGCCTCCGCCCGGACTCGGGCACGGTACGGATCGCCGGTGCCGACCCGGTGGTCGCCCGGCGGCGAGGAGCCGTCGCCTCCGTGCCGCAGAGCGAGGCGGTCGACTGGGCGTTCCCGGTGTCGGTCCGCGACGTCGTCACGATGGGCCGCTACGGGCACATGGGCCCGCTTCGTCGCCCGCGCCCGGCGGACCGGGCCGCCGTCGATGAGGCACTCGCCCGCGTCGAACTCGACACTCTCGCCGACCGGCAGATCGGTCGCCTGTCGGGGGGTCAGCGCAAGCGCGCCTTCGTCGCGCGTGCGATCGCGCAGGACGCCGACATCCTGCTCCTCGACGAGCCCTTCGCTGGCGTCGACAAACCCTCGGAGGCCACCATCGTCCGGCTTCTGCGCGACCTCGCCGCCGACGGGCGCACGGTGCTCGTGTCGACACACGACCTGCACGCCTTGCCCGACCTCGCCGATGAAGCGATCCTGCTGATGAACCGGGTGCTGTTCCACGGTCCGGTCGGCGAGGCCCTCGAGCCCGCCACGCTCGCGCGCGCCTTCGGACTCGACGCCCGGGACGAGGGGGCGGCATGAGCCTTCTCGACCTCCTCCTCGAGCCGCTGCAGTACGACTTCATGGTGCGGGCCCTGCTCACCACGGCGGTCGCGGCGATCGTGTGCGCCCTGCTGTCGTGCTGGCTCGTGCTCGTCGGCTGGTCGCTCATGGGCGATGCGGTCTCGCACGCCGTCCTCCCCGGAGTGGTGCTCGCCTACGTCGTGGGGGCGCCCTTCGCGCTCGGCGCGCTCGTGTTCGGTCTCCTCGCGGTCGCGCTGATCGGGGTGATCCGCGACACCAGCCGGGTGAAGGAGGATGCCGCCATCGGCATCGTCTTCACGTCGCTGTTCGCCCTCGGGCTCGTGCTCATCTCGGTGACCCCGAGCCAGACCGACCTCAGCCACATCATCTTCGGCAACATCCTCGGCATCTCCGACGCCGAACTCGTCCAGATCCTCATCCTCGCTGTCATCGCCTTCCTCGTGCTCGTGGTGAAGCGGCGCGACCTGACGCTCTACGCCTTCGACCCCGCGCACGCGTTCGCGATCGGCCTGTCGCCGCGGCTCCTCGGCGCCCTCCTCCTGGGCGTCCTCGCCCTCACCGCCGTGGTCGCACTCCAGGTGGTGGGCGTGATCCTCGTGGTGGCGATGCTCATCATCCCGGGCGCGACGGCGTATCTCCTCACCGACCGATTCGGGCGGATGCTCGTGCTCGCCCCGCTGCTCTCGGTGGCGGCATCGGTCATCGGCATCTACGCCAGCTATTGGCTCGACGCGGCGTCGGGGGGTCTCGTCGTGGTGGTGCAGGGGGTCGTGTTCGCCCTGGTCTACCTCTTCGCACCGCGCCAGGGGATCATCGGCCGCCGCCTCGCGGCGCGTCGCGCACGGGCGCTCGCGGGCTAGGAGTCGTCTCCCACGAGCACGCGCACCTCGCCGCCGTCGCGGAGGAATTGCAGTGGCGTGCCCTCGGGATAGCGTTCGCGAAGCTCCTCGGGCATCCCCGGCTGCACGCGGAACTGCACCGACGCCGAGAAGGCGCCGACCCCGCACCCCAGGAAGAACTGGCGCTGCTGGCCCTCCGAGGCCGGTGCCACGACGAGCAGGCACTCGTCGGTGCCGCCGCCGATCCACTCTTCCTTGCTGGTGAACACGGTGAGGCCGAGGAACTCCTCGAAGCCGCGAAGCGACTCCGGGGCCACCCCGAGGAAGTCGGGGCGCTCGAAGCCCGGGTCCTCGGCGAGTACCGCCACCTCGCGTCCGTCACCGGTGCGAGCGACGACCGGCGTCGTGGCGAGGGTGATCGCCACACCCGCCGCGGCGGCGACGACGAGCGAGGCCGCCCACCATCCGCGCCGCTTCGGCAGCCACGCCGACAGCGGGTGACGGACAGGGCGTGCCTCCGGTGCGTCCTCCTCAGCAGGATCGGGGTCGCGCGAGGGGTGGACGGATGTCTCGGGCGCCGCTTCGGCGGCCCTTCCCGTGGGGAGCGGCTCCCCGTCGGCCGCAGGTGCTGCCGCGTGCCGCGTGACCGCGTCGTCGGGAGGGGCGGCCCCGCCGGAACGCTCCTTCCCCTCGAGCTCGTGGAGCCGCGCCAAGGCGGCGGGGTCGACGTGGATGTCAGCGTCCGGCCCGTATGCGCGGAGGCGCAGGAGGCTGAGCTCCTCCGAGCCGGCGGGGCGGGTCATCCCTCCCTCCCGGCCCGCGCTTCGACTGTCGACGCCTCGCCGACGAAGACGCCCACCCGGTCGCCGTCGAGCACGAACTGCAGCGACGTTCCGACCGGATACCGGTCGATCAGCTCGCGCGGAAGCCCCGGCGCGACCGTGAACTGAGTGGCGGCGCGGAAATCTCCGGCGCCGCAGCCGACGAACATCCGCCCCTGGAACCGCTGCGACTCGTTGCTGACGTCACCTCCGGCGGTGATCACCAGGCAGGCGTCGGTGCCCGGGCCGAGCCATCGCTGAGAGGTCTCCATGACCACCAGGCCGTGGAACCTCTCGAAGCCGCGGACCGTCGCGGACTCCGCATCCATGAACAGCGGCGGTTGGAACTCCGGGTCTTCACCGAGGGTGGCCACCTGTCGCACGTCCCCCGTGGTGCCGGCGGCCGTCGTGATCGCGGTGGTGGTGGCGGCGGCGACGACCAGGGCCCCGACAGCGGTGAGCGCGAAGATCGCGCTCGGCCGCGGTCGTCGTGGCGCCCGCTCGGGTTCGACGGCGGTGGTGGGGCCGGCGGGCGCGGCGGTCTCGGGCTCTCCGCTCGGTTCTGACGCCGAATCCGTCAGCGATGCGAACGGACCGGCGACAGACCCTGCGGGCGCGGCGTGCACGTCCGTGCTCGTCGACGACGGTGGGACGACCGCGGCCACCAGGGACTCCAGCTCGGTGAGACGGGCCAGGGCCGCCGGATCGTGGTGGATGTCGGCGGCGGGCCCGTAGGCGCGGCGCTGAAGAGCACGAAGCTCATCCCGCAGCTCGGGAGTCGGCTCGTCGCGGCGTCGCGGCCCGTCCTCCATAGCGTCAGCCTACGGCGGGTGAAAGCGGCGGGGGCCCGGTCAGTCGGATCCGCGCTCACGCGTCAATCGGTACGACGGTTCGCGTGCGTTCCATACCCACGGCGGCATCGTGGCGCCGGGGAGCATGTGCGCTCCGCCATCGAAGTGCACAGGGGAGTCCCCTCCCGGCGGTGCGGTCCTCAGGTCGACCTCCGCGAACGGGTGCCAGCGCCCCGCCGGTCGCGCGACGAGGAGCCGGAGGCGCCACGGCGTGTGCCGGAGCGCCTCGGCGAGGTCGCCCGGCGCGAGGGGGAGGTCGTCGGGGGAGACGGTCACCGCACCGAGGAGCAGGTCGCCGCGGCTGCCGCGGTAGGGGAGCAGCGTGGTCAGGCGGGCGCGCGACGGCGAACGATGCGGGTACAGCGCGAAGCGCGTCGGTACCGCGAGGCCGGTGGATGCCAACTCGAGGTCGGCGGGGCCCTCCGGGGTGTCGAATCGCAGCGCCAGGCCGACGATGTCGGGAAGGGGCGGCGGCACGCCGATCGACCGCGAGGCGCGGGCGATCACTGCCTGCGGTTGCGGAGGCGGGTCGTCGATCCACCGGATGCCGGACTGGGACGGACCGAGCCAGCGCATCTCGCCGGCAAGGGCGACGCCCTGGGGATGGATCGGCCGGGGCCGCCGGACGGCGAGAATTCCGGCGAACACACCCTTCAGCGCCTGACCGACGGCTTCCGACACGCGAGGCATGGCCGCTATTCCACCCTGAAGGCCGGAGGCTGTCGAAGGGTTGACAGTCTCCGGACTGTCAGGCGTTCGCGAGTTCCCTGACCGGCGCCGTGGTCCGAGAGGTCTCCTCGAACAGGCGTGCATCCAAGTGCAGGCCGCCCGACGAGTTCGCCTCGTTGGCAAGCCGCTGCAGGAGAGCTCCGTCGATCGGCTCCCCTTCGGCGCCTTCGAACGTGAAGCGCAGGGGGATCGAGGGATGAAGCCAGAGAGAGGTGCGACCCGGGGCTTCATCCGCGCCGTGACGCCAGGAGATCGTGAACGATTCGTTGCGACGCAGCTTGGTCGCGGTCAGGACTTTGACGTGCGCAAGCATGCGGTCGGGCATGACGATCGGCTGCGTGTCGTTGCCATAGAACAGGAGACCCATGTTCCCTCCTTCTACGCCGGCCCACCCGGCGTGTGTGGATTGGGTCGCGACGAGACGAGGTATCCGGACGCGCTTTACTTAAGCTAGCACACTGTTCACTCATTTAGTTAAATTGATGTAGCATCAGGATGAGAGTCGGTTCATCAAGCGTCGACACCGAGAACGCGGGAGGATGTGTGCAATGACCTCCGCACGAGAGCCCTCTCGTCTGCGTCAAGCGCTGTTGAGATACTCGCGGGCACGCGCGGCGGCGTTCGCCGAGGCGAGGCGCCAACTCAACATGGGTGAGGCCGATGCCAAGGCACTCGTCTTTGTCGCCGAGCATCCGGGTGTGCGCGCCGCTGACATCGCCGCTCATCTGGGTATCACGGCCGCCGGTGCCACGGCGCTCATCGACCGTCTGGTCGAGCGCGGGGTCGCAACGCGCGAGTTCGCTGACGACGACCGCCGGGCGATTCGCATCATGCCTGCGGTGAGCCTCCAGGAGGAGCCATGGTCTGCGCTGTGCCTCTTCGACGACACCTTCGATCGCGTCGTCCGATCTCACACGGATGAGCGGGTGCAGGAGTTCTCGGAGCTTTTGGACGAGCTGACCGAGGCGGTTTCGGCGCCCTGACCGATATCAGTCGTGGTCGGCGTCGAGGTACTCCGCCGACTTCGTCTCAAGGAATGCGCAGAGCCGCGAGACGTACGTGAGTTCCTGGGCAAGGCCCTCCACGCCGACTGCATCGAGAGCGACCGCAGTCTCGCGCGGCTCGAAGGTGACGAGCCAGCGCGGCGAGCCGGGACGCTCCGGCTGGATGGTGGTCACCGTCGAGGCGCGCTCGAAGTGGACGCCGACGAGACCGGTGTCGGCGCCGTCGGCGCCGTCCTGCGGGAGGATCCGCACCGTGCCGCCGAAGCCCAGGTGATCACCGGAGGCGAGGAACTCGTCGAGCCACTTCTGCAGAGTGGCGGCGTTTCGGAAGGGCATGAATGAACCGATCTGGCGGGGGGACGCGACATCTGGATTATGCGGCATTTCCCGGGGTTCACGGCGATACTCCGGGAGACGGCGCTGCTTCGGCCCGATTCGGAAGGTCACCGGCGTCGAAGCGATCGGATGAAGCGCTGCGTCATCAGCGAGCCATTGCGACCTCGGGGTCAGCGGCGCCTCGACATGAAGAAACCCCCGCGTGTAGAAGCCACGCGAGGGTTCCAGTGGCTCCGACCGGCATCGATCCGGTGACCTTTCGATTTTCAGTCGAACGCTCTACCAACTGAGCTACAGAGCCGCACGGCATCCGAGGAGTCCGTGTCCTAGACGAAAGGCCTCCCCGAAAGAAGGCCCGTCGCTCGGAGCGACCCTGACGGGACTTGAACCCGCGACCTCCGCCGTGACAGGGCGGCACGCTAACCAACTGCGCTACAGGGCCATGCTTTTTCAATTGTGTGTCCAGCTCGTGACCCCAACGGGATTCGAACCCGTGCTACCGCCGTGAAAGGGCGGCGTCCTAGGCCGCTAAACGATGGGGCCGGATGAACGAACCCGAGGGCTCACTCGCCGACGCCCAAGCATACGCAATCGCCGGCGGATCCGCCAATCGACCGCGCGCCGCAACGCCCGACGAGGGTCGCCGCGACACACTGGGCGCGTGAAGCCGCGGACCGGCGAGAATGCCGATCCGCCCTGACCCGTTGCGCTTGTGACTGATGTTGCTAGTGTGATCAACGTCTACTTCCGCTGGGGTGCGAAGGGGAGGGCCCGTGGACTCCGACGCCATCGATGACGAGTGCGGCTGCGCTCCGTCGCCCCGTGAGCGCGCGCTGCTCTGGCCGGACCTCAGCCGCCGCGGGCTGATCGGGCTCGGACTCGTCGGCATCGCCGCGGCCGGTGCCCTCGCCGGGCCGTCACTCACTCCCGCTTTCGCCGCCGACTATCCCTCGTGGGAGGACGTCGAGCGGGCCAAGCAGAACGAGGCGTCGAAGGCCGCCGAGATCCAGCGCATCGAAGGCCTGATCGCCGCCCTGGTCGCCGACGTCGCCCAGAAGCAGGCGGCTGCCGTTCAGGCCGGCGACGAGTACTACGAGGCGCAGCAAGCCTTCTTCGAGGCGGCGTACCGAGCGGACGAACTGCAGCGGCAGGCCGACGAGCAGGCGGCCAAGGCGACGGATGCCGCGAACAAGGCCGGCCGGGTCGCCGCCGAGCTCTACCGCAACGGGGGCGACGACACCTCGCTCGAACTCTTCTTCGCGGGGTCGGCTGCAACCGCCGATGATCTGCTGGCGCGGCTCGGCACGATGGACAAGCTCATCGAGCGGAACCAGACGGTGTACTCCGATGCCGTCACCGCGCGGAACTCCGCGCAGAGCCTCAGCGATCAGGCCGCCGTCCAGCGCGCTGAGCGCGACCGCCTCCAGAAGGAGGCCGAGCAGAAGATGATCGTCGCCCAGGAGGCCGCTGCGGCAGCGGAGGCGGCTCTCGCCGAGGAGCAGACGCACCGAGTCGAGCTCGAGGCGCAGCTCAGCGCCCTGCGTGACACCACGGCGAAGACGATCGCCGACTATCAGGCAGGCGTCGAAGCGCGACGCAAGGCCGAAGAGGAGCGCATTCGGCGCGAGCAGGCCGCGGCCGCGGCGGCCGCAGCCGAAGCCGCGCGCATCGCCGAGGAGGAGCGCAAGCGCCGCGAGCAGCAGCAGCAGAACAGCGGCGGCGGCGGTGGCGGCGGCGGTGGCGGTGGCGGCGGCGGTGGTGGCGGCGGCGGGAACGGCGGCGGTGTCGTCGGTTCGGGCTGGGCTCGACCCTCATCCGGTGGTCGCACGTCGGGGTACGGTGCCCGTCCCAGCCAGTGCGGTCCCCAAGGGTGTGCGAGCTCATTCCACTACGGCGTCGACCTGGCCTCCGGATGCGGATCGGGCGTCTTCGCCGCGTCGGCGGGGCGGGTGACGTACGCCGGATACAACGGCGGCTACGGAAACTACATCCGCCTCGACCACGGCGGCGGCATCGGAACGGGCTACGCCCACCTGAGCAGCATCTACGTGGGCTACGGGCAGTGGGTCAACGCCGGTCAGCTCATCGGCGCCGAGGGCAACACCGGTCGCTCGTTCGGCTGCCACCTGCACTTCGAGTGCTACGTCGGTGGTAGCACAGTGAACCCGATCTACTTCATGGCGGACCGCGGCATCGGCGTCTGACCGACGAGAAGAGCGGATGCCGCAGCATCCGCTCTTCTGCTCCTGAATCCGTCAGTCGAGGGTGTTCGGCGACACGCCCTCACCCTGGGTGCGCGTCTCGCCCTCGTGCTCGGCGAAGCGGTCGAAGGCCTCCGACACGAGGCGCTCAGCCTCGGTGACATCCGCCCACTGGTCGACCTTGACCCACTTGTTCGGCTCGAGGTCCTTGTAGTGCTCGAAGAAGTGACCGATCTCCTTCTTGGTGTACTCGGGGATGTCGCCGACATCCTGGATGTGCGCCCACCGCGGGTCTTTCGCGAGCACCGCGACGACCTTGTCGTCTCCGCCGGCCTCGTCGACCATCTTCAGGACACCGACCGGACGCACCTTCGCCAGGATGCCCGGGGTGAGGTCGTGGTCGAGGAGGACGAGCACATCGAGGGGGTCGCCATCCTCACCGAGTGTGTTCTCGAAGAACCCGTAGTTGGTGGGGTAGCCCATCGGGGTGAAGAGGATGCGATCGAGGAAGACCCGCCCGGTGCCGTGGTCGACCTCGTACTTGATCTTGCTGTTGCGGGGGATCTCGATGACGGCGTCGTATGCGCCCATGCCTGTGCTCCTTCAAACGGTGGGATGCCGCGACCAGCCTAACGGCGGCCGCCACCCGCCTCAGGAGCGGCGGAGCTGGACGATGGAGAGGATGGCGATGGCGATGCCGGCGATGATCATCACCCAGCCGAGCACTGGGCCACCGTTGGTGAGAAGGGCGGCGACCCCCGCAGCGGCGAAGAGCAGCGCGGTGACGAGCCCGATGATCATGTACAGGCGATACCGGGTGCGACCCATCTCGGATTCGGTTTCCATGGGCACGACAGTAGGGCCGCATCGGTACCGTGAACGGGTGACGCACCGGCCGCCCCTGCATCCCGCCGTCGCCGCGGTGCGGCGTGCCTTTCGCACCGGGGTGGCGACGCTCGCCGACGACGTGACGCTCGTCGTGGGACTGTCGGGCGGCGCGGACTCGCTCGCCCTCACCGCGGCCGCCGCCTTCGAAGCGCCCAAGCGCGGGATGCGGGTGGTGACCGTGACGGTGGATCACGGGATGCAGGAGGGGTCGGCGGATGCCGCGGCCGCGGCCGCCCGCGCGGCGACGGCGCTCGGCCTGGAGGCCCGGGTCATGCGCGTGTCGGTCGGTCCGGATGGAGGACCGGAGGGCGCGGCTCGCGAGGCGCGGTATCGGGCGCTGCGGGAGGCGGCGGCGGACGCCGGCGCGGGGGGCATCCTGGTCGCGCACACGCTCGACGATCAGGCCGAGACGGTGCTCCTCGGCCTCGCCCGCGGGGCGGGTGCGGCGAGTCTGCAGGGGATGGCCCCCGTGTCTCGCTTGGGCGACACCGTTCTCCTGCGGCCTCTGCTGGGGCTTCGGCGCGGGGCGACCCGCGCCGCGTGTGAGGCCGCGGGGCTCGCCGTCTGGAACGACCCCCACAACGCCGATCCCCGCTTCGCGCGGGCGCGCGTGCGCGAGAGGGTTCTGCCGGTGCTCGAGGCCGAGCTCGGGCCCGGGGTGGCGGAAGCGCTCGCTCGTACCGCCGAGCAGCTGCGAGAAGACGCCGAGGCCTTCGAGGAGATGATCGAGGAGACCATCGAAGACATCGTGGAGCACGCCGAGGCGGGCATCTCGGTCTCGGTGGCAGCTCTCACGGCGAACCCGGCGGCGCTTCGCCACCGCGTCATCCGTCACGTCGTCGACGCCGAGTTCGGCCAGAGCCTCACGCGGGTGCAGACCCTCGAGGTCGCCCGGCTCGTGACGGACTGGTCGGGGCAGGGGCCGATCGACCTCCCCGGCTGCCGCGCGTCGCGCGTGGGCGCCCGGCTCATCTTCACCGCGCGCTGACGGAGAAGACTCGCGCAGCGGCCGGTGCGGCGGAACCGGCGCCTCTACACTCGAAGGATGCGCGCGGCCGACATCGAGAGCGACATCACGCAGGTCCTTTTCACCGAGGAGCAGATCACCGCCAAACTCGAGGAGATCGCCGCCCGGGTCGCCGCCGACTACGCGGGCAAGGATGTCGTGCTCGTCGGGGTGCTCAAGGGCGCGATCATGGTTATGGCCGACTTCTCGCGCGCGCTTCCGGTGTCGTACCCGATGGACTGGATGGCGGTGTCGTCCTACGGGGCGGGAACGCGGTCGAGCGGCGTGGTCCAGATCCGGAAAGACCTCGACACCGACCTGCACAACAAGCACGTCCTGATCGTCGAGGACATCATCGACTCGGGCCTCACCCTCAGCTGGCTGCTGGAGAATTTCGCCTCGCGCGGGGTCGCCTCCGTCGAGGTGTTCGCGCTCCTGCGAAAGCCCGAGGCCGCGAAGGTGCACGTGGACTGCAAGTACGTCGGGTTCGACATCCCGAACGAGTTCGTGGTGGGCTACGGGCTCGACTACGCCGAGAAGTACCGCAACCTCCGCGATATCGCGGTGCTCGCGCCCCACGTCTACGCCTGACGCGGCGGGCTACGCCAGACCCTGACGCTGTGGCGCGAGGTCCATCGACGCCACCGCGATGAGGCCGGCTGCGATCGCCCGCCCGGCATCGGTGTGCAGACTCGACTCGACGCGGCTGGCGCAGAGCCGGAGGGCTTCCTCGCGCTCGAGGTCGAACCAGCCGGAGACCACGGTCAACCCGTGCGGCGTCACCCGCCAGATCTTGTCGGCGTCCTTTACGATGGCGTCCTCGATCGACAGCGCCTCGGGTCGGGAATCGTGCCCGTCGATGATGGCGGTGACGCGCGTGACGACGGACTCGGGGCGTCCGAGTTCCTGCAGCACCTCGCGTGCGATGCGGGCACCCTCGATCTCGTGACGCCGCACCAGATCAGGCCGCCCGCCTCCGGGCGCGATCGCCTCGAGGATTTCCTCGTCGCGCACAGTGGACCACCCGGTGTCATGAAGCAGGATCGCCGGGAGGACGATCGCCCGGTCGGCCTCGGGGAGGCGTCGCAGCAGTGCCTGGGCGATCGCGTAGGCGTAGAGCGAATGCGTGTCGTTATTCCGGACGCGCAGGTGGGGCGATGCCCGCGACCACACGTCGTCGTCCTCCGGCCGAAGGCTCACGAGACCCGGAACTTCGCTCGCGTCGGGGAGATGGCGGCGGACGTCGCGGCCGTAGCGCGTGCTCGAACCTGCCATTCGTCGAGCGTCTCACCGGCCGGCGTTGCGGGAAACTAGGATTCCGCTGACCGGAAGCGGATGCGAGGAGGCGGCCGTGGCAGGAGGGGTGTCCGTACCTGGGCAGTCGGTGACTGGCCGCGTGCTGTCGATCCTGGCGGTCTTCGAGAAGAGTCTCGCGCCGCGGAGCCTCAGTGAGATCAGCGCCGAGACCGGACTCCCGCTCAGTACGACGCACCGCCTTCTCGCCGAGCTCGAGGCCTGGGAGGCTCTGCAGCGCGACGACCAGGGCCGCTACCAGATCGGCATCCGACTGTGGGAGCTCGGCCAGCACGCGGGACGTCAGGTGCGCGACATCGCTCGTCCGCTTCTCCAGGACCTCTACAGCCTGACGCAGGAGACCGTCCACATCGCCATCCGCGAGGACACCGACGCCCTGTACATCGATCGTGTCTACGGCACCCGGCGGGTGCCGCAGGCATCCCGCGTCGGCGGTCGCCTTCCGCTGCACGCCACGGCGGTGGGCAAGGTGCTCCTCGCCTTCGAGGAATCGTGGGTGCGCGACGCGGTGCTCGCCCAGCCGCTGGAGAGCCGCACGAGCCAGACCCACGTCGACCCCGATGCGCTTCGCGCGGAGCTGACGATGATCCGCGACCGCGGCTTCGCGCTCGCCCTCAACGAAGCGCGTCTGGGGGCCTCGTCGATCGCTGTGCCGATATTCCAGCGGGAGGGCGGGATCGGCGCAGCGCTGGGATTGGTCGCGCCGGCGGAGGATGCCGCCGCGCTCGAGCGTCACCTGCCGGCGATGCGCGGTATCTCGCGACGCATCGAGGCGAGCGTCGGCCCGTTCCCGCTTCGCACCCTCCGTCCGTCGGCGCGAGTGCGGGGTGGGAGCCCGCCGGGGTGACACCGCGCCAAGTCGCTTCCGCTCAGCGGAAGAGACCAGGCGGGCCCGCCGCATCCGGCGTTTGAATGATCCCAGTTCCGGTGCCGGTGACGAGGCCGTCACGGCACCCGCTGATGAAGGAGTGGGCATGGGTCCGACGCCGACCGATCTGACCGCGACCGACGCCGCATCGACGGCGGTCGTGTGCCCGGTCGATCACCACGGATACGAGCCGTTCGAGATGCACGACCCGTTCGCTGCGTACGCCCGGCTTCGTCGTGACGAGCCTGTCATGTACGACGAGCGCATCGGCTACTGGGTCGTGTCGCGGTGGGCCGACGTCCGAGCCGTGTTTGAGGACTGGGAGACCTTCTCGAGCGAGAACGCGCAGGCGCCGGTGCGCCAGCGGGGGGCGGCGGCGACGACCATCATGAAGGAGGGCGGATTCACCGCCTACTCTGGGCTGTCAGCGCGCATCCCGCCCGACCACACCCGCATCCGCGCCATCGCGCAGCGGGCCTTCACTCCGCGCCGTTTCAAGGCGCTCGAGCCGACCATCCGCGAGAACACCCGCGCGGCCCTTCGGGCCATGCTCGCCTCGCCCGATCGGACCGGCGATTTCCTCCGAGATGTTGCCTACGACATCCCGACCGTCACGATACTGACGCTGCTGGGCGTCGACCCGGCGACGGTGCCGACCTACAAGCGGTGGTCCGACTCGCGAGCCGCCATGACATGGGGCGACCTGGACGACGACGAGCAGGTGCCGCATGCGCACAACCTCGTCGAGTACTGGCAGGAGTGCCAGCGCCTCGTCGCCGAGGCCCACGAGAAGGGCGGCGATCACCTCATCGCCGACCTCGTGGAGGCGCAGGGCGCCGGGGCCGAGATCACCGACCACGAGATCGCGTCGCTCTGCTACAGCCTGCTCTTCGCGGGCCACGAGACCACCACCACGCTCATCGCGAACTCCGTCCGCGTGCTGCTCTCGCACCGCGAGGCGTGGGAGCGCATCGTCGCTGATCCCGCGGCCATCCCGGGCGCCATCGACGAGGTGCTCCGCTACAGCGGCTCGATCGTCGCCTGGCGGCGCCGGGCCCTGGCCGACGCCGAGATCGGGGGTGTGACTGTGCCGAAGGGTGCCGACATCCTGCTTCTCATGGGGTCGGCGAATCGGGACGAGGCCGTCTTCGCCCACGCCGACGAGTTCGACATCAGCCGCAGCGACGCCCGTCATCACCTGTCCTTCGGGTTCGGGATCCACTACTGCCTGGGCAACATGCTCGCCAAATTGCAGGACCGCATCGTGCTCGAGGAGACCGCCACCGCGGTCCCGAGCCTCCGCCTGGTCGACGCGGAGCCGATCCGCTTCCGCCAGAACCTGTCGTTCCGCGTCCCCACGTCCGTCCCCGTCACCTGGGAGGCATGACCATGTCCGGAAGCCTCTTCGTCCGCTTCTTCGATGAGCCGGGTCGCGCCGATCCCGAGACGCTCGGCGGCAAGTGCGCCTCGCTCGTCGCTCTGACGATGGCGGGGATGCCGGTCCCTCCCGGCTTCGCGGTCACTACCGACGCCTACACCTCCTTCGTGGAGTCCGCCGGCGTCGCCGACGACATCCACCGCCTCCTCGCCGCGATCGACTCCGGTGACGTCGCGAGCATCGACGCCGCGTCGGCGCAGATCCGCGATGAGATCCTGCGCCGACCGATCCCAGAACCGATCCGGGAGGAGTTCGCGGCGGCGTACGCGCGGCTGCAGTCGCGGTTCTCGGCGGAGGCGCCGGTGGCGGTGCGCTCGTCGGCGACGGCGGAGGATCTTCCCGACGCGAGCTTCGCCGGGCAGCAGGACACCTACCTATGGCTCCAGGGCATCGAGGAGGTCGCCGAGCATATCCGCCGGTGCTGGGCGTCGCTCTACACCAGCCGCGCGATCGTCTATCGGCTGCGCAACGGCATCCCGAACGAGGGACTGTCGATGGCCGTCGCGGTCCAGAAGATGGTGGACGCGAAGGTCGCTGGCGTGGCCATGACGGTCGACCCGTCGAATGGCGATCGATCCACGATCGTCATCGATGCGGCGTGGGGGCTCGGCGAACTCGTCGTCTCGGGCCGTGTCACCCCCGATAATCTGCACGTCGATAAGGTCATGCTCACCGTCACCGCTGAGCAGGTCGGTGACAAGCACATCGAGCTCGTGCCCGAGGCCGCCGTCCGCGGCATCGCCGAGCGCGAGGTCGAAGAGCAGCGCCGCCGGTCACGGTGCCTCACCGACGGCGAGGTCGCGGCGATCGCGGCGATCGCCAAGCGCGCGGAAAAGCATTTCGGCGTGCCGCAGGACATCGAGTGGGCGATCGACCGCTCCCTCCCTGACGGGGAGAACCTCCTCCTGCTGCAGTCCCGGCCCGAGACGGTCTGGTCGGCCAAGCAGGCCGACACCGCCCCGACCACGTCCGGCTTCGGCATCCAGAGCATCACGCAGTCTCTTCTCACCCAAATCGGGCGCTGACCGGCGCCCGGCCCCACCCGAACGCAGGACCCGATACAGCCCACGAAAGGCATCGACATGTCACAGACGACCACTGTCAGCGCGCCCGCGCGCACGTCGTTCCCCAGCCCCTACGAGCAGGAGGCGCCCGCCGGCGCCGAGGGGTGGAAGGACCTCTACGCCTACAACCTCGTGTTCCAGGACAACCGTCGCGACATCGAGGAGCGCAAGTTCTGGTTCTGCGACAGCCAGCATTGGCCGACCGTCACCAAACCTTTCGAGACGATCGGGTTCGAGTTCGCCGTGGGCTGCCTCGGTCAGTACAACTCACGGCAGCTGCTCATCCCCACGGCCAACGGCATCGAGTACCGCATCCACAATGGATACGTCTTCATGTCGCCGGTCGCCGTGGACCCCCAGCACATCGAGGCGCGGGTGCCGCAGTTCATGCAGCGTGCGGGCCACTACTTCCAGAACTGGGAGTCGCTGCTGGAGAACTGGCACGGAAAGCTGAAGGACACGATCGCCGAGCTCGAGAGCATCGAGTTCACCGCGCTCCCCGATGCGATCGCCCTCGACGATGTGCTCGCTGGCAAGGGCACGGGACCGGCGACCGAACTCCTCGGCGACTACGACCGGCTCATCGCGCTGGCTTATCGCGCCTGGCAGTACCACTTCGAGTTCCTCAACCTCGGGTACGTCGCCTACCTCGATCTGTTCATGTTCTGCAAAGAGGTCTTCCCGCGCATTCCCGATCAGGCGATCGCGACGATGGTGCAGGGCGTCGACATGGAGCTCTTCCGCCCGGACGACGAGTTGAAGAAGCTCGCCAGGATCGCCGTCCGCGACGGTCTGGTCGATCTCTTCGGCGACACGTCCGATGCCGAGGGGACGTTGGCTGCCATCGCCGCTCATCCCGCGGGGACGGCTTTCACCGCGGCATGGCGCGACGCGCAGGACCCGTGGTTCAACTTCACCACCGGCAACGGCTTCTACGCCCACGACGAATACTGGCGGGACGTGCCGTCGATCCCACTCGGCTTCATCAAGGGCTACATCGACCGACTTCAGGCCGGGCACGACATCGACCGCCACGTGGCAGACCTCGTCGCCGAGCGCGACCGCATCACCGAGGAGTACGCCGATCTGTTGTCGGGAGAGGCTCTCGAGACCTTCCGCGGCAAGCTCGGGCTCGCCCGCACCGTCTACCCGTACGTCGAGAACCACAATTTCTATATCGAGCACTGGACGATGGGGGTCTTCTGGCGCAAAGCCCGACAGCTGTCCCGCGTCCTGCACGAGCAGGGGTTCTGGCCGGAGGCGAACGACATGTTCTATCTGCGCCGCGATGAGGTGCGCGAGGCGCTCTTCGACTATGTGAACGCCTGGATGGTCGGAGCACCCGCCATCGGCCCCGACTACTGGCCGGCCGAGGTCGAGCGACGCCGTGGCATCGTCGACGCCCTGGCCACGGCCCGTCCGCAGCCGGCGCTGAACACCCCGCCCGAGGTGATCACCGAGCCCTTCACCCTCATGCTGTGGGGGATCACCGACGACCAGATCCAGAACTGGCTCGGGACGGGCGGCGTCCCTGACGGCACGCTGAAGGGCATGCCGGCCTCTCCCGGAACGGCGGAGGGCCCTGCCCGGGTCATCTCGAGTGCCGATCAGCTTTCCGAGGTCCAGGAGGGCGACATCCTCGTCGCGCCCGTCACCGCGCCCAGCTGGGGACCGATCTTCGGCAAGATCCGGGCGACCGTCACCGACATCGGCGGCATGATGAGCCACGCCGCGATCGTCTGCCGTGAATACGGAATGCCGGCCGTCACCGGAACGGGCACCGCTTCCAGCGAGATCCGGACTGGTCAGCGGCTGCGCGTCGACGGCAACTCCGGCACGGTCACGATCCTGGACTGAGTGAACGCGTCATGGCTGCACGCACCGCGGGGTCGCCCCGCACCGTGATCGTCACCGGAGCGGCCGGGGGGCTCGGGCGGACCTTCGCCGATGCCTTCGCCCGCCGTGGCGACCTCGTGGTGCTCGCCGACATCGACGGGGACGGCGCCTCCCGCGCCGCCCAGGCCCTGGTTGACGAGGGATTCCGCGCCGTCGGACGAGGGGTCGATGTCACCGATGCGGCGTCCGCGCGCGCCCTCGCCGCGTCTGCCGTGGCCGAGGGCGGCCGGATCGACGTCGTGGTCAATAACGCCGCGATCTACGCCGGCATCACGCGCTCTGCCTTCGAGGACATCGCCGAAGCTGAGTGGGACCGGGTCATGGCTGTCAATCTGAAGGGGCCATGGCAGGTGACCCGCGCGGCCTCGCCCCACCTGGCGGAGGGCGCCCGCGTGGTGAACATCGCCTCGGCGACCGTCTACAGCGGCTCGGCGCAGTGGGCGCACTACGTGGCGAGCAAGGCCGGTGTCATCGGCCTCACCCGCGTCATGGCGAAGGAGCTCGGGACGCGGGGCGTGACGGTCAACGCCGTCGCCCCCGGATTCACCCTCACCGAGGCCAGCCACGCCCTCATCGACGACGCGGAGAGCTACGGCGTGGACCGCGGGTCGATCCGCCGGGCCATCGCCCCCGACGACATCGTCGGCGCCGTTCTGTTCCTCGCCGGCCCCGACGCCGGCTTCGTCACCGGACAGACGCTGGTCGTCGACGGCGGCCGTCAGTTCATCTAAGGAGAACCAGCAATGAGCACTGTCGTCTACACCGCCGACGACGGCACCACCACGACCATCGAGGGTCGGCCCGGTGACTCGGTCATGGAGACGGCGGTCCGAAACGGCGTCCCTGGCATCGTGGGGGAGTGCGGGGGAAGTCTCTCGTGCGCCACCTGTCACGTGTTCGTCGCCCCCGAGACCTTCGATCTGGTCGGCGGCCCCGGTGACCTCGAAGACGAGATGCTCGACGGAACGGCTGTCGATCGCGAGGAGAACTCGCGCCTGTCGTGCCAGATCAGGCTCCAGGACGGGTACGAGTACCACGTCACCACGCCGAGCGCGCAGCTGTAGAGGCACCTGATGGAGACCACACTCATCGTCGGCGCCTGCCAGGCCGGCGTTCAGCTCGCGGCGACCTTGCGCGAGCTCGGCGACACCGGCGCGATCATCATGGTCGGCGAGGAAGCGCACCGCCCCTATCAGCGACCGCCGCTGTCGAAGGGATGGCTCAAGGGCGAGCTCGAGCCCGATGACGTGATCCTGCGCACCCGCCACTGGTTCGGCGACCGCGACATAGAGCTGATCGCCAGCGACAGGGTGGTGACGATTCATCGTGATGCCACCGGCGCGGGTGTCGCGCACACCCTGGGCGGTCGGCGCATCTCTTTCACCCGCCTCGCACTCACGACCGGCGCGTCCGTGCGCCGTCTGACCATTCCCGGCGCGGATTACCGGGGCGTGCACTACCTGCGTGACGCCGACGATGCCATCGCCCTCGGCCCGGCGCTCGCCGAGCCGTCGGCCGAGCGCGTCGTCGTCATCGGCGGGGGGTTCATCGGGCTCGAGGCCGCCGCCGCGGCCCGCCAGCTCGGTAAGGACGTCACGCTCGTCGAGGGCACCGGCCGGCTCATCGGCCGCGTCGTCGCCGAGCCCACGAGCGCCTTCTATCTCGCGGCGCATCGACGCCGGGGAACCCGGGTCATCCTCGGGGCCCGCCTGGCCCGTATCCAGGGCGTCGACGCCTCGGCCGCCGGGCGCCGCGGCTCGGTCACGGGGGTCGAGCTCGACGACGGCCGGATCATCCCCGCCGACCTCGTCATCGTCGGAATAGGCGTCCTTCCCCGCGTGGAACTGGCGGTGCAGCTCGGGCTCGATGTCGATGGCGGAATCGTGGTGGATGACGCGTGCCTGGCGTCGGACGGGCGAACGGTCGCCGCCGGCGACTGCGCCGTCATGCCGAATCCGTATCCCGGCGGGCTCGGCGGCCGGGTGCGCATCGAAAGCGTCAACAACGCCCTCGAGCAGGCCAAGGTCGCCGCCGCGACACTCCTCGGTGTCCACGCCACCTACTCCACCGTGCCGTGGTTCTGGTCCGATCAGGCGGACCTCAAGCTCCAGATCGCTGGGCTGTCGGCGGGGCACGACAGGGTCGTCGTGCGCGGCGACCCCGACACCGAGCGGTTCACGGTGCTGTACTACCGCGACGACCGGCTGATCGCCGCCGATTGCGTCAATCAGCCCGCCGAGTTCCTCGCGATCAAGCAGGCCCTTGCGAAGGGCCAGACCATCCCGCCCGAGGCCGCCGCCGATGTGAGCGTGCGGCTGAAGCACTCCTTCGTCGACGCCCCCGTGGCCGTCGCATCCTGAGGTGAGGCCATGACCCTGCAGACCATCCATCCCGTCGACACGTCGCCCATCCACGCCGACGAGCGCGACGGCGACCTCGACGCCGTGTGGCGGGCGGTCGTCGCCGAATCGCGGACGCGCGCGAACGACATCCACCTGCCGATCTCATTCGCCTTCGCCGAGCGTCTGTGCGACGCCTATCCCGACGCCGATGCGCTCGTCGTCCGCGTCGCGATCCTCCTGCACGACACCGGGTGGGCGCGCGTCGACGAGGGCCGCATCCTCGACGAGGGCTTCACGGGCGACTGGCGGCGGGCCGACGTGCGATACGAGCACGAGCGGCACGGCTGCGACATCGCACGGGAGGTGCTGCCGCCACTCGGCTACGACGCCGACTTCGTCGAGCGGGTGACGGCGATCATCGACGGACACGACACGCGGCCCGTGTCGCACTCCCTCGAAGACAGCCTCGTGCGCGACGCTGACCGGCTGTGGCGGTTCACCCCAGCCGGGATCGCCCTCGCTTCCGGCTGGTTCCGGCTCACCCCTGCCGAATACTGCCGACGGCTGCGATCGGAGATCATCCCCGAGCTGCTCACCGACGCGGCCGTGCAGATGGCGGAGGCGGAGCTGTCCCGTTCGGAGATCCTGCTGAAGACGGAGCAGCTCGCATGACCCTCCCAACTACCGTCCCCGGTCTCCGCGACGCGCACCGCGCTGCGGCGGCATCCCTGCCGTACACCCGGGTGGAGTCGTTACGGATCGGAGGGGAGGATGTCGCGGTGCGACGTCACTCGTCGGCCGTCATCGATCCGGCCACGGGAGAACAGTGGGGGACGGTGCCGATCGCCGAGCCCGGCGATGTCGACGCCGCCGTCGCTGCGGCACGCACCGCGCTCGCCGGGTGGGCCGCGACGACGCCGGCAGAGCGCGCGGCGGCACTGGTGAGGATGGCGGAAGCCGTCGAGCGCCGCGCCGACGTACTGGGTCTGACCAACACGCTCGAGAACGGCACGCCCGTGGCCGAGAGCTCCGGCGCGGCCGCGAATGCGGCGGCGATCCTCCGGGTGTTCGCCTCCCTGGTCGACCACCTCGAGCGCCCCGATGTCCGGCCCTTCCCCGGAGGCGACCGCGAGACGCTCGTCGCGCGGGATCCGATCGGCGTCTGCGCCCTTATCGCGCCATGGAACTTCCCGATCAACCTGGTCGTCATCAAGCTCGCCCCCGCCCTGCTCGCGGGCTGCACGGTGGTCATAAAGCCGGCCAGCCCCACCCCGCTCTCGGTGCGGTTCCTCCTCGACGCGGCCGCCGAGGCGGGGATCCCCGCCGGTGTGATCAACCTCGTCACCGGCAACGGGGCGACCGGCGACGCGCTCGTCCGGCATCCCGGAATCGACAAGGTCGCCTTCACCGGGTCGACACCCGTCGGTCGCCGGATCGCCGCCGCGTGCGGCGAGTTGCTGCGTCCGGTGACCCTCGAGCTCGGTGGCAAGTCGTCCGCCATCGTCCTCCCCGACGCCGACCTCGAGCTGATGTCGGCCGGGCTCATCCGCAGCTCCCTGCGCAACACCGGCCAGACCTGCTACATCTCCACCCGCATCATCGCCACCCCGGAACGGTACGACGAGGTGGTGGACATGGTCGCGGCCACCGTGCGCGCCGCGCAGGTCGGAGATCCACTGGATCCGGCGACGATCTTCGGCCCGGTGGCGACCGTGGCCCAGCGCGAGAGCGTCGTGGGACACATCCGGGCGGGGATCCGCGAGGGCGCGCGGCCGGTCGTGGGCGGGGACGTTGCGGCGCCGGTCGAGGGGGGCTTCTTCGTCGCGCCGACGGTATTCGCAGACGTGCGGCCTGATCACTCGATCGCGCAGGAGGAGATCTTCGGACCCGTCATCACGATCCTGCGCGCGCGCGGCGTCGACGATGCGATCGCGATCGCGAACAGCACGCGCTTCGGGCTCGGTGGAATCGTGTTCGGTCGCGACGAGGACGCCGCGTTCGGGGTCGCCCGCCGTATCGACACTGGCTCGGTCGGCATCAACTTCTTCGCCTCGAATCACTACGCGCCCTTCGGCGGACGGCGCGACTCCGGTCTGGGAGTGGAGTACGGCATCGAAGGCCTGCAGGCGTACCTCGTTCCGCAGTCCGTCCACCGGGTGCGATCGGAGGGTCGGCGGTAGGGGAATCGGCATCGATTCCGCCCACGACGAACGCACAGGCCGGGCATAGAGAGCCCGCGATACCCTGTTTCCACCGTTGCCGGGGCTTCCCGCGCCGCCACCGGCTCGCCGAGGAAGGGATCGGGCCCCGCCCGCACCATGAACCTGAAGAAGATCACCAGGAACCCGCTGTTCTACATCGTGCTGATCGGGATCTTCCTGATCGTGGGCTTCTCGCTGATCTCCAGCCTTGGCGGGGCGAAGCAGATCTCCACGCAGGAGGGCCTCGAGCTGCTCGACGGCGGCACGGTGACCGAGGTGCTCACCACCGACGGTGATCAGCGGGTCGATCTCACTCTCGCCGAGCCGTACGAGGGTGCCACCGAGGTGCAGTTCTACTACGTCACCGCGCGCGCCGAAGAGGTCGTGAACGCCATCAACGCGGCAGACCCCGAAGACGGGTTCAACGACGTGGTGCCGCAGCCGTCGTGGTTCGACGGGTTCCTGTCGCTGATGATCCCGCTGCTCCTGCTCGGTCTGCTCTTCTGGTTCCTCCTCTCCAGCGCCCAGGGCGGCGGCAGCAAGGTCATGCAGTTCGGCAAGTCCCGGGCGAAGCTGGTCACCAAGGAGATGCCGCAGGTCACCTTCGTCGACGTCGCCGGTGCGGACGAGGCCATCGAGGAGATGCAGGAGATCAAGGACTTCTTGAAGGACCCCGCGAAGTTCCAGGCGGTGGGGGCGCGCATCCCCAAGGGCGTGCTCCTGTACGGCCCTCCGGGAACCGGTAAGACGCTCCTGGCCCGCGCGGTCGCGGGTGAGGCGGGCGTCCCCTTCTACTCCATCTCGGGCTCCGACTTCGTCGAGATGTTCGTCGGCGTCGGCGCCAGCCGCGTGCGCGACCTGTTCAACCAGGCCAAGGAGAACTCCCCCGCGATCATCTTCATCGACGAGATCGATGCGGTCGGTCGTCACCGCGGCGCCGGTATGGGCGGCGGCCACGACGAGCGCGAGCAGACCCTCAACCAGATGCTCGTGGAGATGGACGGATTCGACCCGAAGGTCAACGTCATCGTCATCGCGGCGACGAACCGTCCTGACATCCTCGACCCGGCGCTGCTTCGCCCCGGCCGGTTCGACCGTCAGATCGGGGTGGACGCGCCCGATCTCAAGGGACGCCAGAAGATTTTGCAGGTGCACGGTCGCGGAAAGCCGTTGGCCGAGAGCGTCGATCTCGAGGTCGTCGCCCGCAAGACCCCCGGGTTCACCGGTGCCGACCTCGCCAATGTGCTCAACGAGGCCGCACTCCTCACCGCGCGGTCCAACGCGCAGCTGATCGACAACCGGGCGCTGGACGAGGCGATCGACCGCGTCATCGCGGGTCCGCAGCGGCGCACGCGCGTCATGCGCGACAAGGAGAAGCTCATCACGGCCTACCACGAGGGCGGGCACGCCCTCGCTGCGGCGTCGATGAACCACACCGACCCCGTCACCAAGGTGACGATCCTTCCCCGCGGCAAGGCGCTCGGATACACGATGGTCCTCCCGCTCGACGACAAGTACTCCGTCACCCGCAACGAGCTGCAGGACCAGCTGACCTACGCCATGGGCGGGCGCGTTGCCGAGGAGATCGTCTTCCACGACCCGACCACCGGCGCCTCCAACGACATCGAGAAGGCGACGAGCATCGCCCGCAAGATGGTGACCGAGTACGGGATGACGACGCAGGTCGGCCCGGTGAAGCTCGGCCAGTCCAGCGGCGAGGTCTTCATGGGCCGCGACATGGGCCACGGCCGCGACTTCAGCGAGCGCATCGCCGAGCGGGTCGACGCCGAAGTGCGCGCGCTCATCGAGCAGGCGCACAACGAGGCCTACCAGGTGATCAACGCCAACCGCGACGTGCTCGACCGCCTCGCACTCGAGCTGCTCGAGAAGGAGACGCTCGACCACCTCGAACTCGCCGAGATCTTCCGCGACATCAAGAAGCTCCCGCCACGTCCGCAGTGGCTCTCCAGCAGTGACCGGCCCGTGTCGACTCTTCCCCCGGTCGACGTGCCCCGTCGTGCGGAGCCCGCGGGCGTGGCGGCTTCGGTCGAGGCCGAGCAGACGGCCCCTCAGACCGCGCCGCGGCGCCGGCCGACCGGACAGGCGCGACCGGCGACCGCGTAGGCTCGGCCTGTGGCCGTGGACCGAGAGCGCGTCGCCGCGCTCGTGACCGAGATCCTCGCGGCGATCGGGGAGGATCCCGACCGGCCGGGGCTGAAGCTCACCCCCGAGCGCGTGGCCGACGCGTACGCGGAGTTCTTCTCCGGCGTCGGCGTCGACCCGGCTGAGCCGCTCTCCCGCACGATCTCGGTCGCCCGCGGTCCCGCCCCCGACACCTTGCCCTCGGGTGCGGTCATGCTCCGAGACATCCATTTTCGCTCCGTCTGCGAGCATCACCTGCTGCTCTTCCGAGGAAAAGCGCACATCGCCTATCTCCCGGGCGAGCAGGTCGTGGGGCTCGGGGCGCTGCCGAAGGTCGTCGACATCCTCGCCTCCCGCCCCCAGGTGCAGGAGCGCCTCGGCGAGCAGATCGCCGACACCATCTGGGACGCCCTCGACACCCGGGGCGTGCTGGTGGTGCTCGAGGCGACGCACGGGTGCGTCACCTTCCGCGGAGAGCGGCAGCGGGATGCCTCGACAGTGACGATCGCCGCCCGCGGCGACTTCGTCGACCCGGCCGCACGAACCGAGCTGATGCTGCTGATGGGGGCGCCGCGCGAATGACCGTCATCATGGGGATCGTCAACGTCACCCCCGACTCCTTCAGCGACGGCGGGCGGTGGTTCGCCCACGACGCCGCGATCGCCCGCGGCCTTGCTCTCCGTGCGGCGGGCGCCGAGATCCTCGACGTCGGCGGAGAGTCGACCCGCCCGGGCGCGGAACGCATCGACCCCGAGGTCGAGCAGGAACGGGTGCTGCCGGTGATCCGCGCGCTCGCCGAGCAGGGGGCGGTCGTGAGCATCGACACGCTCAACGCCTCCACGGCCGTCGCCGCGGTCGACGCCGGCGCGACCATCGTCAACGACGTCTCGGGGGGCCTGGCCGACCCGGCCATGCTCGACACCGTCGCCGGCAGTGGCGCGCAGTTCGTGATCGGGCACTGGCGAGGGCCTTCGAGCGACATGTACGCCCGCGCCGACTACCGCGATGTGGTGCGCGAGGTCGTCTGCGAGCTGAGCGATCGGGTCGAGGCGGCCGCGATCGCCGGCATCCCGCCTTCTCGCCTCGTCATAGACCCGGGCATCGGGTTCGGCAAGCGCGGTGAGCAGAACTGGGCCCTGCTGCGAGGCCTCCCGCGGATCCTCGGCATCGGGCCGCGCGTCCTTCTCGGCACGAGCCGCAAGCGCTTCCTCGCCGAAGCACTCGTCGGTGCGACGGAGGGCGAGGTCGCTGCCGAGGCGCTGGCGCAGGCATCCGAAGACCGTCGCGATCTCGCCACGGCGGTGACGAGCGCATTCGCCGCGAGGGCCGGCGTCTGGGGGGTACGCGTCCACGACGTCGCCGCGACGCGCGATGCGCTCCGGGTCGCCGAGGCGTGGGAAGGAGACCGCCGATGGACGGCGACACCATCACGCTGACGGGGCTCACCGTGTTCGGCCGCCACGGCGTGTACCCCGATGAACGTCGCGACGGTCAGGACTTCGTCGTCGACCTCCAGCTCTCGGTCGACACCCGCCCCGCGGCGGCGAGCGACGATGTCGCCGACACCGTGCACTACGGCCTGCTCGCCGACGAGGTCGCAGCGATCGTCGGCGGCGAACCGGTCGATCTGCTCGAGACGCTCGCCGCCCGCATCGCCGGCGCGGTGCTCGAGCATGAGCGGGTGAGGCGCGTGACGGTGACCGTGCACAAGCCGCAAGCCCCCATCGCGGTGACGTTCTCCGACGTCTCCGTTTCCATCACCCGAACGAGGGACGACCGATGAGCCGACGACTCGCGCAGGGAGTGCAGACGGATGCCTCGACGACGCGTCGCCCCGAGGCCACGGCCGTGGTCGCGCTCGGTTCGAACCTCGGTGACCGTCATGCCATCCTCGACGCCGCGCTCACCGACCTCGCACGGCTGCCGCTCGTGACGCACGTGAAGGCGGCGACCCCGATCGAATCGGTCGCCCTCACGCCCGACGGCCCGAACGAGGACGCCCCGGCGTACCTCAACTCGGTGGTCCTCCTCTCCACCCGACTCGCCCCGACGGTGCTCCTCGGATACCTCCACGCGATCGAGGCGCGGCACGGCCGCGAGCGCGGCGTCCGGTGGGGGGACCGCACCCTCGATCTCGACCTCATCGCCTACGGCGATGTCGTGATCGACTCCGCCGTGCTCACCCTCCCGCACCCGCGTGCTGCGGAGCGGGACTTCGTGCTCGAGCCCTGGCTCCGGCTCGACTCCGAGGCGGTCCTCCCCGGTCGGGGCCGCGTCGCCGACCTGCTCGCCGAGCTGCGGAAGCGATCGTGAGGCGGACGCGTCCCGCGCTCCTCCTGATCGTCGCGGTGCTCGGGGTGGCGGTCGGGTTCGTCCTCGACCAGGCCCTCACCGCCGCGGGACGTGCGACCTTCACTCCGGCGGTGTCGCTTCCGATCCTGCTGGTGCTCCTCGCGGTGATCGTCGTCGCGCTCGCTGTGCCGGTGCGCCGCGCGACGCAAGGCACGGCGGCGCCGGTCAACCCCTTCCGAGCCCTCCGCATCGCCGTGCTCGCGAAGGCGTCGAGCATCGTCGGGGCGGTCACCATGGGAATCGCCGCCGGTCTCGCACTGTTCCTCCTCACCCGCCCGGTTCCGCCCTCGCTAGGCTCGTTGGGGGCCATCATCGCGACCGCACTCTGCGCCGCGCTGCTGGTCGCCGCAGGCCTGGTCGCCGAGCAGTTCTGCACCATCCGGAAGGACGACGATGACGAACAGCCCGGAGGTCCCGACCCCGGACTCCAGCCCCACGAGAACTGACGGTCCCGCGGACGGCGACTCGGCCGTGTTCACCGCGAACACCTTCCCGCGGTTCGTCGAGCCGCGCTCGGAGAACCGGCTGCCGCTCGGCGACGGAACCTGGTACCGCCTGGCGAAGCCGTACGTCTGGGTGCAGCTCATCACCACCGGGTTCTTCTTCATGCTGGTGCTCGTCGGCGTCCTCGTCGCGACGTTCGTCTTCGATCTGCGCTGGACGCTCATCCCCGCCGTCATCGTGCTGGTGATCCTCGCCCTGGTGCTCATCGTCACGCCCCGACAGGCGCGGTCGGTGGGCTATCAACTCCGGCGCGACGACCTGGTGTTCCGCCGGGGCATCCTGTGGCAGCGGATGGTGGCGGTGCCGTACGGCCGGATGCAGCTGGTCGACATCACCCATGGTCCGCTGGACCGCGGCTTCGGGATCGCTCAGCTGAAGGTCGTGACCGCCGCCGCCGCTACGGGCGTCGTTCTTCCCGGGCTCAGGCAGGAGGCGGCGGAACAGCTGCGCGACACGCTCATCGAGGTCGCCGAAACCCGCCGGACGGGGCTGTGACCGATCCCGCCCCGACGCGCTCGCCGCTCAGCGACGGCGAGTGGCATCGCCTCCACCCCCTCACCCCCCTCCTCCGGGGCGGGCTGACGCTCGTCGTCATCGCGGGGATCCTGATCGCGAACTTCCGCGATCGTCTCATCCAGGCGGCCGTCCCGATCTTCGCGCCCGAGGTCGACGGGGCCGACTTCTCCACCGGTGACCCGATCGACTTCATCGCCGAGCGCGGGCTCGTCCTCGTCGCCATCGGAGCCGTCATCGCGGTGGTCATCGTGTTGATCGGCGGGTTCTATCTGTCGTGGCGCTTCCACACGTTCCGGATCACCGACGACGATGTCGAGGTGCGCAGCGGAGTGCTCTTCCGCACGCAGCGCCGGGCTCCGCTCGACCGGGTGCAGGGCGTGAACCTCACCCGCCCGATGCTCGCGCGACTCGTCGGCATGGCGAAGCTCGAGGTGGTCGGCGCGGGGATCGACGGCAACGTCAAGCTCGAGTATCTGTCGACCTCGAACGCGGAGGAGGTCCGCGCCGACATCCTCCGGCTGGCGTCTGGCCGCCGACTCGCCGAGGCGCGAGCGGCGGCAGCGGACGGTGGGGCCGGGGGCGCTGGTGCCGGCGGACGCGTCGCTGCGGCGACATCCGCCTTCACCGCCGGGATCAGCGAAATGATCGAGGGCGCCGAAGACCCCGTCGCCGAGCCCGACTCCGTCGTCGACATTCCCGTCGGCCGGTTGATCGCCTCGCATCTGCTCGACGGGTCGGCGATCTTCCTCGTCGTGCTGGTCGTCGCGATCGCCGTGGCCGCCTCCCTCGGCACCCCGTGGCTCCTCCTCACGGCCATCCCGACCCTTCTGGGTTTCGGCGCCTACTGGATCCGCACGATCACCCGGTCGCTGCGGTACTCCATCGCGCCGACCCCCGACGGCGTCCGCATCACCTTCGGACTCTTCACCACGGTCACCGAGACGCTCCCACCGGGGCGCATCCACGCCCTGGAGATTTCGCAGCCCATCCTCTGGCGACCGGCGGGCTGGTGGTCGATCAGCGTCAACCGTCTGTCGGGGCGCGCGCTCGAGGCATCCGCCACCGACCAGTTCGCCACCGTGCTCCCCGTCGGCACCCGGGGCGATGTCGAGCGGGTGCTTCAGCTTCTGCTTCCGCACCTTCCCGAGGCCGAGTGGCCGCTCGTCTTCGACCACGGCGTACTCGGCCCCGGCGTCGAGGATCCCTTCGTGAACACCCCTCGACGCGCCCGCTGGCTCCGCCCCCTGAGCTGGCGGCGGAACGGGGCGTTCCTCACCGCGGACGCGCTGTTCGTGCGCCGCGGCACGGTGTGGCGCAAGCTCGCCCTCTTCCCGCTCGCACGCCTGCAGAGTCTCGGGATCACGCAGGGGCCGATCGACCGCGGCCTCCGGGTCGCGAACCTCCAGGTGCACACGGTGGCCGGTCGGGTGAGCGGGTCGCTCGGAATCATCGACCGGGATGACGCGGTGACCCTGTTCGAACGGACGGAGGCGGCGGCCGTCGCGGCCGCGTCGACCGATCGCAGTCACCGGTGGGCGGGGGAGACCGGCGCCGTCGAAGAGGAGCCGGTCGCCGCCGGGGAACCGTCGGTCGGGGCGCGGGAGGAGCGGGTCGGGGTGCGGGAGGAGCCGGCGAATGAGGCGTGACGGGCGCTTGGGTGTCGGCGTCATCGGCGCGGGCCGCGTCGGACCCGTGGTCGCCGCCGCGCTCCGCAACGCCGGTCACGCGGTGATCGGCACCACCCGCGGCTCCGACGAGGAGCGCGTGGACGCGGTGCTCCCGGGGGTTCCGGTGCTCGATGCCGTGGATGTCGCCGGGCGTGCCGAACTCGTGGTGATCGCGGTGCCCCGCACCGAGCTTCCGGGCCTGGTCGCAGGACTCGCGGCCGTGCAGGCCTGGCAGCCGGGCCAGCTCGTGCTGCACACGGATGCGTCGTACGGGGTGAATGTCCTGCGCCCGGCGGTCGTCCAGGGGGCGATCCCCCTGGCGATCCATCCGGCGATCGCCTTCACGGGGACATCCATCGATCTTCGCCAGCTCACCCACGCCTACGCCGCCGTCACCGCCCCGGCGCCGGTGCTGCCGATCGCGCAGGCGCTCGCGGTCGAGCTCGGGTGCGAACCGGTCGAGGTCGCGGAGGAGGATCGGCCCACGTACGCGGAGGCGATCTCCACGGCCACGGACTTCTCGCGCGCGATCGTCGTGCAGGCCGCGGGCCTTCTCGCGCGAGCGGGCGTGGACGACCCCGGGCGCTACCTCTCGAGCCTCGTGCACACCACGATCGATCACGCGCTCGCACAGGCGCGGGCGGCGATCGCCGAGCCGCCCGCCGATACGATCGACGGATGATCCGCACCCCCCAGGCCCTGCGCGCCCGGCTCGCCGAGGCGCGTGAAGGCGCCCCGGGGGCCACCGTCGCCCTGGTGTCGACCATCGGCTCGCTGCACGACGGGCACATCGACCTCGTGACGACCGCGCGCGAGCAGGCCGACCTCGTCGTGGTCTCGACCTTCGTGAACCCCCTCCGCTTCGCCACCACGGCCGAGTTCGAGGCGTACCCGCGTACGCCCGACGAAGACGCGCTGCTCCTGGAATCCCTCGGCGCCGATGTCGTCTTCGCGCCCGAGACCGCCGATCTCCTGCCGAACGGATCGGCCACGACGAAGATCAGCGCGGGAGACCTCGGCCTTCGCTACGAGGGCCGGTTCCGTCCGTTCTACTTCGAGGGACTCCTCACCGTCGAGGCGAAGCTCTTCCACCTCGTCCGCCCCGACCTCGCCGTCTACGGACTCCGCGACCGGCAGCGGATCTTCCTGATCGAGCGGATGATCCGCGATCTGTTCTTCGGCATCGCCGTCGTCTCGGTGGAGACGGTGCGGAGCGAAGACGGACTTCCCGTCTCGACGCGCGTCGGCATGCTGGACGACCGCGACCGGCAGGCGGCGGCCCTCCTTCCCGGGGCTCTGGATGCCGCGGCCGCGAACGCCGACCGGGGGGTCGACGCGTGCATCGCGGCGGCGCAGTCCGCGCTGATGGGGGAGCCCCGCATCCGTCTCGAGTACCTCACCGTCGTCGACCCGGCGACCTTCCTCCCCGTCGACGAGGGCCACCGGGGCCGCGCGATCGCCCTCATCGCCGCCACCGTCGCGGGACACCGCTTCATCGACAACGCCGAGATCTCGCTGCAGTGAGCCCTGGCGGCGACCGTCCGGACGGCTGACGCGCCCTCGTTAGACTTGTCGCCGACCCGAGGAGCCCGTTCATGACCGATTCGCCCGTGCCCGCCGACGCCGAGGGCGGCGACGAAGCGCAGCGCGCCGAGCTCGCCGAGGTCTTCGAGCAGAAGGCGGTGCGCCTGGCCAAGCGCGAGCGGCTGATGACCGAACGGACGGATGCCGCGGGCGGCCCCTACCCGGTGAGCGTGCCGATCACCGACACGATCCCTGCGCTCCGCGCACGGTTCGGCGACCTCGAGGCCGGGGCCGAGACCGGTGTCGTGGCGGGGGTCGCGGGTCGGGTGGTGTTCAGCCGCAACACCGGCAAGCTCTGCTTCGCCACTCTGCAAGCGGGCGACGGCAGCCGCATCCAGGCGATGATCTCCCTCGCCGCCGTCGGTGAGGAGTCGCTGCAGCGCTGGAAGGACTCCATCGACCTCGGCGACCACGTCTTCGTCTCGGGGGAGGTCATCTCCAGTCGCCGTGGCGAGTTGTCGATCATGGCGACGACGTGGCAGGTCGCTGCGAAGGCCATCCTGCCCCTTCCGAACGTCTACGCCGAGCTCAATGAAGAGAGCCGGGTGCGCAGTCGCTACCTCGACCTCATCGTTCGCGAGCAGGCGCGCGCGACCGTGCGCGCACGGGCGCTCGTCAACGCCAGCCTCCGGCGCACCTTCGCCGACCACGGGTTCCTCGAGGTGGAGACGCCGATGCTGCAGGTGCAGCCCGGCGGGGCATCCGCTCGGCCCTTCGTCACCCACTCCAACGCCTTCGACGCCGACCTCTATCTCCGGATCGCTCCCGAGCTGTATCTCAAGCGCGCCGTCGTGGGCGGGCTGGAGCGCGTCTTCGAAATCAACCGGAACTTCCGCAACGAGGGTGCCGACTCCACGCACAGCCCTGAGTTCGCGATGCTGGAGGCCTACCAGGCCTACACGGATTACCACGGCATCGCCGATCTCACACAGGAACTGATCCAGAACGCCGCGGTGGCTGTGGCGGGCTCGACCACGGTCACCTGGGCCGAGGGCACGGTGTACGACCTCGGAGGGCAGTGGGACCGGCTGCCGATGTACGACTCGCTGTCGGATGCCTCGGGCCGCACCATCACCCCGGGGACCTCGCTCGACGAGCTGCTGGCCTTCGCTGCCGAGGCGGGCGTCGACGCACCGCCCCATGCCACGCACGGCAAGGTCGTCGAAGAACTCTGGGAGCACTTCGTCAAGCCGGGGCTCACCCGCCCCACCTTCGTGATCGACTTCCCCGTCGACACCTCACCGCTCGTTCGAGAGCACCGAGCGGTGCCGGGACTCGTGGAGAAGTGGGACCTGTACGTGCGCGGCTTCGAACTCGCCACCGGATACTCCGAGCTCGTCGACCCGGTGATCCAGCGCGAGCGCTTCGTCGAGCAGGCGCGCCTTGCGGCCCGGGGCGATCTCGAGGCGATGCGCATCGACGAGGAGTTCCTGCGCGCACTCGAGCACGGCATGCCGCCCACGGGCGGGATGGGGATGGGGATCGACCGGCTCCTCATGGCGATCACGGGGCTCGGCATCCGCGAGACGATCCTGTTCCCGCTGGTCAAATAGGGTCGGGCCGCGCGTTCCGGTGGAACGCCCAGTCGGGGAGGTGCCCGGCGGCGACCATCGAGCGGACGATCTCGGCGAGGCCGTGCTCGGGCTCGATGTCGATGGCGAGTCCCGCGTAGTGGTCAGCGTGGGTGGACCGCCCGAGCGCCCACGACAACCAGGCGCAGGCGGCGAGCGCACCCGCTCGCGAAGCGCGAGGGGCAGCGGCGGCGACGCGTCGCGCCGTCTGGAGCGCATCCCTCAGGCGCTCGGGGTCGGGCTGGGGCCCCTCGCCCCACATGCGGCTCGCGAGGCTTCGCGGGTAATCCGCTCCCGCCTCCCAGCGGAGCTGCGCGTCGAGCGCCTCGTCACCCCGGCCGATGTCGCCGCACCACTGCACGAGCGCGACGTCGCGCAGCGCCGGCCGCGCCAGGCACCAGGCGAGAGCCGCAGCGTTGTACGGGTCGATGGCGCCGTCGTCCCACAGCAGCGCCTCCTCGAACAGCGCCGGCAGGTCGTCGAGGAGACAGACCGCCTCGAGCGCCCGAGGGTCGATCCGGGAACCTGCGGCGTCGTCGGGATCGGCGGTGACGGAGTCATCCCCGCCCTGCTCGTCTTCGGAGCCGCACAGCAGCGTCAGCGCCCGCCGCAGCGACGCCAGCGCTCGGCCGACGCGCTCGGACTCGGCGAGGTCGACGGTCGGGAGCTCCGCGCCCGACCACTGGTCGCCGATCGGATCGGGAAAGTGTTCCGCGCCGACGGGGACGCTCTCGAGGAGCGAGAGGGGGTGACCGCCGGCGGGCGTGTCGGGGTCGAGGTACGACGCCCACCCGTCGCGGGCCGCGCACAGCAGGTCGACCACCCGCAGGCCGCTCGCCTCGGCACGGGCGAGGATGCCGTCGGCGATATCCGAGCGCGGGATGCCGTCGGCGGGGAAGTCCTCGTCGGTGTAGACGACGGCGGCGAGACCGGTCGCCGGCTCGACCCGGCACATCATGCCGACGAAGGTCGCCGTGGACGCCGCCGCATCCTCGCGGCGGGGCAGGTCGACGCGGGCGGCGCCGAGGGTGCGGGAGCCGGCGAAGGGCACCAGCACGACGCTGTTCCTGGGCACGAAGCCCAGGAGTCGGGGGACGAAGGAGAGGAACTCCGCCGCGTTCGCGGCCTTCACAACCGTGGTCATGCCCCCGACCCTCGCGGGCGGCGTCCCGGCGGGGCAGCCGTCCACCGTGATCTGTGGTGAACGCCCGCGCCGGCCCGATTGTGCAGGAGAGGACGAAGCCACCGCGGGATCGCTCGGGCATCGAGACATCCGCCCCGCCCGGCCTGCAGGGGCCGCGTATCCTGGATGCCATGGACGGATTCTGGCTCGCCGTGGTGTGGACGCTGCTCCCCACGGTCGTCGTCAGCGCCCTGTTCTTCTGGATCCTCCGGAGCGTCCTCCACGCCGACCGCAACGAGCGCCGCGCCTACGCCCGCATCGAGGCGAAGGAACGGGCCAAGCGCGGGTTGCCGGCGGTGCCTGCGACATCCGGTCCTGACGACGCGCCACCGGCAGCCCTCGCCGGGCGCTGACGCACCCGCCCGCTACGCTGGCCTGGGGGCTGGGCGAACGGGGGAATCGTGGTGCAGATCACGTTGGATGCGTCGTGGTGGCTCATCCTCGTGTTCGTCTTCGACATCACGGTGCGCATCCTCGCGGTCATCTACGTTCCGCGAAACCGCCGCCCCACCGCCGCCATGGCCTGGCTCCTGGCCATCTACTTCATCCCCCTCATCGGGGTCTTCCTCTTCCTGCTCATCGGTAACCCGCGGCTCCCGCGCAAGCGCCGACGCATGCAGGAACGCATCAACGAATACATCCACGACACCAGCGCCGGGCTCGATTTCGGCACTCTCCGACCGCACGCGCCGCTGTGGTTCCAGTCGCTGGTCACCCTCAACCGCAACCTCGGCGCGATGCCCCTCGCCGGGGACAACGGCGCGCACCTGATCTCGGACTACCAGCAGAGCCTCGACGACATGGCCGAGGCGATCCGTGGGGCGGAGCGGTACGTGCACGTGGAGTTTTACATCCTGCAATCGGATGTCTCCACCGACAAGTTCTTCCGGGCGCTCGAAGAGGTCGCCGCCCGCGGCGTCGCGGTGCGGGTGCTGCTCGATCACTGGGCCAACCGGGGGAAGCCGTACTACCGCCAGACCCTTCGCCGCCTCGACGCCATGGGGGCGACGTGGCGCCTGATGCTCCCCGTCCAGCCGTTCAAGGGCAAGTACCAGCGTCCCGACCTCCGCAACCATCGGAAGCTCCTCGTCGTCGACGGGCGCGTGGCCTACATGGGGTCGCAGAACGTCACAGACTCCACCTACAACCTGCGCAAGAACATCAAGCGCGGCCTGCACTGGGTCGACCTGATGGTGCGGCTCGAAGGGCCCGTCGTGGCCTCGGTCAATGCGGTGTTCCTCTCCGACTGGTACAGCGAGACCGACGAGATCCTCACCGACGAGATCGACCTGTTCAGCGTCGAGTCGGGGCCCGGTGACCTGGACTGCCAGATCGTGCCGTCGGGTCCGGGGTTCGAGTCGGAGAACAACCTCCGTCTCTTCGCGGCGCTGCTGTACTACGCGCAGCGGAAGGTCATCGTCGTCAGTCCCTACTTCGTGCCCGACGAGGCGCTGCTCCTGGCGATCACCACCGCGTGCCACCGGGGCCTGCAGGTCGAGCTGTTCGTCTCGGAGGAGGGCGACCAGGCGGTGGTCTACCACGCCCAGCGCAGCTACTACGAAGCGCTCCTGCGAGCCGGGGTGAAGATCTGGATGTACCGCAAGCCCTACATCCTGCACTCCAAGTGCATGACCATCGACGACGAGGTCGCCATCATCGGCTCGAGCAACATGGACATGCGCTCCTTCGGCCTCAACATGGAGATCTCGATGCTCGTGCGCGGCGAGGAGTTCGTACGCGAGATGCGGGGCGTCGAGGACAAGTACCGCTCCCTCTCCCGCGAGCTGACCCTCGAGGAGTGGAAGCAGCAGCCGCTCCGCTCGACCGTGCTCGACAACATCGCGCGGCTGACCTCCGCCCTGCAGTGATCGCGGATGACGGGAGGGTCGACCGTGGAGGATGATGAACGGATGAAGACGCCCCGCCTCGCCCTGGCCGCCCTTCTCCTCGCGGCGGCCGGCGCCGCTCTGACCGGATGTGCCACGCCGACCGGGGGCGGGGGGAGCTCGTCGGCTTCGCCGTCGTCGGGGAGCGAGTCGCCGTCTCCCTCCGGAAGCACTGCCGGAGGCGGCACCGACGACGTCGAAGCAGCCTGGCTCGACGGCGGTCGCGGCGTCGGGATCGTCACGTACGGGTCATCCACATGCCTGCCGGTCGTCGGCGAGCCGACGTACGCCGATGGCGTCCTCACCGTCGACCTGAGCGATCCCGAGGGGGAGGCGTGCACGCGTGACCTCGTCCCGCGGGGGTCGTTCGTCGCGCTTCCCGAGGGCGTCGACCCGGCGCGCGAGCTGCAGATCGTGGTGACCGGCACGTACGCCGACGACATCGATCTCGACGGGCTCGTGGGCGAGATCCCCGTGCCCGAGGAGTACGCGCCGAGCGCGGGGTGGGCGGATGACTCCGAGCTGCTCGTCCTCACCTGGGGCTCGTCGACGTGCCCCCCGGTGCTCGAATCCGTTGAGACGACCGGTCCCGCCGAGGTGGTGCTCCGCTTCGCGGAGCCGCCGGCCGACCAGGTGTGCACCGCCGACATGGCGCCGCGGGTCACGGTGGCGGCGCTCGCCGACGACACCGACGGCGACACTCCGGCCGAGGCCGTGCTCGCGGGCGGCGGTTTCGACGACATCCGGGTCCCGATCCTCGGCGAGCGCTGAGTCGCGCGCACCCTCGCGCATCTCCCTCAGGCTCTCGCGCTGACTCAGGCTCTCGCGCGCCATGCCCCTCGCGCTCCCGCTGGCGCACCCTCGCCCCATCCCGCTCGCGCTCTCGGGCGCTACTCCCCTCGCGCTCCGCGCTTCCGGGCGCGCCATGTGCTCCCTGGATGCGCGCCGACAGCAGATAGCGCGCCTGGAGCGCTCGCCATACCCACTCCGGGCGCAGTTTCTGCGCGATGTCGCTCGCAGGGGGACATCTTCTGCGCCTGGAGCCGGGGAGGCCTGCCCCCTTTGAAGGCGGCGCCGGCGACATCCGCGCCTCGTCTCGCGACCTCGCGCTTCGGGGCGCAGTATCTGCTGCCTATGCACATGCAGGGAGCAGTTCGCGCGCCCGGAGCGCTCGACGTCAACGCTCCGGGCGCAGTTAGTGCGCGATGTCGCTCGCAGGGGACATCTTCTGCGCCTGGAGCCGGGGAAGGCCTGCCCCTCGAGGGCGGCGCCAGCGACATCCGCGCCTCGTCTCGCGACCTCGCGCCTTCCTCGCGCTTCGGGGCGCAGTATCTGCTGCCTCGGCTCGCGCAGGGAGCAGATAGCGCGCCTGGAGCGCTCGACGTCAACGCTCCGGGCGCAGTTTCTGCGCGATGTCGCTCGCAGGGGACATTTTCTGCGCCTGGAGCGGGGAAGGCCTGCCCCGCAAGGGCGGCGCCGGCGACATCCGCGCCTCGTCTCGCGACCTCGCGCCTTCCTCGCGCTTCGGGGCGCAGTATTTGCTGCCTCGGCTCGCGCAGAGAGCAGTTCGCGCGCCTGGAGCGCTCGCCGTCAACGCTCCGGGCGCAGTATCTGCTGCCTCCGCGCTGGCAGGGAGCACTCGGCGCGCCCGGATCGCGAGGTCCGCCGAGACGGGCATACTTCTGGGCCGGGAGCCGAACAACCCCTCCTGCACAGGCGCCAGCACGAGCGGGTAGTCCACCGAACCACACCGCGCGCGCCCGCGGACAGCTTCGGCATTCCACCCTGGCACCATGCGACACCGACCACTTCCCGCCGAGCTCGGTGACCACTTCTCCGTTCGCGAAGCATCCCGCGCCGGCGTCCGCCCCGGGCGTCTGAGATCGACCGACCTCGACAAGCCGTTCCGCGGCGTGCGGATCCAGAGGCATCGCGTGACCGCCACCTCGATCGAGGCGCGGATTCAAGGACTCGCACTCGCGTACAGCCGGGCAATGCCGCCGACGCAGTTCTTCGCCGGCGCGACGGCTGCGGTTCTCTGGGGGATGCCGTTGCCGTACGCCGCCCTCCGGAGCATCGCCGTGGCCGGCATCGATGTGGGCGTGTTCGTACCGCGCCAGTACCCCCGGGGCTCGGGAGTCCGGGGGCGGAGGATCAGCCCCGCCGCCGCGCACGTCATGGCCCATCCTCAGCTGGAAGTCCTCCTCACGAGCCCTGCCAGCACGTGGGCGGCGCTCGGCGCGACCCTTGACCAGTACGACCTGGTCGCCGCCGGTGATGCCGTCGTGCGGGAGCGGATGTTCCGCGACAGCCCGCCGCCCCTGGCGACCCTCGACCAGCTCGCCGCGGCAATGGCGGCCACCCGCCGCGTCGGCGCGCCGGCGCTCCGCGCTGCGCTCCCGCGCATCCGCACGCGATCGGCATCCCGCCGGGAGACGCAGTGTCGGCTCATCCTCGTCGACGCCGGGCTTCCTGAGCCCGAGCTCAATCACTCGGTGCTCGGCGCCGACGGACGGCTGTTCGCCTGCGTCGACCTCGCCTACCCGCACCGACGCATCGCGATCGAGTACGAGGGGGAGCACCATCTGCTCGACCCGGCGCAGTGGGCCCGCGATCTCGCCCGGTACGAGGCCCTCGCCGCAGCGGGATGGTTCGTGATCCGCGTTCCGAAGGCTCATCTGGCGGATGGCGGCGCCGCCCTCGTCACGCGTGTGAGCGCCGCGCTCGCGCGCTGACGAGAGCCCCGGAACCGCCGGGTATGCCGACGGCGAACACGCACCACCGGCATCCGACCGCTCGTTACCCTCGATGTACAGCGCCTGAAGTGTGCGCCCAACCGGCCCAGTGCCCGAGGAGCGAACGATGTTCGAGAGATTCACCGACCGAGCCCGTCGTGTGGTTGTGCTCGCCCAGGAAGAGGCGAAGATGCTGAACCACAACTACATCGGCACCGAGCACATCCTGCTCGGGCTGATCCACGAGGGTGAGGGCGTCGCCGCCAAGGCCCTCGAGTCCCTCGGCATCTCGCTCGACGCCGTGCGCGAGCAGGTGCAGGACATCATCGGCCAGGGTCAGCAGCAGCCGACCGGCCACATCCCCTTCACGCCGCGCGCCAAGAAGGTGCTCGAGCTGTCGCTACGCGAAGCGCTGCAGCTCGGCCACAACTACATCGGCACCGAGCACATCCTCCTCGGCCTCATCCGCGAGGGCGAGGGGGTCGCGGCTCAGGTCCTGGTCAAGCTCGGGGCCGACCTCAACAAGGTGCGCCAGCAGGTCATTCAGCTGCTTTCGGGCTACCAGGGCAAGGAGCCCGCGGGCGTCTCGACGGGCGCCGGCGAGCAGCAGAGCACCGGGGCCCAGGGCGGGTCGCAGGTGCTCGACCAGTTCGGCCGCAACCTCACGCAGGCCGCGCGCGAAAACAAGCTCGACCCGGTCATCGGGCGCGAGAAGGAGATCGAGCGCGTGATGCAGATCCTCTCGCGCCGCTCGAAGAACAACCCCGTCCTCATCGGCGAGCCCGGCGTCGGCAAGACCGCGGTCGTTGAGGGCCTCGCCCAGGCGATCGTGAAGGGCGACGTGCCCGAGACGCTGAAGGACAAGCAGCTCTACTCCCTCGATCTCGGCTCGCTCATCGCCGGCTCGCGCTACCGCGGTGACTTCGAGGAGCGCCTGAAGAAGGTCACCAAGGAGATCCGCACCCGCGGCGACATCATCGTCTTCATCGACGAGATCCACACCCTGGTCGGTGCGGGCGCTGCCGAGGGCGCGATCGATGCCGCGTCGATCCTCAAGCCCCTTCTCGCCCGCGGCGAGCTCCAGACGATCGGCGCCACGACGCTGGACGAGTACCGCAAGCACTTCGAGAAGGATGCCGCGCTGGAGCGCCGCTTCCAGCCGATCCAGGTCGCCGAACCGTCGCTTCCCCACGCGATCAACATCCTCAAGGGCCTGCGCGACCGCTACGAGGCGCACCACAAGGTGCAGATCACCGACGGGGCGATCGTCGCTGCGGCGAACCTCGCCGACCGGTACATCAGCGACCGGTTCCTGCCCGACAAGGCGATCGACCTGATCGACGAGGCCGGCGCCCGCCTCCGCCTCAGCATCCTGTCGAGCCCGCCCGAGCTTCGGGAGTTCGACGACAAGATCGCCAAGGTCCGCCAGGACAAGGAGCGCGCGAGCGAGGAGCAGGACTTCGAGAAGGCCGCGTCGCTGCGCGATGAGGAGAAGTCGCTTCTCGCCGAGCGCCTGCGCTTGGAGAAGCAGTGGCGGAGCGGGGATGTCGCCAGCCACGCCGTCGTCGATGAGGGTCTGATCGCCGAGGTGCTCGCCCAGGCGACCGGCATCCCGGTGTTCAAGCTCACCGAGGAGGAGTCCAGCCGCCTGGTCTTCATGGAGAAGGCGCTGCACCAGCGGGTCATCGGTCAGGAGGAGGCGATCGCCGCCCTCTCCAAGACGATCCGTCGCCAGCGCGCCGGCCTGAAGGACCCCAAGCGCCCGAGCGGCTCGTTCATCTTCGCCGGCCCCACCGGCGTCGGAAAGACCGAGCTCGCCAAGGCCCTCGCCGAGTTCCTCTTCGACGACGAGTCGGCCCTCATCTCCCTCGACATGTCGGAATTCGGTGAGAAGCACACCGTCTCGCGCCTGTTCGGTGCCCCTCCCGGGTTCGTCGGGTTCGAAGAGGGAGGTCAGCTCACCGAGAAGGTGCGGCGCAAGCCCTTCTCCGTCGTGCTCTTCGACGAGATCGAGAAGGCCCACCCCGACATCTTCAACTCGCTCCTGCAGATCCTCGAAGAGGGTCGCCTGACCGACGGTCAGGGTCGCGTGATCGACTTCAAGAACACGGTCATCATCATGACGACGAACCTCGGCTCGTCGGCGATCGCGGGTGGCCCCGTCGGTTTCCAGGTGGAGGGTGACCAGGGGACGACGTACGACCGGATGAAGGGCAAGGTCAACGAAGAGCTCAAGCGCAACTTCAAGCCCGAGTTCCTCAACCGCGTCGACGACATCATCGTCTTCCCGCAGCTGAACAAGGCCGAGCTCCGCGAGATCGTGGGTCTGTTCACCAAGCGCCTCGGCGAGCGGTTGCTCGACCGCGACATGACGGTGGAGCTGACGGATGCCGCGAAGGACAAGCTCATCGACATCGGCTTCGACCCCGCCCTCGGCGCCCGGCCCCTCCGCCGTGCGATGCAGCGCGAGGTCGAAGACCGCCTCTCGGAGAAGATCCTCCACGGCGAGCTCGAGCCCGGTGACCACGTGAAGGTCGACGCCGAGAACGGCGAGCTCGTCTTCGAGCACGGCCCCCGCGGCGACAAGGTCGCTGTGGGTGTGGGCGCGGCGGGAGAGATCACCGCGACGCCCGACATCGTCGCCGGCTCGTAACCGACCGAAGAACGCACGAAGAGCGGATGCCTCGCGGCATCCGCTCTTCGTCGTTTCAGGCAGCCCGACGAGCGGCCTATCGTGGTGTGGATGGGCGACTACACCGTACGGCCGGCACGCACCGCCGACATCCGCGGCATTCAGCAGCTGCTGGAGCCGTACGTGCAGCGACGGATCCTCCTCGGCAAGGACCTCGTGGTGCTCTACGAGTCCACGCAACAGTTCGTCGTCGCGGAGCGCGCGGACGGCACGCTCATCGGCTGCGGCGCCCTGCACGTGATGTGGGAGGACCTCGGCGAGGTGCGCACCCTGATCGTCGCCGACGAGTGGCTGCATCACGGCGTCGGCAAGGCGCTCGTCGACACGCTCGAGCAGAACGCTCGGGGCCTCGGCCTGACTCGCCTGTTCTGTCTGACCTTCGAAGTCGACTTCTTCCGGCGCCGTGGCTACGAGGAGATCGGGGAGCAGATCGTCGACCCCGATGTCTACTCGCAACTGGTGCGGAGTCCGGACGAGGGCATCGCGGAGTTCCTCGATCTCGCGCACGTCAAGCCCAACACCCTCGGCAATACGCGGATGCTGAAGACGCTCTGATCGGGTCGCCGGCCTTATTACACCTTTTCCCAGGGGTTTCGCAACCGTCTCCGGGCCCGCCGGCCTATCTGCTGGGATAGGGTTCGGCGCCTCACCCGTGGTGCCCTTCTCGGCCCAAAGGTGCCCTGACCAAAAGGAAAGATCATGCTCTGGACCATCCTCGGCCTGCTCGTCATCGGCCTCATCGCCGGCTTCATCGCTCGTGCTGTCATCCCCGGCAAGCAGAGCATGGGCATCATCATGACGATCGTGCTCGGTATCGTCGGCTCGTTCGTCGGCGGCTTCCTCGGCTTCCTCATCTTCGGAGCCGACCCCAACGGCGGCTTCCTGCAGCCGGCCGGCATCATCGGCTCGATCATCGGCGCGATCATCGTGCTCGGGATCTACGTCCTCGCGACTCGGAACCGCAGCGTCACCCGCTGACCTGCATCCGCCGACGCCGGCGCGCTCGCCTCAGGGCGGCGCGCCGGCGTTTTTCGTGCTCACTGCGCCGCCGCCGCGCAGGAGAGGGAGCGCCCGGATGACGCCGGTTCGCGTCATCCGGGCGCGCCGACCGAACCTCGGCCCCGGGCCGACCTAGCCTGTTCGCATGACCGGAACCGTCTCCCGCCGGCGCCACTCACCGGCGGTCTACCGCCGGCGGCGCCTCGTGGCGCTTCTCGGTCTCCTCGCGGTGATCGCGATCGTGGTGTGGCTCGTGGTCGCTCCGCCGTGGCGCGGCTCCGCCGCCGACGGGCCTGGTCCCGTCCCTGCCGCCACTCCGACCGGGGACCCGGTCGCCACCGACCTCCCGGCACTCCAATCCGACGGCACCGAGGCAACGCCCGTTCCCGACGCCGGCGGTGAGGCGCAAGCGCCTGCCGAGGGTGCGGCCGAGCAGCCGGCATCCGATTCCGCCAACTCCGCCGAGCCCTGCCTGCCCGGGGATCTCCTCGTCGAGGCCGTCACCGACAAGACGGAGTACGCCGCGGGCGAGAATCCCCAGCTGTCGATCCGGCTCACGAACAACGGGGAAGCCTGCACGCTCAACGTCGGCACGACGGGCCAGGTCTTCACGGTGATGAGCGGGAACGACACCTGGTGGAAGTCGACGGACTGCCAGGCTGAGCCCAGCGACATGATGGTGCTCCTCGAGGCGGGCCAGGTCGTCACCAGCGCGGCACCGATCGCCTGGGACCGCACGCGCTCGTCCGTCGACAGCTGCGGCGACGCCGGGCGGCAGGCCGCTCCCGCCGGGGGAGCCTCCTACCACCTGTACGTGTCGATCGGCGGCGTGAACTCCACCAACACAGCCCAGTTCCTGCTGAATTGACGAAACCCGGCTCTCAAAACCGATATATCCATCGATGATGCGGATATACCGGCCCGACCGCGGCGTGTGGGCGCCGCGGTCGGGTTAGAGTGGCCTGGTCCTGGACTCAGGAGCACTTCATGGTGTCCCCAGCACCGGGTCGGCATCCCCCAGTAGCCGACCCATCCGACTCCCCAATCGGTCTAGTGCTTCAGACGGGATTGCGGTCCCCTCGTATCGACGACTCGATGCGAGGGGACCCGCATGCTGTGAACGATCAGATGGCCCCCATGCCCCCTCGACTCTCAGCTCCCCAGTTGGCTCGAGCGGCTTGTGAAGCCCCAGCCCCGCTCGATCGCCGTCATCACACTAGCCCGCGATTCCTTTTCTTGTCCACCATTTGGGGGACACGATTTCGCTGATTCCGCAGTGTTTGACTCCCTAAAGCAGACGGCGCTGCGGTCAAGCGCGTGTCCCCCGTTTGGGGGACAGACCTCGGGCACATGCGCGGCGTATCCTGGCAGCAGCTCACCGGTTGCGTGGTCGTCGTTGTCCCCAGCAGCGAGTTCGTCCCCAGCGAGCGTCAGGACCGTCCCGGTGGGCATGGCCCTTCCGTCGAACTCTCCTCGCAGAGGTCCCCGGGAGGGCCATTGACGTTCCCTTAGGGTGGAGGGATGGCGGGGAAGAAGCGGGGGAAGCAGCCCGTCGAGGTCGAGTTCCGCAACACGGCCCTGAGTGACGCGCTTCAGACGCAGGACATGGCGGCGGTCGCTTTCGCGCTCCGGCATGGTCCGACGGTGGTGCCCCTACTGCGGGAGGGGCAGCGCGACGATCCCCGCGACGCCGGCGAGGTGTGGACGTACCGCGACCCGCAGTCGGGGAACGTCGCCCTGCTGCTCTTCAGCGACGCGGTGAACAAGCCCGAGACCCTGCCGCCGACGGTCGCTCTGCAGTCCCCGGCGTGGCTCCGGGCCTTCCTCGACCGTCACCGCGAGACCATCACCACGGTCTTCTTCGACATCGCCGGTCCTCACCCGATGCAGGCATCGCCCGACGACCTCATCGCCGCGCTCGACGCCTGAGCCGGTGCGGGCGCGCGCTCGCGCGCACAGCGGATGAGATCCGCACTCGGGATGACGAGAGCCCGCGACGGCGTCATCCGGAGGTCGGATCTCATCCCGTGTGCGCGGGTTGAGGGGGCGCCGGGGCGCGCGGCGCCGCGGAGCGGCTGCCAGGGGGTGTCGGCTGATCCGAGGGCGGGTCAGAACTCCGGGATGTCGCTGAGCCGACCCGCCGCGTGCGGCACCAGGTCGCGGAGCGCCGCCGCGAGATGACTGGATGACGCGTCGACGACGGTCGCGTAGCCGAGCCGTCCGGCCTCGGCACGCCGCTGCGCGGCTTGGGTGACCGGTCGCACCTCTCCGGCGAGGGTCAGCTCACCCATCGCGGCCACTCCGCGCGCCAGCGCCCGGTCTCGCAGGGAGTTCACGACCGCCACGGCGATCGCGAGGTCGGCGGCCGGCTCCAGCAGCCGCACACCCCCCACGGTGGAGACGTACACGTCGCACGCCGACACCTTGAGGTTCAGGCGCTTCTCGACGACGGCCAGGATCATCGCGACGCGCGCCCCGTCCACGCCGCTCACCACCCGCCGGGGGTTGGGCGACGCGGTGGGGATGGTGAGGGCCTGGATCTCGACAGGCATCGCCCGGCGGCCCTCGAGCGCGATCGTCACGCACGTGCCGGGCACCGGCTCGCCGTGGCCGAGGAACAGGGCGCTGGGGTCGGGTACCTCGGCGATGCCGTCGCCGGTCATGTCGAAGCATCCGACTTCGTCGGTGGGTCCGAAACGGTTCTTCAGCGCCCGGACGAACCGCAGCGACGTCTGCCGGTCGCCCTCGAACTGGCAGACCACATCGACGAGGTGTTCGAGGATGCGAGGCCCCGCGATGGAGCCGTCCTTGGTGACATGACCGACCACGATCGTCGGAAGCGCCCGCTCCTTCGCCACCCGGATGAGGGTCGAGGCGACCTCGCGCACCTGGCCGGGGTGACCGGCGATGCCCTCCGACAGTGAGGACGACACTGTCTGCACGGAGTCGACGATCAGAAGGTCGGGACGCACCTCGTCGATATGGCCGAGGATCGTCGCGAGGTCGGTCTCGCTGGCGAGGAAGAGCTCGTCGTGGAGCGCGCCGGTGCGCTCAGCCCGAAGGCGCACCTGCGCGAGCGACTCCTCGGCGCTGGCGTAGAGCACGCGAAGGCCGTTGCGCGCCGTCTGGACGGCGACCTCGAGGAGGAGGGTCGACTTGCCGACACCGGGTTCCCCCGAGAGCAGGATCGCCGCCCCCGGCACCAGTCCGCCCCCGAGCACGCGGTCGAACTCACCGACTCCGGTGGTTCGGCGCGGGGCGTCGGTGGTGTCGATCGCGGTGATGGGGCGGGCGGCGCGCTCGGAGGTCGGCGCGACGGCCGCCACCTGGCTCACGATGCCGGTCTGCGCAGCGGTCTCGACCACGGTGCCCCACTGCTGGCATTCCCCGCACCGGCCGACCCAGCGCGCGGTGGTCCACCCGCATTCGGTGCACCGGTAGGCGGCGGTGGTGGCAGAACGTCGGGCCATGGACCCGACCCTAGCCGCGGCCCGCGACATCCGTCCGGCGGACTACCGGGGCGGCGCGTCCTTGCCGAACACCTGGCTCTCCATGGCGTCGTACCCCTCCGCCTGCGGGTCGCCGTGCTGCCCACCGGAAAGGGCGTACTCCTCCTCGGGGGAGAGCACCAGGCGGTGGCGGAAGTGGAGGGCGAAGCCGAGGAGGATGATCGCATAGACGATGATGATCGCGATGATCGCCGGCAGGAATGTCGGGTTCAACAGGAACCCGACGAACACGATCGCGGCGATGACCGCGGCGAGGACCGCGCCCGGCACGCCCCACGGGCTCTTGTAGGGGCGCTTGGCGTTCGGGAACTTCCGGCGAAGCAGCACGAACGACACCATCTGCAGGAAGTAGGCGAGCACCGCACCCCACACGGCGATGTTGAGGACGATGGCCCCCGCCACAGCTCCGGCACCCTCGTTGACCGCGGCGAGGGTGTCGAGCACCGCCAGCGCGATGAAGCCGATCGCGGCGCCCACCGCGAGCGCCACCCAGGGAGTCTTCCGCTTGCCGGTGAGGGAGAGGAACCGCGGGTAGTACCCCGCTCGTGAGAGGGAGTACATGTTGCGGCCGTAGGCGAACATGATGCCCTGGAGCGACGCGAGGAGTCCGACGAGGGCGAGGAGCGCGAGGATCGCCGCAGCCTCGTCGCCGACGATGGCGCGGAAGCCGTCGAGAAGGGGCTCGCCCGCAACCCCCGTCGCCTCGGCGCCGATGACACCGGTGTTGAGGAAGAGCACGAGGAGACCGGTGACGATGAGCGTGCCGCGGGCCCAGAAGCCCGCCTTCGGGATGTCACGGACGGGGTTGTGCGACTCCTCGGCTGCGAGCGGCAGCTCCTCGATCCCGAGGAAGAACCACATCGCGAACGGCAGCGCGAACAGGATCGGGAACACCCCGTGCGGCAGGAACGCGCTCTGCCCGGGGTCGGGCTCGATGTCCCAGAGGTTCGCCCACTGGAAGGCGCCGGAGAACACCGCCATCAGCGAGAAGACGAGGATGATGCCGATCGAGATCACCGACACCACGATCGCGAAGCGGAACGAGATCGCCGCCCCGGCGGAGTTCAGCGCGATGAACACGATGTAGAGGATGAGCCACCACACCCACGGCGGAAGCGACAACCCCAGGAGCTCACTCGTGATCGCATCGGCGTAGGAGGCCGAGAAGTACACGATCACCGCGGTGGTGGCGACGTACTCGATCGTCTCCGCCGCCCCCGTGACGAGCCCTCCCCAGGGACCCATCGCCGAGCGGGCGAACGAGTACGCCCCACCGGTGTGCGGCATCGCCGCGGCCATCTCCCCGATCGAGAAGATGAGCCCGTAGTACATCAGCACGAGCACCGCGAAGGCGATGAGCATGCCGCCGAAGCCGGCGAAGTCGATGCCGAAGTTCCAGCCCGAGAAGTCCCCCGAGATGACGGCTGCGACGGCGAGACCCCAGAGTCCCCAGATCCCCGCCGCGCGCTGCAGACCGCGCTTCTCGAAATACTCCTGGCCGGCTCGCGTATAGGTCGCTCCAGCGACCTTCTGCGACTCGCTTCTCGACTGTGACATCGGTCCTCCGTGCGCTCGGGTGCGGCGAAGATACGCGCCTTGCGCATGATTGTGGCCCTAAAGGTGGGCTCTGTCTACCTTTGACTTGCGAAGCATGGTTACAGTGGGGGCGCGGTCGGAGTGCACCGGCCGGCGGCGCGGGAGCGCCCCTGACGTGAGGAGGAACGGATGCCGGGAAACCTCACCCCGTCCGAACTGGCCGCCGCCGTCGCCGCTGGGGAGATCGACACCGTTATCGTCGGCTTCGCCGATGCCCAGGGCCGCCTCGTCGGAAAGCGCGTGTCGGCGCGCCTGTTCCAGGAGGAGGTGCTCCGCCACGGCGCCGAGGCCTGCAACTATCTCCTCTCGGTCGACGTCGACATGAACACCGTCGACGGGTACGCCATGTCGAGCTGGGAGACCGGTTACGGCGACATGATGCTGATTCCGGATGACGCCACTCTTCGCCGCATGCCGTGGCTGCCCGGAACGGCGCTGGTCATGGCCGACCTCGGCTGGGAGGGGGGAGCTCCGGTGACGCAGTCGCCACGCGCCATCCTCAATGCCCAGCGCGCCCGCCTCGCCGACCGCGGGCTCGTCGCCTACAGCGGCACCGAGCTGGAGTTCCTCGTCTTCGACGACTCCTACCGGTCGGCGTGGGCGAAGGGGTACCGCGATCTCACGCCCGCCACCGACTACAACGTCGACTACGACATCCTCGCCTCCACCCGGCTCGAGCCGCTGCTCCGAGACATCCGTCTCGGCATGGACGGCGCGGGGATGTACTGCGAGGGCGTCAAGGGCGAGTGCAACCTCGGCCAGCAGGAGATCGCCTTCCGCTTCGCAGAGGTGCTCGAAACGGCCGATCAGCACACCATCTACAAGAACGGTGCCAAGCAGATCGCCGACCAGCACGGCAAGGCGATCACCTTCATGGCGAAGTTCAACGAGCGCGAGGGCAACAGCTGCCACATCCACCTCTCGCTCCGCTCCGACTCCGGCGACCCCGTGATGGCGGGCGACGGTGAGCACGGCTTCAGCCCTCTCATGGATTCGTGGATCGCGGGCATCCTCGCCACCCTCCGCGAATTCACCTTCCTCTACGCCCCCACGATCAACTCCTACAAGCGCTTCGCGCTCGGCAGCTTCGCGCCCACAGGCATCGCATGGGGGATCGACAACCGCACCTGTGCACTGCGCGTCGTCGGGCACGGGTCGTCGCTCCGCGTGGAGAATCGGGTGCCCGGCGGAGATGTGAACCCCTACCTCGGCATCTCGGCGATCATCGCCGGGGGTCTCCACGGTATCGAGCACGAACTGCCTCTCCCCGACCCGCTCCGCGGCAACGCCTACACCGCGGGCGTGGAGCATCTGCCGACGACGCTTCGCGAGGCTGCAGCGCTCTTCGAGGGGTCTGCCATCGCCCGCGCCGCCTTCGGCGACGAGGTGGTCGATCATTACGTCAACCAGGCGCGCATCGAGGTCGAGGCCTACGACGCCGCCGTCACGGACTGGGAGCGGGTGCGTGGTTTCGAGCGACTCTGAGCGGCGGCCGGTCATCGGCCTCACCACCTACCTCGAGCAGGCGACGCAAGGCGTCTGGGACGTGCGCGCCGCGTTCCTCCCCGAGGTCTACTTCGAGGCTGTCGCGGCCTCGGGCGGGATCGCCGTGCTCCTTCCCCCGCAGCCGGGACCGGATGCCGCAGCGCCGGCCGTTCTCGACGGGCTCGACGGTCTCATCCTCACCGGCGGCATGGACGTGCAGCCCGAGCTCTACGGCGCCCCGCGTCATCCGCTCACCGACCCCGCGCGCGCGGACCGCGACGCCTGGGAACTGGCGCTCTTCGCCGGCGCCGAAGCCCGGCGGATGCCGGTGCTCGCGATCTGCCGGGGGATGCAGCTGGTGAACGTCGCCCGCGGCGGTACCCTCCACCAGCACCTTCCCGAGGTCGTCGGCCACGACCGCTACCGCATCGGACGCGGGGTTTTCGCGACCAACACGGTCGAGGTGACGCCCGACTCGGTTCTCGCCGACATCGTCGGGGCGGGTCCGCAGGACGTCCACAGCTACCACCACCAGGGGATCGACCGCCTGGGCGACGGGCTCGTTCCCACCGCCCGCACCGACGACGACCTGGTCTACGCCGTCGAGGGCACCGGGGAAGGCTATCTCCTCGGCGTGCAGTGGCACCCCGAGCAGAACCTCGACGACCGGCGGCTCTTCGCCGGCCTCGTCGCCGAAGCCGCCGCCTACCGGGCGAAGGCGCGGTCGGAGGTGTCGGCGTGAGCGGCACCATCACGCTGACCGATCCCGCGACCGGGCGGCCGTTCCGCGAGATCCCGCGGGCCGGGCTCGCCGAGGTCGACGCGGCGATCGCGCGCGCCGTGGCGGCGCAGCGCTCCTGGGCGGCGCTGCCGCCGCTCGCCCGCGCCGACGCCCTCCGCGCGTTCGCCCGCGTGGTCGAGGCGCACGTCGAAGAGCTCGCGGCGCTGGAGGTGCAGAATTCGGGGCATCCGATCGGCTCGGCACGCTGGGAGGCCTCTCATGTCGCGCAGGTGCTCAACTACTACGCCGGTGCCCCCGAGCGACTGATCGGGCAGCAGATCCCGGTCGCGGGCGGCCTCGACGTCACCTTCCACGAGCCCTACGGGGTCGTGGGGATCATCGTCCCCTGGAACTTCCCGATGACGATCGCCTCGTGGGGCTTCGCTCCGGCTCTCGCCGCCGGCAACGCCGTGGTGCTGAAGCCGGCCGAGCTCACCCCGCTCACGGCGATCCGGCTGGGCGAGCTCGCTGTCGAAGCGGGGCTTCCCGAGGGCCTCTTCGAGGTCGTCACCGGGTCGGGGTCGGTCGTCGGTCAGCGTTTCGTGTCGCACTCCGACGTGCGGAAGGTCGTGTTCACGGGGTCGACGGAGGTGGGGACGGATGTCGCAGCCGGCTGCGCCCGCCTGCTGAAGCCGGTGACCCTCGAGCTCGGCGGCAAGTCGGCGAACATCGTCTTCGCCGACGCCGACCTCGAGCGCGCCGCGGCGAGCGCCCCCGGGTCGGTCTTCGACAACGCCGGCCAGGATTGCTGCGCCCGCAGCCGCATCCTGGTCGAGCGGTCGGTCTACGACCGGTTCCTCGAACTGCTCGAACCGGCTGTCCGCGCGTGGCGGGTCGGCGACCCGCGCGACGAGAGCACCGACATGGGTCCCCTCATCTCGGCGTCGCACCGCGACAGCGTCGCCTCATTCCTCGCCGACGCCGACGTGGCCTTCCGCGGACGTGCGCCCGAGGGTGACGGGTTCTGGTTCGCCCCGACCGTCGTCCTCGCCCAGCCGGACGACCGCATCGCCCGGGAGGAGGTGTTCGGGCCCGTCGTCGCCGTGATCCCGTTCGACGACGAGGCCGACGCGATCCGCCTCGCCAACGACACGATCTACGGACTGGCCGGGTCGCTGTGGACCGAGAACCTCGGCCGCGCCGTACGGGTGGCACGCGGGGTGAAGAGCGGTGTGCTCTCGGTGAACTCCCACTCGTCGGTGCGCTACTCGACACCGTTCGGGGGGATGAAGGCCTCCGGCCTCGGCCGCGAGCTCGGACCCGACGCCGCCGAGCACTTCACCGAGACGAAGAACGTCTTCTTCGCCACCGACTGACGCCGGTCGTCGAGCGAGTGCAGCGAGACGAATACGCCCCTCACCAGAAAGAACCAGCATGGACCTCACTCAGCGCCTCGCCGACCGGGTCGCCATCATCACCGGCGGCGCGAGCGGGATCGGCCTCGCCACCGCCCGACGATTCGCCGCGGAAGGCGCACGTGTCGTCATCGCAGACCTCGACCCGGCCGCAGGGGAGCGGGCGGCGGCCGAGGTCGACGGGCTCTTCCGTCCGGTCGACGTCGCCGACGAGGCATCCGTCAATCAGCTCTTCGACTCCGTCGCGGGCGATCTCGGGCGCCTCGACATCGCCTTCAACAACGCCGGCATCTCGCCTGCCGATGACGACTCGATAGAGACGACCGAGCTGCCGGCGTGGGATCGGGTGCAGGACGTGAACCTCAAGAGCGTCTACCTGTGCTCTCGCGCGGCACTCCGGCACATGGTGCCCGCCGGACGGGGATCGATCATCAACACCGCGTCGTTCGTGGCGCTGTTGGGGTCGGCGACCTCGCAGATCTCGTACACCGCCTCGAAGGGCGGCGTGCTGGCTCTGACACGGGAGCTGGGCGTGCAGTTCGCTCGGCAGGGCATCCGTGTGAACGCGCTCTGCCCCGGCCCGGTCAACACGCCGCTGCTGCAGGAGCTGTTCGCGAAAGACCCCGAACGCGCGCAGCGGCGCCTCGTCCACGTTCCGATGGGGCGGTTCGCCGAGCCCGAGGAGATGGCGGCGGCCGTGGCGTTCCTGGCCTCCGACGATGCGTCGTTCATCACTGCGACGGCATTCGTCGTCGACGGCGGCATCACGAACGCGTACGTGACGCCGCTCTAGGCAGCAGCAGCGGGGGCGCAGAAGCGCCCGGCCGGAGGTTCCGACCGGGCGCTTCCTGCGGGCCGCTACCGCACCGCTCGGCGCCGCAGCATCAGAAGCGTCGTCCCGGCTGCCGCCAGCAGGAGCGCGATGGCGCCGATCCCGAGCGTGCTGCCGAGGGATGTCCCGGTCGCCGCGAGCTCGCCCGGCGTGCCGTCGCCAGGCTGGCCGTCACCGGGTTCGCCGTCGCCGGGCTCGCCGTCGCCGGGTTCGCCGTCACCGGGTTCGCCGTCGCCGGGCTCGCCGTCACCCGGGTCTCCATCGCCCGGGTCACCGGGGCCGCCGTCCTCGGGAAGCTCCTCCGTCACGCCCCCGCCGGGCTCGCCGTCACCGGGATCGGGTCCGCCGTCACCGGGGTCGGGCTCGCCCCCCGGCGCACAGAGGCAGTCGTCCGGATCCTCCCCAGGGCCGTCGGGCACGCCTTCGCCGTTCCCCGGCTGCGGTCCGACATCGCCGGGATTCGGGGGGCCGTCGTCCTCGGGAAGCTCCGGCACGGCGGCGGCGCGGACCGGCGGTCCCTCCAGCGCCGACGCGGGCAGCGCTCCGAGGGGCAGTGCCAGCGCCCCCGTCACCAGCCCCGTCACGAGGAGGGTGCGAAATCGTCGCGCGCGCCGAGGGTCGGCGGCGCGGCCGGGTTCAGTGAGTGTCATGGTGATCCGTTTCTTCTTCTCGTCGGGAAGCCATCGCATGGTGCGGATGCGGTCGCCACGTGCTCCCACCCTGGCTCGCCGCCCCGCTCAGCACATGGGTACGGCGTGCTCAGCTCGATATCGATGCGTTGCTCAGACCCCGTGAGCACTACTCACGTCCGGCCGGTCCTGCGAGGGCATCCGGCCCTAGGATGACTGCACGACGTGCCCTTTCGGCCTCAGGAGAAAGGCAGTCCGTGTCGATCGATGCGCGAGATCCGTCCGCCGGCGCGATGACGCCTGGAGCGACGGGCTCCGAGCCGCTGACTTCCCCCGCGCCGCTCGGCGAAGTGCGGCGCGTGGTCTACCGGCCGGTGCGCGGCGGCAACGCCCTCGAGGAGACGATCGCGCGCCTGGTGCAGACGTTGCGCCTCGGGATCGTCGCGCCCGGTGAGTCGCTGCCCTCCGAGCGCGAGCTCGCCGAGCTCTACGGGGTGAGCCGCGACACCGTCCGCGAGGCCATCCGCGAGCTCGCCGACACCGGATACCTCGTGCGCCGTCGCGGGCGCTACGGCGGAACCTTCGTCGCCGACCCACTGCCGCAGCCGCCCGCGCCGGCGGTCGTGCCGCTCGCCGAGCTCGAGGACGTGCTCGGCCTCCGTCGGGTGCTCGAATCGGGCGCTGCGCGTGCAGCGGCCGGCCGCACCCTCGACCCGTCGGCGCGCGCCGACCTCTGGGCCCGGCACGAGGCCGCCGCCGCGGCGACGGAGGCCGACTACCGGCGACTCGACTCGCTCCTGCACCTGACGATCGCAGAGCTCGCCGGGGTTCCCTCGCTTGTGGCGCTCATCGCCGAGAATCGCGCGCGGATCAACGAGTGGCTCGACACCTTTCCGCTCCTCCCACGCAACATCGACCACTCCAACGCCCAGCATGAGCGGATCGTCGCTGCAATCCTGGCGGGACGACCGGATGCCGCCGAGGCGGCGATCCGCGAGCACCTCGCCGGGTCGGAGGCGCTGCTGCGAGGCTTCCTCGGCTGACCCTGTCGCGCGGCCCGTCTCACCGCGCCGGCAGGCGGCGGTACTCCATCCGAACGTTGACGAGAGTCAGCACACCCCCGAGGACAGGGATGAGGGCCATCCACCGGGTACGCGTCATGAGTCCACGACCGAGGAGCGCCGTCACCACCACGGCGAGGTACAGCGCACCGTGCGTCGGGCCGAGCGCTGCGGTGACCGGTCGCAGATGGAGGGTGGTGAGGTTGAGCAGGAGGATCGCGATGCTCGCGAGCTCCAGGAGCGAGAAGATCGCCAGCGCGCGGAGGACCGCCGAAGAGGGAGCGGTCATGCGTAGTCCGATCCGGGGCGAACGATCATCAGGACGACGACGATCAGCCAGAGCAGGTTGAACACACCGGCGAGCATGCCGAGACGCCGCAACTGCTTCCCCTCGTCGGGATCGTCGAGCGCGTCGCGCTGCCGGGGCACGATCTGCAGGGCGAGGAGTGCGCCCGCGACGGCGGTGAGGGCCATCGCGATCGTTATCCACACCTCGCCCATCCGCTGCTGCACGACAGCGAGCAGGATCCCGACAACCGGCACGACCACGGCGATCAGCCCGTAACCGCGAGAGACCCGGTGCAAGAGGGCAGCGACGCGAGGGTTGCGCTCCCCCGGTCGGCGCTCCGGAGTCCCCGCCGCAACGGGGGCGAACCGGGGGAAGAGGCTGACCGCGACCGCGACCGGCCCGACGAGCAGGATTCCGGCGACCACGTGCAGAGAGAGGAGGAAGGCTTCCATGACCTTCAGTCTAACTGAAGGTTCCGCCCTCCCTCACGGCGCGTCGGATCTCGGCGCGAAGCGCCGCGGCGAGGCCGGGCGCGGTGACCGCCAGCCGCTCGTCGAGGATGCGGAGGTTCGCTGCGGCCCGGGAAAGGAGCTCCGAACCGTGCGGTGTGACTTCCAGGACCGATCGAGCGCCCGCCTGCGCGGTGGCATCGGCGACGAGGCCATCCTGCAGAAGGCGAGCCACAGCGGTGTGGGCGCTCTGAACGGTGATGCGGGATCGCCGAGCGAGCTCACTGAACGAGATTCCCGGCGTCGCGCGGATATGACCGAGCAGCGCATAGGTGCGGGTGGTGAGTCCAAGCTCGCGGAGCGTCGCCGCGAGCTCGGCATCCCAGGTGCGGGCGATGGTCACGAGGGCGAGAACCGGGCTGAACGGCGGCTCGCCCGTGGGGGGCGGGCCGGACTCCGTCATGGGCCCATGCTAGCCAGCGGCTCCGCCGGCCGGCGTCGTCAGCGCAGCGACTGGGCGACGTCGTGGATCGCCGCCGCCGAGCGCTGGAACAGCTCGAGCTCCTGCGCGTCGAAGGTCGTCTCGCGCACCGGCGTCGCCCCTGACGCGCTGACGATCGACGGCACGGAGAGCGCCACGCCGTCGACGCCGTGAAAGTCGCGCAGCACTGTCGAGACCGGCATCACCGCGTGCTCGTCGCCGAGGATGGCCTCGATGATGCGGGCGCTCGACAGGCCGATGGCGTAGTTCGTCGCGCCCTTCCCCTGGATGACGCGGTACGCCGCGGTGCGGACGTCGTCGGCGATCTCGTCCAGCTCGGCGGTGGACATGGGCGGATGACCCTCACTCCGCCACCGTCGAATCGGCACCGTGCCGATCGTCGCGTGCGACCACAGGGGGAATTCGGTGTCGCCATGCTCGCCGACGATGTAGGCGTGGACGCTCGACGTCGACACCCCCGCCCGCCGCGCCAGCTGCCAGCGCAGCCGCGAGGTGTCGAGCACGGTCCCCGAGGCGAAGATGCGCTCCGGCGGCAGGCCTGTCTCCTGCTGGGCGAGTACGGTCAGCACGTCGCAGGGATTCGTCACGATCACGTAGACCGCGTGCGGGGCGACCTCGAGCAGCTGGGGAAGCATGCGCTGGAGGATGCCGGCGTTCACGCCCGCGAGATCGATGCGGGTCTGACCGGGGTCCTGCTTCGCTCCCGCGGTGATGACGACGACGTGCGAGCCCTCGGCCACCCGGATGTCGCTCCCGCCGGTGATGTCGCTCCGGCCGGTGAACTGCGTTCCGTGCGAGAGGTCGAGCACCTCGGCGTCGACCTTCGCGGTGGCGATGTCGTAGAGCGCGACGTGGCGTGCCGACCCCCGGATCAACGCGGCGTACGCGGTGCTCGCCCCCACGCTCCCGGCGCCGACGATGGTGACTTTGGAGTTCTCGATCACGGCCATGCGCTCAGTCTCCCAGCGGCGCCATCGACGGGCCATCGGAGTCTCTCGTCGCCGAGCGACTCCCCGGTCCTCTTCGGCAGCACGGGTCTGTCGCCAGGTTCGAACCCGCCCTACGATGGGCAGATCCGACCGGTCGGAGGTGGCGATGTGCCGTTGGCTCGCCTATACGGGGGAGGCGCTGCACCCCTCGGTCCTCGTGCTGGACGCCCAGCACTCCGTGGTTGCGATGTCGCTCGATTCGCCGCTGGGGGCAGAGACGGTCAACGGCGATGGGTTCGGTCTCGGCTGGTACCCCGCTGACGCAGCCGCCGGAGCGCAGCCGGCCCTGTTCCGCTCCATCGAGCCGGCGTGGCACGACCAGAACCTTCGGGAGATCAGCCAGGCGGTGCACTCGCCCCTCTTCTTCACCCACGTCCGAGCCGCAGGCGGCCCCCCGATCCAGCAGACGAACTGTCATCCGTTCCGTCACGACCGGTGGCTCTTCATGCACAACGGCGTTCTGGCGGGCTTCGGCACCTACAAGCGGGAGCTGGTCCTCGACGTCGACCCCGCGCTGTACCGTGCGATCCAGGGAACGACCGACTCCGAAGTGCTCTTCCATCTCGCCCTCACGTACGGCCTCATGGACGACCCGGTGGCCGCCGTGGGAGCAGCCATCCGTCGAGTCGAGGAGGCCGGGCACGGGGCCGGTGTGCAGTTCCCGATGCAGGGGACGATCGCCGTGACCGACGGTGCCACCGTCTGGGCCTTCCGGTACTCCACGCAGGGGCGTTCGCGCAGCCTCTTCCACTCGGCCGACGTCCCGACGTTGCGTGCGATGTACCCCGATGCCCATCGCCTGGACTCCTTCGGGGATCACGCGCAGGTCGTCGTCTCCGAGCCGTTGACCGAGCTGCCCGGGGTCTTCCTCGAAGTGCCGGAATCGACCGTCGCGATCCTCGATCCGGACGGCTACCATCACCACGACTTCCTCCCGGCCTGACCCCGACGGCCAGTAGCCGCCGTTCGCCGGTGGGGATACACTTCCCGCGGAAGCGAGGGACGATGGCTGATTCGACGACGACGCCGCCCCCGGTCATCCTGGTCGCCGAAGATCGGGAGGATGCCGCGGCCCCGATCGTGACGGACGTGCTCCGCCGCCGCTACGGGAACGACTATGCCGTCGTGGATGCCGCGGGCGATCCGCACGCCGCGCTGGCGGCCGTCGCCGCGGAGGGACGCACGGTGGCGCTCGTGCTCGCGGGCGCCGACCTGCCCACGGCCGACGGCGAGACGGTGTTCGCCCGGGCACGGCGCCTCTTCCCCGACGCGCGACGGGGGCTCCTCCTCGACTGGGGGGCCTGGGCCGACCCCGACACCGCCCAGCGCGTGCTCGAGGCGATGTCGCAGCTGCAGATCGACTACTACGTCGTGCGCCCGCACGCCGTCGCCGACGAGGACTTCCACCGGACGGTGACCGATCTCCTCCGGGATTGGCGGGCAGCCGTCGGCCATCGCGTGGGATACACGGTGATCGGCGAGGACCACGCGCCCCGCACGCACATCCTCGAGCAGCTCCTCGCGCGCACGGGCGTATCCGTCGCACGGGTGCAGCCGGAGTCCGTCGACGCCGAGCGTCTCTTCGCCGCCGCCGGGGTGGCGTATACCGGAGCCCCCGTGGTTCGCACCCCTGAGGGGCGGGTGATCGTCGATCCCGACGACGCCGACCTCGCCGCCTCCCGCGGGCTCGGCACGGTGCTTCCCGACGGGCCGGTGGATGTGGCGATCATCGGGGCAGGACCGGCGGGGCTCGCCGCGGCCGTGTACGCGGCGTCGGAGGGCCTCTCGACACTCGTGCTCGAGCGCGAGTCGCTCGGAGGACAAGCCGGCGGCAGCTCGCTCATCCGCAACTACCTCGGTTTCCCGCGGGGAGTCAGCGGCGGCGAGCTTGCCGAGCGCGCATACCAGCAGGCGTGGGTGTTCGGTGCACAGTTCTGCCTGGCGCGAGCGGTGACCGGCCTGGATGTCGCCGACGGCTTCACCCTGCGGCTCGGGGACGATTCCGTCCGCGCGGGCGCGGTCGTGCTCGCGACGGGTATCTCGTACCGCCGGCTGAGGGTCCCCGCGCTCGACCCCTTCGTCGGGGCATCGGTCTTCTACGGGGCGTCGTCGGTGGAGGCGAAGGCCCAGCGCGGGCGCGCCGTGTTCGTCGTGGGCGGCGGCAACTCCGCGGGCCAGGCGGCGCTCCATCTGGCGCGCTACGCGGCATCCGTCTCGCTCGTCGTGCGCGGGCCGTCGCTCGCAGCCAGCATGTCGTCGTACCTGATCCATCAGCTCGCGGCGCTCGGGGTGCAGATCATCACCGAGAGCCGGGTCGTCGATGCCTTCCCGGATGCCAACGGCGAGCGCCTCGCCGAGATCGAACTCGAGCACGTGTCGACCGGCGAGCGGCGCCGGGCCGCGTGCGAGGGTCTCTTCATCACGATCGGCGCCCGCCCGCGGACGGAGTGGCTGCCGCCGGAGGTGCTGCGGGATCGGTGGGGGTACCTCTTCACCGGCGCGTCCGAGGCGGACGAGGATGCGCCCGAACCTTGGGCCGGGCGGGCGGTGCCGGGCGCGCTCGAGACATCCGTCCCCGGACTGTTCGCCGTGGGAGACACTCGGCGCAGCTCGGTGAAGCGCGTGGCGTCCGCCGTCGGGGAGGGGTCTGTCGTGATCTCGTCGGTGCACCGGCACCTTGCGCGGCGGTGAGGCGGCGCCGGGGTCGCGGGGATTCGCGGGCGCCGTGGCGCGTGTCGTACACTGGTCGGCGGTGACGTGTCCGAGCGGCCGAAGGTGCAACTCTCGAAAAGTTGTGTAGGGTAACCCCCTACCGTGGGTTCAAATCCCACCGTCACCGCCACCGGAAGCCCCCGCAGAGCCCTGGAAACAAGGGGATCGCGGGGGTTTCGTCTTGCTCAAAGACGCGCGTGGGAAGACGTGGGAAAGAACGCCTTTTCCACGTCGCGAACAAGAGTCAGGTGCCTCGGGCCGTCACTGATCGCGCTTCCTGCTCCGGCGCGCGGACTCTTCTTGGGTCCGGTTATCGGGAGATGTAGCAGGGGCCGAATCGGCTCGAGCGTTGCTTGATCATCAGGTCCCGGTCCGGGCCCCGGGGGAGAGCAGAGGCCCACATCCTTTGCTCGCCCGGACCGGGACGTCTCTGATATTTGTTGGTCCCCTTCTTGATTGGTGATGACTCCTGGTTGTTCGCAGGTGACTCCCCAACAGATGTATTGCCTCAGAGGCCCTGGGCGAGCCGGTAGTACGCCTGGTTCCAGCGCAGTTCGCGCTGGAACCCGCGGACGGTGGTGTCTTCGTCGATGACGAGGAGTTCGGTGGCGGCGATGTCGGCGAAGTCGCGGAA